>Ga0318540_10000377_pt1 | contig 12422 bp, 15 predicted proteins | sample GRESIP166b4f25_FD_203485 | JGI IMG/M metagenome (GOLD analysis project Ga0318540, IMG submission 203485) | Tropical soil microbial communities from Luquillo Experimental Forest, Puerto Rico - GRE.SIPMG.166b4f25 | ecosystem: Environmental > Terrestrial > Soil > Tropical forest > Bulk soil...
GCCAGGTGACGTGTGGCACCTCGAGCCGAGCCGCGAGCCGCTCGCCATAGTCACGAAATTTAGCACTTGCTTCGATGAGCACGGCATCGGCGAGTCCGGGCCAGCATTCTGACGCAGCCCAAAGCGCAGTGCCCGGCCCAGCGCCGATATCGAGCGCGGTCTTTGGCGTAAAGTCTGGGCGAGCCTCCGCTACGGCGTCGAAGCTGGCGCGGACGGCCGCGTAGGTCGCCGGCAGACGCACCGCGAGATAGGCGAGCGCATCGCGATCGCTTATGGCGTGAGGTTTCGCGTCGTGCCTCTCCTCACGGTAGCGCTGTGAAAGCACTGCCGCCGTCGCAGCGATATCGGACAGTACAGTGCCCTCCAGCACGTCGTCGACAGCTCGGCGCAGGAGAGGCGGAAGGTCCATCAATCACCGTTGCCGGCAAAAATCCGGCTGCCTTCTTAAACAAATGGATGATAAACCGATTGTATGCGGCTGACGATCAACTGCGACATGGGCGAGGGGTTTGGCCTTTATCGCCTTGGCGACGATGCGGCGATGATGCGCCACATCGATCTCGCCAATGTCGCTTGCGGATTTCACGGTTCGGATCCGACGATCATGCGCGAGACGGTTCGTCTCGCGAAAAAACACAAGGTGAAAGTCGGCGCCCATCCGTCGCTGCCCGATCTGCAGGGCTTCGGCCGCAGGGCCATGGTCATTGCGCCGGCGGAAGTGACCGACCTCGTGACGTACCAGGTCGGTGCATTGAAAGCCTTTCTGGAGGCCGAAGGCCTTCCATTGAGCCACGTGAAGCCGCACGGTGCGCTCTATGGCATGGCGGCGCGTGACGGGAAAATTGCGGCGGCGATTGCCGACGCGGTGCTGCCGTTCGGCGTACCCATTCTCGGAATGGCGTTCACCGCGCATGAAAGCGCTTACCGCGACAAGGGCGTCGAACTGATCCCGGAATTCTATGCCGATCTTGAATACGACGGAGACGGCAACCTGATCCTCAGCCGCGTTCACGACGCGGTCGATCCAGCGAAAGCCGCTGCGCGCGTGCTGCGCGTGATGCGGGACCACGCGGTTACGACGACTGCCGGCCGGGACATTCCCGTCAAAGCCGCTACGGTCTGCGTGCATTCCGATACACCCTCGGCGGTCGCTATTGCTGCCGAACTTGACCGGATTCTTCGCCAGGTCCCGGTCAAACCGCGATAATTGCAGCCCTTATTCGGCTCTTGTGATGCCAAATTTGTTAGATAGCTGCCTACCAATGACACGTTTACGGCCGATACGGGTGGTTGCGCTCCTGGGGACACTATCTGCGGCGTTTGCGCTGTCCGGATGCGCTTCAGAAGACGCCGCCAGCCGCTTTCTGGTCGAGCCTGACCGCTACGTCCTCTACAGCTGCCCCGAGATCGCGACGGCGTCGCAGGCCAACTTGAATCGGCAACGCGAACTCGAGGCGTTGACGGCAAAGGCCGGCACTGGTGCCGGCGGCCAGATTGCGAGCGGCATGGCCTATGGGCCCGAATACAATCAGTTGCGCGGGGAGATGGTGCAGCTGCGCAAGGCCGCGGCTGACAAGAATTGCAAGGCTGGATCCGGTGCCCCGGCCCCGGCGGCGAGCGCACCCGCGCCCCGCTGACCTGCCAGCGCTGACACCGTGCAATGAACGGTGGAACTTTTCTCCGCCAGGGAACTTGTTGGCGTGGGACCCGCTACGACCGTGGCTCTAAACGGGGGCAAGCATGGATATTTTGATAAGCGTTCTCATAACCTTCCTCGTCGTCGTTCTAGTTCTTTATCTGATCAACATGTTGCCGATCGACGGCCGGGCGAGGCAGATCGTCCGCGTGATCGTCATCATCATTGGCGTTCTGTCGTTGCTGAAATATCTCGCGGTCTATTAGCGCCTAGAGCCTGATCCCGCGCAGCCGCAAAGCGTTGCCGATGACGCTGACCGAAGACAGCGCCATCGCCGCGGCGGCGATGATCGGCGACAGCAGCAGACCAAAGGCGGGATAGAGAATGCCTGCGGCCACCGGCACGCCAAGCGCATTGTAGATGAATGCGAAAAACAGGTTCTGCCGGATGTTGCGCATCACGGCTTGCGAAAGCACGCGCGCTTTCACAATGCCCGTGAGGTCGCCTTTCAGCAAAGTGACGCCGGCGCTTTCGATCGCGACATCTGAGCCCGTTCCCATGGCGATGCCGACTTCGGCGGTGGCGAGTGCCGGCGCATCATTGACGCCATCGCCGGCCATCGCGACCGCGCGGCCCTCGCGACGCAATTTTTCGACGACGGCACCCTTCTGATCGGGCAGGACCTCCGCCTCAACCTCGCCGATGCCCAGCTGGCGCGCGACGGCCTGCGCGGTGGTGCGGTTATCGCCAGTAAGCATGACCACGCGAACGCGGTCGGCGGCGAGGGCCTTCAGCGCGTCCGGCGTGGTTTGTTTTATCGGATCTCCAATGGCGATGACGCCAGCCGATTTGCCGTCGACTGCGAGGAAAATAGTGGTCGGACCATCGCCGCGCAGGCGTTCAGCTTCCTCGCGCATGGAAGACGTGTCGATGTTGAGCTCCGAAAGAAAACGAGCATTGCCGAGTGCGACTTTTTTGCCCTCGACCGTCCCGGTGACGCCTTTGCCCGCGGGTGAATCGAAGTCGCTCGCTGACGCAAGTTCGAGCTTCCGCTCGGCCGCCGCGGCCAAAATCGCTGTCGCGAGAGGATGTTCGCTGCCGCGCTCAACGCTCGCCGCGAACTTCAAGACCTGCGCCTCATCAAATCCGGGCGCAGCGCGGACCGCTATCACTTTCGGCTTGCCTTCGGTCAGCGTGCCGGTCTTGTCGATCACCAGCGTGTCGATCTTTTCCATTCGCTCCAGTGCTTCGGCGTTCTTGATCAGTACGCCAGCCTGCGCGCCGCGCCCGACACCGACCATGATCGACATCGGCGTCGCGAGTCCGAGCGCGCAGGGGCAGGCGATAATGAGAACGCTCACGGCCGCCACGATGGCATAGGCGAAGCGGGGCTCCGGGCCGAACATGGCCCAGGCTGCGAAGGCTGCGATTGCTACCGCAATCACGGCCGGCACGAACCAGGCCGAGACCTGATCGGCCAGACGCTGGATCGGGGCGCGGCTGCGTTGCGCCGACGCCACCATCTGCACGATCTGCGACAGCAGCATATCGCGCCCGATCTTGTCGGCCCGCATGACGAAGCTTCCGCTCTTGTTGAGCGTGCCGCCGATCACGGGCCAATCCTTTTCCCGCGTGACGGGCATGGACTCGCCGGTGATCATCGACTCGTCGATGGCCGAACGGCCTTCCAGCACGACGCCATCGACCGGGACCTTGTCGCCCGGACGCACGCGCAGGCGATCGCCCGCCTGGATCTCATCGAGAGAAACCTCGTCATCGCTGCCGTCGTCCTTGACGCGGCGTGCCGTCTTTGGCGCGAGGTCGAGGAGGGCGCGGATCGCATCCGATGTTGCTTCGCGCGCGCGCAATTCGAGGACCTGACCCATCAACACAAGGACTGTGATGACGCTGGCTGCTTCGAAATACGTCGACGGCGCGGCGCCATGGGTGCTGCGGAACACCTGCGGAAAAATGCCAGGGAAAAAGGTGGCAACGAGGCTGTAGGCATAGGCCACGCTGGTGCCCATTGCGATGAGCGTGAACATGTTCAGGTTGCGTGTCACCAGCGACTGCCAGCCGCGTACGAAGAAAGGCCAGCCGGCCCAGAGAACGACCGGCGTGGCGAAAGCGAACTGCACGTAGTTCGAGAATGTCGGATCGACCCATTTGTGCGCGCCCGCGATATGCGCGCCCATTTCGAGGACGAACGCGGGGATCGTGAGCGCAAGACCGATCCAGAAGCGGCGCGTCATGTCGACAAAGTCGGGATTCGGTCCGGTGTCGCTCCGGGCGAGCTCCGGCTCGAGCGCCATGCCGCAGATCGGGCAGAAGCCCGGACCGACCTGCCGGATCTGCGGATGCATCGGGCAGGTATAGATCGTGCCTTCGGCTACGGGCTCAGGCTGGCGCCGGCCGAGATATTTTTCCGGATCGTTTATGAATTTCGTGCGGCAGCCGGCCGAGCAGAAATAATAGGTGTGACCCTGATGATCGGAACGGTGCTTGGCGATATGTGGATCGACCGTCATGCCGCACACGGGATCGACCAGACGGCCTGCCGGTGCATGATCGTGATGACACCCGTGGTAATGCTCTGCCGTCACGCCTGCACCTTGTCTCCAATACCCCCAGGGGGTATATAGACGGCATGGCAAAGGACAGCAAGGCGGCAACGCTCAAGCGGCTCAATCGTATTGAAGGTCAGGTGAGGGGCCTCGCCCGCATGGTTGAGGACGAGCGCTATTGCATCGACATCGTGACGCAGATCGGTGCAGTCCGCGCCGCGCTCCGGCGTGCCGAAGAAGAAATCCTGCGCGATCATGTGGCGCATTGTGTCAATCGCGCGATCAGGAGCGGCAACAAGGTCGATCAGCGGCGCAAGGTCGCCGAATTGATGGACGTGATGGGCCGCGCGGCGCGCTAGCCAAATTTCTTCCGCGCCAGCGCCACGCCCTTGCCGAGCGCAATCAACTTCGCCTCGGCGATATCGCGTCGCATCGGTGCCATACCGCAATTGGTGCAGGCGACAATCTTTTGCTTGGGCACGAACTTCATCACCTCAGCGAGGACCTGCTCGACCTGCTGTGATGTCTCAACCTTGTCGGTCGCAACATCGATCACACCAACCAGCACATCCTTGCCTTCGAGCAGCGACAGAACTTTGAGCGGAACGTGTGAGTTGATGCACTCGACCGAAACCTGGCCGATACGGCTTTTGCCAGCGCGGGAAAAATCTCCTCGTACTGACGCCATTCATTGCCGAGCGAGTTCTTCCAGTCGATGTTCGCCCTGATCCCGTAGCCGTAGCAGATGTGCACCGCCGTGGTGCATTTCAGCCCGTCGATCGCGCGATGCAGCGCCTCGATTCCCCAGCCGGAAACTTCATTCATGAACACGTTGAATGCCGGCTCATCGAACTGGATGACATCGACGCCGTCTTTTTCAAGTGCGCGCGCTTCCTGGTTGAGCAGGTCAGCGAAAGCCATCGCCATCTTGATCTTGTCGCCGTAATGCGCGTCGGCAATTGTATCGGAAATCGTCATCGGGCCCGGCATCGTGATCTTCAGTTTGTGCAGGGTGTGCGCGCGGGCGAAGCGGGCTTCCGTCTGGTGCACGCGGCCCTTGAGTTTCAGCTCGCCGCGCACGACGGGCACCATCGCCTTATAGCGGTCGGCGCGGATTCCCATCTCGACTTTATGCGCGAAGTCGATCCCGTCCACGAATTCAAGAAAGCCGTGCACGAAGTGCTGACGCGACATTTCTCCGTCGCAGACGATGTCGATGCCGGCATCCTCCTGCCATTTGATCGCGAGCAGTGTTGCATCGAGCTTGGCGGCGGCGAGTTCATCGCCTCGCAGTCGCCACTGCGGCCACAACTTGTTCGGCTCCGCGAGCCAGGCTGGCTTCGGCAGACTGCCGGCGACGGTCGATGGAAAGATCATGCTGGAACGGTCTCGTAGCGTTGCGGTGGCCGCCAACTATAGAGCCAATCGTAGCGTGCGCGCAGCCTCTCTCCGCCCATCGCCCGCATCGCCAGATTGCGCACGAAGGCTTCCGGTCCGCTTCGCCCATAAATACGATCCTGACGGCGGGAGAATTGTTGGGCACGCGCCGTGCGGTGCCAGCGGGCGCCTTCATAGGCCCGCAGCGCGTCGGCCGGATCGTCGATATATTTCCCCAGCATGTCCGCGAGCACGACGGCGTCCTCGATTGCCATGCTCGCGCCCTGAGCGAGGAATGGCATCATTGGGTGGGCGGCGTCCCCGATAAGGGTGACGGGGACCTTCGATCCGCGGAATGGATCCTTGCGGTCGTACAGCGCCCATTTCAGCCAGCGATCGGGAACGGCGATCAGCGCGCGGGCCTTCTCCGACCAGGCCCAGCGGGCGAAATGCCGGAGAATTTCGGCGCGATCGCCGGCTGCGGACCAGCCGATCTCGTTCCATTCGTCGTGCACGATGCCGACGATATTGATGAGCGTGCCGGACTTGACCGGATAATGGACGAGGTGCGCGTCCTGACCGAGCCAGAGATGCACCAGTGGCTGACGAAATTCCTCCGGCACTGCGTCAGCGGGAACGAGCGCGCGCCAGGCCGTGCGGTGCCGGAATGTCGGCGGCGGTAACCGCCGTAGGCGAGAGGCGACGTTTGACCAGATCCCGTCGGCACCGATCAGTGCGATTCCGCGTTCATCGAGCACCTGCGAACCGCGCTTGCCGAGCACGCTGACGCCTCTGCCATGCGCCGCGAAATCCTCGATGCGCGTGCCTAGTTCGAGCGCGATGTCGCGTTCATTGCGAACGGCATCGACGAGCGCCAATTGCAGATCGCCGCGATGGATCGACCAATAGGGCGCGCCAAAACGCCGTTCCACTTCTTCACCCAAGGGGATGCGTACGACTTCACGCGCAGACCCGCCCGCCATCACGCGAATCGCCTTTGGCGCGACCGCAACTGATGCAAGACGCTCGCGCAGCCCGAGCGCGATCAGGACGCGGCTGCCGTTCGGCGAGAGCTGAACACCGGCTCCGGTCTCTTCAAGTTTTTCGGTTTGTTCGTAAACCGTCACGCGAATGCCGGCGCGCGCGAGCGCCAGCGCAGCTGTCAATCCGGCTATGCCGGCTCCGGCGATGATGACATGACGCGGCTGCGCCATGGTCGGAATTCCCGATGCAGGTCAGGCGGCGGCAGACACAGGCAGCGCGCACTCAGGCGGCCGCGCCGCATGCGGATCAAGCTTTGAGTTGAAGCGATAGAGCGTCGAGCAGTAGGGGCAGATGATTTCCTTGTCCTCGCCGATGTCGAGGAACACGTGCGGATGGTCATACGGCGGCGTTGCCCCGACACACATGAATTCCTTGGCGCCGATTTCGATCACCGGAACGCCTGGATCATTGTGGAAGTGGGGGACAACGTGTTCTGCCATGCAAACTCCTGGTGCCGGCCGCCGCTCGGGCGACGAAATTTCGGACGGCACCATAGCGAGGCGGCTCGGCGATGCCTAGCTCAATCACAGAATTCAGCCATCAGTGCCGTGGAAACGCCTTGGTTCGCGGGCACAGAGCGTGAAGATCGGAATCTGTGGAGCCGGACCGTTGGAACAGCCCGCCATAATGCGCGTCCCTCGAATCGGGCCGGCTCTCGCGGCTGTTCTTCTGCTTGCGCTTGCCGCTCTTTATGCGGTGCCGCGCGCGGTCGATGCGATTTATGGCCTCGACGATCCGTCCCGCATCGCGAACCAGGCGCTGGATGACAATTTCGACGCGGCCGTAGCAGGACGGGAGTTCCGGTGCTGCAGGAGAAGGTGACGAGCGCGACCGCCGAGGCTACAACGACCAGCCATAAGGCAAAAAGCTTCGCCCGCGGTCTGATCACTGGCGAGCCCGACGATATGGCTGCGCTCGCGGGAACTGCTGTTGGCGATCTCTTCGTGTTCGGCGATATCCGCGACGCTTTGCGCGAGGGAAAACGGCTAGCCGCCGGCGAACAGGCCGACGAACTGGTGCTTGGGCTCGCCAGTGTCGGCATCGCGATCACCGCCGGCACTTATCTCACCTTCGGCGCCGCGGCTCCGGTGCGCGCCGGCCTGACGCTTGTGAAGGTCGCGCGGAAGACCGGAAGTCTTGGCGGTGAACTTGCCGGCAATATTGGCCGCATGGTGCGCCAGGCTGGTTTTTCGGGCGGGAGCCCCGTGCTGGCGGTGCGTGCCGCACGGGATGCCGTGAAGGTGGAGCGCGCGGGCGGTCTGCTCAACCTTGCGCGCGATGTCGGTCGTCTCGAACGCGCCGCGGGTGGCCGCGCGGCGTTCGATGGTCTGAAGGTGGCGAAAGAGCCGGCCGAGGTGACGCGCGTCGCAAGGCTTGCGGAAAAAGAAGGAAGCCGCACGCGGGCCATTCTCAAGGTCGTCGGTCGCGGCGCGATCACGCTCGCCGCGCTTGCTTTCGACGCAAGCGTCTGGCTCATCGGTGCGCTGTTCGCGGTGTTCGGTTTCATGTCCGCGCTCAAGAGTGCAACCGAAAGGATGGCTCTGCGTTATTTCCGCCGCCGCAGAGAGAAACGCAGGCTGAAGGAAATGCAGCCAATTGCTGTCGCGCTCGCGCACGGCTAAACACCACGCATGCCCAGTTTCAGAGATGGAGAAGTCGAGATCGCCTATTTCGACGAAGGTGAGGGCGAGCCGATCGTGCTCATCCATGGCTTCGCCTCGACCAAAGAAGTGAATTGGCTGCTCACCAGCTGGATTGCAACACTTACCAAAACTGGCCGGCGTGCAATTGCGCTCGACAATCGCGGTCACGGTGCATCGACCAAGCTTTACGATCCTGCCGATTATCACAGCGCGATCATGGCCGAGGATGTTCGCGCGCTGCTCGATCATCTGGAAATCGAACGTTCCGACCTGATGGGCTACTCGATGGGCTCGCGTATCGCCGCTTTTCTGTCGGTCGCGCACCCGGCGCGCGTGCGTTCGGCGATACTCGGCGGCCTTGGCATTCGGCTCGTTGAGGGCGTTGGGCTTCCGGAGAGCATTGCCGAAGCTCTCGAAGCTCCGACTGTCGCCGATGTGAAAGATCCGACGGGGCGCACCTTCCGCGTTTTTGCCGAACAGACGAAATCCGATCTGCGCGCGCTCGTCGCCTGTATCCGCGGCTCGCGGCAGACTCTAAGCCGCGCCGAGGTCGCCACGATCGTGGCCCCGATCATGGTTGCCGTTGGAACAACCGACAAGGTGGCAGGCAATGCCCAGGAATTGGCCGCGCTCATTCCCGGGGCACGCGCGCTCGATATTCCCGGCCGCGACCACATGCTTGCGGTTGGCGACAAGGTCTTCAAAACCGCTGTTATCGATTTCCTTAACCAACGCGCATGAGCCATGCGCCAGACGCTGGTCCGGCGCGCGGTGGCGTTGTTTCACACTCTTTGGCACACTTGGCAGCTGCGAAAATGTGATAAAAGACCTATGTGGAGATCGAGAGACGCCAGGAGTGCATGGTTCATGGCTCAATATCAGACGCGGCCCGCGCGGGCCCTCGATAAAGTCGATCCGGTCTGGGCGCGCATCCGCAGCGAAGCGGAGGACGTCGCACGCCGAGAGCCAGAGCTCGCAACCTTCATCTATGAGAACATCCTTCACCACGACACGCTCGAGGCAGCGATCGCGCACCGCGTCAGCCAGAGGCTCGACCACGCCGACGTCTCCGCTGACCTCATTCGTCAGGCCTATCACGATGCGCTGGATGATCGGCCGTCGCTCGGCGAGGCGTTTCGCGCCGACATCGTCGCCACGGTCGACCGCGATCCGGCGACCAGCCGTTTCATAGAGCCGGTGCTCTATTACAAGGGCTTCCACGCGATCCAGACGCACCGCCTTGCGCACTGGCTCTACGGCAAATCCCGCAAGGATTTTGCGCTATATCTGCAAAGCCGTTCGTCATCGGTATTCCAGTGCGACATCAATCCGGCTGCGAAAATTGGTCGCGGCATTTTCCTCGACCATGCAACGGGTCTTGTCGTAGGCGAGACGGCGGTGATCGAGGATGACGTTTCGATCCTGCATGATGTAACACTTGGCGGTACCGGCAAGGAGCACGAGGACCGTCATCCGAAAATCCGGCGCGGCGTCATGATCGGCGCGGGCGCGAAGATTCTCGGGAATATCGAGGTCGGCCATTGCGCGCGCATCGCGGCCGGCTCGGTTGTCATCAAACCGGTACCGAACAATGTCACCGTCGCCGGCGTTCCGGCGAAAGTCGTGGGCGAGGCCGGCTGCCCTGAGCCGTCCCGCGCCATGGACCAGATGCTCTACGGCATTATGCTCGACGGTTGACGGATCGCTTGCGCCGGGCTGTCCGATCAGGCAAAGACGTTGCCTTGAGATGAGGAGCGGTCCGTGGATGTCCAGGAAGTCCGAAAAATTGACGGGTATTTGAAAAAGCTGTTCGGCAATGCGCAGATCCGCGTCGTGCCGAAATCCCCCGATACCGCTGAAATTTTCGTTGGTGCGGATGATCTTGGCGAACTCACCGTCGATGAAGACGAGGGCGAGCGTTCCTACAATTTCCGCATGGTAATTCAGGTCGGCAACGACCCGAGCATCCAGCCGGTGCCGACGCTCAATGCCTACCTGCGCAACAAATTCGCCAACGACAATATCCGTGTCGTCCCGCGCCCAAAAAAGACGGACTCGCTTGAAGTTTATATCGGCGAAGAATTCATCGCAGTCCTGTTTCTCGAAATCGAGAAAGGTCGCCGGTCCTATATTCTCGAGCTGCCGATCCTCGACGTCGATCTGGTGGACTGATTTTCTGGAAGTGTAGCGGATTTGTCATCGCCGGGCATAGCCGTCCAAAGGACGGCGTGCCGCGCCTATGTCCCGGAGATCCACGTTTTTTTGGGCCGCCAAGACGCGGATGCCCGCAACAAGTGCGGGCATATTACTTCGTTTCCGGGTGCAGCCTGGCGATCAGGCGATCTATTCCGCTAGCGACGTCCGACCAGTTGTCTAGCCAGTCGCGCGGAAAGCGCAGGGTGATGTCGGCGTTGCCGATGCGTCGTTCCAGGAGACAGGTGCCGGAATTCGTGACGCCTTTTTGCGAGCAGCGCGCCAGGAAATGCTCGGGTGCGTTCGACTCGAAGACCAGATCTTCGCCCTGATAGGGCGTGTCGCTGCGAAAGCCGCGGAACGTCAAGCCGGGCGGACCGGCAACCGGTTCGGCCACCAGGTAGCGCGGATAGATGGTCTGCACGCGCTCCATCAAGGGCAGGGTGGTGTCTCCGGACGCAATGGTGACGAATAGACGCTCGTTGGGATCAATCGGCGCCCCGATTGTCGGCTTGATCGCAGGATCGGGCGGCGTCAGGCTCGGCCAGATGTAAGAGAGGTCGACGCGTTCGTGCGTGCCGAGCCGTCGTTGGACGTTCATGCGGATGGCCGCCAGTTCGATATTGAACATCGTGCCTGAAACAACGATCGGCACAGTCGGCGCATCAAGCGTGACAGGGCTGTCGGGCCAGCGCGGCCACAGCACATAGGTGACATAGGCGGCGCCGAACAGGACGACGGCGCCGAACACCATTAGCGGGGCCAGCAGCGGACCGTGTCCGGCGCGTGGCTTGCGCCGGGCGTTGCGTCGTGCTCTCGGCGAACGATCCTGTGTGAGGGTTGTCAGACTTCGGCTCCTGGCCCGCGAATCGGCCGGATTATGCCACGCCAATTCGCACCCGCGGCGTTCCGGCTGGTCCCCGGCGTTTACCATTCATTAAGGATTGGCTGGCGCTCGCCCCGTGCCTTTGCAACAGATGCCCGCCCGTATTGCGTTGAGGCCGCGAATGACCCCGGAATCGTTACAGATGCTATTCGCGCTGCTGATCGGCTTTGCCGTCGCCGGCATGTGCAGTTCGGGCTACCGGGTCTTCACCAGCCGCTTGCCGAGTTTCAGCCAGTTGAGCACTGGCCCCGGTGTTGCAGCTCTCGCTTCAGTCCCGCTGCTCGTCGTGTCGGCGCCGTTTCTGATCATGCGCAACACCATCCTCGGCCGCCGGCTTGAAGGCCGCCGTTTCGAGTTCGTGTTTCTGGCAACGCTGATCGCCGGCTTCTGGAGCCTGATGTCGGGCCTCGTACTGGTGATGACATTGCAGGCCTGCGGTTTCCTGCTCGCCTAGCCACTTTCCAGGTCAGTCCAGTTCAGGCATGTCATGGCTGTCCCGCGCCCATGGCGTACTCTTGGCGCGTACTCTTGGCGCGCGCCGATATCGGACATGGAGATGGCCAGCAATGCCGATTTACAGGCTCGAGGGTCAGTCGCCCGAATTTCCGCCCGAGGGGCAGTTCTACATTGCCGAAACCGCGGTGCTGATCGGTCGCGTGCGGCTAAAGGCCGAGGCGAGCGTCTGGTTTGGGGCGGTCTTGCGAGGCGACAACGAATGGATCGAGCTCGGCGAGCGTTCGCAAATCCAGGACAATGCCACCCTGCACACCGATCCAGGATTTCCGCTGACGATCGGGCGCGAGTGCGTGATCGGGCACAATGTCATCTTGCACGGCTGCACGGTGAGCGACAATTCCCTGATCGGGATGGGGGCCATCATGCTCAACGGGGCAAAGATCGGAAAAAATTCGCTGGTCGGTGCCGGGAGCGTCGTCACCGAAGGGAAGAGCTTTCCCGACAACTCCTTGATCGTCGGGGCACCCGCGCGCGTCATTCGCACGCTCGACGAGAAGGCCGCACAGATGATCCGCGCCGGCGCGGACATTTACGTTCGTCGCTGGAACCACTATGTGGAGCGC
>Ga0318540_10000386_pt1 | contig 12364 bp, 9 predicted proteins | sample GRESIP166b4f25_FD_203485 | JGI IMG/M metagenome (GOLD analysis project Ga0318540, IMG submission 203485) | Tropical soil microbial communities from Luquillo Experimental Forest, Puerto Rico - GRE.SIPMG.166b4f25 | ecosystem: Environmental > Terrestrial > Soil > Tropical forest > Bulk soil...
GGCCAACATCACCGACATTCGCGGTCGGTCCGGTAGTCGCGTGACGCCTGCATGAACACGAAAATGCCGAGCCGCGGTCGGCGACCTTACAGATCCCTCAGCGAGCAGCGCACATCCGTAACCGGCGTCAGAGCCCCACCGCATCCTCTAGGGCCGCGATGCCGGATTCGAGATGAACGAGCATTCGCTGCAGATGTGGGACCGTCTTGTCGCAACTGACGAGGCCGAACGCCAGCTGATCGAGGTAGGACATCATCGTCATGTTCAGTCCCTGGCCGTCGAGCACGACGGAGACGGGATAGAAGTCGGTGAGGGCACACCCGTTGTAGTAGAGCTGATGCCGAATCCCGGGCACGTTTGAGACCACCAGGTTGAACCCCGGCCGGGGTAGCGGGCGCATACCGGGGATCGTGACCACCATCACCGACATCATGTTGAGGGTGCTGTAGATCTGGGCCGAGGTCGCGTCGAGGTTGGCCATCAGTTTTTTGAAGCGTTTCATCTGCGTATGGATCTTCTGCAACCGCTCCAATGGGTCACTGAGTTCAGTGCCCAGGGGGCACAGCGCAGCGCCGAACGCGTTGCCTTCCTTGGCCGTCGATTCGATGGAGGTACCCGACAATGACACGGGGACCATGGCCACCAGGGAACGGCTCGGCAGCGCGTTTTGTTCGGCGAGATATGCGCCCAGGGCGCTCCCGCACATCGACATCGCGACGTCGTTGGTTGTCGTGCCGGCCGCCCTGGCCACCTTGCGAAGCCGCTCGATCGGCCAGGCGTCGCCGACGAACCGGCGGGAGGAGTCCACCTTCTGATTGAGAATGCTGTCGGGCGCGGTGAACGGGACCGTCAGAGCCTTCTTCTCGCGCAGCGCCGACGTCCCGGCCTTGACAAACGCGCCGACCGAACCGGCCACCGCCTTCCCGGCGTCAAATATCTGCCCCGGCACTGAGCCGGACCCCTCCGATTTCGACCCCGCCACGACGGACTGCTTCTGCTCGCTGACGATCCAGGGAGCGGTGCAGTTGGTCGCCGTGGCGTCGGTGGAGAACCCGTTCAGGAGATGCCGGGTCATGTTGACCCCGTCGTAATACGCGTGGGATGCCTTCGTGAGCAACGCAAACCTGTTGTCCTCGAGGCCTTCGACCAGGTGGCCCTCCCACAACGGGCGGGAGCGGTCGAGCAGCGTCGAGTGGAGCTTGCCGACGTATTCCAGCAGATCCCGCATCCGCCCCGGCTTGGGTAGCACGTGGCGGATCACGTGCTTGCTCATGTCCAGCTTGTCGTCCTCGGCCCAGGCGTACTGCCCCCCCGTGGCGACCGAGCGGTAGGGCCGTCGGCGGAACCCTTGTTTGACCTTGCTCTCGTCGGTCATTCCGGCGTAGATCTCGTCCAGGACCTCCGGGCCGGCACCGTCCGGGAGCCGGAAAATCTCCAACGCGATGTAGTGGGTCGGACTGCTCGGAGTCTCGATCCACAGGAATAACGAGTCGGATGTGGGGACTAATGCCATTGAGATGACCCTTCGTGAGCTATGATTCGCATGCCATCGGGAGCGATCATCCGATGATCGGCCATCAACTCCGCAGCATGCAATGCCTCTTCAGAGGCATTGTTAGCCGCGCTTCCGGTGGGGTTGTGGAGTACACCGCCGTAGCCTCCCAAGCTCGATGCGGGCGGCGATGGTCGCTTGCAACGTGGCGGGCACACCTACCTCGGCTGCCTCCGCCGTCGAGATGCGGTCAAGCGCCGAATATCAGGATGTGGACGGCACCGACGACGAGTCCGAGCAGTGCGCCGTGGACGTAGAGCAGCCAGGCGTCCTGCTCGATGGCGGAGTAGAGCATTTCGCCGAATTTGTCCGGCGGTAACGCGCGGAACTTTTCCGTGGCGAACTTCTCGATCCGCTTGGCCTGTGCCTTGTTGAAGTCCGGTTCGTACAACACGCTGGGGGCGAATTCGACAAGCGTAGCGCTGGCCTGGCGTTGCAGCCCTTCGACATCGACCAGGCCGAACGAGTTGCGGGCCACGATGATGAAGGGGCCGAGAATCCGATCGATTTCCTCGGCGACGGCTTCTTCGATGATCGCGCGGGTCTTGTCGGCACTCGCGCCATTGAGGAGTTCATGGGCAAAGTTCTTCACGTTCAGGACTTCCACCGATAGCATGGCCGCCAGGTCTGCGGAGGCCTCGTACTGGCGTTTGGGAAACCGTCCCTGCTTCCACAGATATTTGTAGCGCGGCTGCGGCACTCCCGGCTCGAACACCACCTTGATCGCGATGATGTTGACAACGACCCCGATGATGGCGGCGCCGGTCAGCACCAGTAGCCAGGAGGGGAAAAAGTGCAGGAATGAACTCATGAAGGCCGGCAGTTCGATGAAGAATCCGCCGTGTCCGCCGTGTTTCTGTCGTTCGCTGCCGCTGTAGTGGATGAACGACAACATCAGCGCCAGCAGAATGCCGAACGGAAATCCGAGGGCGCCGGTACGCACCATCAAACGCAGCTCCGGCATGGCCATCCCCTGTATGATGTTGCGCAGGACGTCGGGGTTGCGACTCAGGAATTTGACCGTCATCAATTTGATGCTCAGTAATTGGTCGATGTTCTCGCCGATCTTGTCGAAAGCTCGTTTGGATATCGCGGGCAGCTCGGCGTCGACGGTCCGAAGGAGCTCGTCCTTCATCGGCGCGGGCAGAGTGCGCCATAGCTGCGGGTGCTGCTTCTGAATGATTTCCGTGGCAAGGCGGCGCACATCGGGCCGGGCGGCGGTGGCAATGCTTTCGGAAAGCTCGTCCGGATTGAGCTCACGGTAGAAGTCCCTGATCCTGCCGATCCGGGAGATCGACGTATCGACAATCAGGCTTGCCATCTTTTCGGCCCGGCATGGCACGAATCCCTGGAACCCGAGGATCCCGCCGGGTGCGAAAAGTGGCAATATCTGCACTTTGCGCGGCAGGAATGGAAACAATCGTTTGAGACCGGGCACGTAAAAGCCGGTGAACCGCACCGGCGCAAAAAGCATGATGACACCGGTCCAGTTGGTGATCAAGCCGGCGATGGCGCTGAAGATCGGCACACTGATCAGGTCGACCAGAAATTTCGATTGGCCGGTCATGTGCTCCCAGTTGAGAAATGGGCCGGCGGCGAGCAAGTCGGTCATGATTTGCCTGTCTCGGATTCGTTGCAGTGTGTGGTCGGGTCAGTGTTTTCGGGCGGCGGGATCGGGGGGACCGCGGCCGATGATCTTGTCGCCGCGCTCGTCGGTACCCCATCCGCCCGCGTTGTAGCCGGTGACGTCGATGCAGACCTTGCAGAACTGTCGGCCGAAAGGCGACAGGTAGATGCTGCGATAAATGCTCAGGGTGGCCTTTGCCTTAGCCACGGCTTCGGTCGCCCGCGGCTGTACCTCGATCAATGCGTAGCGTCGGTAATCGTCGACGGGTTCGGCTGAGAATCGCACCAGTCCAAGCCGATAGAGATTGGCCAAGTACTCCTGGTCAGAACCCGGCCAGCGGCAGCCGGCCATTTCCGCGATCATGTTGATGCCGCCGGCGATTCGCTCCGAGCCGATCTGGAACAAGGTCTTGGTGCGTATGTCGATCGCCGGCTGCGCGCCGGCGACCGCCAGGAAGCGCAGGATGCGCACTTCGTCGGGAGTGAGTTCCGGCAGGATGAGGGCAAACGCCGGATGCAGTTGCCCGGGCTGGTCCTCTGGCTGGTGCGACTCGGCGATCAACCGGTCGCCGTAGGCGCGCAGGTTCTTGTCAGTTGCACCGCGGACTGGGATGGGGAGGTTGGCCACCGCCGGGGCACTGACCACGCGGCGAATCGGCGAGACTGCCGCGCTGAGCATCGTCGAGGGGTTCAGCGCGGTCTCGGCCACCGCCCGAAGACCGCCCAAGACGCCCGGCCCAACGGCGTCCGATGATTCCACCGGCTTGACAGCGGTCTCGGGCGCTTGCAGATCGTCTTCAACGGCGGCGACCAACTCACGGGGGGTTGGCCACATGTCTGTGGCTTCGGTTCCCCCGTCGAGGGCACGGTAGCGGTCGATAGGGTTTACGACCCGCAACAGATCGCGTCCCGCGGCTCTCGTCGATCTCACGGCTTTGACAATGTCGTGCGCGGTGCTGAAACCGAGTCTGGCGAAAGGCTGGATGACGGCGCCGACCGCGTCGATGAAAGCGACGGCTTCGCGGTCGGCAGGGTCCGTTGAGTCCGGGGGAATCTCCGGTCTTCGATCTTTATCCACCTGTTACCTCCCCAGCGTTGCCCGCGTGAATCCCGTCGCATCTGTTCTTCACTTGTGACGGTGGCGAATGAATGCTGGCGGTTCGGTGGCTCCTCCACAATTTTTGTGCAATTTTCTCGACGAGAAAAGGCATATTGCTTGCGGTTCTTCATTTTGACCCCCAGCGGCAGGTGAAAATTGACCCTTTGGGGTGGTTGATGATTATTCCTCGGCGATACCGCGAGCTACATGTGGCAGACGGTGCCGTTTGTGACGGGTCAGGACGACCAACCTGCTACCGCGCGTGGTCAACCATTCGCTGGGACAGAGTGAAGAGGGCTGAGCGCGTCACTCCTGGTATTCGGTGCGAGACCGGGTCGTATTGCGGAGCGGCCCGCTTCTTTGGCCAACATCACCCCCACGATACGACGAGCGCGCAGGGCGGCCGCGTCCGCCTGGAATTCGACTCCGCCTCGCCATCCGTCGTAGCCCGAGTGGTTGGACGCCATCTCCAGTGTGGACGTGTCGCGTTGGGCAACCTCGGCCAGGAACGACCGCAGCCGTTGCGTCACCAAATCATCATCCAGTCTATAGTTACGTGACGATTGCATGAACACGTGAGTCGAATTTTCGGTCTCGGGTGTGATGCCGTGCACCCGAGTGGTGGTGTACACGTCACCGTCGGCGGTTTCGATATCCCAATATTGGTAGTGCACCGCCGGCGAGGCGAACGTCCCGCCTTCACGATGCTTGTACATATACGCGCGGTCGAGCCCGGTGGCGTCGGCGTGCCAGTCGGTGAGGTGCCCGTCCGGCAGGAGCCGAGTGTAGGACACCGTGGTTTCTGTGACTTCGACATCGTTGAACGCCGGCATGCTCACGATTTCCTCGGGCACATCTTGCCTGTGCAGGATGGGGGCGTAGCTGAAGTCCAGATAATGTTCGTGCACCATCATGTAATTGGCGCTTACCTGCCAAGCGTCGGCAAACGTTGTCCACGCCGGGTCGTTTATCCACGGAGCACGTGGCGGTTCGATGCCGGCGGCAGCGGCGGGCTGACCCAGCCAGATCCAGATGAAAGGTGGTTGCTCGAGGACCGGGAAGACGCGCACCTTCATCCCAGTCGGGACTTGGGGCTGAGATGGTATGTGAACGCACTTGCCGGTGGCGTCGTAGGTACAGCCGTGATACCCGCAGACCAATCGATCTCCGTCGACGGTACTGTGCGACAGCGGAAATGCCCGGTGCGCGCAGCGGTTTTCGAATGCGGTGACGGCACCGCTGGCGCCGCGCCATAACACGACATCCTTGCCGAGTAAGTGCCGACCCAACGGCGATTCAGCGATCTCGTCGCAGGTGGCCGCGACATACCAGCACTTGATCGGGTAGTTAGTCTTCACAGTCTTCACAGGTCCAGCACCAGCCTTTCGGTGCGAGAGCGGGACACGCATATCAACATCACTTCGCCGGCGGCTTTCTCGGCATCGGTGAGCACCGAGTCGCGATGGTCCGGCGTGCCTTCCAACACCCTGGCCTCGCAGGTGCCGCAAACGCCTTCGTAGCAGCTGCCCAGTATTGGAATGCCCTCTTCCTCAAGGACTTCCAGGATCTGCTGGTCCGATGTGATCTCGAAAGACCGCCCCGAACGTTGGCACACCACCTCAAACTGGTCGAGGGCTGCAGCGGCTTCCTCCGCGGTCGGTGCCTTGGCGGCGAATCGCTCGATATGAAGGATTCCCGCCGGCCAGTGGGCGCTGTGTTGCTCGACCGCCGACAGCAGCGCTTCGGGTCCACAGCAGTACACCAAAGTGTCGTCTTCGGGATCCTTGAAGAGCGCTTCCAGGTCGAGAAGACCTCGTTCGTCCTGAGGCCACACCGTGACGCGGTCGGGGTAGCGCTCGGCAAGGTCCTCCGCAAAGGCCATGGACGCCCGGGTCCGTCCGCCGTACAGCAGGGTCCAGTCGCCGCCTGCGCGCTGCACGGCCTCGAGCATGGCGAGAATCGGGGTGATGCCGATACCTCCCGCGATGAACCGATAGTGTGGTGCGTCGACAAGCGGAAAATGGTTGCGCGGGCCGCGTACCCGCAGAGTGGCTCCCTCAACGAGGTTCTCGTGAACGAATCGTGAGCCACCGCGACTGTTGGGATCGAGTAAGACCCCGACGCGCCAGACACTCGAATCGTGAGGATCACCGCACAGCGAGTATTGGCGCGTCAGGCCGTCCTTGAGCATCAAGTCGATATGGGCTCCGGGTTCCCAGCGCGGCAGATCCTCGTTTTCCGGATGGGCGAGGTCGAGCACCGCCACACCTTCTGCGGGTGTGCTGCGGCGCCGAACGATCAGATCCGTTGAGAATTCATGTACGTTCGCGCTGGGCGTGGTGACGGCGGGCGCAGACATTCGTTATTTGCTCCGATCAGCGAGGTGGCGCGAAATCACTTCGACGCCAGTCGTATTGCGTGCGCTTAACCGGTAGTCGGTGGCGGCGGCAGGTAGATGGTCTTGTACACCTGGAACGGGGACAAACCCTCAGGGCCCAGTTCGCGGCCCAAGCCGCTTTGCTTGATGCCGCCGAACGGGGCGACGGGGTCATTCACGTAGTGGTTGACCCCGACCGTCCCGGAGCGAACGCGCCGGGCGACGTTGGCCGCGCGTTCGGGATCCGATGACCACACGCTCCCGCCCAGGCCGTAGATGCTGTCGTTGGCGATCGCCACGGCTTCCTGATCGTCGGAGTAAGGGATCAGCGACAGCACTGGGCCGAAGATCTCTTCGCGCGACACGGTCGCGTTGTTGTCCAAATCGGCGAAGATCGTGGGTTCGAGGAACCAACCGCGGTCGAAACCTGCCGGCCGCGAACCGCCCGTGGTCATCCGGGCGCCTTCACTCTTGCCTTTCGCGATGTAGCCTTCGACGCGCTCACGCTGCCGCTTCGACACCAGCGGACCGACCTTGGTCTCCGGGTCGAGAGGATCGCCAATCTTCAGCGAGCGCGCCAAATCGGTTATCGTGTCGACGATTTCGTTGTATCGGCTACGGGGGAGCAGTATTCGCGTATTGAGCCAACAAATCTGACCGTTGTTAAGCAGGGTGACTCCGAAGAACTGCTCCATGGAGGCGGCCATATCGGCGTCGTCGAGGACGATTGCCGCAGACTTGCCGCCCAGTTCGAGCGTCACCGGCCGCAGCAGTCGCCCACAGGCCTCGGCGATCCATCGGCCGGCGGCGCTAGAGCCGGTGAACGAGACCTTGTCGACGCCGGGATGCTCGACCAAGTAGGCGCCCACTTCGCGGCCGCCCGGGACAACGTTGATGACCCCCTCGGGTAGGCCCGCCGCGGCCGCGGCCTCGGCCATGAGGAACGCGTCGAGCACGGTTTCCTCGGCCGGCTTGAGCACGATGGAGCAACCGGCGGCCAGCGCGGGTGCGATCTTCAGGAACGAAATCCCCTGCGGGACATTCCAGGGAACGATCGCGCCGACGACACCGATGGGTTGCTTGGACACCAGCGATGTGCCACCGAACATGCCCGGACGCGATTCCTCTACTGGCGCGCTGGTCATCAGGTCGCTGTAGTAGCGCACCAGCAACGCCGGAAAGCCCGCCTCGAAATTCTGGGCGAGCCAGATCGGCATCCCGTTCTGCATCGACACGCGTCGCGCCGTTTCGGCGCCGCGGGCTTCCAGTTCCGCCGCGAACCGTTCCAGGACGTCGGCGCGCTCCTTGGGATCCCAAGTCGCCCACCCGTCGGGTGCATCGAATGCCGCCCTGGCCGCGGCGACGGCGGCGTCGATATCAGCCTCGTTGCCCCTGGGCACCGAACCGATCCGGTCCTCGGTGGCCGCGGAATGGACCTCGATGGTGTCGTGGCCGGCGGGCGCGGCCCACGTGCCGCCAATGTAGAGCTGCGGGTAATCGATTGTGGTCATTAGTGTTCCAGCCGATCAGGAGATTGTGACCGTGGCGGGCAAGTGCTTCAGCCCGCCGACGAAGTTGGTCTGTGTTACTTTGCCGGGTCCGGTTACCTCGATCGACTCCAGGCGCGGCAGCAGTTCTTCGAACATCACCTTCAATTCCTGCTTGGCCAGGTGCTGGCCGACGCAGGTGTGCGCACCGAAGCCGAACGCGAGGTGTGGGTTGGGATTGCGGTCGATGTCGAACTCGTCGGGGTGGTCGAATACCTCCTCGTCGCGGCAGCCCGACTGGAATAGCGGCATCACCCGGTCGCCGGCCTTGATGGTCTGTCCGCGCAACGTGTAGTCCGTCAGCGCAACGCGCATGAAGTGTTTGACCGGTGCCACGTACCGCAAGCCCTCCTGGATGAGATTGGGCACCAAGCTCAGGTCCGCTTTTACTCGCGCCAAGGTCTCCGGGTGTAAGGCCAACTGCTGAAGCGTGCCGGCCAGGGTCGCCGAGGTGGTGTCATGACCGGCGGTGAAGATGGCCGTGTACCAGCCGTAGACGAAGGTTTTGGGCCAGTACTCACCGTCGGGCAGCTTGGCGCAGGCGACCACCGTGGCCAGGTCGTCGCGAGGATTGGCGCGCCGGTCTTCGGCCAATGCGTCGAAGTAGGCGAAGAAGTCTTGGATGGTGTTTGAGAACTGTTCGGCCATTGCTTCCGGGCTCAGCGCCTCCACATCCTCGCGCTGATGCTCCGGATCGGCGGCGCCGAAGAACTCCTGGGTGAGCGACATCATCCGGGGCTCGTCCTCGGGCGGCACCCCCACCAGCGTCATGATCACGTGCAGCGGGAAGCCCAGCGCCCAGTCGTCGACGAGGTCGATCTCTCCGCGCTCCGAGAGCTTCTTGAGATGGTCGATGGATTCGTTGGCGAGCTCACGGATCTGGTCTTCCAATTTTCTGACCGAGGGGGGCTTGAAGTAGCCGAAGGCCATGTTCTTGGCGTGGGTGTGCTCGGGCGGGTCGATGTAGGGGATGGCATCGAGGATGCGCAGGCTCCCGCCGAGGAGTTGCTTGGTGAACTCGTCGCCTGCGGTGTTCTGCAGGATCGGGTTGTGCGAGCCGGGGTTCTCGGTGCCGCCGCCCGCGGCAAAGACCTCCGACAGACTCTCGACCTCCTGGATGTCGGCATGCTTGCTGACCAGCCAGATCGGGTCGTAACCCTCGACCACCGCCTTAGCCACCGGCATGTTGTCGCGCAGCCATTTGTACGCCTCGTGCAGCGCGGTGAGGTCGGAGTGGCCCTCCGGGAGCACTAGCCGACGCGCGATCTCGTCGGGAAGAACGGCTTCTTCGGTGGTGTGAGTGGTCGTCATCTCGAATGTCCTCTTCCTACTGCCTTTGAGTGACCAACATGGTCGCGCCGGGTGCTGGTGAGTCAAGTCTCATCGCGGGGGCTTCTGTGTGCGTCACCATGACGGGGGGTCATCGCTCCCACGTTGGGGGTAATGGGGTCAATCCGCCGGGCAACCGTCGTTAATCCACTGCTCGATATCGCTGATTTCCTCCGGCGGCACGGGATCAAGGTAGGCCGGCATTTGTGGGGTTACGGCGCCCGCGGGAGGGTCGTCCAGGTCGGAGCCAAATGGTGCTGCGCCCTTCAACGACAACACCAGGTTTGAGTTGGCGCCGTCGCCGAGGGTCACGAGTTTCCGCCCGCCGACCTTCATTTCGACGAACGTGTCTCGCGTGACGTCTCGCCAGAAAGGACCGTGGGAAACCACATCGGCGTCTGGGCCGCCGACCGCTTTGTCAAGAATTTCGACGACGTCCTTGAAGTTCATGATGCTCTTTCCTCAGATTTCCGGAAACTCTCCACGTCCTGCAGGTCGGTCTGCTCGCTCATCGGCCTGACCCGGTCATACCCCTCCACCAGACCTTCGTCAACGATGCATTGGATCTGCCGATCCTTTCAAGTCTCAGCGGGAGGGCATCCTTCGCGCGTCACCATGATGGGGGGTCGTCAGTCCCACGTTGGGGGTAAAGTTCGCCGAGGTCAGCGGCAGAACACCGCGCATCGGCGCCGCGTTTGAGCAGGCGTGCTGCAACGTTAGGGCCGTCGCTTACTAATGCCCCGCATTGGGTGGGGAAAGCAGCGGCGTCGCGCACCTCCGCGTCGAAGTCGCTTACGATACAAAGCGTTTCGGCATATGGCGGCACCGCCACGAGCACAATTCTGACGTCAGCACGGTTCGGGGTTCCAGGTCGCTGGCAGGCGCTTGACTCCATTCATGAAGTTCGAGAGCAACAGCTCGACGAAATGTCTGCTCTTCCAGTGGTTTTGTCTCCGCAGGCGCGCGCTGGAACTATGCAGCTCAGTAACTTCCCCCGTAAGAGTGATTACCCGTTCGGGTCTGACCATCGTAATGTTATGAATGTTTCATCCGGACGCCGCGGGAATCTAGCCGGGGAATGGTGCGATGAAGCCGAGCTCCCACCGTGTGGCATCTAGGAGGGCCTCATGAGGCTGCAGGATCTGACCGACTTCATCAATCGGCCCACCGAGCTGCGTCGCGAGGCGGCTTCCAACCTGTTCGACCATCTGTTCGGGCGTGGGCTCGCCGACACCCGCGCCACACCGTCCGAGGTCATCGACCAGGGGAACAAGCGAACGCTGTACCGCTACCAGCCGGTCGAAGGGGTCGAGCAGCGACCGCTGCCGGTGCTGCTGGTACCGCCGCTGGCGGCGCCGGCGAGGGCGTTCGACCTGCGTCGTGGCTGCTCGATGGCCGAGTACATGGTCGGGCTCGGCTACCCCACCTATCTGGTCGACTACGGGTCGATCGCTCGCTCCGACAAGGACCTTGGGATGGAACACTGGCACGACGAGGTGGTGCCAACGTCGATCCGCAAGGTGTCGGAGGACGCCGGCGGCAAGCCCGTCCAGGTGACCGGCTGGTGCCTGGGTGGGTTCATGTCACTGTGCACCACCGCGATCTACCCTGACCTCCCGGTCAACGCAATCGCTATGGTCGCAACGCCTTTCGACACATCGATTATGCCGATCCTCGCACCGCTGCGCGGTGCAAACAGGTGGGTCGACGGGGACAACATCATTGCGTCCGCGTACCGTGCCACCGGCGGGAAAGTCCTTGGGAAGGGTTTCGGCGCCGCGTTCCGCACCGCTGGCGGACTGCCGGCAAGTTTCGTCGACTACGCCTTCAAGATGACGAACATCCAGACCTACGCCAAGAAGCCGCTGACGACGTTCCAGAAACGCGACGACCGCGACTTCCTCGCCCACGTCGAGGCCGTCGACTCGTTGATGGGGCAGATGGAGGCCTATCCCGGCGAGTCGATTGAAACCCTGTACCGGCGTTTCTTTATTGCCAACGAGTTGATGAACGGAAAGCTCGTCCGCAAAGACGGCAGTCTGCTCGATTTGGCGAACGTGCGGGTCCCGGTGATGAACATCGCGGGCACGGGCGACGTGGTCGTGCCGGCGGAGGCAGCGCATGCCGTTGGGAAGCTGCTGCCGAACTCACCCGAGGTTCGGCTCGAGACGGCCCCGGGCGGTCACCTCGGCGTGCTCGCCGGGCGTAGCGCCAGAAAAACGACCTGGCGTTACGTCGACGAATTCTTAACCGCTCACGCGAATTGAGGCTCTCATTCCTGAGTTCGGCCTGAAATCGCCTGGGCACGATTGCGTGGGCGCCGAGAAGCCCCTCGGCGGCGCTTAAGATCTCGCGCGCCGGCTCGAGGCCTTCCATCTCAGTGGCTAGTAGCCGACGCGGTCACCTCGTCGAAGCCTTCGCGGAGGCAGGTCGCGAATGCTGCGGGGTCGACGATGGCCTCGGGGTCGAAGTTGACGGATATGCAACAGGTTCCCTCATACGTCAGCATCGCCACCATGGCGGGGATGCCGGGCCGAGGACCCATCGGGTAGACGCGCGTCACCCTCGCACCCGCCAGATAGAGTGGACGGGCGATCGCCCCGAGGTTGGAGGCCTGCAGGTCGGATAGGCCCGTCATCTCACCGACCATGCGGCTGAGCACAATCCCCGGCAGGCGGCTCAGCACCGGCGCAAGAAGGTCGAGGAAACCGAGCGCGGGCTCCATCCGCGCCTCCCCGATGAAGTCGTGGATGGCGACGATACGCGCCTTGGGATCCGGTTCACCGACCGGCGCCACGAACCGAGCACCGGCGAACTTGTTGGCTCCCATCGGG
>Ga0318540_10000387_pt1 | contig 12337 bp, 9 predicted proteins | sample GRESIP166b4f25_FD_203485 | JGI IMG/M metagenome (GOLD analysis project Ga0318540, IMG submission 203485) | Tropical soil microbial communities from Luquillo Experimental Forest, Puerto Rico - GRE.SIPMG.166b4f25 | ecosystem: Environmental > Terrestrial > Soil > Tropical forest > Bulk soil...
GAACCGGCAGCGCGAGTCCTCCAGCTCGGCCGAGGCTATTCTAGATATGTTGAGAACCTCTGCAGCCCCGCAGCCGCTTGATGCTCTAGTGCTGACGCCAGGTGGCTGGAAGCGCATGGGCGATGTCCGTGTTGGGGATCAGGTTGTTGATCCGGGCGGGGCGGAGTCTTTCGTAGAAGGCGTCTACCCGCAGGGCCGGATGCCGGTGTACCGGCTGACCTTCTCCGACGGGACCAGTGCCGAGGCGACTGGAAACCACCTGTGGGCCGTCGAGCGGCGCACGATGAGGCGGGCGGCGACTCAACCGGGAGTTTGCGCTAGTTGCGGTAGTAGCTTCGTGCCGAAGCGCTGGGACCAGCGCACGTGCGGGGGCTCTTGCTCAGAGGCCTGGAGGAATACGCGAGGCGGCTGGGCTGCAGAGCGGGAGATCGTGACGACGCAGGAGCTGCGGAATCGCCTGCTGGAGCGGAGCCGGGGCGGAAACTCCCGGGCGCATCCTTGCGTGCTGCCTGACGCTCCTGTGCTGCGCGTGCTGGATTTCCCGGAGGAGCCTCTCTTCATAGACCCGTACCTTCTCGGGCTGCTGCTGGGCGATGGCGGGCTTACTCACACCACCCCCCAGTTCACGACGGAAGATGAAGAGCTTGCCAGGGCTGCCCGGGGCGCGCTGCCGGATGGTATGCGGCTGGCGCTGTCCGGGGTTAGCGGTAATGCGTATATGTACAACCTGGTGAACGGCAAGGGCAGGCCGAACCCGCTTACCGCGGAGCTGAGGCGTCTTGGCTTGTGGGGAAAGCGGTCCCCGGAGAAGTTCGTTCCGTGGCAATACAAATATGCCTCGGCTGCGACTCGGCTGGCTGTTCTCCAGGGCCTGATGGACACCGACGGGCACAATAGCCAGGGGAACATGGGCGGGTTCGGCTCCACGTCTGAGGCGCTGCGCGATGACGTGGTGTGGCTCGCCCGGTCGCTGGGCTTGCAGGCCGTCTTGTGGAAGGACGAGGAGTGCCCCGTCGGGTTGGCAGCTGAGATGACGAGCGCGGAACGCCGGGCGGCGGGGCTCACGCTCATGCGCAGGAGGCTTTACCGGGCAGGTATCGAGGAAACGCCGGAGACCAGGATTTTCCGGCTGCCGCGGAAGTTGCGGGCGAAATTCGGCAACCGGAGGTTCAGGCGCAGGCTGGTCTCGGTGGAATATGCGGGTGTGGCCGAGTGCCAGTGCATCGCGGTGAGCGCGCCGTCGCACTTGTACCTGACGGATGACTTCATCCCGACGCATAACACCCGGTTCCCGCAGACCTACAAGTGCATGCACATCAGCTATCCCCGGTACCTGGGCAGCACCATCCAGAAGCTCGTCGCCCGGGGCCGCCAGGACAACGCGGAGAAGGGTGACCGGTCCCGGTACTACGTCAGCGGGCCGCTGGCGTCCTGGGACGCCAACCCGCGCATTCCCGGCAAGCACGCGTTCAGCGAGGACTACGAGAAGGACCCGGCGCTGGCCGAGGCCAAGTACGAGTGCAGGCCGCGGCGCGCGGTCAACCCGTACTTCGCCAACGAGACCGCCATCCGCGAGTGCTGCCGCGAGGTGGCCCAGCAGCCGGTGGCCGTCGACTACGTGCGCGAGCGGGCCTCCTGGCGCCCGCTGTACACCTTTGCGCCGGGCTTCTACCCGGTCAAGGGCGCGCTGTACGCGATGCACGCCGACCTGGCCCAGTCCGGCGACCGGGCCGGGCTTGCCATGGCGCACATTGCCACCTGGCAGGACCACGTGGTGACCGGCGAGCAGGAGGACAAGATCGAGGTCAGGCTCACCGAGCGGCGCCCGGTGGTCAAGGTCGACTTCGTGCTGTCCTACAGCTCCAACCCCGGCGCGGTGCCGCCGATGGAGATCCAGATCCGGTGGGCCAGGCTGCTGTGCCTGGAGCTGCGCCGGATGGGCTTCCCGATCACCAGGTTCACTTTCGACCAGTGGCAGTCCAAGGACTCGATGCAGATCCTGGAGGCCCAGGGCATCGAGACCGACCGGTTCTCCACCGACGTGTCCGAGGAGGGCTGGCGGACGCTGCGGGACGTGATGTACGAGGGCCGCCTGGACATGCCGCTGCGCGAGCTGGTGGTCACCGAGCTGCTGGGATTGTCAAGGCTCCCCAACGGCAAGGTTGACCACCTGGGCGACAGCTCCAAGGACGAGGCCGACGCGCTGGCCGGCGCGGTCTGCGGGGCGCTGGAGGCCGGCGGCCAGGAGGACCCGTCCGGCGAGCGCGCCTACCTGGGCGAGGCGGTGTTCTACGGGCCCGAGCCGGACATCAGCCTGGCGCCGCTGGGCATGGTCCCGCTGCGGCTGATGCAGCCGGACCGGTTCATGCCGGTCGACCGCCCGGGCATGGAGGCGGGACCGGGCTACCTGGACGACTGGGGCTCGTCCCCGGACTACTACCGGTGAAGCGGCTCCGGCGGTCGATGACCGTGCTGGAGCGGCAGCAGCTGCGCCAGGAGGTGATGCGGCGGCAGCTGGACCTGGCCTGCGAGCGGGCCGCGGTGTACGGGCTGTCGCAGGCCTGCCTGGCCGCCCTGCGCGAGACCGGCCCGGCGGCCATGATCCTGCACCAGGCGTGCCGGGCCGAGGACATCGGCGGTACCGGCTGCCTGTGCGTGCACCACGACGACGCCCGGACCGGCGTGACGGTCAGCGGCTCGCTGCCAGCGCCGCAGCTACCGCGATAGGGTGCTCGCGCTCGTAGTGGCCGGACAGCTGGGGCGGGGGCATCTCGTCGCTGCAGAGCGCGCAGATCGCGATCGGCGGCGGGCCGGTTCGCACCGGGGCGGGCGGCGGCGTCGGGGGAGCGGGCTTCTGAGCAGTGGGTTTCTTAGGCACGGCTTCATCTTTCCAGATTTTTTCCCCGAGTCAAGGAACCGGGCTTGACACCGGTCAAGCAAGAGCGTAACGTAGGGGGTGAACGAGAAAACCCGGTTGCCGGACAGCCCGGCAGCCCGATAACGTAGGAGTCATGGTGGGCACGAGGCAAGCACAGCGACACGGGTGGTCAAACCCGTTCATCGCGCTGCCCGAGTGCGCCAAGGACGCCGAGGTGGCACCTGGATAAGGACCAGCAGGACCTGAGACCAGGAGCCGCCCCCGGGACACACCGGAAAGGGCGGCTCTCGGCATCTAGGACAACTTCACATGGGTGAGTGGCACAGCGGCGACTGCAGTCATTCCAAAACCGCCATCATCGAGGGTTCGAGTCCTTCCTCACCTGCGACCGTCGGCCGAGCGAGAGCGAAGCGGGCGCATGTCAACTGCAAATTCTCAAGACCATAGCGTGAGCATCGAGCGGGCCTGCCAAGCCTGCTCACATACGACCCTGACCGCCGTATGGCGGCAGGGACAAGGCGGCTCCGGGCTCCGGCCCGGTGCTGCCCCTGGGGCCTTAGCTCAGCTCGGTAGAGCGGCTGCATGGCATGCAGTAGGCCGCGGGTTCAAATCCCGCAGGCTCCACCAGGAGAGATCGGGGTGCAGAGTAGGGCGCCGGCGGTCCGCTAGCCGCGGCTGCGGGTCGTAATCGGCCGGTCGTCCTCCCGGGTTCGGGCCAAGCGCCCAGACCACCTCTGCGGTCAAGGGGATGTAGCTCAGCCTGGTAGAGCGCCCGGTTCGCACCCGGGGTCTTCGCGTCGGTTCAAATCCGTCCTTCTCCACTCGGGCTAGCTGGCTGGCCCAGGCGCCGAAGTAAGGTCCGGCCTGGTCGCGAACGGGACCGGAACGAGGTATCAGAGGCACGACAGCCAGCAATGACAGGATCGAGGAAGACGGTAATCTGCCTCGTTCGGAGCGAGGAGAAACCGGGTTCGACTCCCGGGGTCCTGACGAGAGGGAGATGCGGGTTCAAGTCCTGCCCTGCCAGTAAGAAGCCCCGTTTAGTGTCCGGCCGGCGCGAGGGGTTCTGGCAGGTAGCTCAGCCGGATAGAGCACCCTCATAACGGGAAATCGCGTAAGGGTCAGCGCGCCTGCTTTGGGAGCAGGCAGATGGGGTTCGAGTCCCTGTTTCCCGACTGCGGGGAGGAACCCCTGGCACGGGTCGCGGAGCGGGGTCTCCGTCCGGCCGCCTCCCCCCTATGGCTCTCTAGCTGAGACGGATTAGCGCCGGATTGAAGCCCCGGGCTAGGCAGGATCGTTAGCAGCTGGGTAAGGGTGAAACGGCGGTGTAAGAGACCACCAGCAGGCCGGGTGACCGGCCTGGCTAGGTAAACCCCACCCGGAGCAAGACCGCAAGGCCGAGGGCGGCCCGCCCGCTGACGCCTGGTAGGTCGCACGAGCCAGGCGGCGACGTCTGGCCTAGATGGATGGCCGTCACCCCGCGAGGGGGACAGAACCCGGCCTACAGGCCGGCTCAAAGCTGTATGCTGCTCGCGCCTGGCGCTGGTCCCGATCAGCCGACCCCCAAGTTTGCTCCAGGGGCTGGCGCCAGGTTTTCCCGCCTCCGGGCGGATGTGCGGTATAAGTCCTGGCTGCTCAGGCCAGGCATCCATGTGACCGTAGTGTCTAGCGGTAGCACGCGACTTTGCCAAGGTTGCAGCGCGAGTTCGAATCTCGTCGGTCACTCGGAGGAACAGGCCCCTTGCTCAGTTGCCCACCCCGGCGCAGTAGGTGACGAAGTACGTCGTGGAATTACCCCGGGTGTCGCACTTCAGGGAGCCGTACCAGATCGCGGCGTACACGTCCTCGCGCATCCAGTACGACCGGCCGCCAGCGGTGAAGTTGACCCCGGCCTGCGCGTGGTTCGTGTTGTTCCCGACCGTCCCGCACCAGGTGACGTGCGCGCCGTTGTATGCCGGGCAGTGCACGTAGCCGGACTTGATGCTGATCAGTATGGTGGAGTGAGCCGCGTTGAACTGGACGAACGCGCTCGCTGGAGCGCTGTAGGCTTCTGCGCCGTAGTACTGGTACGTGCCGGCGGAGGCCGGGGAAGCGGCCAGGGCCAGCCCGGCAGCCAGCGCCAGGGCGGCGATGATGCGACGGGTAATCCCCATGTCACTCCCTGCGTGCGATTACCGGCAGGATAACCCCGGTAGCGGGGTGTGTGAAGTGCTCAATGTCCGAGTAGCCCAACTGGCAGGAGGCATGCGGCTCAGACCCGTAGATGTGTGGGTTCGAATCCCACCTTGGACACCATGGAGCTGTGGCCTGGAGTGGCTGCACAGGAGCCGGTTGCTAACCGGCCGACGCGAGACGTCCGCGGGTTCGAATCCCGCCAGCTCCTCCATGGAGGGTTCGCCTAGTCAGGCCTATGGCGCCTGCCCGGAAAGCAGGTTGGGCGTCAGCCCTCGGGGGTTCGAATCCCTCACCCTCCGCTCAGGTTGGCCGGGGCGGTCCAGCCTGCCTCGCAGCTGAAGATGCCGGTCGAGTTGTACATCACGATGTCGCCCAGGCGGCGCGCCTGGCCCGGGTGGGCGAACGCGTAGCAGGCCTGGAACCACTCGCGGAACTGCCAGTCGCTGGCCAGGGCAATGGCGTCGGCGCCGTGGCCGGTGGCCTTCTCGATCAGCGCGCTGCCGTCTGGCAGGCCCGTCTCCATGGCCATCTGGTCGAAGCCCCTGGCCAGGTAGACGGCCTTCCCCTCGGCCCAGTGCCCGGCTGTCTGCACTCGGTAGGGGCTGCCGCTCGCGTCGAAGTCGTTTCCTGGCATCGCGCATGACGCTAGCACTTGCCGCGGCAGTTGCACAGACTCCCTGCGCACGGTTGACTCTGCCGCGTTACCTGGGTTACGCGATTACCGCCTGGCCGCAATCCTGGAGCTGTCGCCTAGTGGCTTATGGCCGCCGTCCCGAAAACGGCCGAGGGTAACTCCTCCGTGGGTTCGAATCCCGTCGTCTCCGCTAGCCGATCTTGGCCCGGCGTATGCGCTCTTTGCGCTCGAAGTTGCCGAGGTTGTTGAAGCCCCACCAGCGGCCGATCCGCAAGCCTATGAACAGGCCCACTATCAGGCCCACGATCAGAGCACCAGCCATGGCACGGATGGTAACCCGCGCCTGGCCATTTGTAACTAGGTCGCATAGCTCAGCCAGGGAGAGCGCCTGCTCGACAAGCAGGAGTGCGCTGGTTCAAACCCAGCTGTGACCACGCCTCTTTAGCTCAACGGACAGAGCGGCCGGCTACGAACCGGTCAGATGTGAGTTCGAATCTCGCAGGGGGCACTCAGGGCGATTAGCTCAGCGGCAGAGCGGCTGGTCCACACCCAGTGCCGTGCACAGGTTCGAGTCCTGTATTGCCCACTATGGTGGCCGAGTTCGAGAGGCGAGGAGCCGGGCTGTGAATCCGGTTGGAGAGGGGTCGGTACCCTCCGGTCACCCCAAGGCGGAAGTGAGCGCCGGCGCGCTCAGCGGTCTGTAAAACCGTCGCTTTCGGGCATGCCAGGGTCGGCACCTGGTTCCGCCACTCTTTGCACCGCGGTCGTGACCGGCCCGTGCCGATGCCAGCAAACCGGACCTCGGACTCGGTAACCCATCAGAGCGCCTGATGACGAGGGTCACGCTCCGCGGCGCCGCTCAGCACGTTAGCAGTGTGTGACAGCAATGTCACTAAGCGCCTGTCGTTCAATGGACAGGATGGCGGCCCCGAAGCCGTTGATGGAGGTTCGACTCCTCTCAGGCGCACTATGAGGCACATCTCGCCGGCGCGGGATGCGGTCCGCAAAACCGCAGCAAGCCGGGTTCGACTCCCGGGTGTCTCTCCATGACCCCGTGGTCCAGTGGACGAGGACGACGCCCTCCTAAGGCGTAAGCGCGCGTTCGAGTCGCGCCGGGGCCGCCAGATAAGCGACCGCGCCCGCTGCGACGGGCGCGGCCTGTGCGGGATGCCGGGTCAGGCGCCGGGGACGGAGAACATCTCGGCCGCAGCCGCGCCCGGGTTCACCGTGACGGCGACCGGCGCGGGGTCCGCGATCGGCGTGGCGCCGTCCGGGCCGAGCAGCGGGCTGCCGTCTGCCGCGGTGGAGGCAACGCTCAGGTTGGCCGAGCCCGCGGCGACCGCGGAGAGCGGGAACTGGATGTTGGCGATGCCGGTGGTCGCGTCGGCGCCGGCTACGGCGGCCCCGACGCCCAGGATGGCGGTGTTGTCAGACGTGGCAGTTGACAGCGTGCCTTCCGGGGGCGCTACCGGGTCCCCGTGGTCGTCCGTGAACGAGAGCACGGCTACGGCGTTGGTCGAGTCGACGGTCAGGGGCATGGGGTCTCCTTCGATAGTGATGGCAACTGAGGCGGCGGGGGCTCTCACGGCCCAGGCCGTTAGCGGCTTGGCCAGGGCAATGAGCTGGGCTGCATCGAGCGGGCCTTCCCCCTCGTGCATCACGCTCGCGGCCACGAGCGCCACGGCCCTGGCTACCTGGGCGCCCAGGTGGGCGGCAGGCGGCGCGGGCGGGACGGGCGCGGGTGGCGGGGAGTCCGTGACCCAGGCTGACCAGGCGGCAGCCGTTTCGAGCACCTGGCTGGCGTCGACGTCACGTCCGGCCCAGAACTGCGCCGCGGCGACCATGGCCGCCTGGCGCACGCCGACAATGTCCGGGGCTGGCTGAGCGGGTTCCACGACTGGTATATCGGCTGCGGCCACGAGGCAGCAGCGTAGAGCAGCCAGGTGTCCGGTGCAGGGCGAACGGGTAATCACGTCCCGCCTGATCCGGTGAACGTTTCCGGGCTGCTCGGCGGCGGGCTGGCCGGGGTGGTGACCAGGCTCGGCGGCGGTGATGCCGTCGGTGATGCCGTCGGCGGGCCGGACGATGCCGGGGGGTTCGGCGTCAGACTGGGCGAGGGTGTCGTTTTTTCCGGGCTGGGGCCCGGCGCCCGCGGCGACGGGACCGGGCTGTACGTGGTCCCGGGCGGCGCGGGGAGCGGGCTGTAGGCGGCCGACGGGGCCGGGGTGGCTATCACCGGGGCGACCGACGCCGCGGGCCTGTGCGTGGCCCTGGAGGCCGTGTGCAGCGGCCCGGGGTACTTGCCCGGCCCGGGCGAGGCCTTGGCGGGCGGCGCCGGGGTGTTGCCGGACCGCGCAACATAGGTGAATGCCCCCGCCGCCAGCGCGGCCAGCAGTACGATAAGCATGGCCACGGCGGGCACGGGGTGCCTGCGGTACTCGTCCCAGAACCAGCGCACCAGCTGTACATCGGAAATGCTCACGCTGTGGTCGGTCTTGACCTGGGTCAAGTACAAGCGTAGATTTAACTGCAGACAAGCACGACGAGAGCAGGGCAGGAGGCACCGCGTGGACATCGAGCAGCTGATCTTCAACCGGAAGCACCGCGTGACGCGGCCGGCCGGGCATCACGGCGACGGCACCGTGCAGGCCCGCCAGCTCGACGCCGTGCTCATGACGCTGGGCTTCAAGTGCTCCGGCGGCCTGCTGGCCGCGCTCGGCGCGATGCACCCGGCCTACGTCATCGACAAGGCCGTCCAGGTCATCGGCTGGGCCCGCGAGCTGTCCGGGGCGCATCGCCAGCACAACACCTACTTCATCGACTTCCCGCGCAACGTCCCGGACACCGAGGAGTTCTGGATGAGCCTGATCGAGCAGGCCGTCCGGGAGCGCGTGGGAGTGCGCGGCGGCGTGGCGGTCAACTCGCTGACCAACGAGGCGCGGTTCTTCGTGGACCTGCTGAGCCTGCCGGGCTACGGCACCTACCAGCACAGCTACGAGGACATGCTGGCCCGGCACGACGAGCTGATCCCGCTGCTCGGTGACCGGGTGACCGTCATCCACCTGGGCCAGGACCAGGTCACCGAGGCCGGGGCGCTGTACGCCGAGCTGGCCGGCTCGGCCGTGCCGCTGTCCGGCGAGAGCCTGGACGCGCTGCGCGAGCTGGCCGACGCGTGCACCGGCATGCCGGTGCCGGAGGTGAAGGTCGCCGAGAACCTGGCCGTCATCAACGCGGTCCGGGTCCGCCAGGGCGCCGCCCCGTCCGTCCGCACGGCGACCGACGTGCTGCGGCTGGCCGCCGAGCTGTCCGGCTCGGACGTCACGCTGGCCACGCCGCCGAAGTTCGCCTCGTTCCCGCGCGCCCAGCGGCGCCTGCTGGCCGCGGCGCTGCGGCACGTGGGCCGCAGCGACGTCCCGCAGCGGGCTGAGCAGTTCAAGCGGCTCGGCGAGCGCATCCACCCGCACGAGTACCCGGCCGCGGCCGAGGTGTTCGCGGTGGCCCGCGGCGAGGTGCAGGCGCGCAGCCTGGCGTCGGTGGCCGAGTACGAGTTCCGCTCGGGCCGGGCCGACCTGGCCGCGCGGGTGCTGCTGGCCGCGCCGGGCATGCTGTGGCGTGCCGCGGACCGGATTCTGCGCGAATCCCGGCCGGGCATGAGGGCGGACGCGCTGTATCACCTGGAGGCCTCGGCCCCGCGGGTGTCCGGCCGGGTGCTGCTGGGCGTGCGCGAGCACCTGATGAACCGCGCCCGCAAGGGCGGCGCGCCGCGGGTGTTCGTCAACCGGCGCGGCCGGGCCTGGGTGACCGGCGACCCGCGCGTGCCGCTGGACGAGGGCGCCGTGCGCGACGTGCTGGGCGTCATCGACGCCGAGGTGCTACGCCGGCTGCCGGACACCGGCACGCTGGTCATCGACCCGGCCATCGCCGGGGCCGCGCTGCCGCTCAGCGGCAAGGGCACCCCGGACGGCCTGGGCGTGTGGCCGCGCGGCTCGGTCATCCCGGTGGGCGGTGACCTGCTCCGGTTCTTCGTGTACTGGAAGCAGCGCTCCCAGCGCACCGACTTCGACCTGTCCGCGCTGCTCACCGACGAGCAGTTCGGCAACATGTCGCACGTGAGCTGGACCAGCTACCACGCCGACGGCGCGGTCTACTCCGGCGACATCACCGACGCCACCAACGGCGCCACCGAGTTCATCGACATCACGCTGGGCGTCCGGCGCGGCTACGTCATCCCGCAGGTGTACGTGTACTCCGGCGAGGGCTTCTCCGAGGTCGAGGAGAACTTCTTCGGCTTCATGACCCGCGAGGGCATGCAGGCCGGAGCCCCGTTCGAGGCGCGCACGGTGCGGATGAAGGGCGCGCTGGCCGGTGAGCACCGCACCGCCATGCCGCTGGTGTTCTACCGCGGCGAGGACGGCAAGTGGTACGCCAAGTGGGTGCACCTGTACCTGCGCGGTGCCCTCAACTTCTTCGGCGGCGCCCAGGTCGAGGACAACAAGGTCACCACCGCTGGCCTGGCGCGCGGCATCATGGAGCGCGAGTACCTGCGGGTGGGCTACATCGCTGAGGCCCTCAAGGCCAAGGCCCAGTTCTTCATGGTGCCGCAGCTGTTCGCTGACGGCGGTGCCCCGGAGGGCTCGGAAGTGACCTACATCGGTATCGAGCAGCCGGAGGGGCTGCCGCGGGACGCCCGGGTGTTCACCCTGGAGAACCTGGGCAGCCTGGTCCCGGCTTAGGATCGGGGCACGACCTACAACTGAACAGGCCGGGGGGCTATGAGCGGGCTTCCTTCACCCCCTGATACGGAACCTAGCCCGTTCGCTCTCCCCCCGGCCTGCCTCACACAACTGAATGCCGGCGGCCATCGGGACGCTTCCTTCCCTCTTATGCCTGCGGGGCCCTGCCCCGCGGACATAGCCAACCTGACTAGCATCCCGGCTCTCCGCTGGCCCGGCTTCGCGGGCGGCCATCGCCAGGCTTCCTCCACTCCAGGTTCAACTCCTGGAGACCTCACCGAGGTCTCTGCCTAGCCTGGCGGCCCCCCGCCCGCTGACGTGGCCCCGCGGCCATCGGAGCGCTTCCTTTGTCGAGGCGCTGCTGAGGGTCGATACGGAGGGAGGTGAACAGGTTGTCCGAGGCGCTGCCTCTCTCGTGTGAGGGGAGGTGATGCCCCATGAGTACCCCAGGACCAGGGCAAGGTTCCTATGAGTCACGTCTCCAGCCGCCGGGCGGTATGGGAGTCACGACGCAGGGGTTCGGTTTAGGGTCAGGAAGGATATGTCCTGCCTGAGACGCAGGCTCTTCCGAAACCACCTCCTGAAGGAGAGAATTTTGCGGTAGGTGTCCCGTACTTCTTAGCGATTCCTACCATTTGCCACGCCCTACCGGGACTCCTTAATCCTGGGAAGTCTTCAGAGACGACCCGGTCTCCATCCGCCAGCTGGTCACCATGCGCAGGCGGGACGGCCAGGCCAGGGCGCTGTTCCGGCTGCTGACCAAGCCGCTGCTGGCCAGCCTCAAGAACGCCGACGTGGTGCCGGTCGACGGCATGGTGGGCGGGGTGGACGAGGCCAAGTTCTGCAAGGACCTGCTGTTCCTGCCCGCTAACGCCGGCGGCATGACGCATTCCTTCTCCCGGTTCGTCAAGCAGATGCTGCTGGCATTGTTCAACGGGTTCTCGGCCTGGGAAATGATCTACTGGATTCCTAAGACCGGGCCAAATAAGGGGAAAATCACCCTCCGGGAAATCGACTGGCGCCCGTCTGAGACCCTGACATTCCTGCTCGACGGCCAGGGGAAGTGGAACGGGTTCCGGCAGCGCACCTTCTTTCAGGGCCGGACCATTGATGTCAAGCTCCCCAGGGAAACTGCGCTCTATTACGCGCACGAGGAGGCCGAGCGCCCGTTCTACGGCGTGTCGATGTTCGAGTCGGCGTTCTACCACTACGACAAGAAGGAGAAGCTGTACTACATCGCCCACCTGGCGGCGCAGCGGGCCGCGGTGGGGCTCCGGATCGGCACCATGGTGCCCAACGCCCCGGCCGCGGACAAGGACCACTTCATCGCGGCGCTGAGCCAGCTGGGCCTGGCCCAGTACATCGCGGTGCCGTCGGCGGACTGGACCGTGCAGACCCTGAACGAGGCGGCGGCCCGGTTCGACTTCCTGGGCCTGATCAACCACCACAATTCGCAGATGTCCAAGTCGGTGCTCGCGCAGTGGTTCGACAACGAGCAGGGCGGCGGCCAGGGCGACAGCACGCTGGTGGATTTCGGCAAGCAGGACGACGTGACCTTCTTCCTGATGCTGGAGGGCATCCTGGAGGAGATGGCCGAGATGATCAACACGTATATCTTCCCGAGGTTCGTGGACTGGAATTTCGGCAGCGGGAAATACCCGGAGTTCAAGTGGGGCACGCTGACCAGCGAGCAGAAGGCGGCGGTGCAGGACACGTTCGATAAGATCGCCGCGGCGGGAATGCAGGCCAACGTCACGCCCGAGTTCATGCTGGACCTGGAGCAGAGAATGGCGGTCGACTTCGGGTTCGACATCGACTACGACAAGATCAAGAAGGACCGGGAGCAGCAGGCCAAGCTCATGGCGCAGCAGGGCGCCATGGGCGGGCCGCCGATGCCCATGCCGCCGGGGGCGGGTC
>Ga0318540_10000394_pt1 | contig 12271 bp, 15 predicted proteins | sample GRESIP166b4f25_FD_203485 | JGI IMG/M metagenome (GOLD analysis project Ga0318540, IMG submission 203485) | Tropical soil microbial communities from Luquillo Experimental Forest, Puerto Rico - GRE.SIPMG.166b4f25 | ecosystem: Environmental > Terrestrial > Soil > Tropical forest > Bulk soil...
CCCTCCACCGTTTCGCCGGCGATCGCATCGAGGCAACCCAACGCCGAGCCCGGCATGAATGCGCGCGTCGCCAGTTCGAATGCGCGGGTTTCGAGCGCGCGCTGCTCGGCCTCAAGATCGCGGCGGGCGAAATGATCGCGCGCCCACCATCCGGCCAAGGCGACGACCAGTCCGAGGATCAGCAAGAGGATCAGCGCAGGAACGCTTCTGCCCTCCCCGCCGGCGCGAACGAAAGCGAGCGCGCAAGCGAGCACGAGGACCGCCCCAATGGCGGCAACCGCCCATACCGGCAGCGATACGACGTCAGTCAAGGCTGTTGCCCATTCCCTAACGCGATCGAGCATGAGCCACCGCTCCGGGAACAGTATGGCTCAGGGGAGCGGCGGTGGCCACCCCCGCTGCTCAGCGACCGCATCATGCGGCGCCTGATCGCGGACGGCTCCGCACGCTTTGCGCATGCCCGATCGCGTGCGCAAGCCCGCTCCCAGTTTGCCGAATGCGTTCCGCTAATTCAGCGAGAAAATTCGAGCTGGCTTTCCCTGGCCACGCGCTCGAACGCCTCATTCGCATTTTTGATGCGATATTGGTAATCGGCGCCGTCGGAGGGGAGCAGCTTCACCACCTGATAGGTACTGTTGGCGACCATGTGACCAATCGGACGCGACGTGAAGTAGACAGTCTGGCCGATCTGAAACTTGTGTTCTTGCAACGCGGTTCTCCTGCACTCGAACGATACGGATTGGCTCGTTTTGAGCGGTGTTCCCCCGATACCCGCGGAATATAGCAGCGAAATCTGGAAATTGCCTCGAAAATTCCGTTTTTTGTTCGGGATCGGTTTCATTGCGCCTTACGACTGAATGATAAATTATCTCAATAGCTTACATAAAAATATTCAATCGAATTCACCGCATGACCGCGACCTGTCATAGCGGGCATGCTGCGCCGGCAAGCGAACGTGCGGCCCGTCCCGCTGGCGCGCAAATCCGCGTCGACGCGATCGGGCGATGTCCCGAGACTCCCACAATCCGAGGCTTTCGGAGCCGTCTTGAGCGAGCGCCCGAAACACAATGGCGCCGCGTTCATGGCCTACCGGGGCTCGCAGCAAGGATCGGTACGGGGGACCTCCATGCGCTTGATCGTCGGGATCATCATTGGCTGCGCGCTCACGGTCGGCGGCGCCTATGTCGCCGACACAATGGCGGCCGCGGGCGCCAGGCCAGTCATGGTGAACTGGGAGGTCGTGGCCAAAAACATGGACAGCGTGACCACCCTCGCGCGCGCGGGCTGGAAGAAGATTGCCGGTCGCGCCGACTGACGACTTTTCCTCGGACATCCGAAGGGCGGCGCACGGCCGCTCTTCGTTCCGGATCGCCGATCGCTGCGGACGCGATCAGGCCCGCACTTCCTGCCGCTGGAAGACGATATAAGCGATGACGAAGAGCAGGATCGTGCCGGCCACCAGGCCGACGATCTGCGGCCACACGATCAGCACGCTTTGCAGGAGCGGGATCGGCGCGTCCGGGACGGCGCCGCGCTCGATCAAAGCCAGCCCGAGCGAGGCGAGCATGGATTGCTGCGTCGAGCGCACCGCAGGATCAAGAACGACTGCCACGACCTCACTGAACAGCACGCTCGGAGACAGCCGCGCGAACGCCTGCCGCGTGTCCAACACGCCCAGCACATCCCCCGCGGTCGTGAACGTGTCCGCCAGCATCGGCGAGAACAGCGGCCAGAGAATGGTCAGGAACAGCCACAGCCCGAGCGCGACCAACGCGGACGTCGCCGCCGAGCGGAACACGACCGAGCACAGCAGCGCGAGCGCGAACCAGAATCCGGCATACACGATGGTGACCACCAGCAGGACGAGCGCGCGCGCCATCTCTTCGGCATTGGGGGGAACTCCAAGCCCGAGCAGGCCAAGGCCGATGACCAGCAACCACAGTACGATCAGGCTTATCGCCAAGGTGAAGAGACCGGCAGCGAATTTCCCGAACAGGAGCGCGTCGCGATAGATCGGCTGCGCCAGGATGCGCGACAGCGTGCGCCGGTTGTGCTCGCCGTTGACGGCGTGAAAGCCGAGCCCGATCGCGACCAGCGGCACCAAGAACGACAGCAGCCCAACGAGCGGCAATAGCCTGCCGCGGGTGAACAGCCGCAGGAACAGGAACGGATCCTCCGCGGTGATCTCCTTGATCTGATCGATCGCGCCAGGGACGATGGGGATCGCGGTCGCCACCACCAGTACGACCAGCACCACCACGAGGATGCTGGTGAAGTGATCCGCGATCTCTTTGACGGTCACGACCCCGAAGCCGTGCAAGGCCGAGCCTTCACGTCGCATGGAGCTCTCCTTCATGGGTCTGGAAGTAGCGTATGTAGATGGCCTCCAGACTCGGCTCCTCGACCGACAGGCGCCGCAGACGTCCGCCGGCCGCAACCACCGCGGCCGCGGCTTCCGGCCGCACGTCGTGGTCGGCGAGGAGCAAAAACCGGTTGGCGTCCCCAGGCTCGACCCGTTGCACGCCCGGGATCGCGGCAATCCGCTCGGCAAGGCCCTGCCCTTCCGCCTCCACCTCGACGCGGAAGCCGCCGCCGAGCACCTGGCGGCCCAGCTCCGACACCGTACCGATCAGCGCGATATTGCCCTGATTGAATAGCGCGACGCGATCGCAAACGCTTTGCACCCGCTCGAGCAAATGCGAGGACAACAGCACGCTCACACCACGGTGCTTGAGGTCGCGGATGATATTGAGCAGCTCGGCGGTGGCCTGCGGATCGAGGCCCGACGTCGGTTCGTCGAGGATCGCGATCTGCGCCTCTTTCATGAGAATTTCGGCGAGCCCGAGCCGCTGGCGCATGCCGCGCGAGAAGGTGCCGACCCGGTTGTTCGCCATGTCGGCGAGTCCCACGTGCCCGAGCGACGCTTTGATTTTCTGCTCGCGCTCGGCGCGTTCGAACCCCATCAGCCGCGCGGTGTAGCGCAGATTCTCCACCGCGGTGAGATTGTCGTAGAAGCCGACCTGGTCGGGCAGGTAGCCGACCTGGCGCTTCACCGCCAGCGGCTCGCGCGCCGGATCGCGGTCGAGCACCCGCGCCTGCCCGTCCGAAATATCGCTCAGTCCCAGCAGCATCAAAATGGTGGTGGTCTTGCCAGCGCCATTCGGACCGAGCAGCCCAAAGGTCTCTCCTCGCGCCACGGAAAACGAAACGCCGTTGACGACGGCCACGCCGTTGTAGCGCTTGGTGAGATTTTTCGCCTCGATGACGTTCATCGCCGTCCGAACCATACCACCGCGCCGATCATGACCAGGAGCGCCCCGCCGATGAGCGCGATGCCCACGAGGCCCCAGATGGTGGAGGTCGTGACCGCAACGCGGAAGGTCTGGGACGCCGATTCGCCACGCGCGGCGGCGCGCACCGAGGTGACGTAGTCGCCGGCCACGGCCTTGTCCGATGGAGTAACCAAGGCCTTCACTTCCTTGTTTTCGTTGGGGGCGATGCGGTCGACGGTCTTGGGCTCGAAATTGACTTTCCATCCCGGCGGAACCGTGCCCGACAGCTCGATCTGTTCGGCCGGCGCCGTCCCCGAATTGGTGAGGATCACCGGGATCGAGGCTTCCTGGCCGGCGGAAGCCTTGGCGCTGAGAACACCTTCCCGACCCGCGATATCGATTTTCGCCTGGCCGGTGATGTCGAGGACGAGGTCGGACGTTGCGGTGGCGTCATCGGCCGATACTTTCGCCGCCACGTTGTATTTGCCGGCCGCGACCGTGTTCGGCGGCCGCACCTTGAGCTTCACGTCCTTCGACTGGCCGGGATCGAGCGGCAGGGCGTTGAGCTCCTGACTGCCGTATTGCTCGGTATAGGTGGCGTCGAAGTTCTGCGGCGCCTGCGCCGACAAGCTCACCAGGACTTTCTTGGGGCTGTCGTTCTTGATGGCGAGCTGGAACTCGAAGCTCGACTTGGACGTGCCGCGCAACTCGGGCAGCTGCGGATTGAGCGTGAGCTTGGCGGGCAGATCGGTCGCGAGCTTCACCTCGATGGGAAGCGTCGCGTTGCTGGCCGCGCCGCGCGCGGTCACCGTCAGGTTCGTGGTGCCGATGGGAGCGTCCTTGGGGACGTCGAGGCGCAGCTCGAGCGGTACGTTGGCATTGGTTGCCGCCAGCGCCGCCGCCACCGGCTGGCCGCCGCCGATCAGGGTCGCCGTCCAACCCGAGGGAACCCCGCCGACCGAGAGCGCCAGCCGCTCCGGCGGAAGCCCGTAGTTCTGCAGCTTGAGATTGATCGACGACGTGGTGCCGGGGCGTAGCGTGACCGCGGGGTAATCGGTCAGAAGGAACAGCCCTTTGACGTCGCTCTTGGCTTCTTCCGCCACTGCTGCAATGCAGAAGGCGGCGAGGACCGAAAACACAGCCGAAAACAAAGCGATAACACGATATCGCATGATGACAGCTCCAGGCGGTAAGGCAGGTAGTCCCGCTGTTGGGCGCCCCCCTCCCGGCGGCACCTAAAGGGCGCTGCGGGATGGGCGTGTTTTTCTTTCGTCCCCGCGCCGGAATCAATACACTTCCTCGGCATTTTTTTGTCGCAATGTCGCAGGCGAACGGCCCCGGCAGTCAGACTCGCATAACCGTCGGCCAATCCACCTCGTCTTCCGGCAGCACCCAGGGTTCCATGAGCGCGGCCGCGCGCCATTCGCCCCACGCCGGCAGCGCCATCACCGCGTCCATATAGGCACGCGCCACAGCGCCGACCTCGACGGCATAGGTGTGGAAGCGCGCGACCACCGGCGCGTACATGGCATCGGCAGCGCCGAAGCTGCCGAACAGAAACGCGCCGCCCGCGCCGTAGCGCGTGCGACAATCGCTCCAGATGGCCTCGATGCGCCGCACGTTCGATTCCACGTCCGGGGTGAGCTCGCGCGGCATCACCGGCCGCCACATGTTCATCGGCAGGTGGCCGCGCAGCGCAACGAAGCCCGCATGCATCTCGGCGGCGATCGCGCGCGCGAGCGCGCGCGGCGCCGGTTCGGCCGGCCAAAGGCGGGCATCGGGATATTTCTCGGCGAGATATTCAAGGATCGCGAGCGATTCCCAGACCTGCACCTTGCCGTCGGCAAGCGCCGGCACCTTGCCGGTGCCGGAGATTTTGGTCACCCGCGATTTGAAATCCTTGGCATCGAGCGAGATCACCTCTTCGTCGAAAGCGATGCCCGCGACCTTCATGGCAATCCATGGGCGCAGCGACCACGAGGAATAGTTCTTATTCCCGATGATGAGTTTGAGCCCCATCCCTCATGCCGTGATGTGTTGCGCCTATTGGCTCGCAGCCTCGGGCAGCGTGTGGACGTGAAGGGTGATATGTCGCGGCATCGCTTACTTGCGGCGCCGCAGAGGATGGTGGGCGCAGCGCACCAGCGCGGTCAAGCCCCGCCTCGACCGCGAAGGCTCGTTACCGATCGGATCGCAACCGCGCTCGCGGCGGCTATATCAGGTGATGCCCAGCATCACGGCCGTCATGGCCGCGGCCAGAACGGCGATCGTCGCCGTGAGCACCGTCACTGCAAGGGCAGACCAGCGCAGCAGCCGCTCACGGCGGGCTTGCGCGACCGCCGCCCGCGGCAAGGCCGAGGGCATGGCTGGTCGCATCTCGACGCGCATCATCGGATGATGCTCCTTCCCAGGCGCTCGTGCGCAGACGTGTCCGCGCCCCAGGCTAAAGAGCGTCAGGACTCAAACCCGGTAGGCGGCGCGCGGTTGCAAAAAGACGCGGTCACAAAGTCGTGTCGAGCGCTCGGCTAGTTTGCGCGCGAGCAGTGAACAGCGGGTAAATGCAGCGCCATGAATGGCGCGTCACCGACGATGATTTTTTCAATGGCGGTCGCGCGTCGGTCCCGGAAAGAGCTCCGAGCTGCGCCCCGTGAGCCAATAGACCGCAAGTCCGACCCATTCGCGCACGGCGGTGTCGGTTCGCCGCAGCCCGTCGCCTAGGCTCGCGAACGGGCGCAGGGCGTCGTCGGCTCCGCGCGTGCGCCAATCGACCGGGTAGGCTTCGACGGGAAATCCGGCCTTGCGGAAGACGCCGACCGCCCGCGGCAGATGATGGGCCGACGTCACCAGCAGCCAGCGCTCGCCCGGCTTGGGCTGGGCGACGGCCTTGGAAAGGACCGCGTTCTCGACCGTATTGCGAGACCGATCCTCCAGCGTGATGCGCGCGCGCGCAACGCCAAGGCCCTCGAGCAGGCGGCGCGCGAAGGGCGCCTCCGCAGCCTCGTCGTAGATCAGCGCGCCGCTGCCGCCCGAAAACACGATGCGGGCGTCGGGATAGCACCGCGCCAGTTCGGCCACCGCCGTCAGGCGTTCGGCCGCCTCGTTGAGTGCCACTTCGTCGCGCGCCGCGGAAACGTCGGGCGAGATCGCGCCGCCGAGCACGATAATGCCGTCGGGCGCGCCGCGCGTCGCGTCCCAGCGGGGGAAGCGCTCCTCCAGCGGGATGATCAGCGCGTTGCCGGCCGGGGAAAGCCCGAGAATCGCGAGCACGATGAGGCTCGCGAAGGCGAGCGCCCGCCCGGCGCGCGCAAAGCGCGTCGGCAGCAGCAACAGGCCGAGGATGCCGATCGAAACAACGAGATTGGACGGGATGGCGAAGAAGCCGAGGATCTTGGAGAGGGGGAAAAACATCCACCGATCACTTCTTCTTCCACGCCTCGTAGCGCGCCTTGGTGTCGGCGTTCATGGGATAGAGGCCGGGAAGCTTCGCCCCGCGCTCGACCTCGCCGACGATAAAGCTTTCCATACGCTCGTGCTCGGCGCCCTCCTCGGCGACGAAGGCGAGGAGGTCCTGCGGGACCACCACCGCCCCGTCGTCGTCGCAGACGATGACGTCGCCGGGAAAGACGGCGCAGCCGCCGCAGCCAATCGGCTCCTGCCAGCCGACGAACGTGAGCCCATTGACGGAAGCCGGCGCGGCGGTGCCCGCGCACCAGACCGGCAGCTTGGAGGCGAGCACGCCGGCCTTGTCGCGCACGACGCCGTCGGTCACCAGCGCAGCGACGTTGCGCTTCATCATGCGCATCGTGAGGATGTCGCCGAAGATGCCAGCCGAGGTCACGGCCATCGCATCGGCCACCGCGATGCAACCTGCCGGCATTTCCTCGATGGCGCCGCGCGTCGAAATCGGTTTCGCCCAGCTTTCCGGCGTCGCGAGGTCCTCGCGCACCGGCACGAAGCGCAGCGTGAACGCGGGACCCACGAGGCGCCCGCCGCCGGGAACAAGCGGCTGCGGCCCGCTCATCCAGCAGCGCCGGATGCCTTTCTTCAACAGCATGGTGGTGATGGTCGCGGTGGTGATCGCGCGCAGCGTGTCGTAAAGGGCCGCACTCATGAGCACACCTCTTTCCGGAAACCTCCTTGAGTCGGTCTCAGACCGGCGCGATGCCCAGGCGCGCATCGCGGCGTCGCAGCCAAGCCACGAACGGAATCGACAGCAGCACCATCCACGCCTTGCCGACGATCTGGCCGAGCAGGAATTCGAGCGAGCCGAAGGCGAGCCACAAAAACACGACGGAATCCACGACCAGTCCGACCACGCCCGACGCGACCACGGCGATGAGGAGCCCGCGCCGAGCGAGCGGGGTATAGACCGCGAGATCGGCGAATTCCGAGAGCAGGAACGCGGTCGCCGAGGCGATCACGAGCGCGGGCGGCGCCAGCAACGCCGAAAGCACGGCACCGGCGAGAATGGCGAGCGATGCCGCCGCGACGCCGAGCCGCCGCTGAACCAAGTCGCGCAGCACCAGCGCAACGCCGGCCATGGTCACGCCCGACGGCGCCATCAGCCCCGGCGCCACTGAAATAAGGCAAGGACCCTGCGGCTGACACACCGTGCCCGCGTGCCCGATCAGCCAATTCGCCGCCGGAATGGTGAGCGCGAACAGCGCGAGAAACACGATCCCCTCGTCCCGACGTCTCGTCTCGATCATCGCGCGGACATCCATTTGGCGAACCCGTCGGCCCGCAAACGGCAGGCCGGACATGTCCCGCAGCCGTAGCCCCAGTCGTGGCGCTGCGAGCGGTCGCCGAGATAGCAGGTGTGGGTGTTCTCGACCAGCACCTCGAGCAACGCGTCGCCGCCGATCTCGTGCGCCAATGCAAATGTCGCGGCCTTGTCGATCCACATCAGCGGCGTATGGATCACGAAGCGGCGCTCCATCCCGAGGTTGAGCGCCAGTTGCATGGCCTTGACGGTGTCGTCGCGGCAGTCGGGATAGCCGGAGAAGTCGGTCTCGCACATGCCGGCGACGAGATGCTTTGCTCCGCGCCGATAGCCCAGCGCGCCCGCGAAGGCGAGGAAAACGAGATTGCGGCCGGGCACGAACGTCGTCGGCAGCCCGCTCTCGCCGATCTCGATGGCGACCTCGCGCGTGAGCGCGGTGTCGGAGATGGCGGCGAGCGCGCCGAGATGAAGAACGTGATCCTCGCCGAGCCTTTCGGCCCATGCCGGGTCGAGGGCTCTTATCCGCTCACGCACGCGCGGCCGTGCCTCGAGCTCGGCGCGATGGCGTTGGTCGTAATCGAAGCCCACCGTCTCGACGCGGGCGAAACGCTCGAGTGCCCACGCCAGGCATACCGTCGAATCCTGCCCGCCGGAGAACAGGACGAGCGCGCGGTTGGGATCAGTCGCGGTCACGATGACGGCTCCAGACGTGCGAATGGCGAATCGCGAGCGGTAGACGGCGCGCAGCTCGAGCCCACCATGCGCTAGCGCCGGTCGTTATTCGCCGCTCGCTCGCTTCCCCGGCTGGTACGCGAGCTTGCGCGCAAGCGTCGCCAGCTCGCAGCCCTCGCAGTAGCGGTTGTCCTTAAAGTCGATCCAGTTGTGAGCATAGATGTTCTCGGTCGGAATGTCGTAGCGCTCCTGCAAGAACCGCACCAGCATAAGCCATGCTTGCCGCTGCTCGCGCGTCGCCGGCTTGGCAACGTCTGGATAGTTGCCCACGAATTCCACCCCGATCGAGTTGGTCTTGATCACGCTGCGATAGGTCTTGGAATTATCGATGTATTTATTGTCGTTTCGATTGGCGCCGTCGCCATGGGTCGGGATCGCGGTCTCCGCCGTCGCCCAATAGACGGTGCCGTCCGTTTCCACCCACAACATCACGCCGCGCTTGGTGGGATTTTGCGCTTGCCCCAGCGCCATGCTTTTCGCCGAGCCGGCGGGCCCTTCGGTCTGGTGCACGATGATGTTGCGCCAGTTGTTGGCGTTCGCCGGCGACCCGAGCGGATGGAGGTAGACGATGGTGAGGCCCGGAACCTGCGGCTCGCCGGACCCTCTGGCGAGTTCGCGAAAGGTTTCCGGGAGTTCGACCGCGTCCGCGTCCTCGCCAGCTGCTGCTTCGTGCGAGCGCGCGGCGGCGGGCCGCGAGCGCGGCAGCGTGATCTGCTCGCGTGCCGCAGGCGATGCGCGAACCGCCGGACGCGTCGGCTGGCTCCAAGCAGAATCGATCAGCTCCAAATGTCCGATGAGCGGGCCGGCCGCGAACACCGCCAGCATCGCCAGGCGCGCCACGCCTCGAGGACGCATCATTTCAATCCCATTGCGGCGATCCCGAATAGGCGTAGTCGACGATCCGTCCGTCGCCGTGCGCGAGGCGCGCGATCTCGGCCATCTCGGCCGCCGAGAGCTCGAAGTCGAAGATCGCGAGATTTTCCGACAGCCGTTCGAGGCGGCTGGTCCGCGGGATGACCACGATGCCCGACTGCACCAGGAAGCGCAGGCTCACCTGCGCCGCGGTCTTGCCGTGCGCCTTGCCGATGCGGGAGAGCACCTTGTCCCTGCTCACGCCGCCGCGGGCCACGGGGCTATAGGCCACGACCGCCATGCCGTGCCGCCGGCAGGCTGCGATCACCTTGGACTGGTCGATGAACGGATGCACCTCGATCTGATTGCAGACCAGCGGCTCGTCCGCAAGCTTCACGGCCTCTTCGATCAGCGCGACGGTGAAGTTCGACACCCCGATATGGCGGGCAAGCCCCATGCGCTTGACCTTGCAGAGCGCGCCGAGCGTGTCGCGCAACGGGATCTGCGGATTCGGCCAGTGCAGCAGGAGCAAATCGACATGCGCGAGCTGCAACCGCGTCAGGCTCGCTTGCGCGGAACGCTCGAGTTCGCGAGGGGCAAAATGCGACGGCCATACCTTCGTGGTGATGAACACCTCGTCGCGTTTTATGCCGGCGGCGCGCAGCCCCTCCCCCACCTCGCGTTCGTTGTCATAAAGCTCGGCGGTGTCGACGTGGCGGTAGCCGCGCTTGAGCGCCTGCTCGACGACACGCACGCAGCTACGCCCGCGCAGCTCCCAGGTGCCGAGGCCGATGAGAGGAATGCGGGCGCCATGCGCTTCGACGACGTGGGCTGCAACGGACATCACCACTCACCTCTGCTCGGCATCACTTGGTTCGCGACCCGCTTCAATTGTCCCAACGCGGCGCGTGCGGCGGATCGACCACCCGCATGCCGGCCTGCTTGAGTTTGCCGATCTCGGCCATTTCGGCATCGCTCAACTTGAAGTCGAAGACCGCCAGATTGGCGGCGAGGTGATCGGGATTGGGCGTGCGCGGGATCGGGATGATGCCCTGCTGCACGAGATAACGCAGCGCGATTTGCGCCGAGCTCTTGCCGTGGCTCTTGCCGACGCGCGCGAGCACCTCGTTGCCGGGCACCTTGCCACGCCCGAGCGGGCAATAAGCCGTGACTGCCAGGCCGTGGCCGCGACAGGCGGCAAGCACCTTGCCCTGGTCGATGAACGGGTGGACCTCGATCTGGTTCGTCACCAGCGGTTCGCTCGCGAGCTTCACCGCGTGCTGCAGCAAGGGGATGGTGAAATTCGCGACTCCGACATGCTTGGCGCGCCCGTCGCGTTTGGCCTTGCACAGAACGCCGAGCGTCTCCTTAAGCGGCACCTTCGGGCTCGGCCAATGGATGAGAAGAAGGTCGACCCAGGAAAGCTTGAGCTTCTTCAGGCTTTGATCGAGCGAGCGCTCGAAGTCGGGGGCGGCAAGCTGATCGTGATAGACCTTGGTGGTGACGAAAACATGCTCGCGCTCGAGGCCGGCGGCGCGCAGCCCGCGACGCAGCCCCTCACCGACCTCGCTCTCGTTGCGGTAGCGCTCGGCGGTGTCGATGTGGCGATAGCCGACACAGAGCGCGGTCTCGACCGCGTCGACGCAGGCCGCGTCCATGAGCGTCATGGTGCCGAGCCCGATCGCGGGAATCCTTGCGCCGTTGGCTTCGACGAAATTCATGGCATGCCTCCACCACTCCGAAGCGCCCTCGAGCCAGCAATTCCAGAGGCCGGAAGGCGCAGTCCTGATCGCGTCACAAACTCGGGCGATTACTGGATGCCCCGCCTGCGCGGGGCGGTTACTGGATGCCCCGCTTGCGCGGGGCGGTTACTGGATGCCCCGCTTTCGCGGGGCGGGGCAACCGTATTTTCGGCGGCGGGCCGGTTCTCCGCACCCGCTCCGCCACGCTCAAGATTAGAATTATTCAATAGTACAACACTTGCGTCGCGGGCGGCGAAGCCTTTCATATCACCTGAGCGTTGATTGGACGGCGGACGTGATGCCTGCATTTGCATTGGCCATCGTGCTGGCGGCACTCGGGATGCCGAGCGCGCCCGCCGTCGCGCAGGAGTTCAATCTCGCCATCCGCAATCACAAGTTCGAGCCGCAGGAAATCCGCGTGCCTGCCGGCAAGCGCGTATCGATCTACGTCACCAACGAGGACCCAACCCCCGAGGAATTCGAGAGCGCGACGCTCAAGGTCGAGAAGATCATTCCCGGCAAGTCCAAAGGTCTGGTGCGCATCGGACCGCTCGCCCCCGGCCGCTACGAGTTCATCGGCGACTTCCACGCGGACACCGCCAAAGGCGTCGTAATCGCGGAATAGCAACATGTTCGGCGCGCTCGTCATCGTCTTCCGCGAGGTGATCGAAGCCGGTCTGATCATCGGCATCGTGCTGGCCGCGACCCGCGGCATCAGCGGCCGCGGACACTGGGTTACAGCCGGCGTGCTCCTCGGTACGCTCGGCGCCGGCGTCGTCGCCCTGTTTGCCGAGGCCATCGCCAACGCGTTCGAAGGCTCTGGCCAGGAATTGCTCAATGCCAGCGTGCTCGGCGCCGCCGTGGTGATGCTGATGTGGCACACGGTCTGGATGGCGCGCCACGGCCGCGAGATGGCGGCCGAGATGGCCGCGGTCGGCGCGGCGGTGACG
>Ga0318540_10000404_pt1 | contig 12174 bp, 11 predicted proteins | sample GRESIP166b4f25_FD_203485 | JGI IMG/M metagenome (GOLD analysis project Ga0318540, IMG submission 203485) | Tropical soil microbial communities from Luquillo Experimental Forest, Puerto Rico - GRE.SIPMG.166b4f25 | ecosystem: Environmental > Terrestrial > Soil > Tropical forest > Bulk soil...
AGCTAACAACGGCTCGTTCCATGTGTCAGTGCGTGACACTGGGCCGGGCATCTCATCTGCGGACCAAGCCAGGCTCTTTCAGGAGTTTCAGCAGGCCGACAATGCCATCACCCGCAAGAAGGGCGGCACCGGCTTGGGGCTCGCCATATCGAAACGCATCATCGAGATGCACGGCGGCCGAATTTGGGTCGAGTCACAGGTCGGCCAAGGTTCGACATTTGCCTTCACACTCCCAGTCATCGTCGAGCGGCAGGTTGAGGCCGCATGATGCGCGTTCCTGCCGCCCAGCCGGAGCCGAACGCGCGTTAATCAGGCCAAACATTGCCTGCCGAATGATAAGACGACTTGATTGAGCGGCCCCAAGCTTGTGTGCCTGGTGGAGCATTGAGCGGCTTTGTCTGTATCTGGTTTGCCGTATTTCACGCTAAATGCGAATTGCCCCACTGGCGATGGCTTGGCCTTGTCTTCGCTAAGTGCCTTGTCGAGCGCGTCCCTAAGCCATCCGCGCGTTATCGCCTCTTTGGTCATTCCTTGGGGCTTCCTAGTCGTCGCTGTCATGCTGACTAAGATAATGGCCAAACCGATAAAGATTAGAACGTGCAACATTACGGTTTCGTTAGGTGCGAATGGCGGCTTGCGAAATACTGCGATGCGCGAATTTGGCACGAATGACTCACATCGAAGGCCGGTCTTGAGGCGATCACTTCTTACAGGATCAACGGTGAACAATTTTTCTTTCCGCTGTGTGCGAGCCCGCTTCGTGAAGCCGCGAGTTTTCCATGGAAACCGCCCTCCCGCCTTTTCGTACTGTTACAGATTTACAGACCAGGATGGATGTTCAAGCCCAGCGCCGCCCGATATTGCGGGGGGCTCGGCGGGATAGTCGTAAAAGGTGAGTAGCGCGTCGCGAACCTTGATCAAGCACTCGACCGCACTTCAGCGCACAAACCAACCAATGATCGCTACCGCCGCGCCGCTTAGTATCATAACAAAGGCCAAAAGAATAAGGATGGCCCACGGTATGAACAGGCTTCGGGCGTTCGCCGCTTTAAAGCCGCGTGTACCCCACACCGCGAACGGCAGCACCCCCGACACGAAATAAATAATAATGCCTAGCCGTATTGCCGCGCCGATAAAGCCCGGAGGAGTCATGCGCGATATCGACACTTCCGAGGGCATGGCAAGTGCGACAATGACGACGGGAATGGCGACTGACACAATGAAGTATACAACAAACAGAAGTGCGACCCGTTGACGTGACATCTAACGCCGAGATTGGCTGAAGGACATAGCTCAATCGACTATAAGAGAGTCGATTGGAGCCGGCAAAATGGATGACGACGAATACGATTGCCCGCTAAGTTTGTCCCGCTCTGAAGGACCAACTGCGCCTTTTTGCGAGAAAGCGCGCACAGCCCAACGAGCGCTGTTCAAAACAGCAAAGCCGTCGGCGGTAGGCAGCCAACGCCTTTGCCTTCGTCCCCATACGTGCCGATTTCGGCATTCAATGGGCTGTCGAACCGGGCAGTGAAGTGGTGGAGAACTTCACCTGCGTCCTTCCATCCGTTTCCACTCGGGTGGCCGCGCTGGCGCTGCGTCTTGTAATTGTAGACAAGATTATCGACCCACCTCGCTGGATGAGGCGAATTGCTGACCCGCAGCGAGACGCTGCTTGATCATTCCCATTACGGATGTGATGTCCTCGAATGCTCGAGAATGCGCTTCGCCGTCCAAGTGGCTCAAATCGAAAACCATAATGCCTTCCTGAGCGAACTCGGTCTTATACGGTTCTTGCTGTGGATCAATGTCTCCTAATCGTTGTACCCCGCCCGCGATTGTACGGGATAATTTGAGCGCCCCGTCGTCCTGTGAAATGAACAAGGCAATACGTGGTCGCTTGCGGCCCAGTTGCTGAATTTCGGTTTGAAAATCGTTTACAGCCACGTCAGGGGCGACAAGCAGCACGTTCTTGACCTTGTCACCGAACCTCCTCGACTGGATCTCTCGTAGCGCCTCGAGCGCAACGACAGACCCCATCGAATGCGCAAGGACGGTGATTTCTTTTACGTTGGGATTAGCTGAAAGCGTATCGAGCAACTGCTCAAGCGCGGTGCGGGAATAACTCGCACTTTCACGGTCGGATGCATATGCGACCAATCGAACCTCGCCTCGCGATGGCCAGGAGAACAAGACCGGAATGGCAGGTACCTTCGAGTCCTGAACGATTTGCGCCAATCGATACACAGCCTCATCAAACCGATTGTTGAACCCGTGGACAAACACGAGGACTTTGGTTCGGCGGGTTTGCTTGGCTACTTTGGTAACGGCGTCGCTGAATGATTGATTATCGAGATAATCGGCGGAAACCGTTACAAAATTTCGCGCAGGATCCCCTGGCGGAGCCGATGGCCACTGGATCTCACCTATTTTTCGTGCGCTGTCCGGCGGTATCGAAACGACTATGGAAGCGTAGGCAACTTCCGGTCCACGACTGCTGTCAAACATCTCGCCCGGATTGGATGTTGCGCGATTCCGTGTTGTCGCGACAAGAATAGGAACTTTCGTTGTGCCGTTCGCAGATTGGGCGTTTGGAGTGAGAGCACCTTGGAGCAGCCGGCTGGCGCACGAGCAGCACAGAAGAACCAGCGCAACGCTCATCAGTGCGGAAAAGACGTTCCGTCTAATCAATTGGTCCCCCTACGAGCGCAGCGCTCTACTTCCTAGCGTTTCTTTAGCCCTCTAAATGAGGCCTTACGTTGGCAAAATTTTTACGTGACGAAAGTGCGACTCGATCCGCCGCGCCTCATCCTGACTGAGCGGACCTGCGAAAGATGGGCGAACCTGACAAACCTTCTTCAGCCCGTTAAACCATTGGCGCGCGCGCCAAGCTGTCATTTGGCGTCCATGCTCACATGCTGCGCCACGCCTGCGGCTACGCCTTGGCCAATGCCGGCCACGACACGCGGCTGATCCAGGACTGGCTCGGTCACCGAGCAATCCAGCACACCGCGCGCTATACGGAGTTAAGCCCGACGCGATTCAAGGACGTGTGGCGCTGAACGGACGCGGCCGTCGCTGCGAGACATATCGGGCGCGCTATTCGACAGGGGTTATGCAACGCCTCTCGGCAAGCCTTACTCGGCAAGCGCTGTGCAATCCATGATTGGAAACTAGGAGCGATCCTGAACGTTATTGAGCCGCATGATCCTTCGCCAAATTGCGCTCTCTCTTGCCGCCCTCTTGGCGATCAGTCCTGATGCGTTCGGGCAGGATAGCGCCGCTAATGGCGCCGTGGCGGACAATCAACTGGTGTTCAATAATGTCTGCCGCACCTGCCATACGGTGAAGGAAGGTGACAACCGCCTTGGCCCAAACTTACACAACATCATCGGCCGCAAGGCGGGATCGGTTCCAGACTATGGCTATTCAAGTTCCATGAAGGACGCCGATTTAACATGGGATAGGGCCACGCTCGACCGCTTCATCGCAAATCCCGACCAAGTGGTGCCTGGTAACAGGATGAAACCCTATGGCGGACTCACCTCCGCTGAGGAGCGCGCCAAAATTATTGCTTATCTTGAAGTCAACAGCGGCAGGTGAGCGTGTTGCCGTTTCACCGATTGATGAGCTGGCGCGGCTTACGCTACTCGTACGAAGACGCTGGCGGCATTATCGAGGATCTCGACCCGTTCGGCTGGGGCGCTACTTGTCTCGTCTTGAGTCAACGCCCGCGCAAGGCCCGCGGCGAGTCCTGCCGTTCCGTAGAGCTGGCGAATAAAAAAGCGCAAAAAAGCGTAGCTGTAATCCGCTCGCTTACCCCCTCCGTGGTATCAGAGGGAAATGCCGCTGCGAATTCCCACTGGTTGGCGCCGGCTTGTGCCGTTCGCTTACTAGTTGCTTGGCCATTACTTCGACCCGCAACGCTGCCGTTAAACATTTCGCCTGAACCAGCTATGCTCACAGGTGCGTGCTGTTCTTCACGCCGACAGGTCCCCGGTCATTGAGAAATTCGTCGTGCACTTTGAAAATGCCGTTGACGATGCCGGCGAGACCGAAGCACGCTGACTTTCCTGCCCCAGCTTGAGCTAAAAATTTTTTGGATCTGCATCGTCTGCGAGGCAGTCGGCGACGGCTTTACTCCAATCCAAGCACCGATACCTTGGCGGTTGTGATTATTGTTGGCCACAGAATTTCTGTGAGACCCTTTGCAACGGCGATCTTTTGTGTCCCATTGACCGAATAGGTAATGACGCCGCCGCCAATCGCACCGCCGATATTTTGACCCCACAATTTGCGCCCGTCTGCGGTGTCAAGCACGTAGAAATTCCCGCCCATGTCGCCGAAGAAAACGACGCCTCCCGCGGTCGGCGTCATGCCGCTTTGAATGGGATAATTCGTCTTTGCTCTCCATCTCCAAGCGCCCGTATCGGCGTCGACGGCGTAAGTCCAACCTGCCCAGTCAAAAGTCGGGTCCGCCTCGCCCCATGTGTCGAACGGGTTGTTCGATGCTTCGCCGGACCACGGTTTGCCGGGCGCGGTGGCGGCGATTTTCTCGGCCGGCATAAGCGTAACGGTGGTGCAGTATTCGACCTCGCCGATGAAAACGAGGTTCAACTGGGGATCGTAAGCGGGACCGTTCCACTCGGCGCCCCCAACCGAGCCCGGACAGAAGTGGACGGGCTTGCCGGCCACAAACGGCGCGTTCTCGTTCTCCATCCGTGTGACCGGCAGCTTGTAGAGCGAGGCATTGGTGTCGAGATCGAACCCGTAAAGATAGCCGTCCTTCGGGGCTACCAACAGCACCTTCTTGCCGCCCGCAGCCTTGATAATGACTGGAGCGCTGGAAACGTCCCAATCATGCCAGTCTTTCGGCAGGATCTTGAAGTGGTTCTTGTAAGCCCCAGTCTTCGCGTCGAGGACGACGACCGAGCCGGAATAAAGGTTCAACCCTTCCCGCACGTTGGGTGCAAAATCAGGTGCGGGGTTCCCGCCCGGCACGTAGAGTAAGCCGGTATCCGGCTCCAAGCTGTATGAAGTCCAGGTCGCACCGCCGGTTATCGGCACGCCTTGCAGCGAGTTGCCCCAAGTCGACGCATTGAGGGGCGAGGCACCGAGCGGTCCGCGCGTCGGATCGCCTTCAGCCTTCGGCACAAGGTAGAACTCCCACACGATCTTGCCGGTCTTGGCGTCGAGCGCATACATGCGCCCCTTTACTCCCTTGATGTCGCCTCCCGCGTTGCCGATGAAAACCAAGCCGTTCCATGCGATTGGAGCCGCCGGGGCGCTCTCGCCCTTCTTCGGGTCCCCGATGGCGGTTTCCCAGATGCGTTTGCCCGTCTTGAAATCGTAGGCGAGGACACGGGCGTCCTGGGTGCCGCGGAAAAGCATCCCGTCCAGATACGCCGCGCCGCGATTGACCTCCTGGGGCGTGGCGGGAACGTAATCCTCATGCGTGCGCCAGTTCTCGCGGCATGTCGAAGGATCGATCGAGAAGATATCGAACGCGGTCACGAAGATCAGCGCGCCGTTCACCTCCAACAGCCCGGAATTGAAGCCGGTATATTGCCCGGTATCGTAAGTGCAGAGAACCTTGAGCTTGTCAGCGTTTGTTCTGTTGATCTGACGTAGCTGCGAGAAGCGGTCCGAGGTGAGCGTCTTGTTGTAGCTTGGCCAGTCTCCCTCAACTCCGCCAGAAGCTGCTTGCGGCGATGCCGAAGCCGCTGACGGCTGCGCCGTCGCTCCGGCCTGGGCGACTTCAGTCTCCAGGGTCCCGGCGGGAGCCGACCAATAGCGCACATAATTTATCGCCATCGACCCGATCAGAACCGTTTGGTCCCAAAAAACATAGGACAGACAACCTACGGCAATGCCGCCGACGACGATTGCGCCGAGGAGAGCGCGCCAATATCTCATAAGCCAGTGTCTCATCGTCTGACTCCCCGTGTTACCACTCGGGATTGACCCATTCGGTCATGCGCGCCACCGTGTTCCTCAGCGATCACTCGCAACGCTTTCATGGTCTGAGCATATCCTTGCTCGGCCCGCATTCGGATCGCATCAGGCGAGAAATCGCTGTCTCCATATTCACGTATTTCACTTACTGGTTCAGGAGGCGTGATGGAAACAATTCGTGGGACATGAATGTAGTCGCGTTTTTTCACAGCTTCGTAGGTCGGATCATCCTTGAGGGGGTTGCCGCCGGGAAGGCTTTCGAGGGCCTCCATTAGTTCAGCAACCTCACTGAGCCGGCGCAGCGTCTCCAAATCTGCCGAGCTCTTGTTCGCAAAATGGATATTCTTCATCCGCTCCTGAACCTCCAGTAAATTTCGGGGAAGCGGCGCTTTATTCGGAAAAAGGTTCACGACGTAAATCGTTCGCTGCACACCTTTCGCGTTATCGAGCTTGTCGAGAACCGCACCGAGTGGCGTGTTGTCGAACAATCCTCCGTCCCAATAAGACCTATTTTCAATCAAAGTCATCGGGAACGCGGGAGGCAGGCTACCACTCGCAACAATGTGGTCCACCGTGAGCGTGTCCTCACGGCTATAAAAATACCTAATTTGGCCATCCTCCAAATCCGTTGCGCTCACCAATATCGCTGGGGCTGAAGTCCTATCTGGAAGGGAATCGAGGTCAACTAATTCCTTGAGCGTATCGCGCAGAGGCGCCGTTTCATAAATATGCGTCCAGTTAGGCCAATCAAAATAATCAAGCCGCGGAACAAAAAAATTACGATTCCCGAAGAAGGACGCAAATCGCCTAAGAGGTGGCGGCAACATCAACCCGGGCACGGTCACTTTTTCCCAAAATGCCTCAAGTGCTTCAAGCGGTTTCAGACCGCGCGCTGGTCGCGCCAAAAGCACGGCGGTAATCGCCCCAATCGAGACACCCGCGATCAAGTCTGGGTTGAAATGATTGTTCTCGTAGAGCGCCCGCGCTGCTCCTAGCTCGTAGGCGCCGAGCGCACCCCCTCCCTGCAAAACCAACGCTGATCGTGCCTGGTCCATCACACATCACCTTTCCCGGCTCACGACAGAGCGGTTCTCTGACCTCAGTTAGATCAATGCTGGCCTCGTAAGCCGCGTTCACTTCCGTTGTCACCGTGCCCGCAGGCGCTCAGCCGCGCCCAGCGCTACAAGCACAATAATTATAATTTCCGTCGCGCGCGTCATTTCAGCCTCCTCGACGCGGCGCCGTCGGCCGGTTTTCCGCCCCGTATGCCTGATGCAACTTGCCGCGGAACACCCAATAGACGACGGCGGTGTAGATCGCGATCACCGGCAGCACGAACAGCCCGGCGCCCCAGAACAGAAAGGATAGCGACTTGTCCGGCGCTGCAGCGTTGCTGACGGTGATCGCGTAGGGGATCATATAGGGCCAGAACAACGTGGCGAGCGTCAGGAAGGCGGCGATGAAAAACGCCACCGTCATCAGGAACGGCGTACTGTCGTGACGCCAGCGCACGCCGAGGAAGACGCCGGCCATCGCCAGCAAACCGAGGCCTGGGAAGACAAGTCCCCAAGCGCGATCGGCGAGATCGGTGTAAAGCAGACATTCCTTCAACTCACCTCGATGTCCGTTATTGACCCATTTCAGACCTCGTTAGGAGAGAGTATCCTTTTACAAACGTGATCCATTTGGTTCAGGTGTCAGTGGGCCAGCCAGAAACGGGAGGACAACATGCCCACAAATGTCAAACAGATGCTCGAAATTGCGAATGCTGCGGTACCACGAATTTCGCCGACGCAAGCACAGGAGTTAATTGCCAAGGGTAACACCCTAATCGTTGACGTTCGCGATGCGCCGGAAGTTGAAAAGAGTGGTAAGGTGGCCGGTGCGATCCACGTCTCGCGTGGCATGCTGGAATTTCGTGCTGATCCTGATTCGCCCTACCACGACAAGAATTTTAGCAAAGACAAAACCGTAATCCTCTATTGCGCATCGGGCGGACGGTCGGCCCTCGGTGGCAAGGTGCTCTGGGACATGGGATACGAGCATGTATATAACCTTGGCGCATTCAAAGATTGGGCTGAAAGCGGCGGAACAATCGAGAAGCCAATAGAGGGTGGGATGTGAACGCGAGGACAGTTTAGCGCTGTCCCAAAACGAGCCTGCTTACAGCCGCTTTTGGCACAAAGCGGACATCATGACCGCGCTGAACCATGTCCGCTTTTGGGGGTAAAGCGAACATTACTCGGATACCGCGGAATGTCTGCTAATGACCCAAAGCGGACATTCGCCAACCCACTTTGCTGTGATGCACAAACATCGCTCCCATATAACTCCCATGTAACGATGTGGTAGGTGTGGCCCTCGGCCTAGGGGGAAGGCCCCATGAGGCGACGGGATTTCGTTACTGTCAGCGCAGTTGTCTGTCTCATTGCGGTCGCTTCGCAAGCTCTGGCACAAAGTTGGCCGCAGCAGGCGATCCATTTCATCATTTCGTTTGGAGCGGGCGCGGGTGCCGACATCGTTGGGCGGATTCTCGCCGACGCGATGCAAAATCGCCTGGGTCAGCCGGTGGTGGTCGAGAATAAGCCGGGCGCCGGCGGAATTCTAGGTAATGAATTGGTCGCTAGCGCGACACCCAACGGTTACACGCTTGGAATTATGACTGCAGGTCAAATCATCGCCGCGGTTACGCGAAAAGACATGCCGTATGATAGCGCCGCCCTGACCCCGCTCGGTCAGGTCGCCAGCGGCACCTTCCTGATCGTGACGCGCCCTGATTTTCCGGCCAACAGCGTGGTGGAGTTAGTCGCTGCTGCAAGGGCTGCGCCGGGAAAAATCATTCTGGCGAGCCCAGGCTTTGCTGCGACCCAGCATTTCGCCGGCGAGCTTTTCAAACTAAGGGCCGAGGTGAATCTCCTGCACGTGCCGTTTCGAAGCTCGCCAGAGGCCATTAACGCGGTTCTCGGCAAACATGCAGACGTGCTATTCGACACAGTTTCTGCGTTGATCGGCCAAGTTCAGGCCGGAAGCCTTAAAGCGCTCGCAGTCACCGACAAGAACCGATTTCCGGCAGTGCCGGACGTGCCAACTGTCATGGAGTCCGGCGTCGTTCCGAATTATGATGTTACTTCCTGGTATGGCGTTTTTGGCCCTCCCGGCATGGCACCTCCCGTCGTTGGCAAGCTAAACAAGACGCTCAACGAAATCATTGCCGATGAAAAAGTGCGAGAGCACCTCGTTGCGGCTGGCGTAGTTGTGAAGGGCTCCACTGCCGAGGAGTTCGGCCGGCTCCTGACGGACGAATCTGACCGGTGGAACGCTGTCCGAGAGGCCGCTGGCATCGCGCGGCAGTAGCGGGCCTACAATCCATGATGATTCCGTTGTCGGCAGTTATGGCCACTGCGTAACCCGTGGTGCCGTCCTCAATAGCCTGTTAGACTTTCCATTCGTCGCCATCAACCAAACGAAAGCGCTGAGCGACGAAATACAGCTGCTGCCAGTCCGCTATTGAGAGCTAAGCGGACGGAATTGCGCCATAAGGGGAGGACTGCCATGCCGAGCATTTTGTCGCGCTCACGAATTATCCTACTCGCTGCGGTCGCGTGCGGTTTTGCTACCTCCGCGACGCCGGTGGAAGCTCAGCAGCCACCAACGAACCCATCTCCGAGTGCCACACCCCTGACGGCGCCAGCCCCCACTCCAGCCACCGCGCCCGCGCCGGTCCCAGCGGTGCCGCCTTGGGCGCAGGCGCGGCCTGACGAGGCAGTAAGTGCAAACCTCGCACCGGTCGTGCCGCCACCGATTGCAACGGCGCCGGACAAACTTCCGCTTTCCAAGCTAAAGCTGCCGAAGAACTTCCATATCGAGGTCTTTGCCAGCGGCATGCCCCAAGCGCGCTCGCTGCGGGTCGGCGATAGGGGAACGGTGTTTGTCAGCACTCGGCTGCTCGACCGGATCTATGCGGTGACCAGCAGCAGTGGTAGGCCCGAGGTCAAAACGATACTGACGGGATTGCGCTGGCCGAACGGCATCGCCGTCTATAATGGCACGCTCTATATCGCCGAGCTGAACAAGATTTCCAGGATTGACAACGTCGAAAGCCATCTTGACGACGCCAAGGCGACCGTCATCTACAGCGATCTGCCAAGCTACGAGCCGCACGGCTGGAAGTTCTTGGTCGTCGGGCCCGACAACAGACTCTATTTTAATGTCGGCGCGCCGTGCAATATCTGCATGCCGCCGGCGACTAATGCGCAAATCCGTAGCATCAACCTCGACGGCAGCAATGCCCAGATCGTGGCCCACGGTATCCGGCAAGTCGTCGGTATGGATTTTCATCCGGCATCCAAGGTTCTCTATTTCACTGAGAATCAGCGTGACTGGCTTTCCGAGGACCAGCCGCAGGACAAGCTGAACCGGGTTCTCAACCCCGGAAAAGACAATTTCGGTTTTCCCTATTGCGCCGGCGGCGATATTGAGGATCCGATATACGGCTGGGGTCACAGCTGCAGTGAGTTCACCAAGCCCATTGCGCAGCTCGGGCCGCATACGGCGCCACTCGGCATGCGCTTCTACACCGGGCAAATGTTCCCCGCCTCGTACCGCAATGCGATCTTCATTGCCCGCCACGGTTCGTGGAACAAGAGCCATAAGATCGGCGGCGATGTCGTCGTTGCGCACCTCAACCCCGATGGGACGGTCAAGTCGATAGAGCCCTTCATCACCGGCTTCATTGAGGACAACAACTATGTTGGTCGGCCGGTTGATATGGAATTTCTGAAAGACGGCTCGATGCTGCTGTCGGACGATTACAACGGCGCCGTCTACCGCATCACTTATGGGCCGCAGCGGCAGGTCAGCCGAGGTCAGTAGGTTCCGCTGATTCGCATTACCGTTATATCTGGGCTCGTCATCGCGATCTCGCTCGCCGGCGTGTTGCACTCGCTTGCGGCCTATGCCGGACTATCGCAAAAGCTGGCGGCGTGTCTCGCCTGCCACGGCACCGATGGGCAATCGCAAACCGAGAACGTGCCCTCGCTCGGCGCTCAGCAGCCGCAATACACGGTGATCCAGCTGTTTCTATTCCGCGAAAAAATGAATATCGCCGGTCCGATGAACGACATGGCCAAAGGGCTGAGTGACGATGACCTGCAAGCGATCGCCGCTGCGCTCGCTGTGCTTCCGGCTCCGCAGCCGCCCGCCGACCCGGGCGACCCAGCCCGGCTCGACCGAGCCCGCGCCCTCGTCGAGCAGAACCACTGCAATGTCTGCCATCGCCCAGATTTTTCCGGGCAAAACAACGTCCCGCGCGTGGCCGACCAGCGCGAGGAATATCTGCTGAAGACACTGCGCGATTACAAGAGCGGGGCGCGGCACGGTTATGATGCGACGATGGCGGAGGTACTACAGCCGTTGAGCGACGTGCAGCTAGTGGAGTTGTCGTACTACCTGGCTCACCACCGCTGAGGATTGTGTGCAAAGAAACTCGTTGTCGAAATTGCCAGGCTTCGCTGCGGTGATGTCCGCTTTTGGGGGTAAAGCGGGCATTCCCTCAACTATGGTGAAAACCTCCAACCGGGGATAACCACGATGCAATGTCCGTTCAGGACACGACTGCAAGCGGTGGTATCTCCGGCCGATGATCGATTACCTTGTCGACTAAGCCGAAATCCTTGGCCGTCTCTGCCGTCATAAAAAAATCACGCTCCAGCGCCTCTTCGATCTTCTGCAGCGGCTGGCCAGTATGCTTCACGTAGATCTCGTTGAGCCGCTTCTTGAGATTTAGAATCTCCTGGGCGTGCAGCATGATGTCTGTCGCTTGGCCCTCGAAGCCGCCCTTGGGCTGATGCACCAAGATGCGCGCATTTGGCAGCGCGAAACGTAGGCCCTTCTCCCCGGCAGCGAGCAGTAGCGATCCCATTGAGGCCGCCAGCCCGAGACACATCGTCGACACCTGCGGACGCACGAACTGCATGGTGTCATAGATTGCGAGCCCCGAGGTCACCATCCCGCCCGGGGAGTTGATATACATCGAGATTTCCTTCTTCGGATTCTCAGCTTCCAGGAACAGTAGCTGCGCGACAACCAGTGTAGCTATGTCGTCATTGATCGGGCCGGTAATGAAGATGATGCGCTCCTTCAAAAGCCGCGAATAGATGTCGTAGGCGCGCTCGCCACGATTGGTCTGCTCGACCACCATCGGGACGAGCTGGTTCTGGTAGA
>Ga0318540_10000420_pt1 | contig 11950 bp, 8 predicted proteins | sample GRESIP166b4f25_FD_203485 | JGI IMG/M metagenome (GOLD analysis project Ga0318540, IMG submission 203485) | Tropical soil microbial communities from Luquillo Experimental Forest, Puerto Rico - GRE.SIPMG.166b4f25 | ecosystem: Environmental > Terrestrial > Soil > Tropical forest > Bulk soil...
AAGCCCTCGACGAGCTACTCTCAAACCCGTCCAAACCACCCACTGTTGCAATCACCGCGTGAACCCGCCGGCCCAAAGTCGCCGTGGCGTTACGCTCGCGAGCCGGGGCGTTTCAGCCCGCGGTGGTGATCGAGTCGCCGGTTACGCCCGCCGCTCGGCGGGCGGCCAGCCTGCGCTTCTGCGGCTCGATGGTGTAGCGGGGATCGCGGGTTGATTCCTTGCCCGCCTCGAACACGCCGAACCGGGTGAGCGCCGACGCCGTCGCCAGCGCCAGACCGGACAGCGCCGCGATGCCGCGGTTACGGCCACCGATCAGGGCGCCCAGGCCGCCCGCGATGACGAGCCTTTTGCTCCACCGCAGCATCACGCCGGGATTGCCCTGATGCAACGGCTCGACGGCAACCGGGTCCATCCGGCGTTCCACGAACGTCGTCGCTGCCAGGTCACCCAGGACGCCCAGGACGGCCAACTTCCGGGCCGGGCCGGCCTCGGCGACCGGGGTGGTGACCATTGCCAAACCCGAGGCGGCCAGGCTCGCCGAGCTGACAAAGACGAACGGCAGGCCCTCATGGGCGGCGTTCCACGTCGGGGTCGCGGTGTCGGCAAGCAACACAGCGGTGTAGACGGCAAGCGGTGGCCCGAAAAGTGCCGCCTCCAAACCCGCGGGCCCTTCCACCGCGCGCAGCACGGGGCGCAACGGGCCCAACGGAAGTCGTTCGCCCGTCATCCGGTCGACCTCGGACGCCGCGGCAACGCCGATGCCGGCGCTGAAGGAGCTGAGAATCCACGAGCCGAGGCTCATCGGCGAGGTCAGCTTGATGGTCCGCATCATGTTGATGAAGCGCTCCGGCCGGCCCAGGTCCATCACCAGCGCGACCGCGCCCAGCATCACGGCGACCAGCGCGGTCAGGCGGGTACTGCGGCGCAGTTTGGCGCGCCCGGTGAGCTGAGCGCCGGCCGCCAGCAGGCCGGACCCGCCAGCCACGCCGCCGAGGAACAGATACGCCGCGACCTCGTGGCCCCACGGCGCGGGCTTGACCACCGGACGCCCGTAGTACGAGCTGAAATCGGCTTCGGGGACCATCGAAATCTCGCGCGAACCGTCTCCGCCGCCCCGACTTCCAGAGCGCGTGCCTTTCCGGTGCTTGCCGCCCGCGGGCTCCGGCGGCCGCAGGCTGTCGTATTCCGATGTGCTCATTGCCTTTTCACCGGGCCCTCCAGAAGGCCAGCGCCGCGGCGCCGAACATGCCCGCCGCCGCCAAACCGGCCCGCTTGAACATCTGCATCAGATCGGCCGTGCACACCCGCGGGTCGGGAGGCAGCCCGTAGACCTCCGGTTCGTCGAGCAACAGGAAGATCGACCCGGTGCCACCGACGCCGTCGTGCTCGTTGGCGCCGTACAGCCGTGCTTCGGTGCGCCCCTGGGCATGGAGCTCCGCGACCCGTTCACGGGCCAGGACCACCAGGTCGTCGTGATTTCCGAACTTGATCGAGGTGGTCGGGCAGGTCTTGGCGCAGGCCGGAATCTGGTCGTCGACGAGACGGTCGTAGCAGAGTGTGCACTTCTGAGCGACACCGGTGACGACTTCTTCGGCCGGGCGGCCGGGTCGCTGCGCCGGCGTGGCATACGTGCCATCGCTTCGACGTTCGACCACACCGAACGGGCACCCGGCCACGCAGGTGCCACAACCGTTGCAGACGTCGGCCTGAACGACGACGGTGCCGAACTCGGTGCGGAACAGCGCTCCCGTTGGGCAGACGTCCAGGCAGCCGGCGTGCGTGCAGTGCTTGCACACATCGGAGGACATCAGCCAACGGAACTCCGGGGTGTCCGGTGGTGTGATGTCTGTTTTCGGAGGGCCCGGAAGCGCGGGCATGCCCAAATCGATTAGGACGCGCCCGGATTCGCGCGCCTCCTCGATGCGGTCGCGGCCCTGCTCGATGAACGCCACATGCCGCCAGGTGCTCGCGCCCAGCGCACCGGTGTTGTCGTAGGACGACCCCAGCAGCTCCAGGTCGCCGTCGCGCGGGTTGCGGTTCCACTCCTTGCAGGCGACCTCGCAGGCCTTACAGCCGATGCAGATCGAGGTGTCGGTGAAGAAGCCCTTGCGCGGCTTCGGCTCGACCCAACCGGCGTCGGTGGCGGGATCAGTCGGTCCGCTCAGCTGACCCATCGGCTCCCCCTTCCCAGACGGCATCGCTTACTCGTACATTGCCGGTTTCCGTGGTGGCGCCCGCGCGCGACTGATACTCGGCGATCAGGCGGAGCAGGTCCTCGCCTTGCGGCCGGCGACCCGGCTGAATGTCGCAGGACCCGGCTTTGGACTCCTGGATCTGCACGTTCGGATCGAGGGTGACGCCGAGGAGGTCGTTGGCCGCGTCCCCGCTGACCACCGCGTCACTCCCGACGCCCCAGTGGTAGGGCAGCCCGATCTGGTGCACCGTGTGGCCGGCGACGACCAGCGGGGTCATCCGCTCGGTGACCAGCACGCGCGCCTCGATCGCCGCGCGGGGCGAGATGATCGTGGCCCAGCCGTAGGGTTCGAGTCCGCGTTCGGAAGCCAGCTCCGGGGAGACCTCGCAGAACATCTCCGGTTGCAGCTCCGACAGGTAGGGCAGCCACCGGCTCATGCCGCCGGCGGTGTGATGCTCGGTGAGCCGATAAGTCGTGAAGACATACGGATAGACGTCGGCTCCGGGATCGCCGGCGCTGGGGGCGCTCAGATTGTCCTTGCGCGGGAAGATGATTCGCGCGGGGTTCTGCTGTTGCGGATACAGCGGGTTGGCTACCGGCGACTCCTGCGGCTCGTAGTGGGTGGGCAGCGGCCCGTCGACCACGCCCTTGGGAGCGAACAGCCAGCCCTTGCCATCGGCCTGCATCACGAACGGGTCGTCGCCGGCCAGCGCGTCCGGACCGCCGAGCTCGGGGTCCGGACGGCTACCGGGCGCCCGGTCGGCCACGAAGTCGGGAACGTCGTGGCCCACCCACGCACCTTGGTCGCCGTCCCACCAGATGTACTTCTTGCGCTCGCTCCACGGCCTGCCGTCCGGATCGGCCGACGCGCGGTTGTACAGCACCCGTCGGTCGGCCGGCCACGCCCAGCCCCACTCGGACTGGCTCGGCGTAGAGCCGCCGTGCGGTGCCCGGCGCGCGGCTTGGTTAATGCCGTTGGCGTACACCCCGGTGTAGATCCAGCAGCCGGCGGCGGTAGACCCGTCGGCGCGCAGATCGGTGAACGACGCAACGGGCTTACCGGCGTCGGGGCCGGTGAGGTGATGCCCGTTGTATTCGGCCAACACCGCCTCGCCGTCGGGGTCGCCGTGGCCGTCGGTCGGGTAGTCCCACGTCAGCTCCAACAAGGGCCGGTCGCGCTCGTCGGCCGAACCGGCCAACCGCTCCTTGATCCGCTTGCCCAGCTCGTAGAAGAACGCCAATTCGCTTTGGCAGTCGCCGGGTGGCTCGACGGCCTTGTGCCGCCACTGCAGCAGCCGCTGCGTCTGGGTGAAGGACCCCGCCTTCTCCACGTGGGTCGCCGCCGGCAGAAAGAACACCTCGGTCTCGATGTCCTCGGTGCGCAGCTCGCCCGTCGCGATCTCCGGACCGTCCTTCCACCAGGTGGCGGACTCGATGAGGTTGAGGTCACGGACAACCAGCCACTTGAGGTGTGCCATGCCCAGGCGCTGCATTCGGCCGTGCGCCGACCCGACGGCGGGATTCTGACCCAGGAGGAAATAGCCCTCCACCTCGTCGGCCAGCATTCCCATGACGGTCTGGTAAGTGCCATGTGGGCCGGTCAGGCGCGGCAGGTAGTCGTATGCCCAGTCGTTGTCCTGCCGGGCCGCGTCGCCCCACCACGCCTTGAGCAGACTGACCAGGTAGGCGTCGGCGTTGGCCCAGAAACCCTTCTGCTTCTTCGACCCCACGGCATCGAGGTAGGCCTGCAGGGTGTCGTGCGTGCCCGCCTTGGGCATCGGCAGGTATCCGGGAAGCAGATTGAACAGCGTCGGGATGTCGGTGGAGCCCTGGATGCTGGCGTGGCCGCGCAGCGCCATGATGCCGCTGCCGGGCCGGCCCACGTTGCCCAGCAGGAGCTGCAAAATCGTTGCGGTGCGGATGAATTGGGCCCCGAGGGTGTGCTGAGTCCAGCCGACGGCATACGCGAAGCAGGTGGTGCGCTCGCGGCCGGAGTTCTCGACGATGGAACGGGCGAGATAGTCGAAATCCCTGAGGCTGATACCGCAGACGTCCTTGACGGCCTCCGGGGTGTAGCGGGCGTAGTGCCGCTTGAGGATCTGGAACACCGTCCGTGGGTGCTGCAGGGTGTCATCGCGCAGCACGCCACGGTCGGCTTCGGCGTAGGCCCATGTCGACGGGTCGTAATGCCCCGTTTCGGGGTCGAAGCCGGAGAACAATCCGCCGAGATCTTCTGTGTCTCTGAAGTTTTCGTTGATCAGAGTGGCGGCGTTCGTGTACGCGACGACGTACTCCTTGAACCACAGGTCATGGGTGAGGATGTGGTTGATCAGCGCACCGAGCAGGACCACGTCCGAACCGGCCCGGATCGGAATGTGCCTGTCCGACACCGCCGATGTCCGGGTGAATCGCGGATCGACGTGGATCACCCGCGCGCCACGGGCCCTGGCCTCCTCCACCCACTGGAACCCCACCGGATGGCACTCGGCCATGTTGGAGCCCTGGATGACGATGCAATCGGCGTTGGCCATGTCCTGCAGTGATTGGGTGGCGCCGCCGCGCCCGAAGGAGGCTCCCAGACCGGGAACCGTGGAGGAGTGTCAAATGCGAGCTTGATTCTCGATCTGAATGGCGCCCGCGGCCGTGAAGAGCTTTTTGATGAGGTAGTTCTCTTCGTTGTCCAGGGTCGCACCGCCGAGCGCGGCGATGCCCATGGTGCGGCGCAGCAGCTGACCCTTCTTGTCGATGTCTTGCCAGGTGTGGCGGCGCGATTCCACGAAGCGGTCGGCGATCATGTCGATCGCCGTGTCCAACTCGAGGCGCTGCCATTCGGTCGCCCGCGGCGCGCGGTAGAGCACCTGCAGCTGGCGGCCCGGCGAATTGACCAGCTGCTCGCTGGCGGAACCCTTCGGGCACAGTCGCCCGCGGGAGATCGGCGAGTCGGGGTCACCCTCGATCTGGACGACCCGCTCATCCTTGACGTACACCCGCTGCCCGCAACCGACCGCGCAGTAAGGGCACACGCTTTGTACCACCCGATCGGCCGTGGTTGTGCGCGGCGCGATGGTGCGGGTGTGCTTGGAGGTCACGGCCGACCCTCGGCCGAGCTTGTCCTCCGAACGCAACTGACGTAGGACGGGCCATTCCAGGAACATTCTCGGGATCGCCATTCCCTCACCATAATCCGTCGCCCGGTCAGCGCACCACGATCGTGTGCTCGCCGCGAGGCACCAGCTCCCCGATGACGGGCGCGCCGGGAATCTCGCCGGCGACCAGCAGCCCGCCCGAGGTCTGCGCGTCGGCGAGCAGGAGCGCCTCATTCTCGTCGACCTTCGACAGGTCGGCGTGGGGCGCCACCCACTCGAGGTTTCGCCGCGTGCCCCCGCTGACGTAGCCGGCCGCGAGCGCCTCCCGCGCCCCCTCCAGGTAGGGCACCGCCGCCGAGTCGATCACCGCCGTGACCCCGCTGGCCCGCGCCAGCTTGTGCAGGTGTCCGAGCAGTCCGAAACCCGTTACGTCGGTGGCACATTCGGCGCCCGCTGCCAGTGCCGTGCTGGCGGCCTCGGCATTGAGCGTGGTCATCACGGCGACCGCCTCCTCGAAGCGCTCTCCGGTGGCCTTATGCCGGTTGTTCAGCACGCCGAGCCCGAGCGGCTTGGTCAGCGACAGCGGCGTGCCCGGTTTACCGGAGTCGTTGCGCAGCAATCGGTTTGGGTCCGCGATGCCGGTGACCGCCAGGCCGTACTTCGGCTCCGGGTCGTCGACGCTGTGGCCGCCTGCGAGATGGCAGCCGGCCAGGGCGCACACGTCGCGCCCGCCGCGCAGCGTGTCGGCGGCCAGCTCGAACGGCAGCACATCCCGCGGCCAGCCCAGCAGGTTCACCGCGACGACGGGCCGCCCGCCCATCGCGTACACGTCGGACAGCGCGTTGGTGGCCGCGATGCGGCCCCAGTCGAGGCCGACCAGCAGCTCGCCGGCCGGGTCGCGCGGCGCGACTGCCGTCAATCCGCGGACAACGTCCTCGAGTTCGCCGGGCGGGATCTTGCAGGCGCAGCCGCCGCCGTGGGCGTACTGGGTCAGTCGATGGGTCATCAGTTTTGCGGCGTGGAAACCCTCGGCTCTAGCCGGGGCGGGAAACGCCGCTTTCCTCCTTTCGACAGGTTGTCGGTGGTGCTCCCTAGGTTATTGCTGTGTGCAGGTTTCGGTTGCTTCCCAGCCCTGAGCAGGCGGCAGCGTTGGCCGAGCACTGTCGTCATGCCCGGTTTGTGTGGAATCTGGCCGTCGAGCAGCAGCGGCACTGGCAGCCGGGCCGCCGGGCGCCTGGTTATAACGAGCAGTGTGCCCAATTGACTGCGGCTCGCGCCGAATACGAGTGGCTGGCCGCTGGATCGCAGACCGTGCAGCAGCAGGCGTTGCGGGACTTCGCGCAAGCGATGCGCAACTTCTTCAACCGCAGCCACCGGCGCCCGACGTGGCGTAAGGCCGGCACCCATGAAGGATTTCGGCAAGTCGGGTTCAAACCGCGCCACATCAACCGGCTGAGCCGCCGCTACGGGCAGGTATGGGTACCGAAGGTCGGTTGGGTGCGGTTCCGGTGGACCCGCAATATTGGCGACACGGTGAAGTCTTACCGGGTCACGGTGGATCGATTGGGGCGGTGGCACATCGCCTTTGCTGTGATCCCTAAACCCGTTGCGGGACCCGGTGATGGCAGCGTCGTGGGTATTGATCGCGGGGTGGCAGTCTCGGCAGCGCTGTCCACCGGAGAGCTGCTGCGCGTTCCTGGCCTTCGTGCGGGTGAAACCCAGCGGCTGCACCGATTGCAGCAGCGTCTGGCCCGGGCGCAACGCGGATCGACTCGGCGGGCACGAACGAAGCTGGCCATTGCGCGGTTGCGGGCCCGCGAAACCGATCGCCGGCGTGACTGGGTGGAAAAGACCACTGCCGAATTGGCGCGCGGTTTCGACACCATCCGCGTCGAGGATTTGAACGTGCGTGCCATGACCCGCTCGGCGCGCGGGACTCGTGAATGCCCGGGCACCAACGTCGCGCAGAAACGGGGCCTCAACCGGGAGATCCGCCGCCAAGCGTGGGGTGTGTTGGTAGCCCGATTGAAGCACAAGGCCCAGGGGCGGGTCGAATTCGTCCCGGCAGCGTATACGTCGCAACGATGCTCCCATTGCGGGCAAGTCGCGCGGGAAAACCGTAAGAGCCAAGCGGTTTTTCAGTGTGTGGCCTGCGGCGCGGGCCCGTGCAATGCTGATGTGAACGCCGCACGCAACATCGCCGCCGGACGGGCGGTGATAGCGCGGGGAGACCTCGGCACTAGCCGGTCTATGAACCGTGAACCTCAACTCTGTTCTCCTGCCGCCTAGGCGCGACGGGGTTGGAATCCACCGCTTAAGCCGGCGGAGGATGTCAAAATTGTCCCCGTGGTCCAGGGAGGTGTGTCCGGTCTGGTGACCGGCGCGGTCTTCAAAACCGTCGAGCGGCAGACGCTGCCGTTGGCGGGTTCGATTCCCGTCCGCCTCCGCCATTCTCCCGGGGCCTGACATGACCGATCCGCGCCGACGGGTGCCGCGCACCGACTCACTGCTCGCCGATCCGCGCCTGGCCGAGGCCGAGCGGGTGCTTGGGCGCGCGCTGGTGAAGTCGGTGATCGCCGAGGCCCAGCAGCGGGCGCGCGCCGGGGAGATCGAGCCCGAGCGCGTCGCCGAGCACGCCGTCGCCGCGCTACCGGCCACCGCGTCGAGCCTGCGGGCCGTCGTGAACGCCACCGGTGTGGTCGTGCACACCAACCTGGGCCGGGCGCCGTTGTCGGCGGCCGCGCTGGACGCGGTGGCCGCCGCGGGCGGCGCCACGGATGTCGAGTTCGACCTGGCGACGGGCCGGCGCGCTCGCCGCGGCCGGGGCGCGATGGCCGCGCTTGCCCGAGCGGTGCCCACCGCGGGCGGTGTGCACGTGGTCAACAACAACGCCGCCGCGCTGCTGCTGACCGCCCTAACGCTGGCCGCCGGTAAGGAAATCGTGCTCAGCCGCGGCGAGCTGGTCGAAATCGGCGACGGCTTCCGCATCCCCGAGCTGCTGGCGTCCACCGGTTCGCGGCTGCGCGAAGTCGGCACCACCAACCGAACCGGCTTGCGGGACTACGCCGAGGCGATCGGGCCGGAGACCGGTTTCGTGCTGAAGGTGCATCCGTCGAACTTTCATGTCACCGGGTTCACCTCGGCGGTCGCGGTCGCGGAGCTGGCCGACCTCTTGGGCGAGCCCAAGGTGCCCCTGGTGGTTGACATCGGCTCCGGGCTGTTGACCCCGCATCCGGTGCTGCCCGACGAGCCGGACGCGACCTCGACGCTGGCCGACGGCGCGGACCTGGTCACCGCGAGCGGCGACAAACTTCTCGGCGGCCCCCAGGCCGGCCTGCTCTTCGGCCGCGCGGAGCTCGTCGAGCGGCTCCGCCGCCACCCCGCGGCGCGCGCCCTACGGGTCGACAAGCTGACGCTGGCCGCGCTGGAAGCGACCCTGCTGGGTCCGCCGCCGCCGGTGGCCCGGGCGCTAAGCGCCGACGTGGCGGAGCTGCGGGCCCGCGCCGAAGCGCTCGCCGCTCAGTTGCCCGAAGCCGTGGTGGTGGATTGCGTTGCGGCCGTCGGCGGCGGCGGGGCGCCGGGCGTGCAACTACCGAGCGCCGCCGTGAGCCTGCCCGAGCCCTATGCCGTCGCGCTGCGCACCGCCGACCCGCCGGTCGTCGGCCGCCTGGAGGCCGGCCGGTGCCTGCTCGACCTGCGCACCGTGGCGCCGGAGGACGACGAGCTGCTGGTGGCGGCGGTGCGGGCATGTTCGTCGTAGCCACCGCCGGGCACGTCGACCACGGCAAGTCGACCCTGCTACATCGGCTGACCGGCATCTGGCCGGACCGGCTGGCCGAGGAACAGCGCCGGGGCCTGACCATCGACCTCGGCTTTGCGTGGACCGAGATCGGTGGCCGTCAGCTCGCTTTCGTCGACGTTCCGGGCCATGAGCGCTTCGTGGCCAACATGCTGGCCGGGGTGGGCGCGGCCCCGGCGGTTTTGTTCGTCGTGGCCGCCACCGAGGGTTGGATGCCACAGTCGGAGGAGCATCTCGCGGCGCTGGACGCCCTCGGGGTGTGCCACGGGCTGGTGGTGATCAGCAAGGCCGACCTCGCCGATCCCAGTCCGGCCGTCGCGCAGGTGTCCGAGAGGTTCGCCGCCACCTCGCTTGCCGGCGCTCCGGTCGCGCTCGGCACCGACCTCGCGCGGGTGCGCGCGGAATTACTTGCCCTCACCGATCGGCTACCGGTTCCAGACGATGACGCCGACGTCCGGCTGTGGGTTGACCGCAGCTTCACCGTCCGGGGTGCGGGCACGGTCGTCACCGGCACACTGGCCGCCGGCACAGTCCGGGTGGGCGACGAGCTGGAACACGCCGGGCGGCGCATCACCGTCCGCGGGCTGCAATCACTGGGCCGCGCCCAGACCGCGGTCGGCGCGGTGGCGCGCGTCGCCCTGAACCTGCGGGGCCTGGACCGGCACGACATCGGCCGCGGGGACACCGTTCGGACCCCGGGCGCCTGGCTGGACACCGCGGAGATCGACGTCGGCCTGAGGTCGGCGGACAAACTGCACCGCCAGCTCGTGCTGCACATCGGGTCCGCGGCCGTGCCGGTCCAGGTGCGTCAACTGGGGACGGCCGCGGCGCGGCTGCGCCTGGCCAGGGCGCTGCCGTTGCGTGTGGGGGACGTTGGGCTGCTGCGCGATCCCGGGGAGCACCGGATCGCGGCGGGGATCGAAGTGCTCGACGTCCGGCCACCGGGGCTGCGCCGCCGGGGCGCGGCGCGCGACCGTGCCGCGGAGCTGGCGGCCGGCCGCGTCCGTCCGCCCGACTGCGCGCGGGCGGACGAGCTGCGCGCGATGGGCCTGCCGCTGCGTGGGCAGCGGGTGGGCGACTGGGTGGTGACGCCCGAGTGGTGGGCCGCGCGGCGCGAGTACGCGACCGAGGCGGTGCGGCGCTGGGCGCAAGATCACGACATCGCGGCGGGGATGCCGCTGGAGACGGCACGGCAGCGCGTCGGGCTGCCCGCCGCCGAACTGGTGCCCAAGCTGCTTGAAGGCACCGGCCTCGAGGTGGTCGACGGGCTGGTCCGGCCACCCGGCGCCGGCCTGCCGGCCCGCGTCGACAAGGCGATCCGCACGGTCGAGCAGTGGCTGGCGGCCGAACCTTTTCAGGCGCCGCAGACCGACGAGCTGGGCCAGCTCCGGCTCGGCGCCCGGGAGCTGGCCGCGGCGGTGCGCGCCGGGCGGCTGACCAGGATCGCCGACGGCGTCGTGCTAGGGCCCGGCGCGTTGGATCGGGCCGCCGCGATCCTCGCGGCGCTGCCTCAGCCTTTTACCGTCAGCGAGGCCCGTCGCGCGCTCGGCACCACCCGGCGGGTCGCCGTGCCGCTGCTGGAGCGGCTCGACGCGCAGCGCATCACGCGGCGAGCCGAAGACGGCACCCGGACGATCGTTTGATCAAGCCGCGGATCACTCGGTGACGGAACCCGTTGCAGCAGAGGAGTTTTCCGATGCCGCGGTCCAGACAATCTCGAGTTGCTCGAGGTTGGCGGCCACCGTGATGAGTGGCTGCGCGCTCTCGACCGCCTCGCTCTGGGCGGTCGCCTCGGCGCGCAGTGCCCGCGCGATTTCCCCGGCCATCGGCCGACCCGTCGTGTCGCCGCGCCCCGAGATCTGCTCGGTCGCGAATGCAAGGTGGGCTTCCAGCAAAGCCCGAGCGGTCGGGTACGTCCCAGGTGGCGGCAGCGTCCTGACGTCGGCGATCATGTCCGCCGTCAGGCGCGCCCAGGTGGCCCGGTTCGCCGCCCGCACCACCGGCGTCCGCAGGTCGGCGCCGCTGCCGGTCTCCGAAAGATAGTGACGCACAGCGTCATCGACCCTACGGCTGCCCACCACCGCATCGTGGCTCAAGGCCGCGAGCTCATCCTCGCTGTCCTCCGAACGACCACGGGTGACGCGCAGCACGGCCGCCTGGAGATAGCGCACATTGACCTCACGCGCGGCTTCGATCAGAGCGGCCACCGCGGCCGTGGCACCCCTGGGCCACAGCAGCAGCGATACCCCCATACCCACGGCCGCGCCCATCGCGATGTCCTCGACGCGAAGCAGACCGATGCGCCAGTCGGTGGGGATCGTGAGGCTGAGGATGATCAACAGGTTCAACGCGCCCACTGCCTGGGCGACGGTGAAGGAAGCGAAACGCGCCAGGTAGGTCGATCCGAACACTGTGATCGGCACCAGCAGCCACATCAGCACTGGCTCTACGCCGATGACGTCAAGGAGCGCCGCGCCGAGGATGATGCCCAACGCCGTACCCACCACCGCCTGAACGACTCTGGTTCTGGTGGACAGCGCACTGCTGCTGAGCACCAGCATCGTTCCCACCACGACCCAGAAGCCACGGTCGAGCAGATGCAGATGAGTGACGGCGACGGCCAGAGCCAAACCGGCGCCCATGCGGAGGCCGTTGTGTGCCGCGACGGAACGGCTGGCCAGAAACGCGCCAAGGATCGTGCTGCCGGCGACGGTCTCCGGTGTCAGCCGGTCGGCGAAGCCGGTGGGCGGCAGTCGTAGGCCGAGCGCCCGCGCCCACACCGGCCGGGCATCGGCCGCTGCGGCCGCGCCGATGACCCTGCCCGTCAAGCCGATGGTCGTCGCGATCACGCGGCACGCCAGCAGCCGCCGG
>Ga0318540_10000421_pt1 | contig 11940 bp, 13 predicted proteins | sample GRESIP166b4f25_FD_203485 | JGI IMG/M metagenome (GOLD analysis project Ga0318540, IMG submission 203485) | Tropical soil microbial communities from Luquillo Experimental Forest, Puerto Rico - GRE.SIPMG.166b4f25 | ecosystem: Environmental > Terrestrial > Soil > Tropical forest > Bulk soil...
TCGCGCGAGCGGTGAAGTAACTCACACATCTCTCCGAGCTTGCCCGTCTAAAATCCGGCTCATCGAGCCAGGAGGCAGACATGGCACCGGAGCCAGGGCTTGCACTAAGCCTCGGGATGATTCTTGTGATGGCGATGATCGTGCTCGCGATCACGACGCGAATCATGAGAGCGCTTCCGCCGCGCCGATCCCGCCGCGCGAAGTGATTTACCGAAGCTTTTCGGGAGAGCCTGCGATTCTAGGACTTATATCGAGCGCGCCGCTCTAAGCCGCCGTCGGCTCGATCCAGTGGTCGGCGCCATGCCCTCCATTGAGGACATAAAGGCTGACCTTTCGGCCAGCTGGGGGCATTTCGGCGAGATCGAATGGGCTGAAGTCATATTTTCCGCCATAGAGATTGAGCATCGGCGGAACGTGCTGCCCGATATAATATTCAAAGTCGATGCCGTCCAAGACGTGGATGCGAATGCTTAATGCGATCTCTTCGAGCAGATAGCCGCGAGATAAGCCTTCACGTTCCTCCAAGGCATAACGTTCGCTACGCCGGATAGCGTGTTCGTGGGCGGCTTGATCTACCTCGGCTCGAAAATTGTTCACACTGTAATAAGCAAGCATCACGTTTCGGAAAATGCGAAAGCACTTTGCATCAGCGATGTCATCGATCCCGATCACTTTCCAACGGCTATTGACATTTGCTCCAGGTATTCGAGCCGTCAGTCGCTCGATCCAGCGATTGCGCTCCGGCAAATAGTGCTGGCGTCCGTTGAAATCATGCACGATCTCAGGCAGAGCGAAGCCCTCCGCCAGGCGCAGCGCTTTGTTGTAGATCTGGAGGTGGTCGGCGACAAAGAACACCACCCTCTCGTGCCGGGTGAATATATAAGGCAGCGCCGGCAACACCTTTTCGGTGCTGAATACCTGATTGCTCAGGCTTATGGGAAACAGGGCCGGGCCCAACATGAATACCTGCCAATTCAGCTCGTTTTTAACCGCTTGGGCTGCATACTGAGCAGGAGATCGCCCAAGATCTCCATGATGAAGATAACGAAGATGAAGATCCCCGAAAGAACGAGGGCCAACGTCGCGAACTCGTGGAACACCGGCATGACGGCGCGTTTCACGATGTTATCGACCAGTTTAGTAGTTTGCAGAATATAGAGTTCGCCAGCGACCCCATCGATCCTCGGTCGGCTGGCCCCGGCTCCGTCAGTTCCTCCGGAAGCCATGATCTTCGTCGCCTTGGTTGGCTCGAATTTTAAAAACGCAAGTTCTTCAGCACGCCCATCATCGGGTAAGAAGAGAAGAACGTTTCGCCTTCTTTCTGCTTCCACCGCGATTGAGACGACACCGCCGGCGAAATCCTTCGCGTTCAGCCCGACATATTTCTCGATGCTGGGTGGCAGAACCGAGAGGACTCGATCGTTAGTCGCCAAAATCGCGACGGGGACTAGCACCATGACGATCGAGACCAAAACGCGCATGGTTGTAATGGTCTGTTTGAGAGTGGCCTGCGAGGAGCCCGGTTCGGCGCGCCAAAGGACCGAGCGTCGAGGTATACACTGAAGGCAAGCGCCGACAACCGCAAAGCCCACGAGAAGAAAAACTCCCTTCCACCCGATGTTCCAGTCGAAAGGCACGAGTTTCGTTAGTCCGGCTGCGAGGAAAGTTACTATCGGCGTGACGAATAGAAGTTTCGGTTTGGTGTCGATCGCATGCAGCGTCGCTTTAGGTCGCGGAACTGTTTTAGACCGCGAAACTGCTTCAGGCTTTCGCATGAGCGACCTCCTTCGGCCTGTACACCAGCGCGACCGCAGAAACCGTCAGAGGCATCAACGGGGCCGCAACGGCAAAGATAGCTGCTACGTCGGTATGCAGGAGACCGAGAAAAGCGCAAACAGCATACGGAACTATCGAAATCCAAAGTAGAATCGGCTCTTGCCGGATTCCACGAACAGCCAGGATCAATGCTGGAACTATGTTGAGGCCGCTTGGCAGCAAGACGAAAACAAGCTGATCAAAGTCGACCTTGAGGAAACGCACCAACGCGTAACAGCCCGCAAACAGCGCAGCAGCAATTGCGGCGTAAAATGCGGGTCTCAATTCTTTGAATTCGGCATGCGCAATCTTGCCCTCTCGCAGATCGAAGCGTTGGATCGAGAAGAACGAGTAGATCTGCGCGTCTGCGGTCGAGAACAACGCCCCCGTGCCTGCCACCCAAAACGCTACTGCGAGGAGCGGATAGGCGTCCGTTACCTGTTGCAAGAAACAGACTACGACTTGAACACTGTCAAGGTTGGCGGCTTTACAAGCCTGAGGAACGTGTTCGCCCCTCAACACGATAATGGCAAGCGCTCCAATCAGAATTAAAACGGACCAAACGACGGCAGTGACGGAGAGGGACGTGACCTGCAAGGTCGTCTCTTTCTCTCCAAACATCCATACTCTGAACCAATGAGGTTGGGTGATGAGCACTAGGAAGCTGTTTAGAAAAAGACATGAAATTGCAAAAAGCACCCCGCTCAGCACGGGGGAGCTTGGCGCGGGGGCTTTTGGCGTGTTCATTTCCGTAAGGATTCTGCCGAACAACGTCGCAAGTCTGCCGTCGTGTCCGCCGTCGGAAGGGATGCCAACCAGAAATATGACGGTGCCAAGCAATAGGGTTACTATTCCGATGACGATAATCGGGCCGTGAAAGAGGTCGGCAAATAGAAAACCGCGAAGGCCGAAGCGGAGCGTGAAGTACAAGACGGCGAACGCGCAGCCATATAAGAATATTGCTCCCCACCAAATGCTTTCCGAAATAATGAGTTTGGACGAAACGTCGGCGAACGCCGAGAATTCCAGCCACAAAATGGCCAGGATATTCGTGAGCGCGACGACACGGACGATTGCAGCTGACCGGATGCTCTCGTTCGTTCCGTCCAGAACGAGAGTAAGAAGAATCGCTCTGGACTGATCGCTAGACGTAAGCCGTTTCGCAATGTGCCGCCGCGAAACAAGGATGCGTGTGAAGTAGTTGGTGATGAAGCCTCCACCCCAAATCGTAAGAATCGGAAAAACGATCCACCAACCGAACTGCTCCGTATTGCCGATGAAGAACACATATACGGTGGCGAACGAGGTGATAGTGGCAAAGATGCTGTTAACGGTAAGCCAACTTCCAAGTCTGCCTCTTACGAGCTGATCCCATTCCCTTTTTTCTCTTTTGGTAAAAGTAAAACTAAGCTGCCGCGGGCCGAAGGTTTGATAAACAAAGAAAGTGGCACCGATCATGCCCACGATCGTCAAGCTTTGAAGTAGCGGGAGCATATCCATCATTTCCCGTTCAATGCCGCGTTTGCCCGACGCCAAATCGGCATCTTTTTTTCAATGCCGGGATTTTAGGGAAGAAAGCAGCAGCGATGTGTGAGCGGTGTCACACTCGCGCAAAATAGAAGCTGCTCGCGTGTCCGGTAATAAAATGCGCGGAGCCCATATGGCGAACTTCTCCATCGCCTAAAGGAGCGACTTCCGCTAATGGCACTCACCGCCCGTTCAACGATGGCCGCCCCTACGTCGGCCCGCGGGCGCTGCTCCGCCGTCTTGACCGACACAAAGCGCATCCTCCAATCATCTCAAGTATAGCGCCGGAATCGGAAAGCCTCCCGCTGGCTGGACAGAAAAAATTCGTCGCTTTGGCTTAGCGCGGTTCGGCGCCGGCGACGCGGTCCTGGCAACCTCTCAGCGCCCTAGAAACGCGCCAGCGGCCCTTTTTCCCGGACACTGGTCGGACACAAATGCGCAGGCCAAAATTCGTAGTCTGGTGCAGACGTGGCCGACCCAGGCGGCTTCAGTCTCGCAGCAAAGGCGCTCATGTCCAGTGTCATCGACGAAGAACATCAGACTGCGCGGATGCACCTGAAATATTGGGCAACTTGCTTCGCCTCTCGGTTTTGTGGCGTTTCTGTCCCAATAACTGTCCCGCTAAAGCGAGGCGGGTTCAGACGGCTGTACGATAAACCTATGTTTCCGGGGTTTCTTTGGTCGGAGTGGCAGGATTTGAACCTGCGACCCCCTCGTCCCGAACGAGGTGTCTCTCCGCAGAATTCGTCCTGATGATCGCACAGTGATCTCACGACCAGAAAACAATTCACCCGATGTTGATCAGACTCGGCCTTATGGGCCGGGGGGTGGTTAAAAAAAGAAGGTGCCCCATCGACCGGGCGCGACGGCGACCTAGGGTTGCAACCTATTCTTTTTTACCGATCGTAGCTCGGTAGGCCGACGCCCACGCGGGCAAGCTCGGCTTCGAGCCGCGACGCCTCGGCCATGGCGTTGCAATACCTGACGAGCAAATCGCGGTTCTCTCCCGTGAACCATCGCGATCGCATCGCGCCGACGACACCGCGCCAGATGGCGGCCGCGGCCTCGCCCATATTTGCCGCGGCTCGGGGCGATCATCGGCAGGCGCCAATAGAGGCGAGAGGGCGATGTCACTGGCAGAGCGGCGGGGCATAGCGATTCCCTCCAGCGCGGATGCAGCAGCCATCATGCGCCGAATTCTTTCGGATTGGCGAGCGCGCAGCAAGGGGCAACGAGGGCGCACCCGATCAGCCGGCGCCGGGCTGACGCCGCCGCTGCGTCCGCCGCACGTCGAAGCCGCGGACTAAGGCGGGCCGCCCTGCGCCAACGACATGTTCAACGTGTGACACCTGTGACAACCTGAGATGCGAGAAAGCCCCTTATTTCTTATACTTTCATAGGTTCACAGGTTTCACAGGTTTAAGAGATGAAAGTAGGGAGAAAATCTAAGGGAATTTTCTCTCCAACCTGTGACATGTGACAAAAGCACTTTCCCCTGGATGGTCCTGCACTTAAGCCCGCTCAGGTTCCCTCAGGTTCATCGGCTTCAGTCATCGTCCTCAGTCGTCCACTCCGTTGTCTCTGGGTCGCGCCAGATAGTCCCGGGGAAGCGCGCGAGCCAACGCGTCCGGCACTCGGCGAGCGGCGGGAATCGCCATCCGCGACGACCGCAGACCCAGCAGTCGTGGGTCCCTCCTTTGCAACCCTGCTTACTGAGATAGCGCCCGAGCAGGGTGTCGGACGTGCCTTTGAGCTTGGGCGAGATGCGGCGGGCCTGATCGTAGAGGCCATCGCGCCATACCGTGCGCGTACGCTTGCCGCCGTAGCCGTCTGTCCCGACCTCTTTTTCCTCTTCGTAGCGATTTGACCTCGCATGATCGGGTTTTAGCGGATCAGCACCGGCGAGAACGCCAGTCTGCAGCAGCTCAAGCCACCAAGTATCGAGCGGCGAGAGGCTTCTCTCTTGTTGCTCGGCCAGCGCTGCGGTGCGCACAATACCGCGCGGATGCCAGTCGCCGAGATCACGCTCGAGCAAATCGAACAGCAAGGCCTCGTAGCCGCCCGATCTGAGCTGCTCATAAATCGGCCCGAACCAGCTCGCATCTTGCCGATGGATGTTGGCAACCTCCTGCACTTGGTAGCGGCGCTCGTAGGCACCGGCGGGGACCACCCAATCCTCATTGCTGGCGAGCATGGTGTGCAGCCGGTTTGGCTCCTCCATCACGTCGCGGCCCTTCGGCTCGATGGTCAATGTAGGCTCGGTGATGAGGCGCTTGAGTGTTCCCTCCGCGCTCTTGTCGTCTGGGGCGTAGGCTTCGTCGGCGAACAGGAAGGAGATTTGCCGTAGGTGAGCATTGAAGCGACCGGTGAGATGCGCGGGCGAGCTGATGTGGCGCGCATGCTGGCCGAAGAGTTTGCACATCACCTTGCCCAGCGTGCCCCTGCCGGTGCCGCGCTCGCCCTTGAACACGAGCGCGACCTCAGGCTGCTGGTCGGGATGCTGCACGGCCCACGCCAGGAAGTTGATGATGTAGTTGTAGACGTCGTCATCGCGCGCAGCGAGGACCTCGTAAATGTGCTCGCCCAGCAAAGACCAATCGCCGCGCCTGGGCGTCACGCCCCAGCCGGTCCAGAGGTTGAGCTTGCCGTTGACGATGGGCTCACCCCCCGGCTTGAACACGATGCCGGGATACTGCCGCCGATCTTCGTGCGTGAGCCAGAACTTGCCGATGTCCATAAGCTCGCCGTTCGCCGCGATGTGGCGATTGAAATACAAATAGCGGAAGTCCTCGAAGCGCAGAAATGTCGGCACGCGGTAGACGTAGTGCTCACCGCCGGCATCGTGCTCGACCTCTTCGAACCGCAACACCCTGATGCGTGCGCCGTCGAGCACGACGCAGTTGTCGCGGTTGAGTTCGGCCATTATGCGCTCGGCCTCGGTCTTCGCCGCTGGTGCCGCTTTCGCGGGGGCTTGCTTGGCTCGCTCATTGCTCCTCAGCTTGTCGAGGGTGGCAGGTCGCACCTTCAGTTTTTCGGCGGCGGCCTTGCGCTCGCGGTCGTACTGAACGACTGAGAGTTTGGCTAAGCGCGCGATCTCGGCATCGGTCGCCGGGTCGCCGCTGCCCTGCCCGTTCGTCTTCGCTTTCGGCTTGGGCAGATAGTCTTGCGGATCGAGGCCGAGCTTCTGCGCCAGCCAGCGCACGGCTTCGTTGAAATCCTTATTCTGATATTGCTCGACAATGTCGAGCGGCGTCCTGCGCCCTTGACGCGGATCGCCCAGGTCATGCACGCCGAAATCCTTGATGCCATCCGGGTGGAACGACAGGTCTTCTTCGAGGTCGCGGCCGAGATTGGCCGACGATACGCGATAGCCTCCTTCGCTGGTCTTGGTCGCGCCTGGAAAGACGTGCGGCACCCAATCCGAGTAACGCCGGATCGCTTCCCTATTGAGCTTCTTCCACCGCTCGCGTAGCTCGTCGTCGGGCGGTTGCGGCCCGGCCTGCGGTTGCGGCCCGGGCTGCTTGGGCTTCTCTTCCTTCTTTACCCGCGCTGGTCGGAACGTCTTCAGCAGGATAGATGCCCGGTGTAGCTCGCTGCCGTTGATGGCGACGATGTGCGACGCGAACGGCTCGCCCTTACGATGAATGAAACCAGGCAACCGCATCACGCGCGAGAGATCGTGGATTGCTGGATCGCCGTTGAAGCGGGCCGCGAGCCCTTTCTGTAGCGACTCAAAAACTTTCAGCGACATTCTGCCGGTGAAACACCAATACGCGTGAAAGCGGCCGGGCGAGGATTCCAGCACGATGTGCGGCTTCACCTCGGCGTTGTTCACCGGCTCGATCGGTGAGCCATCGAGATCGACGAACGACGCACGGATGCGGGTGATGTTGGTCTTTTTGCGCCCGTTGCCGTCGGTCTCGTTGACAGTGAAGTAAATGCCCGCGCCTCGCTCGTTGAGCTTGACCAGTTCATCCAAGTGTTCTGCTAGCGTGCCATATCTCCATCTGGCAAGCGGGTCCTTCAGTAGTCGCTTGCCTTGCTTCTTGCGCAGCTTGTTCTCTTCGGCGCGCTCCTTCTTGCGCTCCTTGGAATCGTCGAACGTCTGAAAACACCAACGGGCATTCGGTGACGGGTCGAGCGCTTTGAGAAACTGTTCCGCTTCGTTGCGGTTGGGTTCGATGGTCGTCATGACACGCCCCCGTCGGCCTCGAAGGCATCGGGGACGAGCGCGCGTACCGCCGCAACGACGGCATCGCTGAAGACGTCGGCAACCGCCCGCGTGTCCCACGCGAGCATCGCGATGTATTGAACTTTCCCCTCGTCGTTCTTGACCAGGGCGCCATCGCGGACCTGCGGCTTTGCTGGTACCTGCGCCCAACAACGGCCACCTTTCACATGGACCGCAACGTCCTTGATGGTCAGGCGCAATTCGCCGATGTGGACCTCGGCGAAGCCGCGGAGCGTGTTGCGGATGAGCGGCTTAAACTCCCGGCACTTGACCGTGAGCTTCGATTGCGTTGCGGGGGTCTTTGTAGTATAGCTGTGGGCGTAATGGCTCGGCGAATTGTGCTCAACCCTGCCCACCCTGGCAGGGTTTCTGCTTTTCGAATCCATGATTGGCGGCTCGGCACTGGCGGCCGCGAGAACATTCACGCGTAGGCGGCGGCTTCTGCTATGCGTGATTCCCGTGCTCGAGGGATTTCGCCATGCTCGGCCATGAACCCGAAGCGTCTGATAGCTGCCATGCTCGGCACAGACGGCCGCCGGGGTTAGTCCATTGAGACTAACACGAGTCTGCGCCCGCCCCAAGAAGGCGGATCCGCCGATCGTGCGGGCATCAGGTTTTTCCACGTCCGCGGGCTCATCCCTCACAGCAAGGTCGGCTGGCTGACGGGTCTTTCCTCGTTTTCGCAAAGGCGCGACCATTGCTGCACGCGCAGGTCGGCCGGCCATTCGTCCGCATCGGCGCCAGCGGGATGCTTGGTATAGACGCGGCGCTCGCCGTCGAATGCCAGCGAGCCGAGCTGCTTTAGGAAAAAAGGAACGTCGAGCGCACGGCACTGCTGAATCAACAGCCGAGCCCACGCGACGAAATACTTGCGCGGCGGCATGAGATGCGCCGATTCGCCCCCGTTGATGACCCAATCGAGTTGGCGAGATTCGGGGCAGCCCATAATTGAGATCGGCCCGAGTTGCGGCTCGATTGAGAGCCCGACCCAACGAACGCCATGCGATTTCAAGGCGACGAGCCGGGGCACGTCGCGGTCGAATTCCTCCTGGTTGCCCACGCTCGCGACAATCCCGACGTGACGATAGTTCCGGCCGTCGTTCCAATCCGCCGGCAACATCTTGAGCACGTTCGGGATGCGCTTGGTCAGGAATATCCAGCGTAGCAGCGGCGTCGGGCGGACGACTTTCGTCCACGCTTCCTCCCGCCATTCGGGCGGCGCTTTGTTGTCGAAAAAATCGGAAAGCGAATTCCCAAATGTCCAGAGCGGAACGGGCACGGATTTGCCCCTCTCGATCATATGGGTCTGCCCGTGGTCGTGCATTGCATTCCAGCGCAATGGATTGCGCCAGATCTGCTCGCTGGTGCGATGCCGCGGCGCGTCGTCGCCCCAATCGACGCCCATGTCGGCGGCAATCGGCACGGCGTAGCAGTCCTCGCAGGCGTCGCTGACCTTAGTGCAGCCGATCCAGAAATTCACCGTTCCGTCGGCCCAAGAGATTTTGGTTGTGGCCGCCATGAGTCACCGCGCTTCGGGCTCGTCGAGGGGTGTCCGAAAGAACCGCAACGGCTGACCGCCGATGGTCGCGATGTGCAGCGGGTTGATCATGCGTCAGAGCGATATTTCCAGCGGTTCGCTTAGCGCGATGGATTTGCGCAGGATGGCCAACAATCGCTCGCGCCTGTCGACGAGGAATTGCGATAAGGACTCGAACTCCGGCGGCAACAACGGCGCCAGCTCATGGCCGGTGGCTTCGGCGAAGCGGCTGACTATAGGCCCCGCGATCGGATGCTTTTGCACGCCGTCGGTCATGTTTTCGAGGAAATGCCGCGCAATGCGCTGGCGCGTCAGCGGCCGCGCCTCGATCATGGCGACAAGCTCGCGTGCATGATCGATCGACAGGCGGTCCTCGGCGTCGAGCCTTGATCCAACATCGTCCGACCACGAAAGCCCCATCGTCCACATGATATCGCCCGAGCTATAGGCGTTGCGGAAATATCCGCCGCTAAGCTCGTCCTGTCGGTACAATTCGATCCACATGGCCACAGGATCCTCGGGGTAAGCTTCAAAAAGTGAAGCCATTTGTTGCTCTACGGGGTTGGCCTCGCAGTACGGCCGCCAGATCGAGTGGAGATAGATGTCAACGCCCATGTGTGAGCCCCTCAAGTCGGGTAGGCTTAGTTCGTGCTCGGGTCGTTCTTTCGCTCGTCGTGAGCGTCGAGTATTGCCGGCAATTTGCTCCGATCGACGCCGTCGGCGATCCTGTACGCCGGCCGCATTACGCCGTTGCCGTCCGGTCGCTCGCCGTCCTGGACGATCAGGCCTTTGGCGAAGAGTTCTTTGATCGCACTGGCAATTCGTGGATCGATAGGGCCGTGGTCTGGCGTCATGGCCCCGGCGCGGCGGGAATCGCGGCGGTTCATGGCTTCGTCTCCGGTTGCTCGTGATATTTCGCCATGAATTGCTCGATCGTGAGCCCTTCGGCTTCGGCCCGTTCGGTAAGCCAGCGATGCACGGAGAGAATCAGCCGCTCGGCTTCGGGGCCGGTCACGACCTCGATGTAGGACGGCAAATCGTCGCCGCTTGGCGCCGGGATGTCCTTGCGCGGCGGCCCTAGGGCCCCGACAACACATAGCTCGCCGGTTTCCGGATCGCGTCGGCCCACGAGTTGAATCGGCGCATCCGGGACGGCGGTCACAAACACGCGGCCAACATCGTCGGGAAGTTCGTTGCTGTTGCGTATTCTCGGCAACAGCGTGGAGTTATGCTGTGGCCGCTCTCGCAGTGCCTCAGCGTGCCCCTTACTCGGCAGTAAGCCTAGCCATGCCGTAGAGGCCGCGTGGCCGCTCGATCGCGCCGAGTTTGCCGAGATAGGGCTTGCCATGAGCGGGCCGAACGATGTCGCGGAAGGCGGTCAAGACTTCGGTGCCGTCTTCGGCCTCGAATAGCACGACTTCTCGACGGCTCGGATGGTTTGCGAGCGTGTAGCCCAAGGCGGCATAGTGCTGCGCGAATTGCTCTTCGATCATCTCCGCATCGACGGTCCAGCATTCCGCTGCGCGCGCGTAGCGAACGACATCGAGGTCCGCGAAGGTTTCGCGCATCTTCGCGGCAAGCTTGTCCTTGTAATCGGAGGTGGCCAGCGCCGATGGCGCCATGACGGGAGACACGATGATTTGCTGCTCCCCGCTCACGGTCTCGACCAGCCAAATTGGATCGATCTCGCCCTCGCGGTTGAAGCGCTGCTCGGCGATGCGCGACACGCGCCGGATGAGGGCATCGAGGGGGATGCGGGTCATGGCTTCTCCCCGTCCGGCGGCTTGGGCACGACTTCGTGCGGCTCGCACACGTGTTTTGCCTGCTCGTCCTCGGGCTCAGCCCTGCTTTGACACTTTCGGAAAAAGCGCTTTGTTGCCAAAGGCGCGAAATGTGAGCCTTTGACAGTGCAAGCCCGCGCAGCTGTTCGCAGAGAAACCCACCGACCCGGTAGTCATCGCCGCCGACGGCGGCACGATACCCAAATAGCAGTAGAAATGATCGCCAGCCGATGCCGCGCTCGCGGCCGCTTTCTTGTCCGCAGCTTTCAGCCCGGATCCCGCTAAGTCATTTTGAAAATCGGCCGTAAGTTTTTGATATTGCACGCGCCGAATTGCCCTGCCTTTTGAAAAAAAGCGCAGAGGAATCAGTGCTGGCGGGCGGACTCATGTACCGAAGCAGAAAAGCAACCTTACTCGATCACCTCGCCGGCAAATACTGACGACTGTCGATGTGCAGGATGCTGTACTCACGTTTCCAGTCTTCGGTACGCTTGGCAGGAAGCGCTCTGAGGCCACTGATCCAGGACAGTTCGCTCTCGATGCCAAACTGCTCTATCGGGCGTACAGCTTCTGGGGCGTCCAGGCTGCCGATTGTCACGGCGATGCTGCCGCTCTCCACGCGGTGATACGTCAGTGGGGTGCCGCAGGCACTGCAAAAGTTCCGCTCTGCGACGTTCGAGCTCACGAAGGTCGACGGGTGCCCGCGCGTCCAGCGCAGGTTTTCGCGCTTGACACTCGCGAACGCCATGAACGGCTGACCAGACGCCCTCTGGCACATCCGGCAATGGCAAAGGCACGCGTGCTCCGGCGGTGTGAGCAGTTGATACCGCACAGCTCCGCATTGACAGCCACCAGTCCACTCGGCCGCGTCTTCCTTGATTACAGTCATGTTGTGTTCCCCATGTTTCAAGAGGATTGAGCGACACGCGCGGTAGCCAAAGGGCCCTGCCCCAGCGCTATCCTTGCCGCGCGCGCAGTGCGACGAGCGCATCGAATACCACCCGGTCGATCTCCAACCCCTCGTGAAGTGCGCGCTCGCGAGAGTGAAA
>Ga0318540_10000422_pt1 | contig 11928 bp, 10 predicted proteins | sample GRESIP166b4f25_FD_203485 | JGI IMG/M metagenome (GOLD analysis project Ga0318540, IMG submission 203485) | Tropical soil microbial communities from Luquillo Experimental Forest, Puerto Rico - GRE.SIPMG.166b4f25 | ecosystem: Environmental > Terrestrial > Soil > Tropical forest > Bulk soil...
GCGGATACTGTTCGGCACGCCGGGACTCTGATGTCAGATCTCAGAGGTCGGATGTTCGATTCCTCTGATCTCTGACCATCAAGGCGCCTGCACGATCGCTTTGCATGCCGGCGGCAGGCCGGCGAGCGTTAGCGGCGGTTTCGGCTTGGGCGGAATGAGCGGCGGCGTTGGATGCAGCGTCGATTCCTTGAACCAGAAATCGAGCTCGTGACCACAGCCGTCGCCTTCCTCGGGCGGCAGTTGCGGCTTGCAGTCGGGACTGTCCGCCGGACAGGCGAGGCGGACATGGAAATGTTCGGCATGGCCCCACCACGGCCGCACCTTCCGCAGCCAGTCGCGATTTGTTCCGGCTTCGCGGCACAGCGCCTTTTTGATCGCCGCATTGACGAAGATGCGAGTGACCGCCGGGTCCTGCGCGGCGGTGCGGATGAGCGCCGTATGGGTGGGCGTCCATATGCTCGGATCGACGTCGAGCAGATCCGGCGCGACCACGTCAGTCGCTCCGTTGAGTTCGCGCTCCTGGCGGCTTTGCACGTGGTCCGGCATTGGCGTGAACCAGATATCGGCATCGAGCCCAACCTGATGACTGGTGTGGCCGGAAATCATCGGACCGCCGCGCGGCTGCGACATGTCGCCCACGAGAAGCCCGTTCCAGCCGGCTTTCTTGGCGTTATTGGCGAAGCGCTCGATGAAGTGGATGAGATGCGGATTGCCCCAGTTGCGGTTGCGCGACAACCGCATGACTTGCCAGGACGGGCCCGTGATCGGCAGCGGTGTGGCGCCGGCAAGGCAACCGTCGGAATAACCGCCGATCGAGTGCGATGGACCGGGAAACGGTGCCGGCTTGCGCGCGAAAAATTCCTTAGCCGGCGTCGAAGCGTCCGAATGTTCGAGCGGCGGCAGCGGCTCGGGATTGAGCGAGCCAGGCGGCGTCGGATCGATTTGGTGTTTTTCCTGCGCGACGGCCGAACCGGCTGCAGCGAGGAGGAAAGCAGCGAGCAGGCGAGCGGCAAATCGGATTAGCGAGTCTTGCATCAGCGACTCTTCTTGTTATCGACCAATGTCGCCCCCTAGCATGCGAAAGGCGGTTTCCGGTTTTCGGAAAAGATCACGCGCAGACAAGAGTGCCAAGGCGAAATGACGAACCAGCTCAACGTCGTTTCGCGCTAGCGCCGCGGTACGCGACAGCGTGCGCCCGGAGGCGATACGCTGCCGCGAGTCGCGCGTCCTGTCCAGCCGCGAAGAGGTCGCCATCCCTGCCCGCAAGTTCGAGAAGCCTCCGCTCGGTGGCGGCATGCGATTCGACTGAGCCGTCATGCAGAATATGTCCGATCGTTACGCCGCGCGCGGCAAGCGCCCGCGCGACGAGGAGGCAACGATGACAGTCGATCGGCTCGCGCTCTGAACACATCAGGCAGAGGCGATGCCGTGCGGCATGGCTAAGTAGCCGATCCAGCCCCGCCCGGAAGCTCGACGGCCGCGCCATGGCCTCGTAATCGGCGATGCCGTCGCGAAAGAGCGACGGATCGCGCGGCCGGCCGCCGAGTTCATCGCCGAGAAACAGATAGTCCATGTTTGCGCCAGCCAAGAGCGGCGCGAGGTTCTTCGCCGAGAACCAGGGGCAGAACCGCGACGCGGGCACCGAGCGCACGTCGGCAATCGTGTCGGCGCCTGCGGCGCGCAGCAGCGTGGTAAAGCGCTCCGGCGGAATATTGGAATGACCGATGGTGAAAAGATCGAAGGCCGTCATAGGTTCAATTTGCATCAAAGTCGCGACGTGGCGGCGCCACTGAGCCTTTAAGGATACTCGTGATAACGTCTTTACAATCACTCCACGCTACGTACTGATTAAGTGCTGAGCTCGTCTGGGCTGCCATGCGTTATTTGTACTGCGTTCTCGCCGTGCTGGTATTCGCGCCCGCGCTGACCAAGACCGCCGACGCTGCCGTCGTCGTCGATATCAATCGCGCGGTGCAGCGCATGTCGGTGACCGTCGACGGCGAGCCGCGCTACAATTGGCGCGTTTCGACTGCGCGCCGCGGCTACATCACCCCGCCCGGCACCTACCATCCGGAAATGCTGGCGCGGAGCTGGTTCTCGCGCAAATATTATAACTCGCCGATGCCGCATTCGATCTTCTTCTATGGCGGCTTCGCCATCCACGGCAGTTACGAAATCTCCCATCTCGGCCGTCCGGCCTCACACGGCTGCGTACGGCTCGATCCTGCCAATGCCACGATTCTATTCGGCCTCGTTCAGCGCGAAGGCATGGCCGCGACCACGATCGTGATTCATTAGTGCCGGTCCTTAAGCAGTTTCGTTCCCGCAGTGCGCTCTTCACTGCGTCTTCGCCCTGCGCAATCCGACCTCTCCCACAGTGTAACGTGACAACGAAAAAGGAAAGGACCGGCACAATGGCCGGTCCCTCTTAGTCCCCCAGTCCCTCAGTGATGCTTGCCTAGCCTTTGGTAACGACAGGCGGTGGGGCTTTGCCCTTGCCGTAATACTGTGCACAGCCAGCGATGCTCAGGAGAGCCAGCACCGCGGCCATCGCTAGAGCGAGCTTCTTCATGAAAGTAACTCCCCTCGTCATGACGCGCTCACGTTACCGCCGGGGACTCTCGCTCCTCTAGTGTTGAAAAGACACAGTCACACTCTCGCAGCGTGCCGACAAAGTCGCCCGCAAAGGGCTTTTTTGCGGCGATGGAGCTTGCCACAATTACGCTGCCGCGATTGCCTCGATTCGATCAGGAAATCCGGACCATAGAGGCGTGACACCTCCACTAATGTCACGGCCAGAGCGGCGGGTGGCAAAAAATCGATTCCTGGCTCCGTAAAGCCAACAGATTGGAGGGCAATATCCAGGTTGTGGAATGCCCGCGCCGCTGCTCTGAAAAATTGGACCGGCCGACGACTTCGCCATTCCGATCAAGTGCGGTCTGGCCGGCGATGAAAATAATCCGCCCGCCGCGAATCTCAACAACCTGCGAATAGCCCGGCGGGACACCAAGTTCGGAAGGATTTGTTCGTTTGATTGTAACCGATGCCTGATCAGCCATTCGTGAAATCCTTCTCCCCGGTTAGTCTGCAGAAGTATAAGATACGCGGCGGAGGACCTGCTCATGGCCATCACTGTTTGCCCGGTCACGCCTGGTTTTGTTGCTGAAATCGGTGACATCGACTTGTCGACGCCACTCGAACCGGCCGACCTCCTCGCCGTCAAAGAAGCGTTCACGACATATGCTGTGCTGATCTTTCCCGATCAGCACCTATCGCAGGACCAACATCTCGACTTCGCCAGAAACTTTGGCCCGCTCGAGACCACCATCGCGCTGTTCCGCAAAGATGCGAAATTACGCCTGCGCAAAGAGTTCGCCGACGTCTCCAACCTCGACGCCGATAGCAAGGTCTGGGGCGAGAACTCGCGCCGGCGCATGTTTGAGCTCGGCAACCGGCTATGGCACACCGATAGCTCGTTCAAGCGCCTGCCGGCGCGCGCCTCGCTGCTCTATGCCCGTTCGATTCCGCCGGTTGGCGGCCACACCGAATTTGCCGACGAACGCGCCGCCTACGATGCGCTACCCGAAGACATGAGGCGGCGGCTCCAAGGTCTGGTCGCGGAGCACTCGATCTTCAATTCGCGCGCGCGACTGGGCTTCACCGAGTTCAGCGACGAGGAGCGGGAGGGCATGCCGCCGGTGCCGCAAGCGATGGTGCGTGTCATCCCGGAATCCGGCCGCAAATCGCTTTATCTCGCGTCCCATGCCGGCCGCATCTTTGGTATCCCCGAGCCGGAGGGACGGGCGCTGATCGATAGACTCATAGCGCATGCGACCCAGCGGCAGTTCGTGTACACGCATCGCTGGCGTGTCCACGACCTGGTGATTTGGGACGATCGCTGCACCATGCATCGCGGCACCGGATTCGACGACCTGCGCTGGCAACGCGATATGCAGCGCGCCACGGTGTCCGACATCGCCAATTCCTGCGAGCAGGAAGGCATCGCTGTTGCGGCCGCGTAGGCTCCCACTAATCGTTGGGGAACCAACCACCCAAACTCACACATCCACTTTGAGCGCGGCCATAGTCTGACGCGAAGCGTCAGACGTCCACTTTTAAAGCCGCAATGAAGGCTTCCTGCGGAATGTCGACCTTGCCGAATTGGCGCATGCGCTTCTTGCCCTCTTTCTGCTTCTCGAGAAGCTTGCGCTTGCGGGTGACGTCGCCGCCGTAGCATTTGGCGGTGACGTCCTTGCGAAACGCGCGCACGGTTTCGCGGGCGATGATCTTGCCGCCGATCGCGGCCTGGATCGGCACCTGGAACATATGCGGCGGAATCAGCTCTTTTAGTTTCTCGGCCATGGCGCGGCCGCGGCTCTCGGCGCGGGTGCGATGCACCAGCATGGCGAGCGCATCGACCGGCTCGCCGTTGACCAGCATCTGCAGCTTGACGAGATCGGACAGGCGATAATCGGTGAGGTGATAATCGAACGAAGCATAACCGCGCGACACCGATTTGAGGCGGTCATAAAAATCGAACACCACTTCGTTGAGTGGCAGATTGTATTTCACCAGCGCGCGGTTGCCGACATAAGTCAGCTCCTTCTGCTCGCCGCGGCGGTCCTGGCACAGTTTGAGAACCGAGCCGAGATATTCGTCGGGCGTGAGAATCGTCGCCTCGATCCACGGCTCGCGCATCTCCTCGATGTGATTGGGATCCGGCGTATCGACCGGATTATGGATTTCCAACTCCTGGCCGTTGCGCAGCTTGATCTTGTAGATCACCGACGGCGCGGTCGCGATCAGGTTGAGATTGAATTCGCGCTCGAGCCGTTCCTGGATGATTTCCAGATGCAAAAGGCCGAGGAAGCCGCAGCGGAAGCCGAAGCCGAGCGCGGCGGAAGTCTCCATTTCATAAGAAAAGCTCGCGTCGTTGAGGCGGAGTTTGCCCATGGCGGCGCGCAGCGCCTCGAAATCGGCGGCGTCGACCGGGAACAGGCCGCAAAACACCACCGGGACGGCGGGGCGGAAGCCCGGCAACGGCGCCGCCACCGGCTTGCGCTCGTCGGTCATGGTGTCACCGACGCGGGTGTCGGCAACTTCCTTGATCGAGGCGGTGAGAAAACCAATTTCACCGGGGCCGAGCTCGTCGAGCTCGACACGCTTGGGTGTGAACACGCCTATGCGGTCGACCTCGTAGGCCGCGCCGGTGCCCATCATGCGGATGCGCTGGCCCTTTTTCAGGACGCCATCGACCACGCGGAATAGTACGACGACGCCGAGATAGGAATCGTACCAGCTGTCGACCAAGAGCGCCTTCAACGGCGCCGCCGCGTCGCCTTTCGGCGGCGGCAGCCGGTGCACGATCGCCTCCAGCACTTCCGGCACGTTGTCTCCGGTCTTGGCCGAGATCAGGATCGCGTCCGAGGCGTCGAGCCCGATTACGTCTTCGATCTGCTGCCGGACCTTGTCCGGTTCGGCCGCTGGCAGATCGACTTTGTTGAGCACCGGCACGATCTCGTGATTGTTGTCGATCGCCTGATAGACATTGGCCAGCGTCTGCGCCTCAACGCCCTGCGAGGCGTCGACCACTAACAGCGAGCCTTCGCAGGCGGCGAGCGAGCGGTTGACCTCGTAGGCGAAATCGACATGGCCGGGCGTGTCGATGAGATTGAGCACGTAATCCTTGCCGTCGCGCGCGCGGTAGTTGAGCCGCACCGTCTGAGCCTTGATGGTGATGCCGCGCTCGCGCTCGATGTCCATAGAATCAAGCACCTGATCGACCATTTCCCGCGCCTCCAGCGCCCCGGTGAGCTGGATCAGGCGGTCGGCGAGCGTCGATTTGCCGTGGTCGATATGGGCGATGATGGCAAAGTTGCGGATATTGTCGATGGGAACCGCGGTCATGGCGGCGCAGATAACATCCGCCCCAAAAAGCGGCAAGGCTTCAAGCGATAAGCCTTATGGTTCCCAAAGCGAAGGCGAACGCGGTAGAACTGCCGCGGAACGCGGTTATCCCACCGTATTCCGTAGGCCAATTATTGCTTGAGCATGATCTTTTCCGAAAACCGGTATCCACTTTTCGGGATCATGCTCTAGGGCGAGCGATCCGATGAACGTCGACACGATGCGCCGCATCGATCATTGGGCCGGCGTGCCGCTCTGCGCCGCCGCGACGCTGGTGACGCGCTGCCGCGATTGGTTTCGGCCGCGCGCGACCCGGCCGGTGCGGCGAATTCTGTTCGTCGAATTGTCGGAAATGGGCACGACGATCCTGGCCGAGCCGGCGATGCGCAAGGCACGCAGCGAACTCGCCGCCGAATTAAACTTTGTCATCTTCGAGCGCAATGTCGGATCGCTTGAACTCCTCGGCACGTTCCGTCCGGAAAATATCTTCACGATCTCCGACAAATCGCTGTTCGCGCTTGCCCGCGACACGCTCCGCTTTCTGCGCTGGTGCCGGGGGAACGACATCGACACGGTGGTGGACCTGGAACTGTTCTCGCGTTTCACCGCGCTGCTGGCTGGCTTGTGTGGCGCCGAGCGGCGCGTCGGCTTTCATCGCTTTCACAATGAAGGGCTTTATCGCGGCGAAATGCTCACGCACCGCGTCGCTTACAACCCGCACATTCACATCGCCAAGAATTTCATCGCGCTGATCGATGCGCTGCTCGCGCCCGCGCCGACCGTGCCCTATTCGAAGACCGTGATCGGCGACGATCAGCTGACAGCGGCGATCCCGCCGCCGACCGCCGCGGCGCGGCAGCGGATGCGCGAACGAATCCGCACGCTGGTGCCGTTCGATCCGGCGCATCAGCGGCTCGTTCTGATCAACCCCAACGCCAGCGAACTGTTGCCGCACCGGCGCTGGATGACCGAACGCTATGCAGAACTGATCGGCCGCATCTTGGCGGCCAATCCCGACGTCGTGGTGCTGATCACCGGCGCGCCAGGGGAACGTGCCGGCGCCGAGGAGCTGGCGCGCGCAAACGCGCCACGCGCGGTTTCGTTCGCCGGACATTCGAGCCTTGCCGATCTGCCGGTGCTTTATGCGGAAGCTTCGCTGATGATCAGTAACGATTCCGGCCCCGCGCATTTTTCCGCCGCCGCCGGATTGCCCACAATCGTGCTGTTCGGCCCGGAGACGCCGAAGCTCTATCAACCGCTCGGCACGTCGCGGGCGATCTATGCCGGGCTCGCTTGTTCGCCCTGCGTCACCGCGCACAATCACCGCAAGACCGCCTGTACCGACAATGTGTGCATGCGCGCGATCGCGGTGGATGAAGTCTATGCTGCGGTCGCCGAAGTGCTGGCGGCACCCCGCGCCGCGGCAACATCGGCAAAGAGTAATCTCACAGCATGACGACAGATTGCTACGCCTCATGACCGTCGCTGGGACCGCCGCGCCGACGCGCAATCCGTTTGAACGGCTTTTTGCCGCGCTGATCGATCCAACGCGCTGCGAGCGGACCATGCTTGTCCTTCTGGCCGGGTATGCCGCGGCTTGGTCGCTCTATGGAACGATCGCCAAGGGCAGCCAGGACCTTCACTTCGACATCGGCGAAATGTTCGCCTGGTCGCATCAAGTCTCTTTGAGTGCGCCGACCCATCCGCCGCTCGGTGCCTGGCTCACCGGCGCCTGGTTTGCGGTGATGCCAAGGCAAGATTGGGCGTTTTATCTGTTTGGAATTCTCACCGCGACCGTGGCGCTATGGATCGCCTGGCGGCTCGCCGGCCGCTATCTGACTCCGGAGAAGCGTATACTCGGGATCGCGCTGTTGAGCCTGTTGCCGTTCTATAGTTTTCACGCGCTGAAGTTCAACGCGAGTTCGGTGCTCACGCCCTTCTGGGCGGCGACGACGTGGTGGTTTCTGCTCTCGTTTGAAACCCGCCGCGCCGGATGGGCGGCGATCGCCGGATTGGCCGCCGGCGCCGCCATGCTCGGCAAATATTGGTCGATTTTCCTGCTCGCCGGACTTGGCCTTGCCGCGCTCACCGATCCGCGCCGCGCCGGCTATTTTCGTTCACTGGCGCCATGGCTGACGATCGCCGCCGGCGCCGCGGTTCTCGCGCCGCATCTTTTTTGGATCGCGACGCATGGTTTCAGCACGGTAAACTTCGCCTTTACTTCGCATGCCGCCACGCTGGCGCAAGCCGTAATTGGCTCGCTTTATTTTCTCTCCAGCGTAATCGGCTACATCGCCGCGCCGATCATATTCGCAGGCGTGGCGACGCAGCCGAGCGGCGCAGCGATCAAGGATACGCTGTGGCCGAAGGCTCCAGAGCGGCGGACAATCCTGATCTCCTTTGCCGCGCCGCTATTGCTGGCCGCGCTGGTTGCGGTGCCGGCACGCGCGGAGCTTGATCCGTTATGGTCGATGTCGGCGATGACCCTGCTCCCGGTCGTGTTGCTTTCGTCGCCGCTCATTCGCGTCAACTGCACCGTGGCCGTTTATATTTTGACCTTTGCGATCGTATTTCCGTTGCTGATGGTCGCCGCGTCGCCGGTCATCGCGCTCGTCATTCATCGGCAGGGCGTGACCAATTACGCGAGCCATTACCGGCTGATCGCGCAAGCCGTCGAACAGGCCTGGCGCGGCGTAACCGACAAACCGCTCCGCATCGTCGGCGGCAACCGACCGGTTGTCGACGGCAGCAATTTCTATTTCACCGATCCGCCGGCGACCTTTGTACTGACCGAACCGATGCGCACACCCTGGGTTGACCAAGCGCGCATCGCGCGCGAGGGCATCGCCATCATCTGTCCACGCGCCGAAGCCGGCTGCGTTAAGGAACTCGGCGCTTACGCTGCGCGCTATGGCGGCAAGATCGAGGACGTGGCGCTGGCGCGCCGCTTCTTTGGCTCATCCGACACGCCCGTCGATTATCAGATCGCGATCATCCCGCCGCGGTAGTTCTCTGTTGCGCAGGAATTTTTGCCATCCCCCCCGCTATGCGGTGGGGAAGGTCGGCGAACATTGCATAGCAATGTGAGCCGGCGTGGGGGGCAAATGAACAAAGTCCTCCCACCCATAGCCGATACTTCGCATCGGCGTTGATTAAAAAAGCACGGCGGCTGCAAGCCGCCTGCGCCCCCTCCCTCCACCACGCGCTACGCATAGGTGAGCGAAGCGACGCCGTTCTGCGAACGGCTATGGGTGGGATGGGACAAAAAATGCGGAACCAAGCTTATGCGGCGCCGTTGGCGAAACGGTATCCCGTTGCGTCAACCGGAATGATTGCCGCTGTGCGCGTCGTGTTATCGTTAGTGAATTTTGCGGAAAATTTAGGCCGGCAGCTGCGGCCGCGTAGCGTTTGGCTACTCATGATCGTTGCCGCGGCGATTTATTATCCTCGCTTTGTCAAACTACCCGGTGGCATGGAGACCTACCCCCAGGCGGCGTCTTGCCTTTGGCACGGCCAGATGCTGCAAGCCTGCGATGCCGGCTTCACCTATCCGCCTTTTTTCGCTCTCGTCATGCTGCCGTTCGCGCCGATGCCGTTGTGGCTGCGCGACCTCGCTTGGTATGTGGTGACGCTCGCCGCCACGATCGGAAGTTTCAAATTATCCGAATCCATCGCGCGCAAAGCGTTGCCCGCGCCGCTTGGCCACGCCGAACTGTGCTGGCTGCGATTTTTCGCCCTGCTGCTGTCCGCCAAGCTCATTCTCGCAGTGTTCGAGAACCAGGCCTACGACGCGCTAGTTGTCGTGGCTGCCCTTTTCGGCCTCGCCGCGCTGTGCGAAGGCCGCGCGTTCGTCGCCGGCGCCAGTCTCGCGTTTGCTGCGGCGCTCAAAGCGACGCCGCTGATTTTTCTCCCCTATCTGTTGTGGAAGCGCCACTTCACGGCCGCTGCAATATTCGGCGTCGTCTATGCGCTGGCGTCGCTGCTGCCGGATATCTTGTTCGGGCCAGCGGACGGCGACGCCTATTTTTCCGCTTATTTTTCCACTTATTTTTCCACTTGGCTGCACCAGGTGGCGGGCCCGGCGTTCGGCATTAATCCCGCTGGCGCGCCATTCGCCTTCTGGGACGGCGCCAATATTTTGAACCACTCACTGCGCGGCGCGATTTCGCTGAACATCGACGAAGCCCACAGCCGCAGCGTATTCGACACGGCACTTGCGGCGGCTGACGGGTCTTTAATCATCGTGGTCGGGACGCTGATCGCGCTATTGCCGCGCCGGTCGCGATCGGTCGCGATCGACGGCTCGCTTCTGCTGATCGCCATGCTGATGCTGTCGCCGATGACCAGCCGCTCGCATTATGTGGCGTTGCTGCTGCCGTATATGACGCTGGTGGCGTTGAATTTGCGTGACGCGCGTAGCGCCGCTCTGGGCCGCACGGTGCTGGCGGTAAGCTTTGCCCTGGTCACGCTCGCCGGCAACGATGCCGTCGGCGAGGCTTTCACCGTGTGGGCCTATCGACGTAGCGCGATGGTGCTGGGCACGCTGGTGCTGCTGATTTATTTCGCGGCGTTGGTCCTGCAGCGGCAGGTGAGCTTGATCGGTAATTTAGCTGCGCGTCCGCTCGTCCCCGCGACAACAGGGACCCAGCGAGCCTCAGAGCCGCCGTTTCGATCCCAATCTGGATTCCCGCCGTCGCGGGAATAAGCGGAATTTAGTACCGGTAGTGATCCGACTTATACGGTCCGTGCATCGGAACGCCGATGTAGTTCGCTTGCTTGTCGGACAGTTTTGTCAGCGTGACGCCGATCTTGTCGAGATGCAGCCGCGCTACCTTCTCGTCGAGCTGTTTTGGCAGCGTATAGACCTTGTTCTGATACTTGTCCGGATTGATCCACAACTCGATCTGCGCCAGCGTCTGATTGGTGAACGACGACGACATGACGAAGCTCGGATGGCCCATGGCATTGCCGAGATTGACGAGGCGGCCCTCGGACAGAAGGATAATGCGCTTGCCGTCGGGAAATTCGATTTCATCGACCTGCGGCTTGACATTTTGCCATTTCAGATTGCGCAGCGTCGCCACCTGAATCTCGCTGTCGAAATGGCCGATATTGGCGACGATGGCGCGGTGTTTCATCTTGCGCATGTGCTCGATGGTGATGACGTCGACATTTCCGGTCGCGGTGACGAAAATGTCGGCGCGCGGTGCTGCGTCCTCCATTGTCGTGACTTCGTAGCCTTCCATCGCCGCCTGCAGCGCGCAGATCGGGTCGATCTCGGACACCATGACGCGGCAGCCGGCCTGACGCAGCGACGCCGCGGAGCCTTTGCCGACATCGCCAAAGCCGGCGACCATCGCCAATTTCCCGGCCATCATCACGTCGGTGCCGCGGCGGATGCCGTCGACCAGCGACTCGCGGCAGCCGTAGAGATTGTCGAATTTCGATTTGGTGACGCTGTCATTGACGTTGATGGCGGGGAACAACAGCCGGCCTTCCCGCTCCATCTGATAGAGCCGGTGGACGCCGGTCGTGGTCTCCTCCGTGACACCCTTGATGTTTTTGGCGGTGGTCGAGTACCAGCCCGGTTGCTCCTTGAGCCGCTTGCCGATAGTGGCGAACAGCACCTCCTCTTCCTCATTGCCCGGATGCGCGATAACGCCGGCATTACTCTCGGCCTGCATGCCGAGATGCAGAAGCAGCGTGGCGTCGCCACCGTCGTCGAGGATCATGTTGGGACCCCCGCTGTCCGACCACTCGAAAATGCGATGGGTGTAGTTCCAATATTCTTCCAGCGTCTCGCCCTTGACAGCAAACACCGGCGTGCCGCCGGCCGCGACCGCGGCGGCGGCGTGGTCTTGCGTCGAATAGATATTGCATGACGCCCAGCGTACGTCGGCGCCAAGCGCTTTGAGCGTGTCGATCAGGACCGCGGTTTGGATCGTCATATGCAGGGAGCCGGCGATCCGTGCGCCGCGCAACGGCTGCTGCGGCCCGAACTCCTCGCGGGTCGCCATCAAC
>Ga0318540_10000430_pt1 | contig 11823 bp, 6 predicted proteins | sample GRESIP166b4f25_FD_203485 | JGI IMG/M metagenome (GOLD analysis project Ga0318540, IMG submission 203485) | Tropical soil microbial communities from Luquillo Experimental Forest, Puerto Rico - GRE.SIPMG.166b4f25 | ecosystem: Environmental > Terrestrial > Soil > Tropical forest > Bulk soil...
GACACCGGGTAGATGCCGACGAGGCGGGCGCCGTTGAGGTAGCGGGTCTCCTTGGCGCTCGCCACGTTGGAAATGACGAGGTTGCACGCCGGGTGCGCGACGCGGTCCAGGTGCGTGGACGCCCCCAGGCCCGCGAGGGTTACGAGCCCGACCGCGTAGGTCATCGCCGCCTGGTTGGACATGCGGCCGAGTTCCTTCTTGCACGTGGCGACCGAGTCCACCACCTGGCGGATGCGTTCCGGCATGCTCGCGCCGGGCTCGCCGAGTCGCACGAACATCGCCGAGACTCGCGTGCCGATCGCCGCATCGTCTTTGGCACGCAGGGACACCGGACACATCGCGATGAGCGGGTGCGCAAAGGCGCGGCCGGTTTCGCGTAGATAGGCATGCAGGCCCCCGTCGACGACGGTGGCCGCCACGTCGTTGAGGGTCGCCCCGAAGTGCCGGCCGACCTCGTGCATCTCCTCGAGCGGCAGCGACAGCGTCGCGAACCTGCGCCCGATTTTGAGCGGCTCGTTGGTCGGGGCGTGCTGCGCCGCGAACGGCAGGCTGCCCTCGAGGTGCGACCCCAAAAGACCGGCGAACACCTTGCGCACCGCGCCGATCGAAACCTGGTTGAGCGCCTCGAATTGCGCGATTGCGCCGCGGATCGAGTCGGCGACTCGCTCAGCGAGTGGCGTCGGCGGGTGCGGCGCGGGCTCCGGCACGCCGAGCGCGAAGGCGGGCGTCGGAACGGAGCGTTGATCGGTCGTGCTCAGGCCCGCGTAAAGCCGCTTGAGGCCCGATTCGCCGTCGATGATGGAGTGATGGGTCTTGGTGTAGATCGCGAACATTCCGTCCGGCACCCCATCGATCACCCAGCACCGAAAGAGCGGCCGGTCACGATCGAGTTGCGGCTCGTGCAGATCGGCGACGAGCCGCAGCAGGTCGTCGTAGGAGGCGCGAGCGGGCAGCGCCAGGTGCCCGATGTGGTAGTACGGGTCCCAGCTCGTTACCTCCCGGAAGTGGGGCGCGCCGCGACCCAGGAGCTCCGGGACATAGTTGAACGGCGGCATCGGCGCGCACGCCCGATACGCGTCCACGATCTCGCGCACGATGGGCGCACGGCCTGCCGGTTTTTTGAAGAGCAGCAGCGCACCGACGTGCGTCGTGCCGGCGGGTGACTCGATCAGCAACCACGAAAGATCCAGCGGCGGAATCGGTTTGGTCATGCCGTTTCTCCTGTCCGAAGTCCTGGCAGCCGTTGAGAGGACGCGCCACTGCGCATTGGAGCACCCCACCCTTCCCTGAGAGCAGGGCACGAAGTCACCGGCCGAGGGGGTCCTTGGTCGCTAGTAATCAATCGGTTGCCCCGGTTGACTGGGTGCTGTGATTGCGATCCCCGTCGCCGTCCTGAAATGTCAAAGAGTTGTCCGATGCTGTCAAGACGTCGGTCCAGGCGGAACGGGACAGTGAGCTCATCGATTACCCGACTCCGAAATAGCCGAGGTGCAGTCATGAAGCGATTGAACGGTGTCGACTCGTTCATGCTCGGCATGGAGACATCGAAGTCCTATATGCACACCTTCAAGGTGGCGATCATCGATCCGTCCACCGATCCGGAGGGCTGGTCTTTCGAAAGGTTTTACGCCGAGTCGGCACGCCGGATACATCTGGTGCCGATGCTGCGGTGGAAGTACCTCGACTCACCGCTTGGCCTGAATCACCCCTACTGGGTGGAAGATCCGGACTTCGAGCTGCACTATCACGTTCGCCGCGTCGCCTGCCCGCCACCCGCGGACCACAAGAGCCTGTGCGAGTTCATGGGGGCGATCTACTCCTATCAACTCGACCGCAATCGGCCGCTGTGGATGACGTGGGTGGTCGAGGGACTCGCGGACGGCAGGGTCGCAATCGTCATGCTGGTGCACCACGCCTACGTCGACGGCGTTGGTGCTTCTTGGCTGATGCAGCGGTTCTATCAGCCACAGCCGGGCGTCAAGGCGGGCGATCCCCCCGCCTACAACCCGCCACCCCTGCCGTCGTGGCCGGCCCGACTCGGCCGGGCCTTGCGCGACTGGCCCGAGGTCTCGATCGGCAACATGCCCAAGGTCGCCACGGGCCTGTGGCACAAATACACGCTGGACCGGAAGCGCAAATCGGCCGGCTTGCCGCCCCACCCGTCGGCCGGACAGATGCACCAAACGCCGATCAACGTCGCCCTCAGCGCGGGCCGCACCTTTGTCTGTGACAGCGTCCCGCTCGAGCGCTTTGTCACCGTGAGCAAGGCGCTCAATGTCACCATCAACGACGTATTTAGCAACTGCGTGGCGGGGGCGATACGACGGCTGCTGATCGACCTGGACTGCGACCCGGACGCCCACCCACTGATCGGCGCAACCCCGTTCGCCGGCGAAAGGCCTGCGGACAGGGAAGGTTGGGGCAACTTCGCGACCCAGGACTTCTGCTGGTTGCGCAGCGACATCGCCGACCCGCTCGAGCGGCTTCGGGCCAGCCACGAGGCGAACGTGGAGATGAAGGAGCACATCAAGGCGGTAAAGGAGGCCGGCGCCGACATCAGCTCGGTAATGCAGGTGGTCCCGCCGTGGGCGATCCCGCTCATCCGCAAGGCGATACACCGGCGGGGAGGAAGCTTTGGACTCTTCGGCAACGTTCTGCTGTCCAATGTTCCCGGGCCGAAAGAGGCGCTCTACCTTGATAACTGGAAGCTCGCCAACTGGTACTCCACCGGCCAGATCGCCGACGGTACCGGAATCAACATCACCATGTGGAGCTATTGCGGCCAAGCCAACATCTGCATGCTGATCGACCGCGAGGTGCTCGCAGACGGCTGGCGGCTGTTCAACTACTTCGTCGATGAACTGGATGCCCTGTTAGCGGTTACCCCTGTGAAGGAGGCTGTTCGATGACCCGGATAAGCCCGCTGGACCTGTCGTTCCTGCTGCTGGAAAGACCCACTCGGCCATTCCACATGGCCGCCATGACGATTTTCCAAAAACCGAAGGGGCAGCAGTCTTCTTTCGGGCCGCGCCTGTTCGACGCCTATCGGAACAGCACGGCGGTCAAGCCCTTCAACTACAGGCTCAAATGGCTGGGCAAAAATGTCGCGGCGTGGGAAACGGTCGAGCCGGACATGCGCTATCACATCCGGCACATCGAGTTACCGGCACCGGGTTCCATGCAGCAGTTTTACGAGACCGTTTCCTTTCTGAACGCCGGCCTGCTCGACCGGGGACAGCCGCTCTGGGAGTGCTACATCATCGACGGTATCGCAAATGGCCGAATCGCAGTCATGATCAAAGTGCACCACGCACTGATCGACGGCGAAGGCGGGCTGCGTGTAATGCGCAACTTCATGAGCGATTCGCCACGCGACAAGACCCTGGCCGGTCCCTGGATGGCCCTCGAGGACAAGCCGCGCCGCTCGCGCCCCAGCGTTTCGCAGATCCAGCGACTGCAGAGCATGCTGAAGGGACTCACCAAGTTGCCGGGCGATGTAATCGGCCTGGGTACTGACGCGCTCGACCTCGGCGTGCAATCGCTGAACCTGAAGCCGCGGGCGGCGTCCCTGCCTTTCACCGCCCGGCACACGCTTTTCAACAACACCGCGAAGTCGGCGGCGCGTGCCTACGCAAACACGGAATTGCCGCTCGCCGACGTCAAGGCCGTGGCCAAGGCGACCGACACCTCCGTCAACGATGTCGTCATGACCGTGATCGACGACGCCTTACATCACTACCTCCGCGAGCACCGGGCTCCCACCGACAGACCTTTGGTGGCCTTTATGCCGATGTCGCTGCGCGACGAATCGGGCGGGGGCGGCGGCAACCAGGTGAGCGCCGAATTGGTCGCAATGGGTGCGCCCGAGGCGGGCCTCGGCGAGCGTCTTAAGCAGATCAACCGCGCCACACAGCAAGCGAAGGACAAGGGGCGCCGCATGCAAACGACGTCGCGCCAGGCCTATGCGCTGTTGCTGTTCGCCAGCCAGACCATGTCGGACCTGCCCTGGTTCGGGAAGGCGCCGAGCGCCAATCTGGTGATATCGAACATGAAGGGGCCGGCCGAGCAACTTTATTTGGCCGGTGCGCCGCTGGTCGAGTTCACCGGCTTGCCGATCCTGCCGCCCGGCGCCGGGCTCAACGTCACATTCGCGAGCGTGAACAAGGACATCGGCATCGGCATCGGCGCGGCGCCGGAAGCCGTGAACGAGCCCTTCCGCCTGGCCGAGCTAATTGACCAGTCTTTCCACCAGTTGCAAGCCGACACCGGCGTGATCGGCGCGTCGAGCATGCCACAGCCAATCCGGAGAACCCCATGAAGAACATCGGCGCCGTGCTCAAACAACGCGCGGTCGTTTCTCCCCAGCTCGAGGCCTATGTCGAGCCATCCGCGAACCTGCGTAGGGACTACACACAGATGAATGCGCTGGCCAACCGGTGCGCCGCGGTGCTTACCTCCCTCGGGGTCGGCAAGGGTGACCGGGTGGCGCTATTGATGCAAAACTCCGTCGAGTTTTGCTGCCTGTTCTACGGCGCCGCCAAGATCGGGGCGGTGGCCGTGCCGCTCAACACCCGGCTTGCCGTGGCCGAACTGGAATTCATTCTGTCCGACAGTGGCAGCACGGTATTGATCTACGGGGAAGCGTTTTCGGCGGTAGCCGAAGCCATCAAGGCAGGCAACACAGACCCCTGCGGCGTCATCGAGTGGGTGCCGGCAGCGGGTGGGAGCGGTTCCCTTGCCGAACGCCTCGAGGCCGCAGACGCCGGCGAGCCGGCCTGCGACTGCGGTGGATCGGACAACCTGTTCATCATGTACACGTCGGGCACCACCGGACATCCAAAAGGGGTGGTGCACACCCACGACTCGGTGCACACCGCGGCGACTGCGAATTCACTGACGGCCGATTCGCGCTACCAGGACCGAATACTCCTGCCCCTGCCGATGTTCCACGTGGCGGCACTGACGACAGTCATCTTGTGTGCCATGCGCGGCACCACCCTGGTCTCGATGCCGCAGCTCGATCCGTCGAAGATGTGGTCGCTGATCGTGGACGAACGGATTTCCATCGCTGGTGGCGTGCCGGCGATCCTGAACTTCATGCGCCAGGTGCCCGAGTTCGCCGAACTCGACGCGCCCGACTTCCGCTTTTTCATGACCGGCGGCGCGCCCATGCCCGAGGCCCTGATCAAGATGTATGCCGCCAAGAACATGCAGGTCATGCAGGGCTATGCGCTCACCGAATCGTGCGGTAGCGGCACCGTGCTGCTCGGTGAAGACGCCCTGCGCAAGGTCGGTTCGGCCGGACGCGCCTGCATGTTCGCGGACGTCCGAGTGCGCACCGACGACGGCGTGATCAGCGAGCGCGGGGAGGGCGAGGTCGTGATCAAGTCCGACTTCCTGCTCAAGGAATATTGGAACCGCCCGGATGCCACGCGCGAAGCCTTCGATGACGGCTGGTTTCGCACCGGCGACATCGGCCAGATCGACGACGAAGGTTATCTCTACATCAAGGATCGCCTGAAGGACATGATCATTTCCGGCGGCGAGAACATCTATCCGGCGGAGATCGAGAGCGTCGTGATCGGCATCCCCGGCGTGAGCGAGGTGGCGGTCATCGGCTTGTCCGACCAGAAGTGGGGCGAGATCGCGTGCGCCGTCGTCGTCGCCGACCAGAGCCAGGTCAACGAGCAACAAATCGTCGAGTTCTGTGGCACCCGGCTGGCGCGCTACAAGTTGCCCAAAAAGGTGATCTTCGCCGAGGCGATTCCGCGCAATCCGTCGGACAAGATTCTCAAAAGGGTGCTCCGCGAACAGTACCGGTAGCGAAAAAGATCGCGGTTTTGGCGACATAATTGTTTGCATGGATTCCAGGCGCCAACTCATCGCCGCTATAGCCGTTGCCGGCAGCTGCATTTTCACCGCCGCTTGTCACAGCCAACCCGACCAAGGCACTAAAGCATCGACCAGCACGCGGACCACGACCACGAAAGCCCCGCCTCCTGTTGGGGAGAATGGGCTGAAGGGATTCCTGCTGACCCCCGAGCAGATCAACGCTGTCATGGGGACACCCGATATGAAGGTGACGAACACCCGCGATGCGATGTCTGATGACAGCGCCACGATGACGCCCAAGGAGTGCCTGGCCATCGACGGCTCGGCGCAAGCTCAGGTCTATGCCAACAGCGGTTTCATGGACGTGCGCGACCAGACACTCAATCGCCAGGAGGGCGATAACTTAACTCATTTCGCCGAGCAGGCCGTGGTGCTATTCCCCACCGCCAAACAAGCCGGCGACTTCTTCGCCGCCTCCGCCCAGCAGTGGCAGGCCTGCCACGGCTACACCCACATCCAGTCCAAGACGAAGTGGACCGTGGGGCCGATATCCAACGCCAGTGGTGTCATAAGCACCACCTCAACCCTGCAGGACCCTCCTTCCACGGGTTGGAAAGCTTGCGGACGGGCGCTCACCGTGAAAAACAACGTCGTAGTCGACGTCAACACGTGCAGCGTCGACCCGAAGAACTCGGCCGTCGACATCGCCAACCAGATCGCCGCCAAAGTGCCCGCGTAATGAGAAAACCCTCGCACTCGAGGTGAGAGCGCTCCTAGCATGAGAATGCTCGCCTCGCGTGCAGCCGAAGAGGGGTGGTGGATGCGATAGGCGAACCGCCGTCAGGGACCGTGACATTTCTGTTCGCGGACATCGAGGGTTCAACCCGGCTGTGGGAGCAGTATCCGGACGGGATGCCTGCGGCGTTGACCCAACACGACGAGCTCGTGCGGGCCGCGGTGGAATCTTGTGGCGGTCATGTTGTAAAGACCACGGGGGACGGACTTTTCGCGGTATTTTCCCGGGCTGACTCCGCCGTGGCGGCCGGGCTCACCGCGCAAAGATCGCTGACCGCCGCGACGTGGGGCGTGCCAGGGCGGCTTCGGGCCCGGATGGGTGTGCACACCGGCTACAGCGAGTTTCTCGGTGACGACTACCACGGCCCGGCGGTCAACCGGGCCGCTCGGTTGTGCGCCGCTGGGCACGGGGATCAGGTGCTGGTTTCGGGTGCGACCCAGGCCCTCATCGGTGAGGGCCTGCCAGAAGGTGCCGAGCTGGTCGATCTCGGAGAGCACCAGTTGCGCGACGTGGCCCGACCAATGCGTGTGTTCCAGCTCGTGCACCCCACGCTTCCGGCCGAGTTCCCGCCTATTCGATCCCTTGACGAGATGCCGGGAAACCTGCCGCGTCAGCTGACATCGTTCGTCGGACGAGGTGACGAGGTCGCCCGCCTGAGCGCTCTGGTGGCCGAACGGTCGTTGGTGACACTGACGGGTGTGGGTGGGGTCGGAAAGACCCGTCTCGCCATCGAGGTGGCCGCTGCGACGGCACCCGCGTTTCCCGACGGAGTCTGGCTGTGCGAACTGGCTCCGGTCATGGATCCGTCGGCGGTTCTTGAGACGCTTGCCGCGACTCTTGATGTGCGGCCATTCCCGGGCCGAGCGTTGGGCGATGTGATGTTGGAGTATTTGGCGCCCAAGCGGCTGCTGATTGTGCTGGACAACTGCGAGCACCTGCTGGCGGCGGTCGCAGATCTGGTGGACACGATCGTTCAGCGCAGTCCTGGTGTCACGATGCTAACCACGAGCCGCGAGGGCCTGGCGCTGCCGGGAGAGCGGATCGTCGCGGTCCCCGGGCTGGGACTTCCCGAGGTCCACGCTGACCCCGAGGCGATCGGCCAGGCGGCGGCAGTGCGCCTGTTTTGCGACCGGGCTGCCGCCAACGCCGGCTTTGTACTGACCGCTCACAACAGCCAGGCTGTGGCTCAACTGTGCCGCCGTCTGGACGGGATTCCCCTGGCCATAGAGCTGGCCGCGGCGCGGGTCCGGTCCCTGCCGCCCGAAGAGTTGGTCTCACGCCTCGATCACCGGTTCAAACTGCTGGCCCGGGGCAGTCGCGCCAGATTGGAGCGGCACCAAACGCTGCGCAACGCGATCGACTGGTCCTACGACTTGCTGAGAGAGCCCGAGCGGGTTGCGTTGCGACGGATGTCGGTCTTCGCCGGAAGCTTTGACCTGGCCGCCGCTGAGGCGGTGGTGTCATCGGAAGACATCGACAGCGGCGACGTGGTGGACCTGCTGACCCAGCTGGTGGACAAGTCTCTGCTTGATGTCGATCCCGGCGCGGGCGGCGTTCGCTATCGGTTGTTGGAAACAATCCGCCAGTACGCCCAGGAGCGACTGGAGGCCAGCGATGAGGTGGCCGCCCTGCGCGGCCGTCATTTGACGCACTACGTCGCCCTGGCGGAAAAGGCCGGACCGCACCTGCGGAGCCACGAGCAGATCACCTGGGCGTCAGCGCTGGTATTGGAAACCGACAACTTCCGCGCCGCGCTCGACTGGGCCGTCGAGGCAACGCTTGCTGACCAAGGGCTGCGGCTGGTCATCCCGCTGATGGCGACTGGCATCCCCACCGGATGGAACCGCACCGACTGGGCCGACGTTGCGCGGTCGATCCGGGGTGCCTCAACACACGAACTCTTTCCCCTGGACGTCGCGTACGCCGCGATGGCGGCCGTCTTTCGCGGCGAACATGACCGGGCCGCCGAACTCGTCGCCACCGCGCAGACGGCGCAGACCGCTCTCGGGACCACACATCTGTGGGTGCACGCGGCCGCCGGAGTCTTGGCGTTCTTCCAGGGTGATCTGAAACGAGCCCGACAGCACGCGGAGGCGTCGCTTGAGCTCGCCCGGGCCGGTAACGATCCCTTCGAGCTCGCTCATGCGCTCGTCTTGCTGGCCACAGCCCTACTCGACGATCCTGCCCAGGCTGCAGCGGTCGCGGAGCAGGCTGTTCGTGCCGCCCGACAGGTCGGTGCCGCGGGTACGCTCCTGTACGCGTTGCTGGCCCAGGCCCTGGCACTGACTGAACAAGACCCCGAGCGGGCGCTCAAGTCCCTACAGGAAGCCGCCGACGTTGCCGCATCCCTGGGCGATCGCGCCGGGGCGGCCAGCGCCATCACGAATCAAGGGGCGATAGCGTTGCGGCGTCGCGACTGGCACACCGCCCTGCGCGCGTACGCAGACGGGGTCGAGCAGCATCTGCAACTGGGCCAGCCCGTCGCTGCGGAGCTACTTGGCCTGGCGACCGCGTTCGCCGGCATGGGGTGCTACGAACCCGCGGCCGTGATCTTCGGGCTGGCCCACGAAATTTTTGCGGCGCACCCGTCAACTGCGACAGCCCCGGACGACCTCGTGCAGGGCGCCGAAGACGCCACCTCCGCTGCATTTGACCCAGAGCACCTCGCTGAACTCAAAGCGCGCGGCGCGGCAATGGACTTGGCGACCGCTGCCGCGTACTTGCGCCGTGAGGTCGATCGAATTCTCACCGAGGGTGCGCGTCGCAGAGCTCTTGGCGAAGGAGGTTAGGCGGCGAGTGCGGCGCGGGCGGCGGCATGCGTCTGGCCCGCATACCCGCCTCCGAACAGCACGACATGCGCCAGCAGCGGGAAGAGCTGGTGCAGCCCGATGCGGTTGTGCCAGCCGGGCTTCAGAGGACGCACGCGCTGGTAGCCGGCGAGAACGGCGTCGTAGTGCGGGCAGCCGAACAGCGCGAGCATCGCCAGGTCGGTCTCGCGGTGACCAGCGTGCGCGGCCGGGTCGATCAACACCACCCCGTCGGGTGTCCACATCACGTTGCCGCTCCACAGATCGCCGTGCAGCCGGGCTGGTTGGTCATCTTCATCGAAGTCGCCCGCACGGCAACGTGCCACGACGGAGTCGATCATGGCACGGGTCGAAGCATCGAGCCGCGCCGCCGCGAGCTCGGCCATCGGGACCAGCCGCTCCCCGGCGTAGAAATCACCCCAGCGTCGGTGCCGCCGCAGCGACATCGGCAATGGCTGCGACAACGGCCCGAAGAACCCCGGCCCGTCCCATCCGTCGGGCCCAGCGCCGAACGCTACGGCTCCCGCATCGTGCGTGATGGCCAGTCGGCTGCCGAACACCTGCGCCGCTTCGGGGTTCGGAGTCACCGAATCAAGCCGCCGCAAAGTCAGGCTGGCCGCGTCGAAAGAAACAACCTGTGCGCAGGGCACACCGCCGTCAACGCTTGAAAGCCATCGCAACCCGGCGGCTTCCCAAGCGAAGAAGCCGGTGGGCGCGCCCGGATGGTGCTTGACGAAGTCTGCAGTCATCGCGCCTCGACCTTAGACGCGCGATAGCCCGCCACAAGCGAGGTAGCGACGGTCGCCGGGGCGAAGGAGTGCACATGGATTTAGGAATCCGCCCTCGGTTGCCCGAGTTGCGTTCGGGTTTGGTCGATTTGGTCGTATGCGTAAGTCACCATGGCGGCGGAGGTCATGGCCGCGCCCTTGCGCGCGAGCGATGCAGACGCCTGCTCGCCGAGCACGCGGCGAAGGTCGGCAATGGTGGTGGTGAACTCGGGAAAAGCCGCCGAGGTGATTGGCATTGACCTATGGCCGGTGATGATGGCCGCCTGCTCCGCACGTCCGACGCGATGCAACAATGCGGCGAGGATAGCCAGCGGAGAGGACAACGCCATGTTGTTGCCCGAGTGGTGGTAATTCCCAATGGAGAGTCTGAGGTAATCCAACGCGGCATCCTTGTCGCCGTGTTCAAACTCGAGTCGGGCAAGATTGACTGCCAAGTATGTCTCGGTGAATCGGATACCGTTGTCTTGCGCGATAACTAAGCCGCGGCGCAAGGCGTCGAGTGAGCCGAGTGGATCGGCGTCCCAGAAGGCGAAGCCATAGGCCAGCAGTGCGTAAGACAGCGCCCATGGATTGCCGGTGGCCTCCGCGGCGTCGACCAGACCATTCGCGGTGGTCCTGGCCTCGTCGCCGCAACCCGCCGTCACCAAGGCCATGACCAGGCTGGGCCAGGCGATGTGAGGGTCGCGGCCGGCTGCAATATGGGCTCGGCACAACTCGGCACACCGTCCGTAGTCGCCGGTCACCAGGTACACACCACCGAACAAGCCGTCGAGACCGAATGGCACGTCTTCGTGGCCACTGCGCATTGCCGATAGGCCGGCTTCGACGTATCCGACCGCCGCCTCGAGGAGTCCATGCATCCAGCAGAGCGCCGCCAGCACAAGTAATGCCGTAAGCCGGGGATGGTCGGCGGCGCGGGCGGGCTCGATCAGTTCTTCGGCCCAGGCGGCCGGCTCGTTGTTTTCGATAAGAAAGCCGAGGAGCGCCGCCGTAATTGCGATCGCGGCCGCTGTGTCGAGGTCGTCTTGGTCGGCCGCCCACCGAAACGCGGTGCGCAGGTTGGCGAGTTCTGCCGTCAACCATTCGTAGGCCGCGCGCTGCCGAGGGCTGTCCCATACGGCCAGGATTTCGGCTTCGCGCCCGGCGAAGTAGCGGGAATGCGCGGTCCGGACTTCGTTTGCTTTACCGCGCGCGACCAGTTGTTCCTCCGCGAATTGGCGGATCGTTTCCAACATGGAGAACCTGGTCCGCCCGGCTGGCCGATCGGCGACGAGCAGCGATTTGCGTACCAGGGCATCGAGCAGATCCAGCACTGCATACTCGTCAAATCCTGCTATCGCGCAAGCGCTTTCGAGGTCAAACCCGCCGGCGAACACCGAACATCGTTCCAGCAGCTCCTTTTCGTCGTCGCCGAGGAGGTCGTAAGACCATGCCACCGCGTGCCGTAGGGTCTGGTGGCGTTCCAGCCCTCGCCGGGAACCGACCAGCAGCCGGAAACGGTGATCGAGACGGTCGCGCACCTCGATCGGACTCATTGACGCCATCCGGGAGGCGGCCAGCTCAATCGCCAACGGGATGCCGTCCACGCGGTTGCAGATCT
>Ga0318540_10000436_pt1 | contig 11795 bp, 13 predicted proteins | sample GRESIP166b4f25_FD_203485 | JGI IMG/M metagenome (GOLD analysis project Ga0318540, IMG submission 203485) | Tropical soil microbial communities from Luquillo Experimental Forest, Puerto Rico - GRE.SIPMG.166b4f25 | ecosystem: Environmental > Terrestrial > Soil > Tropical forest > Bulk soil...
CCCATCGTCCGTCCGCGCCATCCCCGCTCGGCCAAGACGAGCGCGACGCTCCCGGTCCCGCATCCGATGTCGAGCACATCGCCTTCTTCACGTGGCTTCGCAAAATCTACAAACGGACCAGCGAGTAATCGCGACCACCGGCCGAGAAACCGCTCATAGGCCGCCCCGTCGTCGGCGCGATACGATGATAGAGGAAGCGTCGCTCTGGCTCTCACCCCTAGCTCCGATGTCGAATAGCGGCCAATCTAGCGCGCCCTCGGTTACACGGCGATAATCGTCGTTTGCGAGCGGCAGGAGCAGCAATGTCCGAAATTATCGAACTCAATGGCCGGCGATACCGAAAGCCGCAGCGGACAACGGTGGTCATCTGCGCCGATGGGTGCGACCCCGAATACATCGAGCGTGGTATCGCCGACGGCATTTTGCCGACAATCGCCTCGTTCGCGCGTGACGGCTACCTCGGAACGGCCGACGCCGCGATGCCAACCTTCACCAATCCGAACAACGTGTCGATCGTTACCGGCGCCCCGCCTTCGGTTCACGGGATCGCGGGCAACTACTATCTCGACCGCGAGGCCGGGCGCGAAGTCATGATGACCGACGAGCGCTTGATGCGCAGCGAGACGATCCTGGCGGTGATGCGGCGTGCGGGTGTCGCGACAGCGGCGGTCACCGCGAAGGACAAATTGCGTAGGCTGCTCGGACGCAATCTCGGCGGCATCTGTTTTTCATCGGAATGCGCCGATACCGAAGTCGGGGCAATGGTCGGGCGGCCCAGGCCCGACATGTACTCCGCCGATTTGTCACTGTTTGTGCTCGATGCGGGGGTGAAGCTAGTCGAGTGCGGGGCGGCCGAACTCATTTACCTGTCGCTGTCGGATTACGTGCAGCACGCGCATGCGCCTGGCAGCCCGGAGGCCGACGCCTTCCATCGGGCGATCGACGACCATGTGCGGCATCTTGCCGAACTGGGCGCCACCGTCGGTCTCGTTGCCGATCACGGCATGAACGACAAGGCGCTCGCCAACGGCGAGCCCAACGTGATCTTTCTCGAGGACGAGCTCAACGGACGGTTCGGCACCGCGGCGGTGCGCGTGATCTGCCCGATCACCGACCCGTTTGTGCGCCACCACGGCGCTCTCGGATCGTTTGTCCGCGTCTATGCCCGAGAGGCCCCTGACATTCCGGCACTGATGGCCGCGAGCGCCGCACTGCCGGGAATTGCCGCGGTGCTCGACGCGGCAGCCGCTGCGGAGCGGTTTGAGTTGCCGCGCGACCGCGAGGCCGATTTCGTCGTGCTCGGCGATGAAAATACCGCGATCGGCGCGTCGCGCTCCGAGCACGATCTATCGGGGCTCGCCGGCCATCGTCTGCGCTCGCATGGCGGTCTCGGCGAGCAGCGCGTGCCCTTTATCGTGTCGCGGCGGCTGACCCCCGAATACCAGCGCATCGCGGCGACGGGCCGGCTCCGCAACTTCGATATCTTCGACTTCGTGCTGAACGGTGTCGAATAAAGCTAAATCGGCGGTTTGACGCCATCCTTTTTCGGCCGTAACCCGGTCGGCCCGAACTCGCGACGTAGACGATTTTCCCTGCTGACCCGGGATAACAGGGAATTTTTCTCGATTTTCCAGCATGAAACCAGCGAAATCAATCACTTGCGAGCCGATTTCGGAGCCCGGCAGGGAATTCTCGCTCCCTGCCAAGCGGCCTGGCAGGGAATTGGCAGGGAAGGGGGAGGTGAGGAGGACACCATCGACAGCACCGTATGTTTCTGAAACGTTCTCATATGGGTTTGAGACGTCGCTGGCGCAACTTTCGCCTTCGCCCCGTCGATCCAGGCACCGGAGTGTCACATAACCGTCACCCGTCGGGGACTATGTAAGCCCTAGTATCGGGCCGCGACGCCGCGCAGAATGGCAGCGGAGCCGAGCCTCTTTCGAGGAGCTATCCTTCGCAGATTAAAGAATAAGGACGGGACCTTTCAGTATGCCTGACAGTGCCGTTCATACATTTTCTGACCTCGACGCCTATCACGCGGCGATCCGCCACGCGCACGCGGAAGGTATCGTCACCGGACGCGGTGACTTCGGGGCTGAGTTGACGAACGATGGGGAGGTGCATATTCGCGGCGGCGAGCGTTTTCATCATCGGGCATGGCGACATTTCAATGTCAGTCACGGCGATGAAGGGTGGAGCGATCGAATTCCTAACCAAGCCGTTCCGTAACCAGGATTTGCTGGATGCGATCCAGCTCGGCCTCGCGCGCGACCGCGCCCGGCTCGAATACCAAAAATCTATGGTCGCGTTACGTGCGCGGTTCGAGACCCTCACCTCGCGCGAGCGTGAGGTGATGGCGCTGGTCGTGGCTGGACGTCTCAACAAGCAGATCGCCTACGAAATCGGCGTCAGCGAGATTACGGTAAAGTCCATCCTGCCCAGGTCATGCGCAAGATGCGGGCGGCTTCTCTGCCCGATTTGGCCCGGATGGCTGACAAACTGGATCTCACCAGCGAAAGTCTCAAAGCCGCTAGGCTGCATATAGCGGCCGACCAGCGCTCTTTTCAGCGGACCTATACCAAAGTTTAATAAGAGCGATCCGCAAGTGCGATCCGCTCATCCGCGGATACAATAGCGCGGTTCGTGGCGCCGGCTTAGCTTTGAGAGCTTTTTCCTTTGTGCCGGAAGAGCCGTCATGCAGATACGCCAGCACCGCACGAAGTCGCGCTCAATTGCCAACCGCCGGGATCCAAGCCGATGGGTTGAAATGACGACGAACACCCAACCGCTGCGGCGCGATGATGACCCGCCGAGTGCTGCGGCGGTCGAGGCCACTCTCGAATTCGGCCGCTTCCGCGTGCTGTTGCGCCGGCGGCAGCTGCTCGCCAACGGTGTTCCAGTCGAGCTCGGCACCCGTGCCTTCGATCTCCTTCTGGCCCTGTTGGGGGTTGACGGCTCGCTAGTCTCAAAAGAGGAACTCATGAGCCGGGTGTGGCCCGGCATCGTGGTGTCGGAGGAAAACCTCAAGGTTCAAATTTCCGCACTGCGAAAAGCGCTCGGTGCGGACCGCGACCTCATCCGCACGGAAATCGGCCGCGGTTATCGATTCACCGGCGCTCTATACACGAATACCATGGGGGACATCTGCCAGCGTCCGCCGCGCCCAAGGCTGCGGTCTGACCGAACCTGGTTTCCATGCAGCTGTCGGCAATCGCCCCTGCATCGCATCAATCGGGGCTAACGACTGAAGACGGTGACTGAAACGGGCGGCGGTGGCGATGTCATCACAGCCGAAGAGCGACACCCACGTCAACCGGCCCGCCGATACTCCTCCCGCACCGGGCACACCGGTACTCGGTCCTTGCATCAGGACGGGCTGCATTTCTGTAATCTGGAAGAAGAGGGCCTAGACCGGCTCGATAGAGCGCCTCTAGGGCGCTGCTGGCCATGCAACACTGTGGCGAGCAGGCGCCGCCGGAAATTGGTAAAGTTCACGCTCGAGCGGGGGCCTTCAACAACTTAAATGCCGGCATTGGCGTCGCGACCGAGAGCATTGGCCGATCGCCTTGACCGAATTTTACCTCAGTTCACACTAGTTAACTGGTTCGCCGCATCATCTGAACAGATCTTTGCCGAAACGCTCTGATGCAACGCGTGGCAACTCCTTGGTGGCGGATATGGATTTGGCGGCTACCTGCCCGAGTGAGCATAACGGTCAGCACGGTGGTCCTGGTACCCAGCGAGCCAGGCGACCGAACCGGGAAAACCGAGACCTCGATGATGAGTTCGAAGCACTTATCCCTCGTCTGACGCGTTACGCGCGAACCCTGACGCGCGATGTCGTCGCCGCCGACGACCTGGTTCAGGACTGTCTTGTCCGTGCCCTTGGCAAAATTCACCTGTGGGAGCCTGGAACAGACCTGAGAGCTTGGTTATTCACGATCCTGCACAACCAACATGTAAGCCTCGCCCGCCGCAATGCGCGCCAGCGGGCCCGGATCGAACTGCAGCACGATGCTCCGGCCGTCAGTTGCCTGCCGGGTCAGGCCGCGCGCTTGGAGGTGCGGGACGTGGAGCGCGCCCTTCGTAAACTGCCGGAGGAGCAACAGAAGGTGGTCCTGCTCGTGGGGTTGGATGGCATGCAATACGACGAAGCCGCTTCAATCGTGAAGCTGCCGGTCGGCACGGTGCGCTCGCGCGTGGCCCGCGGCCGCGAAACGTTGCGGATCATGACCGGGCTCTTTCCGAGCCGGCATGCGCGACGTCCCAGGAGGGGTGGGGGGCGTTCGATGTCGGCGCCGAAATGCAAGAAGGTGGTGCAATGAGGATCCTATCTGTCACAGCCGCGGCGGCGGCCCTCCTGGCCGCTCTCGCCAATACTCCCGTTTCGGCCCAGCAGCGCGAGGTCGGCCCGATGCCGCAGCTGCATGCAGTCAATCCCAGTCTCTCGGTGACGGCGCCGACGAACAGCCCGCTGCAGGATCAGATGCGGCAGGAATATGCCACCAGCCTCATGGGCGCCCAGCGCGAACTGATGCAGCAGAACCCCTCCGGTCTGGGCCGGCAGGAGCAGGCGATCGGCCGCGAGCTCAACGGCTATATGGGGCCGCGCTGACTGGGTTGCCCCGCCGCTGCCATTTTGTCCTGGCATGAGCACGGAATGCCAGAAGGCGATTACTCATCCGTTAAAGTATGGATCAAATGTTAAGTAATTGCGTCCGTCCAAAGCGAGTTTGTCCTAACGAGCGCACGCCTTGCGTTCCCATTGATCCTTCGTCTTGGCGTCGGCAACTGTTAGCCATTGGAGATTGGAAACCGTATCGGGTCCGCCGCAGGCGAGCGGCATAGTAATAAAAAGAGTCTACCTCAGCGGAAATTTATGTGAATTATGCAGAGTCGGCTTTGTAGAAGGCTGGCGCATGACCCGTTATGGACTTCGCGACGACCAGTGCGAACGGATCAACGACCTGCTTCCCGGCAAGCTGGGCGTCGGTGCCACCGCCCGTGACAATCGTCGCTTTGTCGAGGCGGCGCTGTAAAGGTACCGTGCCGGAATACCATGGCGCGACCGCTAGCATTACGGATCACATGCGCATCGCTTTCGGCGAGACCGGCGGATGTTGCGACATTACCTGGCAAACGGCCCAAACCGGCGCAGGCCTGAGTCCGGGTCCATCGGATGACGGTGCCATTCCCGATGGGACAGATTTACGGAAATCAGCCAGTCACGCGCTCGGCGTCGCTCGCTTGTCCCTCGGGCAATCGAATGCTCCACACTACAGAGACATAATCCTTTGACCGCCACACCCAGGTGGCTTCGTCCGCACGGTCCCAATCGCGCGCTTCAGTTTCGGCCCCCCGAGAGGACCAAAGCCGATTAACCACCCCACAGACTTCCTCTTTGGCCCCATCGGCACTCCAATGCAAACGTGTCGCCCGCCGTATGGCCCCGAGCACATGGATGTCCGCTCGGTAGATCACCCACAACCAGACGCCACGATTGTCCTCCGGCTGGTGCTCCGATGTGCCGCCAAACCGCCCCGCTGGATCGTCCTCAGGTGTCGGCACGTTTAGTTCCTCGGATGTTTCGGATCATCATCGAGAACCACCCAAAGAGATAACCCCAATAAAAGCAACAGCTACGTGAGTCAACGCAGGCTCCATGGTGTTTCAGCCGTCGCGCCAGCCTACCCTCGGCCTCGCTTTCGGGCTGCCCGGTTAGCCTGACAAAGCCTCATAGCACTCATTGCCAGGGGCCCAACTTGACGTCGCGGCGGGTGGAACCCGTCCTTTTGTTTCGATTTGGGTCGGACATCGCAGATGATAGCCTTCTCATGATATGATGCGATGTGGATCGGCTCGAAAACAGAGATGGTGGAGAGGCCGTGGGATATCACCAACGAATGATGGTGATGGTTCAGGACAGCTCCGACATGGGCGAGGAAACACGCCAGTGTCTGGAGGAGCGTATCGCCGCGGACCAACGAGCGATGACGCGGCTTCTCGAAGTCGGCCATCTGTGCGTCCGCGCGGATAGCCGGTTCGAAGATTGTCTTGCTGGAATTCTGGAGGCGGCGATCGCCTTAACCGGCGCGGACAAGGGAAATATTCAGCTGCTCGATGTCGCATCCGGATCGCTCGTGCTCGCCGCGCAGCGCGGGTTCGACAAGCCGTTCCTAAGCTTTTTTGCGAACGTTCGACCTGGGGAAGCGGCAACCTGCGGTGCTGCATTAAAAACGGCAAAGCGCATCGTTGTCGAAGACGTCAGGCAGAGCGAGATTTTTGAGGGGCAACCGGCGCTCGACGTACTGATCGAGGCCGGGGTGCGCGCAGTCTATTCCACGCCTCTGATCAGTAGCGCGGGTGAAATCCTGGGAATGCTTTCGACGCACTTCGACACGCTGCATCGGCCCAGGGAAGGCGAGCTACAGCTGACAGACCTGCTGGCGCGCCAAGCGGCGGATTATTTGGAGCGAAAACGCGCCGAAGAAGCTTTACGAAGTCTTGCAACCGAATTGCGACAGACTACCCATACACTGGCCACGGGTCTCACGCACTGCAGCCGCGACCTGCGCTATGTCTGGGCGAATCCGGCATATGCGGAGCTGGCCGGCGTTCCGCTCGAGCACATCGTCGGCCGTCCGATTGTCGACGTAATGGGAGAGGAGGCGTTCGAAACGATCCGCCCCTACATCGATCGGGTGCTCAAGGGCGAGCGGGTCGAATATGAAGCCGAACTTCCTTGGAGCGCTCATAGCCCAAACTGGATACACGTCGTCTACGCGCCCTACGAAGAGCACGATGCCAGCATCAGCGGTTGGGTTGCGTCGGTTACAGACATATCGGAGCGCAAGCGCGCGGAGCAACGACAGCAGTTGCTGCTCAGCGAGCTGAATCACCGGGTCAAGAACACCCTTGCGACGGTCCAATCAATTGCCGTGCACACGCTGACCGGTTCCTCCGGCATGGACAGCCGAGAGAGCTTTGAAGCTCGCCTGATCGCGCTCTCCCGAACGCACGATCTCCTCGCGCGCACGAGTTGGGAGGGAGCATCGTTGCGCGAACTGCTGTTGCAAGAACTCGATCCGTTTCGGTCCGCGGACGGTGCGCCCCTCACGGTGGAGGGCCCCGACTTCGAGATTTGGCCGAAGACGGCGCTGGCGCTGGGTCTGGCCTTACACGAACTGGCAACAAACGCCGCAAAACACGGGGCTCTGTCGACAGTCGGAGGCAAAGTTTGCGTGACGTGGGACATTTCGGGGCCGCTTGAGGAGGGTACGCTCCGATTGAAATGGCGCGAAAGCGGCGGTCCCCCGGTGAAAAAAGCCGAACGCAGAGGCTTCGGATTGACCGTGATAGAGCGCAGCTTGTCTCTCGAACTGGATGGCCGCGTCGAGCTGGACTTCGCCCCGACAGGATTGGTCTGCGAGATGGAGATACCCCTGCGCAATGCGGAGCGGCGGCATGTCGGCTGAGCAGCGCGGCGACAGTTTGTGTGGATTGCGCGTTCTTCTGGTCGAGGACGAGATGATGGTCGCCCTCCTTCTGGAGACGATGCTTACCGATCTGGGCCATCAAGTCGCGGGACCCGTCGCACGCCTCGAAAAGGGGTTGGAAATGGTCGAGCGAGAGGCGATCGACTTGGCTGTGCTGGATGTCAATATCAATGGCCGCGACGTCTATCCGATCGCCGCGGCGCTCGAAGCGCGGGGCATTCCCTTTATCTTCGCGACAGGCTACGGCAGCGCCGGCCTGCACCCGGCTTACTGCGATCGACCCATATTGCAGAAGCCGTATCGCTCCGACGAGCTGAAAGCGGCGATTGGACGGGTGTGCGACCGAAGCCGGTCGCGATGAAGAGCCCCCAGCCCCGCTCGGTCTCGGCGAGCAGCGCGTGCCCTTTATCGTGTCGCGGCGGCTGTCCCCCGAATACCACCGCCTCGCGGCGACGCGCCGGCTGCGCAACTTCGACGTTTTCGATTTTGCGCTGAACAGCGTCGCGCAACCGCTACATCGGCGGTTTGACGCCATCCTTTTCGGCCGTCACCCGGGCGGCCGTCAAAGTGCCGTCGGCCTGCTTCTGGGCCACGATAAAAACCGCCGCGCCGGGTTTCAGCAGGCTCATGTCGCCCGTGCCATAACCGAAGATCGGCGTCTCGGGTCCGACGACGAGTTCCGATTCGCCGCCCTTGTAGGTGACCTTCAAGGTTTGACCTTGCGGCGCGCCGGTGACGCCGGACACTGTGGCGTTGGTCATCAGGCTCTCCGGAGCGAGATCCCAGGCGTATTGTCCCTCGCCCACGCCACGCAGCGCCTCGGGAAAGATGCGCAGCTCGATCGAATGATTCTTGCCGTCAGTCCCCTTCATCGAAGTCGACGCGACAAAGTCGCCGGCTTTGATATCGGCGAGGCTTTTCTTGACGAGATAGGCCACGGCGACGTTCGGGGCGAGGGTGATCGTCACTTGCTGTCCCTCGCGCGACTTGACCGTCAGGGCCTGGCCGTCGAGCTTCTCGACCGTGCCGCGGATACGCGTCGGCGGGTTCTGCGCGGCAACCGGGAAGGCCAGGATAGTTACGACGATGGCGGTGAGAAGGTATTTCATGCGCATGACAGCTCTCTCCCCCGAAATTGTCATTGCTTGTTTGTAACAGCTGCAGAGATAGACTCTCACCGAGCAGAGCGCATCTCACATTTCAGTGACCGAAGTGCCAAGAAAGGAAAAGTGTTCGCATATAGCGGGCATCAGCGGCGCGACAATGTTTACCAGAGGCCTGCTTGCAGGTATCGCGGCCGGGGTCCCTTGGGTCTCGGCTTGCACCGTCGGGCCGGATTACCAGCGACCCGAGGCTCCTGTGCCGGCGCAGTACAAGGAAGCGGGCTGGAAAGTCGGCGAGCCGCTCGACGGGATCGACCGTGGCGCCTGGTGGTCGATCTACAAGGACCCGCTGCTCGACGATCTGGAAAAACAGATCGACATTTCCAACCAGAACCTCAAAGCCGCCGAGGCGGCCTTTCAGCAGGCGGAATGGATCGTCGCGCAGGCTCGCGCCGGCTATTTCCCGACCCTTGATCTGAACGCGAGCGCGCAACGTTCGCGAACCGGCGGGGGGTCGATTAGTACCACAGGCGCCGGCCGATCCGGGTTCCTCAGCAGCTCGTTCAGCACCTCCGCGTCGGCGAGCTGGACGCCGGACCTCTGGGGTAAGATCCGCCGTACCGTCGAGGGTGACGTGGCGAGCGCCCAGGCAAGTGCCGGCGACCTCGCCAGCGCACGCCTGTCGGCTCAGGGCACATTGGCCAGTGACTATCTGCAGCTGAGAATGTCAGACGAGCTGAAGCGTCTCTTCGACGCAGCGGCCGGGTACTATACCGAATCGCTGCGGATCACCCGCAACCAGTATCAAAACGGCACCGCGGACCAGTCGGCCGTCTCCCAGGCTGAGGCGCAACTCCAAGCAACACAGGCGCAGGCGATTGCAACCGGCGTGACCCGCGCCCAACTCGAGCACGCGATCGCGGTTCTGATAGGCAAGCCGCCCGCCGAATTTTCGATCCCGCCAACGGAAGCGCGGATCGCGGTGCCTGCGATACCGCCAGAGATGCCGTCCGCGCTTTTGGAACGCCGTCCGGACATCGCCGCCTCAGAGCGCCAGATGGCCGCGGCCAATGCCCAGATCGGCGTCGCGGTGGCGGCATTTTATCCCGATATCACGCTTTCGGGCGATTACGGGACTTCGGCGGTGCTGCTGAACCGTCTGCTGGCTACTTCGAGCCGCTTCTGGGCATTCGGCTCGAACCTCGTACAAACCGTATTCGACGCCGGTGCGCGCGCCGCGATAGTCGAAGAGACCCGCGCCGTCTTTGACCAAGACGTCGCGAATTACCGGCAGACCGTTCTGACTGCGTTCCAGCAGGTCGAGGATCAGCTCGCGGCCATGCGTATTCTCGCGCAGGAGGCCGAGGTTCAGGACAAGGCCGTGGCCGCGGCATTTGAGGCCGCACGGATCCTCAACAACCAGTATCTGGCCGGCACCGTCGCGTATACCAGTGTTATCGTCGCCGATCAGACCGCGCTCGCTGATGCCGAAACCGCCGTCAACATCCGGCAGAGCCGGCTGGTCGCCAGCGCCGCGCTGATCCAGGCATTGGGCGGCGGATGGGATACCGCGCAGCTACCGACCCGCGAGCGCATCGAGGAGGACGCGCCGCTCAATTTCAGCCCGTTCCCGCCGCCGCCCCGGCAATCGCTGACGTCTGCACCTTAGCGATGGCCGTCATAGGATTACGCGGTGCGCGGCGCCCGTTGGTGGCCGCTGACTTCAGCGCCGTCCACCGGCGACAGGCGCAGAAAGCCAAGCGCGGAGACGAGAGGAAACATTGCAATAAGGAAAAAGGCGAGGCGGAAATCGCCGATCGTCAGCGTCCGCGGACCGGCAATGACGGCGAGCAGTGCGGCGCCGATCGCGATACCAAAGCCGCGCGCGAGCTGTTGCGCGACACCCGCGACGCCGGTGCTCTTGCTCAAATCGCCGGCGGGCACATCGGCGTAGCTGATCGCATTGAGGCCGAGATATTGGATGCTGCGCAGACAGCCGGAAGATAGGACCAGGAATACGATGATCCAGACCGGCGTATCCGGGCGCAAGAGCCCGCAGCCGGCGGTCACCGCAGCGGCGAGGCAGGCGGTGCCGGCGAGTAGCCGGCGGAAGCCGAACCAGCGCAAAAAGGTGCCGGAAAGCACTCGCACGAGCATTGCGCCGAGGCTCGACGAGAAGGACAGAAGACCCGATTGGAGCGGGCTCATCCCGAACCCGACCTGGAACAAGAGCGGCAGCAGAAACGGCGTCGCGTCGAGACCCATTCGACAAAAGGCGCCGGTGACCGTGCCGATGCGGAACGTGCGGATTTGCAGCAGCCGGAGATCGAGGATCGGATCCGCACGCCGTCGCGCATGTCGGCCGTAGAGCAGCAGGATGGCAAAGGCGGCGACAAAGAAGAGTGCACCCAAGGGTCCCGGGACCAGCGGGCGTCCGACATTCTCGATCGCGAGTTCGAGCAGCCCGAGGCCGAGCCCGGCGATAAAAAATCCGGGCAAGTCGAACCGGGTTGGCGCCGGAGCGCGGAAATCCTCGATCCGCCAGAGCGCCAACGTCACGCCGATGACGCCGATCGGTAGGTTGAGATAGAAAATCGCGCGCCAGGAAAAATAAGTGGTCAGAAATCCTCCGACGATCGGGCCCACGGTCGGCCCGATCATCGCCGGGATCGTCATCCAGTTCATCGCAGAGACGAGGCGCGAGCGCGGAAAGCTGCGCAGCAGGATCAGACGGCCGACCGGCGACATCATCGCGCCGCCAAAACCCTGCAGCACGCGCATGACCAGCATCATCGGCAGGCTGGTCGAGGCACCGCACAGCGCCGAACCTGCGGCAAAGATCGCGATCGCAGCACAGAAGACGGGCCGGGCCCCGAGCCGGTCGGCGATCCAGCCGCTGACCGGAATGAAAACCGCCAGGCTCAGCAGGTAAGTGGCAATCACCAAATTGAGCCTCAGAGGCTCCTCGCCTAGGCTTTTGGCCATATCGGGGATCGCGACGGCGATCATCGTCGAATCGAGGCCTTCCATGAAGAAGGCGCAGCCGATGACGAGCGGAATCAGGACTTGGTACCGGGGTTGCCTTTCCGCATCGGAAATGAGTCTTGACTGGCTGAGGCGGGATGCTCGGCTTATTGCTGTGTCTCGCAGTTGACAGGAACAAACCCGCAAGACCATAGCCGATTCCAGAGATAAG
>Ga0318540_10000438_pt1 | contig 11790 bp, 9 predicted proteins | sample GRESIP166b4f25_FD_203485 | JGI IMG/M metagenome (GOLD analysis project Ga0318540, IMG submission 203485) | Tropical soil microbial communities from Luquillo Experimental Forest, Puerto Rico - GRE.SIPMG.166b4f25 | ecosystem: Environmental > Terrestrial > Soil > Tropical forest > Bulk soil...
ATTTCATTGTTCAGGAATCGAGCGCCGGGACCAATTCTGGGGTAACCCCCGGCGGGGATGCTTTGCGATCGGGCTCGGGGCCGATCACCGGCGGTTTCAGCGACGATCCGGTCCACATTACGCGGTCGACACCGGCGGATGCCAGCAATTCGATACAACTCGAATGTCTCGACCGCTCGAACAATTACAATACATCGATCGTCGAGGCTTTCGACCAGGCGGCAATCGATCTTTACGGCATCCGCCGCGACAGCTCGCTTAAGGCACGAGCGATCGTCGACCCAGTCAATGTCGGCCCGATCGTCGCTCAGCTCCTGTTGCAACGGGCACTGCTGTTTCGCAACTCTTATACTTTCAAACTCGGCTGGAAATATTGCCTGATCGAGCCGATGGACCTCGTCCAGATCACTGATGCCCGGCTCGGCGCCTCGGCGCTGACAGTACGAATTACCGCGGTCGAGGAGGACGACGAGGGCACCCTTTCGATAACGGCCGAGGAATTTTTTGGTGGCTACTCGACGGCGCCCTTGTATTCGAGCCAGTCTGGTGCCGGCTATGTCCCGAATTGGAACTCGCCTCCCGGTACTGCTAATCCGCCGATAATTTTCGAACCGCCGCCCGCACTGCTCAAGGGAGACCTCGAAATCTGGGTGGCCCTCTCGGGCGGCGCCAATTGGGGTGGCGCACAGGTCTGGGTCTCGAGCGACGGCAGTTCCTATGCGATGGCCGGAACGGTGACCTCGCCGGCACCACAAGGGGTGCTGAGCGCCGACTTGCCGGCGCATTCTTCGCCGGATACCGTCGACACGCTAGCGGTCGATCTGAGCGAAAGTCAGGGTCAGCTGACTTCGGTCTCTGCCACCGACGCCGCCAATCTGGTCACGTTGTGCTATGTCGGCGGCGAGCTCATTGGTTATCAGACCGCTACTCTGACCGCGGTGGGCAAGTACGATCTGGCGACCCTCTATCGTGGCGCATACGGTAGTGCGATCGCCGATCATCCCGCCGGGTCCCAATTCGCTCGTCTCGATACCTCTATCGGCCGATTTAGTTATCCAAACACTTTAATTGGTCAAGCGATTTATTTGAAATTTCCGGCTATCAACATTGTGGGCGGCGCGCTGGAAAGCTTAGCTTCCGTCCCGGCATATACCTACGTTGTAAAGGGCGCGGGTCAAGCCTCTTCGATAGTCGTTAGCGGCTCTTATAGCGGCAAGCCGGGCGCCAATTTGATGTTACAAAATTATGTTTTCGCCACCCCGACAATAATTCCGGCGGGGCTTTCTGGCAGTCAGGGTGCCACCGCGACTGCCGCGACGGCAGTAGCCGTCTTTGACATTCAGAAGAATGGTGCGACCGTTGGAACGATGGTGTTCGATGCGTCTGCCAACGTGGCGACCTTTACAATGAACTCGGCGGCGGCCTTCAACGCTGGCGATGTGTTGACGATTGTGGCGCCGGCAACCCCGGATCCAACGCTTGCGAATCTTTCATGGACTATTACGGGATTTATATAATGAAGCTCGAATCGTGGCACAGCGCCGACGAAAAACGCCGGTGGAAAATCGTCCGTACTGACACCTATACCGACGTGGCGGGCGAGATTATTACGGCTGACGAAGCGACCGGCGAGTGCTGCATTCAAGTCGGCGATGAAACCAAGACACTCAGCTTCGGACCGCGCGGCATCAGGATTGTCGGGCGGAGAAGATGAGCCACGAAAGGACCACTGCCCGAGCCCCCCAGGGAGAGCGGCCATGGAGGCTGGAGGCCACTGAAGTTGAGGTCGCCAATGTCTGTCGATAATGTCCCCTACCAGCTCGAGACGCAGCTTGCCCTTATTCGGCGGGATATAGAGGAGATCCACGATGCCCTCCACGGCGACAGCAAGGGTCGTAAGGGGCTCGTCGATCAAGTCGAGGAACTGGTGACGGTTGCCGATCGCGGGCGTTTTAGCCTGCGGGTCGCTCTTTGGCTCGGTGGCGGAGTGGTCGCCGCGGCTACAGTTTTGGCGCAATTCAAACAAGCGATCCTTGGACTTTTCCATCAATGACCTCATGGAATTTTGCCCGCGATTTTATTCCGCTATCGGAATTGGGATCGCAACCTTACATTCCACCGGTGACATCTGACGTGGTCGTCGACCTTAGTCATTGGCAGGCACCAGTCGATTTTACGCAGGCCAAGGCGGCGGGGATTACTGCGGTGCACAGGGAACAAATTGGGTGGATGTGTCATTTGCTCCGCGGTTTGCCGCCGCTACCAGCGCCGGCTTGCTGGTCGGAGCTTATCACTTTCTCGATGATTCGGACCCGGCGCTGCAGATCCAGAACTTCCTGTTTGTGGCGGGAGACTGCCCGGTGTTTGCACTTGATACCGAGCCGAATCAGATCGGCGGCACGGTCACGGTCGCACAGACTGCTGAAGCAGCGGCTCGGTTGCACATGGCGACCGGCAGAACACCGCTCATCTATACCAGCCGTTACGGGCCCGATGAGCGAGGCACAGGTCTTCCAAATAGCCTCTTGTCTAGGTGCCCGCTGTGGCTGCCCGCTTATAACTCGCGGCCGATTTGTCCACCGGGTTGGTCGCAGTGGCTGTTGTGGCAATACACCGATGGGACCGTCGGTTCAGGTGCGGTACCGGTCGCGGGGATCGGCCGATGTGACCGGAGCCGATTCGCCGGCACAGTAGCCGACCTTACGGCGTGGTGGAACGCTCCCGCGGGTTGACCTTAGCCCGGCCGCACTACGCGGAGCAGAGTAAGACGCCGCGTCGACAGTGCCGACTTCTTGATCACGAGCCGCGCTCTGATCATGCTAAGCGAGCGGCAAAGGGGTAAGGCATGCTTTCGAGTGTTCGGACTGGCATCGTGCTCGCTGCGGCGGTGGCTCTGGTAGGCTGCACCACCGCGCGGTCGACCGCTTGTCAATGTCCCAAGCCTGTCGCCTACGACGAGGACACGCTGAAGAAGATCTCTCAAGCGCTGCGCGCTTTGCTACCCGACAATGTCCTTCTCCAAGCGATGGAGGATTATGAGAACGAACGCGATGACCTCCGCTTTTGTCAATGACCCTTTTACTGCCGATCGACGTGCCGATCTCCAGCCTAACGATGCATCATAGCGGCTCGCGTCTCACAGTAACTTGCTAGCGACTTATGCGATCCGCACAGTCGTCCCTTGTCACGGCTTGGTCGGTGTGTGGGCTGGTCGCGCAGCAACCCCGGACTGGGAATACGTGGCAACGATCGATGGCGACATTACATTGTCGCCCCGGATGGCCGATCAAAAACGCTGCATACGCTGCAGTTTCACAAGACCGTCTAGCGAGCTGCTATTCCTTGGTCGCTCCAGCCACGCCGCGGAGAAATTTTTAATAATATTGGCACAGGAAAATTGCCGATCAAAAATATGAAGCGGGTCGCCATATACTTGAGCGCAATCGATATAATCCGATGGCAGGCGTCAGTTACATGAGTCCACCTGCGCTATCTCACCGGAAACAATCAGAAACTGTGGGATAATCTACGCGCTTATTTCCCTTCCGGAAACGAAGACATGATCGATATAAAATCGAGCTCGAGATTAAAAAGGCGATTAGCTTATTTCCTAACCTGTGCATTTGACAAAGATATTCGAGATACTTGTCAGCGAATCGGTCGGGCCAGATCGATCGCCTGCAACGCGTTGCGGGGTTTTCGGTCCGCGTTGCCGCGAGCGGTTGTTGGCGTAATGTTTGAGCCAATTCTTTAGCCTCTCACGAGAACTTCGGCGCGAACACTGGGCGGCTGACAGCAATCTCAACTCGGCGCGTCGCATAGTGCTCGCCAAAACATCCTCACCGGCTTACAACACGATGCCCACTTGCTGCCGAGCCGCCATGCCCGAGGATTTCTACCGCATAAAGCGCCTGCCGCCGTACGTCTTCAACGAAGTGAATGCGCTGAAGGCGAAGGCGCGCGGGGCAGGGCGAGACGTCATCGATCTCGGCATGGGCAATCCCGACGGTCCGACGCCGCCCCATATCGTCGCCAAGCTCATCGAGGCCGTGCGCAACCCCAGGACTCACGGGTATTCAGTGTCCCGTGGCATCCCCGGCCTGCGGCGTGCCTGCGCCGGATATTATCTACGCCGATTCGGGGTTGATCTCGATCCCGAGCGGGAGGTCATCGTCACTCTCGGCTCGAAGGAGGGGCTCGCCAATCTCGCACAGGCTATAACAGCGCCCGGTGATATTGTCCTCGTTCCAAATCCCTGCTATCCGATCCATTCGTTCGGTTTCATCATGGCGGGTGCCTCGGTTCGGCACGTGCCTGTCGGCCCGGAATTCGATTTCCTCGCCGAACTGAAAAAGGCAGTGCGCCACAGCATCCCGGCGCCAACCGCGATGGTGCTCAATTTTCCGGCCAATCCGACGGCACAGACTGTCGACCTCGGCTTCTATAGCGAGATTGTTTCGTTCTGCCGGCGGCACGACATCATCGTGCTTTCCGACATCGCCTATGCCGAGATCTATTTCGATGGCAAGCCGCCGCCCTCGATCCTCGAGGTGCCGGGGGCGCGCGACATCGCCGTCGAGTTTTCCTCCCTCAGCAAGACCTATTCGATGGCCGGCTGGCGCATCGGTTTCGCGGTCGGCAATGCGCGGCTGATCGCGGCGTTGGCGCGCGTCAAGTCCTATCTCGATTACGGCGCCTTCACGCCGATACAGGTGGCGGCCACGGCGGCACTAAACGGGCCGCAGGATTGTATCGCAGAAATCCGCGAGCGTTATCGCGCGCGCCGCGATGTCCTGATCGACGGACTGCGGCAAGCCGGTTGGCAGGTCCCGACGCCGGGGGCGACGATGTTTGCCTGGACGCCGCTTCCGCCCGCCTTTCGGACGATCGGCAGCCTCGCCTTCTCTAAGCTCCTGCTCGAGCGCGCCAATGTCGCGGTCTCCCCGGGGATCGGTTTTGGCGAACACGGCGAGGGATTTGTCCGCATTGCGCTGGTCGAAAACCGACAGCGCCTGCGCCAGGCGACCCGCAACATTAAGGGCTTCCTGTCTGGCCGCAACGACACTCTAGAGACGCGCCGTAGTGACCATAGCCTCGCCGCAGCGTCCTAAACCGCCCGACCCTTGTCAGAAACGCAAGCGAGTTTGACACCGCGCGCCCCCTTGCCTATCCTGGTTAGCGTGCAAGGGATTTGGGTATGAAGATCGTGAATTCGCTTAAGACGTTAAAAAAGCGCGACAAGAGCTGCCGCATCGTGCGGCGCAAGGGACGCGTCTACGTCATCAACAAGGCCAACCCGCGGTACAAGGCGCGGCAGGGCTGAGCCCTAACGGGTCTCTCTGATGAGGATGCCGCTGCCGGATCCTGCAATCCTCGCGCAGCGCAATGAGATTGTGGCGGCGCTTCGGCAAATCGTGCCGGGCGAGGGGGTCATTGCCTCGGAGTCTGAGCGTCGGGTCTATGAGAGCGACGGGCTGACCGCTTACAGTCAGTTACCGCTGGTCGTCGTGCTGCCATCCACGGTCGAGCAGGTCTCCGCGGTACTGCGGTATTGCAAAGATATGGGGATCAAAGTCGTGCCGCGCGGCGCCGGCACCTCGCTTTCGGGCGGGGCGCTGCCGCTGGCCGACGGCGCGCTGCTCGGCATGGCCAAGTTCAACCGCGTTCTCGAGATCGATTACGACAATCGTTGCGTTGTTGCGCAGCCTGGCGTGACCAATCTAGCGATCACCGACGCGGTTGGACATGCCGGTTTTTATTACGCACCCGATCCGTCGAGCCAGATCGCCTGCACGATCGGCGGCAATGTCGCCGAGAATTCGGGCGGCGTGCACTGCCTGAAGTACGGCCTGACTACAAACAACATCCTCGGCATCGAAATGGTGCTGATGGACGGCGAAGTGATCCGCCTGGGTGGAAAGCATTTCGATGCCGAGGCGTATGACCTGCTCGGCGTAATGACCGGGTCCGAGGGGCTGCTCGGGGTCATCACCGAGGTGATCGTCCGCATTCTGCCGAAGCCGACCGCCGCGCGGGCGGTGTTGATCGGCTTCCCGAGGACTGAAGATGCCGGCAATTGCGTCGCTTCGGTGATTGCTGCCGGCATTATTCCGGCCGGCATGGAGATGATGGATCGCCCGGCGATCCACGCCGCCGAAGCCTTCGTCAAAGTCGGCTACCCGCTCGATGTCGAGGCGCTGCTGATCGTCGAACTGGATGGCGCGCCAGCCGAGGTGGACCATCTGGTCGGCAAAGTCGACGCGATCGCCCGCGACCACCGAGCCGCGACAATCCGGCCCAGCCGGGACGAAGCCGAGCGCCTGGCCTTCTGGTCAGGGCGAAAGGCGGCTTTTCCTGCGGTCGGGCGGATCTCGCCTGATTATTATTGCATGGACGGAACGATTCCTCGGGCGCGGCTCGCGGAAGTCCTGACGAGCATGCGCGCTCTCTCGGATCTGTACCGCCTGGCCGTCGCCAACGTATTCCATGCCGGCGACGGCAACCTGCACCCGCTCATTCTGTATGATGCCAACAAATCCGACGAGGTCGAGCGTGCCGAGGCTTTCGGCGCCGACATCCTCAAACTCTGCGTCGAGGTCGGCGGCGTGCTGACCGGCGAGCATGGGGTCGGCGTCGAAAAGCGCGATCTCATGGGAACGATGTTCGACGAAAGCGACTTGGCGCATCAACAACGCGTTAAATGCGCATTCGACCCGGACGGTCTGCTCAACCCCGGCAAGGTATTTCCTCGGCTGCATCGCTGCGCCGAATTGGGTCGGCTGCACGTCCATGCCGGCCGTCTGCCGTTCCCGGACCTGCCGCGTTTCTGAACCCACTGGGGGTATGAGCCGCTTCACCCCCGCTGATCTCTTCGAGCTGCGCGACGCCGTTGCCGAGGCGCTCGCCGTCGAGGAACCGCTCGAGCTGGTGGGCAGTGGGTCGAAACGCGGGCTCGGGCGGCCGCTGCAGACGCCGCATTTGCTGGATTTATCACGCCTGTCGGGCGTCCGGGATTACGCAGCAAGCGAGCTGGTGCTCACTGCCGGTGCCGGGACAACACTCGCGGAAATCGAGCGCACACTGGCCGAAGCCGGCCAGATACTCGCGTTCGAGCCGCCGAATTGGCGCGTGCTGCTCAGCGGCGAGGGCGAACCGACGATAGGCGGCATTCTTGGCTGCAATCTGTCAGGGCCTCGCCGGATCAAGGCTGGCGCGGCGCGCGATCATTTCCTCGGGTTCCGCGGCGTCAGCGGCCGTGGCGAACTCTTCAAGGCTGGCGGCAAAGTCGTCAAAAACGTCACCGGCTACGACCTCTGCAAGCTGATGGCCGGCTCGTATGGGACCCTTGCGGCGCTCGAAGAGGTCACGATAAAGGTGCTACCACGGCCTGAGACCAGCTGCACGGTGCTGCTATGTGGACTCGAACCTGGTGCCGGCGTTCGGCGTCTGAGCCGTGCACTTGCCTCGCCGCACGAAATCTCGGGTGCCGCTTATCTGCCGGCGTCAGAGACCGCCGCATTCAATTCGCTGTCAGGAATGTCCGGCGTTGTCGCACTTCGCCTCGAAGGTCCCCGTCCTTCAGTTGCGTTTCGGCGAGAAGGGCTACTGACCGAACTCGGCTCCGATTGCGAATCGACGTTACTGGATGAGGATTCCTCCACGGCCTTCTGGCACGCCATTCGCGACGTAGAACCATTCACGCGCCTCAACGAGCGGGCGGTTTGGCGCGTATCGATCGCGCCAAGCCGCGGTGCCGAGCTCGGGGAAGCCATCGCGCGTGACCTTCACGCCCGCTGGTATTTGGATTGGGGGGGCGGGCTGCTGTGGGTGGCGGTCTCCGCCGGCGGAGACGGCGGCGCAGCGGTGATCCGCGCCGCGATCCGCGGGTTCGATGGCCGCGGGACGGGTCACGCCACCTTGATCAGAGGCTCGCCGGGGCTGCGCTGCGCTGTCCCGGTGTTCGAGCGGCAGCCGCCTGCGTTGGCTGCGCTTACTGCCCGCGTCAAGGACAGCTTCGATCCACGTCGGATCCTCAATCCCGGACGCATGGTCGAAGGGGGCTGAGCCGGTGCGGACGGACTTCACCGCCGAGCAGCTCGCTAATCCTGACACCGCCGAAAGCGAAAAGGTTCTGCGAACTTGCACGCATTGCGGGTTTTGCACCGCAACCTGCCCGACATATGTCTTGCTCGCCGATGAGCTCGATAGCCCGCGCGGGCGCATTTACCTGATCAAGGAAATGCTCGCCGGCACCGGCAAGGTGACCGCCGATACTGTGAAGCACATCGACCGCTGTCTCTCCTGCCTGGCTTGCATGACGACCTGCCCGTCGGGCGTCAATTATATGCACCTGGTCGATCACGCCCGGCGGTGGATCGAACAGAATTACCGACGGGCATGGAGCGAGCGGGTTCTGCGGTGGCTTCTCGGCACGGTTCTGTCGCGACCGCCTCTGTTTCGATTAGCGCTTCGCGCGGCTGGTCTCGCCAAGCCGGTTGCACGCTTTCTACCAGGCCGGCTCGCGCCTTTATCGGCGCTCGCGCCTGCTTGGATACCGGCCGCCCCTCCCGCGGATAGACCACAAATCTTTCCGGCGGAAGGCGCAAGGCGCATGCGGGTTGCCCTGTTGCAAGGCTGCGTGCAAAGGGTGCTCGCCCCAGAAATCAACGAGGCGACAATTCGTCTGCTGACCCGCCATGGCTGTGAAGTCGTGACCGCGATCGGCGCGGGTTGCTGCGGGGCTCTCGTCCATCACCTCGGGCGGGAGGCAGCGGCGCTGGCCTTCGCTCGCGCCAACATTGAGGTCTGGGAACGAGAGAGGCTCGCCGCTGGGCTGGATGCCGTCGTCATCAATGCCTCGGGCTGTGGCACGACAGTAAAAGACTACGGCTTTATGCTGCGTGGGGATCGTGCCTATGCCGAAAAGGCCTCGAGGGTCGCCTTGCTCGCTCGCGATGTTTCCGAGGTGGCTGCGACGCTTGGCTTTGACAAAAGGCCGAATGTCTCCCTCGCGAGCCACCGGCGTGTCGCCTATCACTCGGCCTGTTCGATGCAGCACGGCCAACGCCTCCACGCCGAGCCACAGGCGCTTCTCTCCGCGGCAGGATTCGTGCCGGTCGAGGTCCCGGAAGGGCATCTCTGTTGCGGCTCGGCCGGCACATACAACATCTTGCAGCCAGAACTCGCCACGGCGCTGCGAGAGCGCAAGCTCGTCAATATCGCATCGACCCGTCCGGATGTAGTCGCCACCGGCAACATAGGCTGTATCGTACAACTCGGCCCGGGCTCACCGGTACCGGTGGTCCATACCGTCGAGCTACTGGACTGGGCCACCGGCGGCCCGGTACCGAGGGCGTTGACTGCAAATCAGCGAGCCCGCCAACGGGCATAGGCGGGGATCAACAACGAGAGGGAGAGCACTCCAAGCCCGATCAGTGTCGGCTTAATCCAGCCGGTGCTACCCAGCAGCCACCGCTCGCCCCCCGCACCGAGCTCGACATAAGCCACGGTCATTGGCAATTGCCCAACAACGGACCCGAATGCGTAGGCCCCGAGCGGCAGCCGGGTCAGCGCCAGCCCATAATTGGCGATGCTGTGCGGTACCGGCGGAATGAGCCGTAACAACGCCACCGCACGCCAACCGCCGCGCTCTACCCGGTCGAGGATCGGCTCCATGCGCGTGCTGCGTCGCGGATCAATCAAACCTGCATTGAGGAAACGCGCAAGGAGAAAGCCCGCAGCCGCGCCCGCGACGCTGCCCAATGCGGCCCACACGATCCCCCATGCAATACCGAACAGCATGCCGGCGACAATCGCGAGCAAGGTGCGTGGAACGAACAACAAGCTTGCCGCCACATGGACGACAACAAACCCCAACGGCGAGGCCGGATATCGGGCAATCTCGGAAGTGATCTCGATCGGATCGAAAGCACCCCTCCAACGCCATGCGCCAAAAGCACCGATCACGATAAGAGCGACAAAGAGAAGCCGAGCCGCTCGATGAGAGCTCCGCCGCGGGAGCACCGATGTGGCCTTGTCTGTCTTCGCGATCATCGCGGCATTGCTGCAGGCGACGAATCCGAGGTGGCGGTTCGCTCTGGCGTCGGCTCATCGAGAAGATGCGGCCGAGCGGCGCGGCGCCTCAGCCACATAACCCCGAAGAGGTCGACAATTCCGACACCAAGGCGATCGAAAACGCCATATTTCGAGGCCCCTCTGCTACGCGGCCGGTGATTAACAGGCACTGAATACACCGCCCCGCCCTCACGCAGCACGAGCGCTGGAAGAAACCGGTGCATGTGGTCGAAAAAGGGCAGATTCAGAAAAAGTGAGCGTGAAAACAGCTTCAAGCCACAGCCGGTGTCGGGCGTATCATCTCCGAGCAACCGACGCCGGACTGCGTTGGCAAAGCGCGACGCAGTACGCTTAGACCAGCTGTCCCGCCGCCGTCGACGATAACCATTGATGAGTATCGGGGCAGTTCCTGCCCTCGACATGCCGAACTTCCATAATTTCCGGATATCGGCGGGATCATTTTGGCCATCCCCGTCCAGCGTGGCGATCCATTCGGCGCGGGCCGCCCTAATGCCGGTACGAATCGCAGCACTCTGCCCCCGATTTTGGGCATGGCGCAGCAGTCTCAGATGCGCCATCTTGGCGGCCAGCCCCATGACCTCGGCAACGCTCGAATCCTCACTACCGTCATCGACGATAATGATCTCGTAACGAATAAAGCCGTCGAGTGCGGTGCATATCTCCCTGACGAGCGGTGCGAGGTTGTCGGCCTCGTTCTTTACCGGAATGACGACTGAAAGATCCATGACGTCAATAACGAACCATTACACCACGTCAACTGCGCGGTAGGCTTGCCACTACGCCGTCAGCGATCGACCCAGGCGATTCTGAGCACGTTGGTGGCGCCCGGCGTTCCGAACGGGACGCCCGCGGTTACGACGACCCGTTGACCGGGTTGGGCGATTTCTTCCCGATGGGCAATTCGCGCCGCCTTTTGAACCATATCTCCAAAACTCTTCACGTCGCTCGTGTGCACACAATGCGCGCCCCATAGAACCGCGAGACGACGAGCGGTGCCGAGGTCAGAGGTCAGGGCCAGGATAGGCGACGCGGGCCGCTCTCGCGCGGCACGGAAGGCGGTTGCACCTGAGGTGGTATAGGAAACGATTGCCGCTGCACCTATCATGTACGCGACTTGGCACGCGGCGACACTGATCGCATCGGGGGCGGTGTGCTGATGCTCGATATGAGTGCCCTCGAGCAGTGAAAAATAGAGGGGATCTTCCTGCACCCTGTAGGCGATGCGGTCCATCATCGCGACCGCCTCGACCGGGTAGCGCCCGGTTGCGGTTTCGGCGGAGAGCATCACTGCGTCGGCGCCTTCATAGACCGCAGTCGCGACGTCCGAGGCCTCCGCCCGGGTCGGTGTCGGTGAGGTGATCATCGATTCCAGCATTTGCGTTGCAACGATTACCGGCTTCCCCGCAGCGCGGCATGCATATACTATGTGCTTTTGCACGCGCGGCACGTCCTCTGGCGGCATCTCGACACCAAGATCGCCGCGCGCCACCATCAACCCATCGGCAAGCTCGATTATTTCGGCAAGGTGTTGGATCGCCGATGGCTTTTCAAGTTTGACCATCACTCCGGCGCGGCCGCTGACCAGCTTGCGGGCCTCGGCGACATCCTCGGGGCGTTGAACGAAAGAAAATGCAATCCAGTCGGCTCCGTTCTCGAGCGCAAACGCCAGATCGCCTCGGTCCTTTTCCGTAACCG
>Ga0318540_10000447_pt1 | contig 11687 bp, 9 predicted proteins | sample GRESIP166b4f25_FD_203485 | JGI IMG/M metagenome (GOLD analysis project Ga0318540, IMG submission 203485) | Tropical soil microbial communities from Luquillo Experimental Forest, Puerto Rico - GRE.SIPMG.166b4f25 | ecosystem: Environmental > Terrestrial > Soil > Tropical forest > Bulk soil...
GTTGACCGGCGAGCGGATTTGCGTGCGCCGGAGATTGACCTTGGCCTGCTCGCGCTGCGCCTTGGCTTGCGCAAGGCTCGCCTCGGCGCCGGCGCGTTGGACCTTCAACGCTTCGACCTGCCGTTCCGCCAATTTGAGCGTTGCTTGCGCGCTCTCCACCGCCGCCTGCTTTTCTCTCTGCTCGGCGCTGTACTGCTGTGCGCTCTGAACGGGGCCGTAGCCTTTTTGCGCCAGATCCTCGTAGCGCACCGCCTGCTGCTGCGCGAACACCAGCGATGCCTTCGCCTGTTCCACTTGGGCTTGGCTCGCGTTCACCTGCGCCTGCTGTACATCGATCTGCGCGTCCACGTTCTGGACGTTGGCTTGCGCCTGCTGCACCGCCGCGTCCGCGAGCTCGACTGCAATCTGGTAGTTCGTCGGATCGATCACCATCAACAGCTCGCCCTTGGCAACGAACTGATTGTCGGTGACCGTCAGCTCGACGATGCGGCCGGCGACCTCGGGAGCCATCGTGACGGTATAGACCCGCACCGTGCCATCGCGGGTCCAGGGCGTCTCCATATAGGTCTTCCACATCGCCCAGCCGAGCCCTGCGGCAAGTCCGGCCATGGCGAGCGTAATCAACAGCGGAACAATTCGGATCCGCACCCTATGCATGGCGCCAGCCGCCGGCTGGGCGGGGCTGACGACACGAAGATCAGCGCTCTTGCCGCGCTCCGATTTGGCTTCAACATCGGACATGGCAAATCTCAGCGGGCGATGAGGAGCACCATCGATGATAGCACAATAATGTACAGGGCGAACATGAACAGCGACGGATGCCAGACGTGGCGCAGCAAGTCGAAACGATCCGCGATCCGGCGCAACCCGATCGTAGCAACCCACGCGGCGATGATCAGCAACGAGATCGGCGCGATGTAGACGCCGAGCAGGTCGATCTCGACGAACGTCAAGCGGGTGCTCCTGCATCAAAATACGCGCCATGCTGGACGAGAGCATCGCGGATGAGAAGGACTCTCGCACGCGTGCGCAGTACGAGCGCGGCCTGCGGGCCAGACTCCGCCAGTGAGGCGAGACGGCGGTCGAGGCCGGCAAACCGCCCGGTTGCGGCGGCGCTATCTCCTTGCGCCAAGGCCGCGAGCGCCGAGTCGAGCTCCGAGCCCAAGCCGAGTTGCGGCGCGACGCGGTGAAGATTGATGATCTCGCTTCCAACCGACAGCGTGGCCACGACCTGCGCCCGCTGCAGCGGCGTGGCCGCGTTCGGCAATGCCGCGATACGGCTGTACATGCGGCCTTCCCAATCCTCTCGCCGCCGCGGGGGATTTATCGCAACGCGGCGCAGATCGCGCAAAGTCAGCGCGAGCAGACGACGCGTCCGCATGGCCGGCGAAAGCGGCGGCAACAGGCGAAACGACAGCGCTCCCGCGGCGGACCCTCCGGCAATCGCCAGCGCGGCGTTGTAGAACTGCAAGGTGTCGTAGGTCATCTGGTTCGCGGGCGCGAGCAGCGGAACGAAGTTGTAGGCCATGGCGATAAACACCGCTGTTTGCCATGGTTGCGCGATCAGCGCACCGACTGGAATCAGGTAGAGCCCAATCACAATGCTGAAGCCGACGAAGGTCTCTACATTCGGCAATCCAGCAAATGCAACGATCGCGGTGCCGACGGTGCCAAGGCCAATGCCCACCGTGAAACCAAAAGCAAGTGCGTAGGCCTCATCGGCTCTCGGTGAGAGCAGGAGGACCACGATGGCCGTAAACGTGATGGCGAGAGCGCCGTTCGGCCATGCGGTAGTGATCCAGAAAACCTCAGCGGCGCTGATCATCGCGAACACGCGCCCGGCGTTGACGAAAGCAGGCCACCAATCGGGTACGTGGAGCCTTGCGCGCCGGCGAGGGTTGGGCCGAGCAGGCTTTCCGGTCAGCAACGCGAGCGCGTCCAGAGCATGGATCAAGCCGGCCAGCAGCCTGGCGGCGTGATCGACGAGCAGCCGCAGCGATGGCGTGCCTGCCGGCATTGCGATCAGCTTGCGAGCCCCCTCGCCGCAGAGCCGTCGCATGCCGGCAGGGTCGGCCATCCAAGGTGACGGCTCGCCCTGATTAGGGGCCGATCGCAACTGCTGCGGAATATTGCGCAGCACGGCATCGGCCTCTTCCCGAGCTATGTGATTCGGCAATTGCGTGAGCCGCACCGCAACGATGCGCCAAGCGGTGAGCGCAACCAACAGGCCCTCGAGCGCCGCCTGCAGCGCCGGCGAATGATAGCGCAGTGTCGAGGATTCTCCGATCGCCTCGTCGACCACGGAGTCGAGCGCAATGACCTTTCGGACGAGCTCGCGGCGCACGGGCTGTTGCGTGTCGGACGACGTCGAGCCTGCCGGCGTCAATGTGGCGCGGAACCCATCGGCGATTTCCGCTGACACGGCCGCGAACACCGCTGCAAGTCGCCGCGGGGCGGCGCCAAAATCGGTCCCGGCCAGCACGATTCCGGCGCACACGATGCCGATCCAGATCTCGCTGACGCGGGTGATGGCAAGCATGAACGCGTCCCCGTTGGGCCCGCCGGTGGCGCCGAGCTGATCGCTCGCGATGATGGCGGCCGTGTAGCCGGCCAGCGCCGCGGCGTAGGCCGTGAAATTGTGCAGCAGCGTGGCGACAAGGGCGCAGGCGGCGCCCCACAACGCCAGACCGATGAGAAACGCGGCGCGCTCTTGCGGGAAGCAGGCTGTCAGGATGACGATTGCGACTGCGCCCACGACGGTACCGATCATGCGGTACCAGCCCTTGCGCAGCGACGCGCCAAGATGCGGCTGACAGACGATCGCCGCCGAGGTGCCGGCCCAATAGGCGCTGTCAAGCTCGAGCCAGAACGCGACGTAAAGAGCGAGACAGACCGAGGCCCACAGCCGCAGCCCGAACAGCAGCGGCGGGCCGGCCGCCCGCGCTGCGTTCGCCGACTCCGCCTCCCATCTGGCAGCCGCACTGCGATCCGACGCCCGCTCGCCCTCGCCAATAGCGTCCGCCATTCTCAGGCCCGTCCGTTTTCACCGCATGATGGCCCGCCCCGACGCCGGGCGCTACCACGGATTCGCCGTTCGCCGGAAAGCAAGATTGCAAGAACCCGGGCGGCAGCAGAGGCGGATCGATGTATGATGTATAATGCCCAGTCCGAGAGCCCAAAACTGGAAACCTTGGTGAACAGGAGAGGACGATGTCAAACCATTTCACCGGACTCAGTCTCGGTCCACCGCTTGGCGATCAACGACTCGACCTCTGCGACCTGTACGCATTCCAGTCGCCCGCTGACAAGAACAGAACCGTGATCATCCTCAATGCAAACCCCAACGCGGACGCACTTCATCCCGACGCAATCTATCGCCTGAACATCGATAACAACGGCGATTACCTGACGGACATCGCGTTCAGCTATGTGTTTTCGAAGCCGCAGAACGGCAGGCAGACCATTAGCGTATTCGCGGCGACGGGCTCGGAGTCGCGCTCGGCCGAAGCGGTAGGAACGAAGATCATCGCCGACGCCGAGGTCTCCTTCGCCGCCAAGCCGAATATCATCAAGTCGGGCCCTTACACTTTTTTCGCCGGCAGCCGCAGCGACGCGTTTTTCTTCGACTTCGATGGAATCAAGAACCTGTTCGATATCAGGGGTAAACGGAACTTCACCGAGCCTCATCTCGGCGGCAAGTCTCCATGGACCGGGGTGGATTCGAATACGCAAGCGAACGTGTTTTCGACTGTAATCGAGCTGCCCACGAGTGAAATCGCTCCCAAGCCCGAGATGCACATCTGGGGGCGGTGCAGTGTAAGGCGCGACGGCAAGTTGCTTCACGTCGATCGCGCGGGCCATCCGAGCGTTAGCAGCTTCTTCAACACCGATGACACCAAGGAAGAATACAACGCGAGCGAGCCCGTCAACGACCGCAAGCGATGGCTCGACCAGTTCGTGCATCTGATGGGGCATACCGGCAATTACACGCGCGAGGAAGCGATCGCCGCGATCGACAAGGAGAGCACGCTTCCCGACGTGCTAAGTTTCGATCCGTCGAAGCCTGCAAAGTATCCCAACGGCCGGGTCTTCACCGACGACGTGATCAATTACCGCATCGCCTTCCTGACGAAAAATCAGTGTCCGCCCACGGGCCTCAAGCCCCACACCGACGTCCTGAAGGAGTTCCCGTACCTGGGCACACCGCATTCGAAAAAGTAGCGGCGTATGAAACCGGTATACTCGAAGATGACCGCGCAGACGGCAGTGAAGACATCCGCACCGAAGCCGGAACCCCGCCACCCACATGCGACTGAAATCGCGCATTGCACTACGCCTTTGACCTCTTGCACTTTGACGGTTTCGACACGCGTGCCGCCCCGCTGATCGAGCGAGTTACGTGAGCTAATACGTCGCTGCCAGCAAGGTCGAACTATGCTGCAACACTGGCTCATTGACCTCATTGGTCACGTTTCCGGCCTCAGTGATGCACAACTCAGGCAAATCGAGAGATCGTTGCCAGCGACCAAGGCGCTGATCGATCTTCTCAATAGGGCGCAGCCGATTATCGAACAGGCGCAAAGCCTGTACGCTGAAGCCCAGCCGCTGATCGACGAAGCCAAGAAGGAGTGGCAAACGGTCGGCCCCGCAGCGCAAATTTTGATCGATGTGATCTCGCATCATGTCAACAAAGGTAGTTCGCCGGCGGAGGCGGCCGAGGCAGTGCGCACAGCGCTTGACGGGTCAATCAAGCGCGTGGCGCAGGATCACTGGATGGATCGAGACATAAGCCACGTAACGGTGTTCGGCGGGACTGGCTTTGTTGGCCGTCGCGTCGCGCGCCATTTGCACGGGTCCGGCGCCACGGTGCGCATCGCCTCACGGCATCCCAAGCCGGCCGAGGGCGAGGGCCTCGAACAGATCGCCGCCGATGCGCACGACGAGCGCTCCGTCGAGGCCGCCGTTGCGGATGCCGACGGCGTTGTCAACGCGATCAGCCTCTATGTCGAGCATGGACGCGATACGTTTCATTCGGTGCACGTGGAAGCGGCCGCAAGGATCGCCAGAGCGGCAAGGCGGGCCGGGACCAAACGGTTTGTGCACCTCTCGGGAATCGGCGCCGATGCGGGCTCTCCATCGCCATATATTCGCAGCCGAGGCGAAGGCGAGGCGGCGGTGCAGACCGCATTCCCCGGCGCAGTCATCATTCGCCCGGCGGTCATGTTCGCGCCGGACGACGCCTTTCTTACGACAATTCTCAGGCTGCTTCGGTCGCTGCCGGCTTATCCGATGTTCGGCGACGGGAGGACGAGGCTCCAGCCGGCGTATGCGGACGACGTTGCTGCGGCGATCGCAGAAGTCGTGCGACAGAGCAAGAAACCGTACCCTATCTACGAACTGGCCGGTCCGCGCGTCTATTCATACGAAGAGCTATTGCGGACCATTGCCCGTAGCGCAGGATTGCGGCCGGTGCTGATGCGGATGCCTTTTGCTTTCTGGAATGCCGTTGCCGGTCTCGCCGAAGTCCTGCCGCAGCCACCCCTCACCCGCAATCAGGTCGAGCTTATGCGGATCGACACCGTGGCCTCAGAGAACCGGCCTGGATTTCGCACGCTCGGAATTTCTCCGCGAGCGCTTGAAGAAGAACTCGAAGCAATGCTCGAGCTTAGCAAAACTCAAACGCAAAAGACGCCCATACCGGGTGGAGGCTGAGGAGGCTTCGTTACCGTGATCACGCCGGTCGTCCTGCTCCGGGGCCGAACACATGACTGCACCGACCAGCCGACCAGGCAACTCGCGCATTTCCACTTTGAGGGCAAGGCAAGCACAACGCGTGAGCCGCGACTGGGTTCCATCGAGTTCTTACCTGGCCGCTATCCGTTAGATTTGACTTGCCGCTATTGCTAACAGGTGTAGTTCTGTACGGGATGGAAGTGGGGGCCTGTGGCCGTCCATGACGGGCCCTTATCAGAAATAAAAATTGCGTCGTCTCAATTGGAGAACTGAACGGACTGCTCGCTCCGGAGCGTCGTGTTCGACTGAATATCGCTGTTAACGAGGCGATCAACATGCGCCGCGTTCACGGCGCCTTTACGTCGGAATGCGGACGACATGCTCACTCACGGTAGAGAGAGACCAACAGCCTTGGCGTAGTTGACGTGCTTGCGGACGAGCTGTGGGGCGCTCAAACCCAGGCGCTCGTGCCAAATGTCCCGCTGGTTGGAGAAACCCATGATTGAAAATCGCGCCGCCAGCGAGCCGGATGTCGTCCTCGTGGGTGCCGGCATCATGAGCGCCACGCTCGGCGTCTTCCTGAAGGAACTCGAGCCGACGCTCAATATCTCGATGGTCGAGACGCTCGACGGCGCGGCGCTCGAGAGCTCGGACGCCTGGAACAACGCCGGCACCGGCCACGCGGCGAATTGCGAGCTCAACTACACCCCGGAGCGGAGCGACGGCAGCATCGACATCTCCAAGGCCCTGGACGTCAACGTCGAGTTCGACTTATCGCGGCAGTTCTGGTCCTACCTGGTAACGAAGCGCGCGATCGCGGATCCGCAATCGTTCATCCATCCGGTCCCGCACATGAGCTTTGTGCATGGGCCAGACAACGTCGCCTTCCTCAAGAAGCGGTTCGCAGCGATGAGCGCGCATCATTGCTATCACGGCATGGAATATACGGAGGACAAGAAGAAGCTAAGCGAGTGGGTCCCGCTGGTGATGGAGGGCCGCGCCGCCGACGAGCAGGTGGCCGCCACGCGGATCATCACCGGCGCCGACGTCGATTATGGATCGCTCACCCGCAGCCTCGTTCGCTACCTCGAGGGCATGACGGGGTTTACGGTCCACTACTCCCATCGCGTCACCCACATCAGCCGCGAGCCGGGCGGGCGCTGGCGCATCGAGATGAAGAATCAGCACGGCGGCGAGACGCACTCGACCACGGCGAAGTTCGTCTATCTCGGGGCCGGCGGCGGCGCGTTGCTGCTCCTGCAAAAGTCCGGAATCCCGGAGGGCAGGGGCTACGGCGGATTTCCGGTCAGCGGCATTTGGCTGCGCTGCGATGACGCCGACATCAACAAGCGCCATCACGCCAAGGTCTATGGCAAAGCGTCCGTCGGTTCTCCCCCGATGTCGGTTCCCCACCTCGACACGCGGGTCATCGGCGGCAAGCACTCGCTCCTGTTCGGGCCTTATGCGGGCTTTTCCACCAAATTCCTCAAGTATGGCTCGCTCATGGCCCTGTTCGAGTCGATCCGGCCGGCCAATATCGGACCGCTGCTGGCGGTTGCGCGCGACAATTTCGATCTGACCAAATATCTCATCGGACAGGTTCTGCAGACGGCGCATCACCGCTTCGCTGCCCTGCAGGAATATTATCCACGCGCCAAGCCGGCCGACTGGCAACTCGAAGTGGCGGGACAGCGCGTGCAGATCATCAAGCCGGATCCGCGCCGCGGCGGATTTCTCGAGTTCGGCACCGAACTGGTTGCGGCGGCTGATTGTTCGCTGGTGGCGTTGCTGGGGGCATCGCCCGGCGCCTCGACGGCGGTGTTCATCGCCATCGGCGTGCTGGAGAAATGCTTCAAGAACGAACTGACCGCCAACCGCTGGCTTCCCAAGCTGAAAGAGATGATCCCATCCTACGGCGAATCTCTGATCGATGACGCCGCGCTGTCCCGGCGCATACGCGCCGACACCGCCGCCGTGCTGCACCTGGAAAACGTTTGAACATTGATCCGATGCCGGCGGGGCATGCCCAGATCTTGCGTCGGGCGCGCGAGGGGGAAACGAGCGATGGCACAAACGGTCGCGGATCAATTTGCCGACATTCTCGTGGCGGCGGGAGTCAAACGCATTTACGGCATCGTCGGTGACAGCCTCAACGGGCTGACCGACGCGCTGCGCCGCCAGGGCAAGATCGAATGGATTCACGTCCGGCACGAGGAGGTCGCGGCGTTTGCCGCCGGTGGCGAGGCCCATCTCACGGGTGAGCTCGCGGTCTGCGCGGGCAGCTGCGGACCGGGCAACCTGCATCTCATCAACGGCCTGTTCGACTGCCACCGCTCGCGCCTACCGGTGCTCGCCATCGCCGCCCAGATCCCGTCGGGGGAAATCGCCTCCGGCTATTTCCAGGAGACGCACCCGCAGGACCTGTTCAAGGAGTGCAGCCATTTTTGCGAGCTGATCTCCAGCGCCAACCAGATGCCGCGCACCCTGGAGATGGCGCTTCATGCGGCGGTGGCGGAGTGCGGTGTCGCGGTGGTGGTCATCCCCGGCGACGTCGCGCTGCAACCCGCGGCAGACGCACCGGTGCCCAAGCCATCGGGTCTGCTGCCGGCGCAGCCGACGGTGGCGCCGGCCACCGCCGATCTCGAGCGATTGGCCGCCGTTCTCAACGGCGACGGCAGCGTGACCATGCTGTGCGGCTCCGGGTGCCAAGGCGCACACGCGCAACTGCTCGCGCTCGCGCAATGCCTGAAGGCTCCGATCGTCCACGCCCTCAAGGGCAAAGAACATGTCGAGTGGGACAATCCCTACGACGTCGGCATGACCGGGCTGATCGGGTTTTCGTCGGGCTATTACGCCATGCTCGATTGCGACGTTCTGCTCATGCTCGGGACCGATTTTCCCTATCGGCAATTCTATCCGCGCGGGGACGGCGTGCGGATAGCCCAAGTCGATCGACGCGGCGAGGTGATCGGGCGGCGGGCGCCGGTCGACGTGGGCGTGGTGGGTGACGTGCGCGCGACCATCGAGGCGCTGTTGCCACGCCTCAAAGGGAAGCGCGACAGCAGCCACCTCGACCAGGCGCGCGAGCACTATCGCAAGGCGCGCAAAGGCCTCGACGAGCTCGCGGTCGGCCGAGCCGGCAAGCCGCCGATCCATCGATCGTGCATCCGACGACGCGGTCTTCACCTGCGACGTCGGCCTGCCGACGGTGTGGGCGGCGCGCTATCTGGCGATGAACGGCAAGCGGCGGCTGATCGGATCGTTCTGGCACGGCTCCATGGCCAACGCCATGTCGCAGGCGATCGGCGCCCAGGCCGCGTTTCCGCGACGACAAGTGATTTCGTTGTCGGGCGACGGCGGTTTCACCATGCTGATGGGCGACTTTTTGACGCTTGTTCAGCACAACCTGCCGGTCAAAGTTGTCGTGTTCAACAATGGCGCGCTCGGCTTCATCGAGATCGAGCAGAAGTCGTCGGGATTTCTCGACTTCGGCACCAAGTTCAAGAATCCGAATTTCGCGGCGATGGCGGAGGCCGTCGGCGTGCGCGGAATCCGCCTCGAGGATCCGGGCGACGTCGAGCGTGGCATCGCAGAAGCGCTCGCTCACAACGGGCCGGTTCTGGTCGACGCGGTCGTGAGCCGCATGGTGCTTCCCATTCCGCCCAGCATCACGGTCGAGATGGCCAAGGGCTTCACGCTCTACATGCTCAAGGCGGTGATGGGCGGCCGCGGCGACGATCTGGTCGATCTCGCCAAGGCGAACCTCTGGGAGTGATAGAAGGAGCGCTTGGCAGCCGACGCATATCGCACTGCCAACAAACCGTAATCATCGGGGAGCTAAAATTCGGAGGAAGTCGAAAATGATGCGAGCGTTCAAGCTGTACACCGGACCCGACAATGCGTCGCATGTACTGGAAGGCACGATCGATGAAAAGGATCGCACCGACGTGGTTGCCATCCATTTCAAGGAAACGCCGGCGCATTCCTCGTACGATTGGCACCCTGATCCGGAACCGCAATTCGTGATCACGCTGTCGGGGACGCTTGAATTCGCCACCCCCGACGGGGAGACGTTCATACTCCGACCGGGCGATGTGCTGGTCGCTGTGGACCATATCGGCAAAGGCCATAAATGGCGCCTGATCGACGATCAGCCGTGGCGGCGCGCATATGTGGTGCTCAAGCCCGGCGCCAAGGATTCCTTCGTGGCCAAGACCGCCAATTGAGGCGCCCGTCGAACGCCAACGGCCAAAGAAGACTGCGCATGCCGACCGCAACGCCGGGAAAGACGCTGGAGCGCGGGATCGCCATCGGCAAGGAAGCCTTGATGAGGGACCGGGCAACACTTTGTGAAATGACTGCTAGACTGGAATGGCGACACAAGTGCGAACGAGTACATCGACCACCGTCTTTTTAGGAGGACTCAATGGCTGCGCCGAAATCCGCCGCGAACGAAAACGAAATCTCCCGCGACCGCCTTGCGGAGCTGTTGAACGAAGACCTTGCCCGCGAATATCAGGCCATTATCGCCTACGTCGTCTATTCCCAAGTGCTCAGCGGCGCCGAATACATGGACATCGCGGCCCAGCTCGAAATCCACGCCAAGCAGGAGCTCGATCACGCCCTGATCCTTTCACGGCAGATCGACTATCTCGGTAAAATGCCGGTGGTCACGCCCAAGCCGGTGCGCACGTCGAAAAAACCGAAAGACATGCTGCGATACGATCTCGACAACGAAAACGAAACCATTCGCAATTACCGCGATCGCATCCGGCAATGCGAAGCGCTCGGCGAATTCGCGATGGCGGAGCAGATTCGCCAGATCCTCATGCAGGAGCAGGATCATCAAATCGATTTAGCCACTGCGCTGGGCATCGAAGTTCCAGATGTCAGCGGCGGCCCAAAAGGACGCAAGCTGGGCAAGCGGCGTTAAGGGGGCGTCCTGGCACCGGCACAAGCGTTGCCGCGATCTCGGGAGCCGAGCTCGCCCTGGGCTCCCTTCCGTCACGCGAGCTTTAACGCCATGCGGACCGCGAGTGCAATGGCGAACGTCCTCGCAACGAGCGACCTTCAATTTGCCTTCAACCGCTCGAGGCTATCGAGATAATCCGCAATCCCGCGCTCCAGATCGTATTGCGGCGCGTAACCGAGCTCGGCGCGCGCGCGCGAGATATCGTAGACGCTAGAAGCGGGATAGGGCATGCCGAGGAAATTCAGCCCGGGTCCGATCTCGATGTCGGCGTGCGGCAGATGCTTGCGGATAACGCGCGCGACATCGTTGAGCGTGATGCCCACGCCGGTGCCGATATTGTAGACGCGGCTCTTGGGATTTTGCGCCGTGCAGGCGAGATAAATGCCGTGGGCCGAATCCTTGTTGTAGATGAAGTCGTCTTTCTCGTCGCCGCCCTGCGCGAGGCGGAACGGTAGGCCGTTGAAGGGATTCTCCACGATCTGGCTGGTCACGCCCATCTTGCCGTGACGCGCGGTCTTGCCCGGCCCGTAGGTGGTGGCGAAGCGCAGCACCACCACGTCGACGCCCATATTGGCCTGGTAATAGAGGCCGACCTGCTCCGCCATCAGCTTGGCGGAGTCGTAGATGCGCTTGGGATTCTTCGGAAAATCCTCGGGCACGGGCTTGTAGGTCGGCGCGCCGTATTCGCCCAGCACCGGACCATAAACGCCCTTCGCGCTGGTATAGACCACGCGCGCGACGTCGAAGGCGCGCGCGGCCTCCATTACGTTCACCATTCCCATCACGTTGACCTGCACGCTGAGCGCGGGATTGGCCGCCGAGACCGCGCCGACGAACGCCGCGGCGTGAACGATATGCGTGACCCGATGCCGCTTGATGACGTCGAGCAGGCGCGGCATGTCGAGCACGTCCCCGAGCTCGATGTCGACCTCCTCGAGGATGTCGCGAATGAGCCAATCGTCGCGATGGCGGGCAAAGATGA
>Ga0318540_10000466_pt1 | contig 11560 bp, 13 predicted proteins | sample GRESIP166b4f25_FD_203485 | JGI IMG/M metagenome (GOLD analysis project Ga0318540, IMG submission 203485) | Tropical soil microbial communities from Luquillo Experimental Forest, Puerto Rico - GRE.SIPMG.166b4f25 | ecosystem: Environmental > Terrestrial > Soil > Tropical forest > Bulk soil...
GGAAAGGGATGTCAGGGCCGCGGCAACCATCGCCGCGGTAGCAGAATCCGCGCTGACGACGAGGTGTCGTGACGAACCAAAAACGGCAAAAACCACTACCGGCAGAAACAGTGTGTACAGCCCCGTGATCACAGGTGTGCCGATGATCTTTGTGTAGCCCATTACCTCAGGAATGCCGAGCGCGGCGAGGGTAATGCCCGCTACAATGTCAGGCGCGAGGCGTTCCTTGTCGAATGGGAGTAAACCCTGCAGAAAACGTAACGCGGTGCCCGACCGTTGCTGCGAGTCTTGTATGGACGTCATGGTCGCGGAGTTGCACTATACCGCATTTTGCCCCTGCGATCTTCTGTTGGCTCATCACCATCATCACCAGGACCAGTGTGATGCATATGGTATCCTTGCCCAGAGCAGCTTAAGACACGCGTTTCTCCTTGTACTGACGAGTTCCAGGTGACGGAGGGAGCCATGGCGAGCAGCGTTCCTAATGCAGGTACTGCCCTTGAGCAAGCGAAGATTGCAGGGGTGCGGCAGGCGTGGATGCAAGCGGTGAGAGACGCTGACGCAAACCGCTTGGCGAATTTCGTGACGGATGATGTGGTCGCTGTATTGAAGGACGGCCGGTGCATATGTGGGAAAGCGGATTTGAAGGCGCTGTTGCAGCACATCTTCGGGTTGTATGACGTGGAGCGGAAGATTCTCTCGTCGCGAGTGGCGACGCGAAATCAGTTGGCGATTGAACTGGATGAAATGGAAAGTACCGTGACTCCGGTGAGCGGCGGGATGGAAATACATGCACATGTGAAGATTGTGATCGTGTATGGGCGTCAAGCAGATGGAGAATGGAAGATAGTGCGATTGATGGAGTTGCTCGACTAGTTTTTGCTCCCTAGTTTGCTTCCCGTCAACGTGTCAGGACTATCGGATAGTCAAGCAGTCCTGGCGGGATTCGAAGATCTTGTCAGGACCTGTGGTTCGCCAAAATCCGGCCGGCTCTAAAATCAACAAGATACGCCTCAGAATGCCCTGCCCTTGTTCGCTAAAGCGGTGGATTAGATAGAAGACCGCGTGGGCGACACGCCAAGCAACGTTACAGCCAAACGCCGCGACGATCATTTCCCGGACCTCTTTGTGATCTCCTCTCGCGACACTAAAGAACAGTATGCTAAAGACGGTGGCCGCTCGCCCAGATCGTTGTGTCGTCGCACTGTATTGGTTTCCTTAAGCAAAGCTGCATTTTTGACCCTAGGTGTTTTCCTACTTGCGCAGGAAAGACGCTCTTCAGTAGAGTATGAACCTTCATTCGGCCGGGTACGGCTAAGCGATTCGTCAAGAGCGGAGCTATGCGATGACTAGACCAAGCAAAATCGGTGTTGTCTCACTGCTTCTGTCCTTGGCCGTTCTAGGATTCGGTATCGATGTGACTCCCGCGGTAGCCGCGAGATCACAAGGTGCCGTCACTGAGAGTGCTGCCGATAAGTCCGTCGATCCGGCGCACAGTGGATCGGCCTCAAACAGCCTTGAACAGGAAGAAAAAGGCCTTTCGCAAAAAGCCGAGGAGATTGGCCGTGTCGGAAATTTCCCAATTACCAATTCTATGGTCGTCAGTTGGATCGTGGCGCTGACCCTGATCATTTTTATCCAGTTTGCTACCCGAAATATGAAGCCTGTCCCTGACGGAGCGCAAAATCTTCTCGAATGGTTAGTCGAGGCGCTATATAAATTCATCGAAGGCATCATTGGTCCTCACTTAACCGACCGCACGTTCTGGTTTTTCGCGACCATCTTCATTTTCATTCTCTCCGCCAACTGGGTCGGGCTGATTCCTGGTGTAGGCACGATTGGTTGGGGACACGAGACTGCGCACGGCTTCAAGATCGATCAGCCTCTCTTCCGCGGGGCTAACGCGGACGTCAACATGACTTTGGCAATGGCGCTTGTGTTTTTTGGCCTTTGGCTTTTTTGGTCTTTTAGCGAGGTCGGTCTCCGGGGGTTTCTCAAGGAGCTGTTTGGGCCGAAGGGTGAGACCCCTGGTTTCCTTAAGTGGCCGATGCTTTTGATATTCTTTGCCGCGGGCTGTTTGGAGATCATCTCGATACTGGTTCGACCGGTCGCCCTGACCTTTCGTCTCTACGGCAACATCTTTGCCGGAGAGAACGTGTTGGACACGATGGGGAATTTGATTCCCGGTCTTGGCTGGCTGTTGCCAATTCCTTTTTACTTCCTCGAGTTGCTGATGGGACTCGTGCAGGCGATGGTCTTCATGCTGTTAACAGCGGTTTTTACATTTCTGATGTGCCACCGGGAGGAAGAAACCGCTGCTGGGCACGATTGACAAATGAATTTCGATGATTTGGAAATGTGTGAGCCAGCAGTGTAATGCAATCTAATAAGGAGAGAGAGGACTATGACCGGAAACATACATGTGGGCCTCGCTGCTTTTGGCGCAGCCGTTGGTGTCGGTCTAATCGGGCTGGGAGCTTCGATAGCGGTGGGACGCAATCCAAGTGCATCGACGAAGATTATGGTGCAGTCGATTTTGGCCATCGCGTTCGCCGAGGCCATCGTCTTTTACGCCCTCTTCCTTGTTAGATAGGGAGAGGCTCCTGTATCCGACGCCAAAGACGGCTTCTCGTCCGCAGGAAATGGGGGTGCAATGATGGGCGCTCTTATCTACTTAGCAGCCCTACAAAGTGACGGACAGATCGCAAGGATTGCTAGAACGTTCGGTGTAGACTGGCCGCATCTTCTTGGCCAGATCGTCAGCTTTAGCATCATGTGCGTGGTGCTTTACCTTTGGGCATATAAACCCGTGCTGAAGATGTTGGAAGATCGGCGCAAAGTCATCGCGCTCGGCCAAGCGAACGCCGAGCAAATCAGAGCTGAATTGGCGCGCACGGAGGCAATGCGCCAGGACGTGATAGTCAAGGCTAATGCTGAGGCGGCAAGGATCATTGAAGAAGCGCATGCCGCAGCCGCTCGCGTTCAGGACCGCGAAACCCAAAAGGCCATCGCTGGGGCTGAACAGATCCTGGCCAAGTCGAAGGAAGCCGCCTCGCAAGATTACGAGCGCATGCTCACGGAGTTGAAGCGCGAGGTAGGGCGTCTGGTGGTCCAAACGACTGCTTCGGTGGCGCGGAAAACCCTGACCGCCGAAGATCAACGGCGTCTCGCCGAAGAAACTGCGAAGGAACTACAGGCTTAGCGAGATTTCTGACAACTATGAAGACAACGGCTCAAATCAAACGCGAAGCAAAGCGACTTTATCAATTATGTCTAGCTGACGGATCCCTGGACGAGAACCGTGCAATTCAGGTAGTTCGGCATGTCATTGACAGCAAGAAGCGTGGCTCGATGGCCCTACTCATGCACTTTCAGCGCCTTGTACGGCTTGACCGCGAGGCTTACAGCGCCAATGTGGAAACAGTCGTCCCGTTGCCGCCTAATTTGCAGGCAGATGTCCAGGCTCGGCTGAAGGATCTGTATGGCCCCGCCATACAAACAGAATTCTCGCTTAATCCGGCGCTGATCGGCGGAATGCGAATCAAAGTCGGAAGCGATGTCTATGACGGTAGCGTGCAATCTCAGTTGGCTACCTTGGAGAAAAGTTTTGAACGCTAACTGCACAAAACTACGGACGGCCTCTTGGCTAAACGGCATGCGGCCTTTGGCGGCGGGGGCGTGGAGTTAAGACATGGCTGACTTACTGCGTGAAATTGAAAGTCAAATTGCGGGCGCCAAGATTTCGGCGGCCAAACAAAACGTGGGTGTCATCCGGGAAATCGGCGACGGCGTCGCTAAGGTGGAAGGACTTGCGGACGTGATGCTCAACGAGATGCTCGATCTCGGCCATGGAATCACCGGCCTCGCTTTAGACCTCGATGAAACTGAGGTGGGTGTGATTATTCTTGGCGATTACACACAGCTTGACGAGGGAGACGAAGTCCGCGCCACGGGAAACCTCTTGCAGGTCCCGGTAGGCAAGGGCCTCTTGGGGCGCGTCGTGAACACCCTAGGACAGCCACTCGATGAGAAAGGTCCTATCAAGAGTGATGCTGCGTATCCAGTTGAAAAAATCGCTCCGGGTATCATACGACGGCAGCCCGTCGGCCAACCGGTGCAGACCGGCATCATGCCAATCGACGCGATGATTCCAATCGGTCGGGGTCAGCGCGAATTAATCATCGGCGATCGCTCGACCGGCAAAACTACAGTTTGCATCGACACAATAATCAATCAGGCGCGCCTTAATAAAGCAGCAGAGGCGACTGGAGATAAGAGTTACCGCCCTTTGTATTCCATCTATGTCGCGATTGGACAGAAGCAGTCCAGCATCGCACGTATCATCACCATTCTCGAGGAAGCAGGCGCATTACCGTACACGATCATTGTTGCGTCTCCTGCAGCCGATTCTGCAACGAGCCAGTATCTGGCGCCATTTGCCGGTGCCGCCATGGGCGAGTGGTTCATGGATAACGGCATGGATGCGCTGATTATCTATGACGACCTTTCAAAGCATGCGGTTGCTTATCGGCAAGTCTCTCTGGTGCTCAAACGGCCATCGGGTCGCGAAGCCTATCCCGGTGATGTGTTCTATCTTCACAGCCGCTTGCTAGAGCGGGCAGCCCGCGTCGGCGAAAAATTTGGAAATGGTTCACTGACAGCCCTGCCCATCATTGAAACCCAAGCCGGCGATGTGTCCGCTTACATCCCGACAAACGTTATCTCCATCACGGACGGACAGATCTATCTGGAAACCGATTTGTTCTATCAAGGAATCCGTCCGGCTATCAACATCGGCCTGTCCGTCTCTCGCGTTGGTTCTGCCGCGCAGCTCAAAGCGATGAAACAAGTCGCTGGACAACTCAAAGGCGACCTTGCGCAGTTCCGCGAACTGGCCGCTTTCGCGCAATTTGGCTCGGAACTCGACGCCACCACGCAATCCAAGATCGACCGAGGGAAGCGCATAACCGAACTCTTCAAGCAGCCCCAGTACAACCCCATTCCCGTGGAGATCCAGGTGGCCGTCATTTGGGCGGTCCAGAACGGCTATGTGGATAACATACCAGTCGAAAGGATGAAGGAATACCAGGACAAGCTCACAGAGTTTTTGACCACGAGAAAAGATGATCTGCTCCGAAAGATTAGTCATGAAAAACAGCTCACTCCCACTTTGATCAGCGAGCTCAAGGCCGCGGCTGACCAGTTCAAAGGAAGTTGGAAATGAATAGCCCTCGCGATCTACGACGGCGCATAAAGTCCATTACCAGCACGGCGCAGCTAACGAAGGCCATGGAGATGGTGGCCGCTTCCAAAATGCGAAAAGCGCAGGAGGCAGCCATCGTCGCGCGTCCCTTCGGGCGGCTGGTGTACGCCATCCAACGCGAAGCAACAACGCACATGGGCGATTTTAAGCACCCGTTGCTAGAAGTTCGCGAGGTTCGAAAGCGGGCAGTCATCCTGGTCGGAGCCGACAAAGGTCTGTGCGGTCCCTTAAACAGCAACGTGCTTCGGATGGCCACAAAGTTTGATGCCAAAACCACAATGTTTATAACTGCCGGACGGAGAGCCGCTCAGTTCATCGCTAGAACCCAACGCCAGCTTGCGGCAGAGTTTTCCTACGGTGACTCGCCGACTTATGCGGAAGCCCGCGCCATCGCCGGACTTGCTCGCGACCTTTTCTTGAAGAACGAAGTGGACCAAGTGCAGATCGTTGCGACCCGCTTCGTCAATACGCTCACCCAAATTCCAGTTACCCTTGAGTTTCTGCCGATAGGAGAAATACACGGACTGGAATTGCCGACGACGAAACCGTCAACTTCTGAACCATCGGCCGATGATACCGAATTTGCGTTTGAGCCCAGCCCTGAATTTGTGATGAGTTATCTTCTCCTCCACTATCTCAACATTTACATCTATGAAGTGCTGGTGAATGCCAAAGCCAGCGAGCAGAGTGCCCGCATGGTGTCGATGAAAAATGCTACAGACAATGCCGACAAACTTATAAAGGACTTGAACCTGGAGTACAACAAGCTGCGCCAGGGCAATATCACCAAGGAAATGCTCGAAATCGCGGGAGGCAAGGCCGGCTGATCGTAGTTTGCATAATCTTAATCTGACGAAAAGAGTGGACTTATGGCTAAAGGAAAGATTGTTAAAGTCTCTGGTCCCGTGGTGGACGTCGAATTCCCGGAGTCCCTGCCCGCGATCTATAACGCCCTGACCGTCGAATACAAGGTTAAGAGCCAACCTGCGAAACTGACCCTCGAAGTCCAACAAGATTTGGGCGACAACGTGGTCCGCACGATTTCCATGGCGGGCACAGAAGGTTTGAAACGCGGTTTCGAAGTGATCGACACCGGCGGGCCTATTTCCATGCCCGTGGGCGAAGCCGTCATGGGCCGCATCTTCGACGTCACCGGAAACCCAGTTGATGAACGCGGGCCTGTCAACGCCGAAAAGTTTTATCCCATCCATCGTCCACCCCCGCCGCTTGCAGACCAGGCGACGTCTCCCCAGTTGCTCGCCACTGGAATCAAGGTTATCGATCTCATATGTCCCTTCTTGAAGGGAGGCAAAGCGGGAGCATTCGGTGGGGCTGGAGTAGGGAAGACCGTCGTCATCATGGAACTGATCAATAACATCGCCAAGCTACATGGCGGTGTGTCGGTCTTCGCCGGCGTCGGCGAACGCACGCGAGAAGGTAATGACTTCTATCACGAAATGACTCAAGCAGGGGTCATTAAACAAGACAACCTGAACGAGTCAAAGATTGCTCTTGTCTATGGACAAATGAACGAGCCTCCCGGTGCTCGTCTCCGTGTGGCTCTTTCTGGCCTCGCCATTACAGAATACTTCCGCGACGAGAAAAATCAGGATGTGTTGCTCTTCATCGATAACATTTTCCGGTTCTCACAGGCCGGTGCCGAAGTGTCCGCGTTGCTCGGCCGCACCGCCAGCGCCGTTGGATATCAGCCCACGCTTGCCGCGGAAATGGGGATGCTTCAAGAGCGCATCACCTCGACGAAAAAGGGCTCGATCACTTCCTTCCAAGCCGTATATGTTCCGGCGGATGACCTGACAGATCCCGCACCGGCCACCACGTTTGCACACTTGGATGCCACGATCGTCTTGGAGCGCGCGATTGCTGAGTTGGGGATCTACCCCGCGGTAGATCCCCTGGCCTCAACTTCCCGAGCCTTAGCCCCGGAAATTGTCGGCAAGGAGCACTATGAAGTGGCGCGCAACGTGCAAAAAGTCCTACAACGCTACAAGGATTTGCAAGACATCATCGCGATTCTCGGCATGGATGAACTTTCACCTCAAGATAAGCTCACGGTCGTCCGAGCCCGCAAAATTCAGCGCTTCCTGAGCCAGCCCTTCAGCGTCGCCCAAGTGTTTACGGGACACGAAGGCAAGCAGGTTCCCGTCGCGGATACGGTCCGCGGTTTCAAGGAGATTCTCGATGGCAAGCACGACGACGTTCCGGAGGGGAACTTCTATATGAAGGGCGGAATTGAGGAGATCCGTCAAGCGTAGACACCGACACCGAAGTCACAAGCTTCGTGCCACGAGCGGTTTCATATGGCTAATACACTAAAGCTCGAAATCGTCACGCCTGAGGCCACGGTTTATTCGCAGGAAGTTGAGTACGTCATCCTCACGGGAGTGGAAGGACAAATGACAGTTCTTCCACAGCATTCCCGGCTCATGACTCAATTGGTGCCAGGCGAAATGGTTGTGCGCAGGGGTGGCCAGGATGAATTTCTGGCCGTGGGCGAGGGGCTTGTGCAGATTACGAGTGAGAGCGTGGAGGTACTGACCGACATGGCGGTGGCCGCAGCCAACATCGATGAGGCGAAGGCGGAAGAGGCACGCCGACGCGCCGAGGCTCGCCTGAAAGAAAAGCTTTCAGCGGAAGAGGTTGCCTCTGTGAATGCGTCCTTGGCGCGTTCCTTGGCACAAATTCAAGTCAAGCGGCGGCGGCGCTGATTCGGGTTCGATCAATTCTTCGCGTGATCTGCGTCCAAGACAGTCACTCAAGAATTTGTCACGGCAGATCAATGATTTTTAGGGTATGCTCTTCTTGTTTGGCGGTGCAGATAGATCGCCGCTAGGAGCATCGTGGGTTGTCCGCCCACAGCCGACGAGAGGAGTTCAGCCCCTGATTCATCTCTTACTCCAAACAAGTCAGGCGGGTCTCATTCTTACTCGTCGACTAAGAGGAAAGTGGTGCGCCGTGGATAGTGCGCCGCGGAAAGGGAGAGCGAATCCTGGGCCAGAACAATGCAAGCGAGGAGGCTCTATGAAGAGCAAGTGGATCAGTGTCGGACTGCTGGCGGCACTTGCGCTGCCAGCGTACGCACAGGAAAAGGAAGAGGAGCGGATCGAAAATGCCGGGAAAGTGATGCAGGAAATCCTCAAGGCGCCGGACAGCATACCGCAGAGCGTGCTGGATAAGTCTTACTGCGTTGCCGTACTGCCATCGGTCAAGAAATTTGCCATTGGAGTCGGTGGTAGCTATGGGCGAGGTGTGATGACCTGCCGCGGGGGAAAGGATTTTAAGGGAAAGTGGGGCGCGCCGACAATGATGGCTTTGGAGGGGGGGAACATCGGCTTGCAGTTAGGCGGAGAGGCAACGGATTTTGTCCTACTGCTGATGAGCTCGGACTCTGCCTCTGGCATCCTCAGCAGCAAGGTGAAGCTTGGTGGTGATGCTTCCGCGGCGGCAGGGCCGGTCGGACGCACAGCAGCGGCCGACACCGATGTGACCCTGAAAGCCCAAATCCTCACGTACTCGCGTGCAAAAGGCGCGTTTGTCGGGGTTTCGCTCGAAGGCTCCACATTGCGCCCGGACAACGACGCGAACAAGAAGGTGTACGGAAAGGAAATCGGCGCCAAGGACATCGTGCTCGAAGGTGCAATCAAAGCCCCTCCGAGTGCCGCGACGCTGATTTCTACACTGGACAAAGCGTCGCCCGTACGCAAAACATAGGAATATTCAGAGCTTTTTGTCCACGAGGGAAGAAATAAAAGCAACAACAGGTTTTCGCAATCATGCTTCCGTTCAGATGTTGCTCCGTGTTGGGCTTTTCGTGCCTGTTCTCTGCTTCGGCTTTGGTGACCCGGGGGCGCCGGGCCCCCTCAGAAGAAGCGAGCTCAAGATAGCGCAGCGAACGGTCGCGGGAAAGTCGGCAACGGATCCCCTGATGTCGGCAAGGAGGTGGTCTAAGCCGTTACTCACTGCCTGCTCTAGTTGGTTTTCGTTTTTTTTTGCAGGTCTGCGAGGACCATTCAGTTTTCTGTGCTGCGATACCAGAGGGGACAAGAAGAAGTTTCGTAATCCACGTCACAGCCGGCTGACGGTCGATTCGATGGATGACGTAGCAACTCAGCGTTGGGCGCGTACAAAACAGGTTCCATTGCTGGCAGCCTTACGGGCGGGCGCGTAAGGTATATGGCAACCTCCATCGCGCAGAACAACACAGAGAGTGCAAACACGAAGCGAATCTCCAGGCGACCCGTTAGTTTCCTAAACGAGCCTTCGATGTCGGAGGCTTTAATTGCGATGCCGATAGCGCCCCGCCGCAGCCCCTCGGTCTTCATTGTCTTGCCTGAATCAGCACCAAACAGGGTCTCTAATCCATTCTGTACCGCTGGTGTGTTCACTCCCGTTAGCATCCCCCAACCCTGACCATCGCTGCAGAAAAACCGACGGAAGATGCGAAGGGCCAGCACAACCCAGACAACACCTGCGATAAGTCCTCCCATTAGGTGAATCGCGTACAGAAGTTTCGACATGTTTGGGTTGGCGTATCTACGTGAGGAAAAATCCATTAAAGTCTCCCGCATTCCCTTTGCGTCAGTCCGATTTCAGTTCAAAAAGCTGTTATCCACTCGTCCAATTATTTGTAGGACGCAAAGGGACTGGTTTCAGATTAGCCGTATGCTCTAAGCTCAACACATAAACCGACAATGCGTGTGTCGTATTGCGTCCCGGTCTTTTGTACAGGTTCTAGGAAGGATCTTCGTTCCTTCGTTCCTTGAGAGTGGATCTTGAACCCACCGAAGCCGGACGGCTCGACCCTGATAACCATTCAAGTGTCTTGTACCCGCGCCGACAGGACTGCGCCGGTCCCGTCGATTCGATCGGCCTGTGCCAAGGCGACGTCGGCCGAATGGCAACTATCCAAATGTGCCTGGCTGCTCTGGGCCGCTTGCAGGCTTCGCTCGGGGTGCGGAAAGATTGCTCCAGAAGCTTCTCAGTAATCTCGGCGGGGGAGCTAACATTGTACGCCGGAGGAGGGCATGCTGGTTCGGCCATTGGCGCCGCTCGACTTCTTCGTCGTCCTAGTGATGCTCTCCATCGGCTTGCGCGTCAGTGGAGGAGAGCTCGTAGACGTCTTGCGCAACCGGGCCCTATTCTTCAGGACGTTGTTGGCAAATTGCGTGTTTATACCCGGTTTAGGCTTCCTGTTGGTGAAAATCTTTCCCCTGACGCCTGACGCCAGTGTCGGCATATTGCTGCTGGCAGCTATCCCAGGAACACCAATTGCTTTGCAATTCACGCGCATGGCCAAGACGCGCTTGGCGTTCGCCGCGGTGATGACCTTCGTGTTATCGCTGGCGAGCATCGCGTTAACACCGTTAGCTGTCGAGATAATGCCCCAATCAGCGCAACGCAACGAGCGACCGATCCTGAACTTAATCGCCAGCGTTTTGCTGTACATTGCGGTGCCGCTCTGCGCCGGATTGTGGATCGCTCTGCGTGCGCCAAAGATCGTGCCTCGATTCATACTGCCGCTCGAAATTCTTGCAACCGTCGTGTTTCTTTTCTTGATGTGGGAGACGCGCCTGGCTCGCCGAGAGGCCCTGCATGCGATCGCCGGGCGAGGGACCATCCTAGCGATGTTTTTGTTGCTGGTTATCTCGATGCTGATCGGTTGGTTCATAGGCGACCCTGACGACGAGTCGCGACGCGTGCTGGCGACCTCCACCGGCATGCGAAGCGTGGTCGTCGTCCTTTATGCGGCGCGCTATTGCTTTCCCGGGACCAACGTCTACATGATCCCTATCGTCTATCTGTCCTTGATGGTTCCCACCAATCTGCTTTTTCACCTGGCCCTCGTGGGATGGCGCAAACTGCGGCCTGCGGCGGCGCGGGCATAGACTGCATCAAAACCGGCCAATGGCCGAAAATCGGAGGAGTCGCGCGCCCGGTAATCTAAGTAAACGATTAATCCGGGCTCGGCCCGCGAACGACGCCCCGAAGTGGGGGGGCGGAATCAAATCATGAGCCTGTGGCTGCTTGAGGGCATCCGCCACATTGTGGGCCGACCTGAAAAAAATTCATACACGATTGGAATACGCCTGAGTCCCCGCCCGAAATAAGAAAGCCCGGGCCACGCTCTTAGCGCGACGCCGGGCCGAAAGGACAAATGAGTATGTAAAACCCAGACTACTCTCCAAAGTTTGAGAATTCAAGCCTCTAAATTTCTCAGCAAACATCCGCAATTAGGAAGCAGACACGTAGGCGGGGGGCACAAAGGCCTTCGGTTTTTCA
>Ga0318540_10000480_pt1 | contig 11455 bp, 9 predicted proteins | sample GRESIP166b4f25_FD_203485 | JGI IMG/M metagenome (GOLD analysis project Ga0318540, IMG submission 203485) | Tropical soil microbial communities from Luquillo Experimental Forest, Puerto Rico - GRE.SIPMG.166b4f25 | ecosystem: Environmental > Terrestrial > Soil > Tropical forest > Bulk soil...
TGATCGCGAGTTCGTGAAGCCCTGGGTTATGACCGATAAGAAGTACGTTTCGGTCGTCTTCATCCAACCGTCGCAACCGGTCCATCAGCTTTTCTGGGCTAGCGGCGTAGAGCTCGTCTTCGATTACGATGCGCGGCCTTACCTTGTAGTCGGCGAGGACGAGTTCCATGGTTTCGCGCGTTCGGACGGCGCTCGAGCAGAGAACGAGATCAAGCTCCCCAACCGCCGCCCGCAGGCGCCGGCCGACCCGTCGCGCCGCCTCACGACCACGGCGGTTCAACCGGCGCTGGTGATCCTCAACATCCTTTTTCCAGCTCGACTTGGCGTGCCGCAGCAGGTGCAACTTATGCATGGTCGGTCTCCTCACCTGGCAATAATCCCAGGGGTTGCCGGGAATCCGCATGACCGAAGGTTCCGCATGTTCGGCTCGGCCCGCCGGGCCGTCGACCCGGACAGTCCGGCGACGACATGACAGGCCCGAGTCCGCGCGATAGAATTTCGTTTCGAACATCCATCGGGAGAGCGGCAGTTGAGAACCACCGCACGGCCGGCCGAGATCCAGTCGGTCGACTTCCATGCCGAGGCACGTTTCATCAATCGAGAGCTCTCCTGGCTCGCCTTCAACGAGCGCGTTCTCGCCGAAGCGGACAACGTCCGCCATCCGCTGCTCGAGAGGCTGCGCTTTCTGTCGATCTCGGCGAACAATCTCGACGAATTCTATATGGTGCGGGTGGCTGGGCTCAAAGGCCAGTATCTCGCCGGCATCAAGACCCTGAGCCAGGACGGGCTGACCCCTGCCCAACAGCTCGAGGCGATCCGGCAGCGAACCGGCAAGCTGATGGCCGATCAGCAGGTCACATGGATGGGATTGCGCCGACAACTCGATGACGTCGGCCTCGCCGTTGTCGAGCCGGCCGATCTCGAACCCGGGGACCGTTCCTGGCTCGAGGAGCGGTTCATGGCAGATGTCTTTCCGGTGCTGACGCCGCTGGCGATCGACCCAGCCCACCCCTTCCCGTTCATCGCCAATCGCGGCTTCGGCTTGGTCTTGGAGCTCGAACGGATAACCGATGGCGCCCGCTTGCAGGCGCTGATCCTAATCCCGTCCTCGGTCGATCGTTTTATGCGTCTGCCGGGAGAGCGGGTCCGCTTCCTACCGATCGAGCAGATGATCGCCTTGTTTCTCGATCATCTGTTCCCGGGTTTCGCCGTGGTGGCTCAGGGGGTCTTCCGCGTCCTACGCGACAGCGAGGTCGAGATCGAGGAGGAGGCAGAGGATCTGGTCCGCCTTTACGAAACGGCACTCAAACGGCGCCGGCGCGGTCACGTGATCCATCTTGCGGTCGATTCCACGATGCCGGCAGATCTGCGCCGCTTCTTGATGGAAAGGCTCGACGCCGCCCCGGCGGACGTCTTCGCCAGCGACGGGATCCTCGGTCTCAACGACACCGAGCAGCTGATCATCGACGAGCGCCCCGACCTCGTTTTCACCCCCTATCACGCTCGCTTTCCCGAGCGTATCCGGGATTTCGGCGGGGATTGTTTCGCCGCGATCCGGCAAAAGGACATCGTCGTCCACCATCCTTACGAAAGCTTTGACGTTGTTGTTCAGTTTTTAGGACAGGCTGCCCGAGATCCGGCGGTCGCGGCGATCAAGCAGACACTCTATCGCACCAGCGAGGACAGCCCGATTGTGCGCGAACTCGCCGAGGCTGCCGAGGCAGGGAAGTCGGTGACCGCGCTGATCGAGCTCAAAGCACGCTTCGATGAGGAGGCAAACATACGTTGGGCGCGCGATCTCGAGCGTGCCGGCGTCCAGGTGGTGTACGGCTTTCTGCAGCTCAAGACTCACGCCAAGGTCTCGCTGGTCGTGCGACGCGAAGGAGGTGAGCTCCGTTCATATGTCCATTACGGAACCGGCAATTATCATCCCTACACGGCCAAAGTTTACACCGACCTGTCTTTTTTTACCTGCGATCCAGCGCTATGCAGGGACGCTGCCCGTCTGTTCAATTACATGACCGGCTACGCCAGCCCGGCCAGCCTTGAGAAGGTGGCAGTCGCGCCGATCGATTTGAGGGCCCGGCTCTGTGAGTTGATCGAAGCCGAAATCACCAATGCGAAAGATGGGAAGCCGGCTCAAATCTGGGCCAAAATGAACGCTCTCGTCGACCCGGCGATCATTGATCTCCTCTATCAGGCCTCACAAGCAGGAGTGAGCATCGATCTCGTCGTCCGCGGAATCTGCTGCCTGCGCCCGGGCATACCGGGCCTTTCCGACAATATCCGAGTCAAGAGTATCATCGGTCGCTTTCTCGAGCATGGGCGTATCGTCTGCTTCGCCGGCGGCGAGAAGCTGCCCTCGGATCGGGCCAAGGTGTTCATCAGCTCGGCCGATTGGATGCCCCGGAATTTCGACGGGCGTGTGGAGGCACTCGTACCGATTGAGAACCAGACCGTGCATCGCCAGGTTCTAGACGAAATCATGGTGGCGAACCTCCGTGACACCCTGCAGAGTTGGCGCCTCTCGTCAGATGGGAGCTATGAGCGCGTGCCGGTCGATGAGGAAGGCTTCTCGGCCCACACTTATTTCATGACCAACCCAAGCCTGTCGGGACGCGGCACAGCGCTCAAACGGGGCCAGCCAAGGCTCGTTCGCTGAATTGATGTCCGACCCGGACACGATTGCGGCCACCGGCCGCATCGCCGTTATCGACCTGGGCTCGAATTCACTAAGGCTGGTCGTCTTCGAGCGGATTGGCGGCGCCTTATTTCCTCTTCTGAACGAGAAGGTCATGTGCGCTCTCGGTCGAGGGATCTCCTCAACCGGCCGCCTGAATCAGGACGGCATAACGCTCGCGTTCGTCAACTTACGCCGGTTTGTTGCCCTCGCCCACGCCCTTGGCGTGGAGCATCTTGCGGTGCTCGCAACAGCAGCCGTGCGCGATGCCATCGACGGTCGATCCTTCGCTGCCGAGGTCGAGCGGCAGTGCCATGTGCCGGTCAAGATTGTCGGAGGCGGCGAGGAGGCGCGATTGTCAGCCGCCGGGGTGCGCGTCGGAATTCCCGATGCCGAGGGGCTTGTCTGCGATCTTGGCGGGGGCAGCGTCGAATTGGTCCGAATAGGAGCAGGAAGCCCTTTCCCTACCCGCGACATCGGAAAGACGGGCCCAGGTATAACCTTGCCACTCGGACCGCTACGTTTGACCGAACTCGGTGACAGCACCAAGACCATCTCCGAAGCGGCGGATCGTGTGCTCGCTCAAGCCACGGTCCTACGTGCGGCATCAGGCAAAAATATGTATCTGGTTGGCGGCGCTTCGCGCGCTATCGCTCAGCTACATATGGAGCACACACGCTATCCTCTTCACATTGTTCACCAGTACACAATTAGCCGCCGCGAAGCCGAAGCCTTCTTCGACATAATCGGGCGACAATCGCGCAAATCGCTCGAAAGGGTAACCACAATCGCGCGCAAGCGCCTCGAACTGGTGCCTGCAGGAGCACTAATTCTCCGCAAGTTGATTGCCAAAGCAGCCCCGCAGCGCGTCATTTTCTCTGCGTTTGGGCTGCGTGAGGGCTATGCCTACGGCCTCATTCCTGCCTGGGAGCGGGAGCCTGATCCGCTGATCGCGGTCTGCGCGGCGATCGCCCGCAGGCAGAGCCGCTTCCGCCTCGATGGCGACAGATTGCAGGAATGGGCGGCGCCGCTGTTCCGAGGCCAGTCCGACGGTGCGCGACGAATTCATCGCGCGGCCTGCTGGCTGAGCGATATTGCCTGGAGCGAGCACCCCGACTACCGCGCCGAACACGCCTTCACCCGGAGTCTGCGGATGCCGTTTGCCGGGATTCGTCATGCGGATCGCGTATTCGTCGCTTCGGTGCTGCATACCCGCTATGGCGGCGCACCGGATGACGCGGTCAGGGAGCCAACCCGCCGGCTACTTGATGAACTAGCCGACGGAGAGGTGCGCACTCTCGGTCTGGCACTTCGCCTCGCCTACACGCTGTGTGGTGGTGCGGTTGATCTCTTATCCGAGGTGCGGCTCGGCCGTGAAGGTAATAGCTTGATCCTCGAGATTCCGTCCGAGTGTAGTCTGTTTCTCGGCGAAACGGTGCAGCGCCGCCTCGACACCCTCGCCCGATCGCTCAGCGCGACCCCCGTGGTACGCCGGCGCGACAGCAGACAACGGGCTCAGAGTTAGCCTCGCCCGTATTGCGCTACCCTTCCGTGCCTGGAGGGGCGCTTTTGACGACCGAGATCGGAGACATAGAATTGTCAAGTTCGCATCCTATGATGCGCTGATTTCGCGTCGTGAGGCGATCTCGGTAATGGACTATATTACAATCAAAAAGGGAATTGACCTGTTTTTAACCTGCAGATGCAGGCGCGCCGCCAAGATAACATAACTAAAAATTGTAAGATCGGTGCGGGCACACAAGCGAGAAAGGAGCCTATAACGGCTCGCCGCGGACTAGGCGGGGCAGATCGCCGACTAGTCCCATCGCGTGGCGCATCAGGAAGCGCGTGAGGGGTGGCAGGCGGTGAACCGCGGCAAAGCCGAGATCGCGGGCAAGCTGCACTGGGGCGATCGAATTCGAGAACAGACGGTTGAGCCCGTCGGTAATGGTGGCGAGTAGCAGAGTATCGAAGCGACGCCATCTCTGATAGCGACCGAGCACCCTGTCGGCGCCGATGTCGAGGCCGAGCCGCCGCGTGTCGACCACCAGTTCGGCAAGCGCGGCAACGTCACGCATGCCGAGATTAAGGCCTTGGCCGGCAATCGGATGGATCACATGCGCCGCCTCGCCGACGAGCGCCATCCGCCGCGCCACGTAGCGCTCCGCAAGCATCAGCTCGAGAGGGTACGTCCAGCGTGGTCCGACCGGCTTTACCGCTCCGAGAAAGTCGCCAAAACGCGCTGCAAGCTCCCCCCCGAATTCTTTATAGGGAAGCGCGATCAGCCGTGCGGCGAGCTCTCCCCGTTCGGTCCAAACAATCGAGGAACGATCGTCGGTCATCGGCAATATTGCGAATGGCCCCGCGGGCAGGAAGTGCTCTACCGCGATACCGCCATGGGGGTACTCGTGCTGAATCATGGTCACGATTGCCGTCTGCTGATAGCGCCACTTGACGACGGGAATACCCGCTGCGCGCCGCAACCGCGACTTCCTTCCGTCGGCTGCAACCAAGAGTCGAGACCTAACCCGGTGCCCATCGCTCAGAGTAACGACCGCAGCGAAAGTCGAGGTGTCGGCCGAACCGACTGCGAATCGAGTAAGGAACGACAGGGTCCGAAGGGATCGGGCACGTTCGATCAAGACACGGCGGAGCACCCGGTTTTCGACGACATAGCCGAGCGGCACACCGGTCTCGAGCTGGCGATGGTCGTAGTGGAGAAACAGCGATGATTCATCGTCAGCGACTCGGATTTCGCTGATCGGCTCGGCCCACGGGCCGATCTGCGGCCACAGGCCGAGAGCTACCAAAACCCGGTGCGATCCATAGGCAACCGCCGAACACCGGCCATCGAAACCCTCGTCGAGGACCGCTGCGGGATCCACCGGATCTACGATCGCGACCTCGAGCCCGGCCCCAGCGCAGGCGATCCCGAGCAGCAACCCGATCAGACCGCCGCCAGCGATCAACACCTCGACGTCCTCTTTCACCGCAAAAGGATGCAGTGCAGGCGGCAAGCTGTCGAGATCTTGTTCGGGTCAGCCGCCTTCGCGAAAGTCATTAATCACATAATCTTGGTACCATTTGTGCTATCAAAGGTTGGACAGGCACGGAAAAGACAGGCACTTGAGGAGGCAGCATGGCCCAATCGATAGCATATTCGGCGCGCGGGACTGCGCGACGTATGCGCGGATGGGCGGACGCACTGGCGACGCTGAAGCGCCGCTTGCTCGAGTCGCTCGGTTTCGCGCTGTTGCTCGCATGCTTTTTGCTGGTGCTGGCATTGCTGACCTATGACCCGCGGGATCCGTCGTTGAACACAGCAATCGATGCGGCACCACATAACTTTCTCGGTTATAGCGGGGCTGTTCTTGCGGATCTCCTGCGACAGAGTTTTGGCCTTGCTGCTTTTTTGATCCCGCTGGTGCTGGTAGGCTGGTGCTTTCGTCTGCTGCTAAATCGCCCGCTCGTATCGCTCTTGCTAAAAGTGGCGCTGCTTCCGGTTGTTCTCGTGTTGGGAGCATTCGCGCTGTCGGTTCTTGATCTGGGTACCCTCTCGACGGAGGCGAAACTCGGCGGCGCGATCGGGTGGAGTCTGCAAGGTCTGCTGGTGCGCGTTTCCTTAAGCTCCGCAGCGTTGCCAATCTCGGTGGCGGCGGCCGGCATCGTCGGCCCGCTGTTGCTATTTATCATGGGGCTCTCTTTACGGGACTGGTGCGACATCGGTGAAGGAGCAGGCCGCAATATGTCTCGCATCGGCGCTTTTTCCGGTCGCGGTACGATCGCCGCAGTGGGGGTCGCCGATCGACTGTTCCGCTATTGGCGGGATGGACGCCGCCCCCAGACAAATCCGAGCGTCTCCGGCCGGTCTGGGTCAGTTCAGCCAGCTGTTGTGGCCGTCCGGCCGGAGCGGAGCGAGCCACGCCTCGATCATAGCCCATTGGGTACTGCTGGCGCGGGGCGCGACCGCGGCGGGCTCATCCGCTTCATCGCGCCCAGAGCAAAGCCGCTCGCATCCGGAAAGCGTGCCGATCAGGCGCTCCAGCCGACACTCGATCTCGTACCAAGCGAGCAACCGTCGCTGCCCTCCCTCGAACTTTTGGCAAGACCGCAGGTAATCAAGACCGAGGAGATCGACGAGGAAGCGCTGGGAAAAAACGCTCGCCTTCTCGAGACGGTGCTCGAGGATTTCGGCGTCCGCGGTCAAATCGTACAAGTTCGTCCTGGCCCCGTTGTGACACTTTACGAACTCGAGCCAGCTCCGGGGATCAAGGCATCGAGGATCATTGGACTCGCCGACGACATCGCGCGCTCGATGAGCGCTATCTCGGTGCGCGTTGCTGTTGTGCCCGGACGCAACGTGATCGGCATCGAGTTGCCGAATCGCAGAGCCGAGACTGTCTTTCTACGCGAACTTCTTGCCTCCCCAATCTATGACAAGCATCCTGGACGTCTCGCTTTGATATTGGGAAAGGATATTTCCGGCGAGCCAGTCCTCGCTGACTTGGCGAAGATGCCGCATTTGTTGATCGCGGGCACCACAGGGTCAGGAAAGTCAGTCGGCATCAACACGATGATCTTGTCCATCCTGTACCGGATGCCACCCAACCGTTGCAAGTTCATCATGGTCGATCCGAAGATGCTCGAACTTTCAGTCTATGATGGGATCCCGCATCTCCTTGCCCCGGTGGTCACCGATCCTCGCAAAGCCGTTATGGCGCTCAAATGGACGGTGCGAGAGATGGAAAACCGCTATCGCAAGATGTCAAAGCTTGGGGTGCGTAACATCGAGGGCTTTAACGGCCGGCTCACTGAAGCGCAGCGTAAGGGCGAGAGCCTAATTAGCAAAGTGCAAACGGGCTTCGATCCTGAAACTGGTCAGCCGATCTTTGAGTCACAGCCCTTCGACACTAGCGAGCTGCCGCTGATCGTCGTCGTTGTGGACGAGATGGCGGATCTGATGCTGGTCGCTGGCAAGGAGATCGAAGCCGCGATCCAACGGCTAGCGCAAATGGCGCGCGCTGCCGGTATCCACATTATCATGGCCACTCAGCGCCCGTCTGTCGACGTTATCACGGGCACCATCAAAGCGAATTTTCCCACCAGAATCAGCTTTCAGGTGACATCAAAGATCGACAGCCGCACGATTCTCGGAGAAGGAGGTGCCGAGCAGCTCTTGGGCCGCGGCGACATGCTCTACATGGTGGGGGGTGGGCGCATCACGCGCGTCCACGGCCCATTTATCTCGGACGAGGAGGTCGAGCGTATCGTGTCGTTTCTCAAGACGCGCGGAGAGCCCGATTACATCGACGAAATCACCGAGGATGATGGCGGCCCGCTCGAACTGCAGGGAGACGAGGACGACCGTGGTGTTGGCGACGTGCTCTATGGACAAGCTGTTGCTGTAGTATGCCGAGAGCGCAAAGCCTCGACCAGCTTCGTGCAGCGCCAACTGCAAATCGGGTACAATCGCGCGGCCCGTATTATCGAGCGGATGGAAGCTGAGGGAATCGTCAGCACTGCTAATCACGTAGGGAAACGCGAGGTCTTGGCTCGTGGCCGCGATTGATCACACTCGACCGTGGGGTTTGGTCTCCTTATGACGGAGTTTGCGCAATTCCAATGAAACGTAACTGGTCGAAATCGTGAATAGTCTCCTTAGCCGGGACAGAAGGTCGACTTTAGTACCGCGATGTTGTCTTAGACGTCGTGTTCTTGTTGCGTGTCTGTTGTCGGTGCTGCCCATACTGCAGACCGCCCTCACAAACGCAGCCGTTCCGCCGCCGCCAGCGACGCTGACCCCAATGGACATGGACGACTTGCGGCGTATCACCGCCTATCTGAATGGCATACATTCGATGACCGCCCGGTTCCGACAAGCCTCTTCTAGCGGCGGTACAGCTACTGGAAGCTTATGGATGGCTCGACCCGGCCGGATGCGGTTCGAATACGATCCACCTTCGCCGATCCTGCTGATCGCCGATCGGTTCTATGTATATTATGTCGATAAACAGCTCGCCGAGATGTCAAAGGTCGGGTTGAAATCGACGCCGGCCTGGTTTCTGTTGCGCGACCCGATTACTTTTGACGATCTTGTCATTAACCGTTTCGAACGAGGCACGAATTCATTGGCAATTACTGTCACAGAGCCGACAGAGCGGGAGAGCGGCAGTCTGACTATGGTCTTTACGAGTCAGCCGCTAGCGTTGCGTCAGTGGACGATCGTTGATCAACAGCGGAAGACAACGACGGTCTCGATCTTTGACTCACAGTTTGGGGTGGCACTAGACCCAGAGTTGTTCGTGTATCACGACCCGTTTGCCTCCGGCCGCCGACAATATCAACCCTGAGCTGTGTGGATGCCTTTCGATAATATGCCGGTCGTCGGCGTCCCCACGTGTCTTCGTGCCGTGAAAGAGGGAGTTTTCCACGGGGTCCGCGTGCACTGATCGATGCAGCGGGATGCTTGCCGCTATTGATCCCGGCAATCGGGTCGAGGGTCTACGTCTGCGTGCTGCTAGACCGCCTCGACGGATTGTTGCTGACCGGCAGCGGCAGCCCGTCGAATGTCCATCCCAGCCACTATGGCGCCGAGCCGAGCCACCCTGAAATCCTGCACGATCCGGAGCGCGACGCGACCACCCTGCCGCTAATTCGCGAAGCAATCCGGCGCGACCTACCGATCTTGGCGATTTGTCGCGGCGTCCAGGAGCTGAACGTCGCGCTTGGCGGTACCTTACACCAAAGGGTTCACGAGATTCCCGGCCGATTCAATCATCGCTCGCGTAGGGATTCTCCGGACGGCCCGGATGGTCCAGCCCACAGCGTTAACTTGACCGCGGCGCGGGCGGACTCCTGACGTCTCTTGCTGGTGCCACCGAGGTGATGGTCAACTCGCTGCACACCCAAGGTGTCGATTGTCCCGCCCCAAGACTTCGCGTCGAGGCAGTAGCCCCCGACGGACAGATCGAAACCGTGAGCTTACCGGAAGCGCGATTCGTTGTAGGAGTGCAATGGCACCCCGAGTACAAGGCCCTGGGTAACCCGTTCTCGAGCGCTTTATTCTCTGCCTTTGCGGAGGCATGTGGTCCGGCCACCGCGGGATCCTGTCTATTTTTAGATCGGCACGAGGGAATCAGAGCTAGTTCCCGAGCGTAGCATGCATTTTTGCTACTTCCGGCATGCAGAAATCGCCGCTATGTTTCCCAACTACCACCCCCACTTATCATCCCCAGAAGCGGAGAGGAACACCAAGCTCTCCTACGAACGGGCCCTTCTCCCCTGTGGGCTCGGTTCCCCAAACGCTTCTGACATGCAGGCGCCCGGTCTCCCCCCCGACCGGGCGCCGATGTTTTGCCCGCAGGTCGCGGCGCGCCAGTTGCCTTAGCCGCCGTCCCATGGTTCATCTATCTCCGTCGAACACGTTGGATCAGCGATGGCATTGCGCCTCATCACTTGGAACATCAACTCGGTCCGACTAAGGATCGCCAATGTTCGCCGGCTGGTCATGGAATGGGCCCCAGAAATCTTGTGTCTGCAGGAGACCAAGACGCCGGACGATCTCTTCCCTCGCGAAGTATTCGAGACGCTTGGCTACCGCCAGATGCTAGTCCACGGAATGAAAGGCTACAACGGTGTCGCCATTCTTTCGCGGATCCCATTCCGATCCCCTCAGACCCGCGCCTGGTGCGCCCGTACCGATTGCCGCCATGCTATGGTCGAGCTGCCCGGCGGGATTGAGCTTCATAACATCTACGTGCCGGCCGGTGGCGACCTGCCGGACCCGAAGAGCAACCCGAAATTCGCCCATAAGCTAAGGTTCCTCGACGAGGTGACGGTATGGTTCGCGGCGGAACGGCAGAATGGCCGGCCGATGATCGCGACGGGCGATCTAAACATTGCCCCGCTGGAGACCGACGTCTGGTCGCACAAACAGCTCCTGACAGTCGTCAGCCACACTCCGGTTGAGGTCGAACGCCTCGGGCTCCTGCAGCGAGCGGGCGGGTTCGTCGACGCAGTCAGGCATTTCGTGCCACAGAACGAGCGCCTTTACACTTGGTGGAGTTATCGCGCGCGCGACTGGGCGGCGTCGAACCGCGGTCGCCGGCTCGATCACATCTGGGTAACCCAGGCGCTTGTCGGCGCGCTCTCTGAGGCTCGCGTTTACCGAGATAGCCGGGGTTGGGATAAGGCCTCCGACCATGTCCCAGTTATGCTAACGATTGGCAACTGACATATCGGTAGAGGTTGTAACGGCCCGGAGCGACGCTAGCGGGCAGCGGCAGGCGGGTCAGTCCATCACAGACGACGGCCGGCTCGCTGACCAGAATCCCGCCGGGACGCAGCAGCGGCGTGATCAGTGGCGCAAGGTCCGCGGCGAGTGCCCAGCTCGCCGCGCCGTCTCCGGTCGCGGGATCGAGATGCGCCAAAGCTACCCGGCCCCCCAGCAGCTCCCGGGCCTTTTGTAGGGTATCGCGCATGTCGCCGAGCATGAGGAGTTCGGCAGGCGGCACGCAATCGGGATGCGCCGCAACCCGGCGCTCGCAGACGTAGATTTTTCGGTCCGGAAAGAGTTGGCGCAGATGGTCGTAAGTCCGGCCGTTGCCAAGCCCGAGCTCGAGCACCTCCCCGTCCAATTCCTGTACGAGGTGGGCCGCTAGATCCAGGCAGGCGCGCTGAGCCTCCAGCCGGCGGATAAAGCTGTCGAGGCGGCTCACGTTCGATCAGGCGGCGATACCGGCCTGTTCGCGCAATCGATTGACCTCGGCAAGTGCG
>Ga0318540_10000507_pt1 | contig 11270 bp, 9 predicted proteins | sample GRESIP166b4f25_FD_203485 | JGI IMG/M metagenome (GOLD analysis project Ga0318540, IMG submission 203485) | Tropical soil microbial communities from Luquillo Experimental Forest, Puerto Rico - GRE.SIPMG.166b4f25 | ecosystem: Environmental > Terrestrial > Soil > Tropical forest > Bulk soil...
GATACCCGCGGCGGCCGACGTATGGCCCATGTTTGATTTGATCGACCCCAGCCACAACGGTTGATCCGCCGGCCGGTCCCGCCCGTACGTCGCCAAAAGTGCTTGGGCCTCAATCGGATCCCCCAACATGGTTCCCGTGCCGTGCCCCTCCACCACGTCCACGTCGGCCGCGTCGAGACGTGCATTGGCCAGCGCCGCGCGGATCACGCGCTGCTGCGAAGGCCCATTCGGCGTTGCCAGCCCGTTGGAGGCGCCGTCCTGATTCACAGCCGAACCCCGCAGCACCGCCAACACCGGATGACCCAACCGCCGCGCATCGGCCAACCGCTCCAGCACCACCACCCCGGCGCCTTCGGAAAACCCGGTCCCGTCGGCGGCGCCGGCATAGGCCTTGCACCGCCCGTCAACCGACAGCGCCCGCTGCCGGCTGAAGTCGACGAACATCGCCGGGGTGGCCATCACCGTCACGCCGGCGGCCAGGGCCAAATTGCACTCCCCCGACCGCAACGACTGCGCCGCCAAGTGCATCGCCACCAACGACGACGAACACGCGGTATCCACCGACACCGCCGGGCCCTGCAACCCCAGCACGTACGCCACCCGGCCGGATGCCACACTCAGCGTCGAACCGCGCAACCCGTACCGCTCCAGCTCTCCCGGCACGCGGCACGCGCCACCATACGAACCATGGAAAACCCCGGCGAACACCCCGGTCGCCGAATCCCGCAAGTCCAGCGGGTCAATCCCCGCGCGCTCCAACGCTTCCCACGAAATCTCCAGCAACAACCGCTGCTGCGGATCCATCGCCAATGCCTCGCTGGGTGCGATCCCGAAAAAGGCGGCATCGAAACCGGCCACGTCCACCAAAAACCCGCCCTGCCGCGAATACGACTTGCCTACCGCGTCGGGATCGGGGTCGAACAGATCCGTCAAGTCCCAGCCCCGGTCGGCCGGAAAGTCCGATACCACGTCTCGACCCGCGGCAACCATCGCCCATAGGCCCTCGGGGGAATCCACCCCGCCCGGATACCGGCAACCCATCCCGACAACCGCCACGGGCTCGGTCGGCGCCTTTGAAATCAGGGCCAGGTACTCGCGGTTCTCGCGCTTGAGCTGCTCGTTTTTCTTCAGAGACGCGCGCAAAGCCTTCACGAGCTCTTCGTGAGTGCTGTTCACAAGACCCGGCCTTCCGTGTCACTCAAGCGAACGGGTGTAACGCTGCGCGGTGTCCCTCAATATTGCCTCAGCAGCTCATGCCCTATTGGGACCTGGTCAGCCGCGGACGCCACAGATCGCGCCTCCCGTGGGGTCAGTGCCAGCGCAGTAGCACGAGTTCTGAGCAGAATCCGGGACCCATCGCGATCATCAGCCCCGGGCTGCCGCTGGGCGGCGGCTTGGCCAGGGTGTCACGCAGCACGTGCAGGACCGAGGCCGACGAGAGGTTGCCGATCTCGCCAAGCGAACGCCAGGTCAGCTCCAGGGCTTCGGCCGGCAGGCCGAGACTCGCGGTGATCGCGTCGATGACCTTGGGGCCACCGGGATGGGTGACCCAAGCGCCGATGTCGGTGGTGCTCAGCCCGTGCGCCGCCAGGAACGCGTTGACGTCCTTGCCGAGATGCTGCTCGACGACCTCCGCCAGCTCCCGGGACAACACCAGCTCGAAGCCGGTGGCGCCGACGTCGTAGCCCATGGTGCGTAACGAGTCCGGGTAGAGATGACTGCGGGAGTCGAGGATGTCGGGCCCGCGGGCACCGACTTGATCGGCCCGGCGTTCTCCAACGGCCACCACCGCGGCCGCTCCGTCGGCAAATAGCGCGCTGCCGACCAGACCGGCCACCGTCGGCTTGTATCCCGGGTAGGTCAGCGAGCAAAGCTCCACCGACACCAGGGCCGCGACACCGTCCGGCGCACCCCGCAGATAATCGTGCAGCCGGGCCACTCCCGCCGCCCCGGCCACACAACCCAACCCGAACAGCGGCACCCGCCGCACATCGTCGCGCAGACCGACCCGCCCGGCGATGCGCGCGTCCAGCGACGGAACCGCGAGCCCGGTAACCGTCGTCGTAATGAGCACGTCGAGGTCCTGTGGTTGCAGCCCCGCCTCGTCTAGGGCGCCCAGCAGCGCCTCACAGCCCAGATTCACCGCATGCTCGATGAAGATGCGGTTTGCCGCGCTGAAGTCGGTCAGCGTCGGATACCTCTCCAGCGGCAGAACCAGGTGGCGGCTGTTGACCTTGGCGCTGGCGTGCAGCTGTCGAACGATGTCTTCGTACTCGGCGAAATCCGGGATGCTGATGAAGAAGTCGGTGAGCTCTCGCTGGGAGTAGCGACGTGGCGGCAGGGCCCCGAACACACCTGCGATGACGCTAATTGGCTCCACCCCCTGGAGACGCAGATCTAGGCCGAACTGTTCAACCAGATCGTTTAGAACTCGAAGTTTAATCGGGTTGGGCGCACCCGGCAGAAAAACTGGTGTAGACGTTGCCGGTGCGGGCCCGACCCGATCTTAGCTGGGGGATGTCCTGCAAACAGTCGCGATTTAAAGGTGCGTCAATATGCTGGTGGGTTGCTGTAGCCGGGCCTGGCTCCGCTGGTCACCCCGCCGTTGCCGATACCGGCATCGACGACGAGCTCGGAGCCACACCAGTCATACCAGTCACACGGGCCCACGGAAAGTCATGACGCCATCGAACTGGCATTTTGTCCAAAAACGGAGTTAAACCACGACCGCGTCGCCGCAGATACGGCAGACGCCGAACCATCTGCCTTGCTAGCCGCGGTGTAGCCGATCCTTAAGCACTTCGCACGCCGCCAAAACCGCATTCAGCTGCTCGGCAACCCTGCCCGGCGCGGTGCCGCCCCGCCCGTCGCGCGACGACACAGAGCCCTCGATTGTCAACACGTCGCGGACTTGCGGTGTCAACTCGGGGCTGATGGCGGCCAGCTCGTCCTCGGTCAGCTCGTCGAGCCCCACGCCGCGGTCCTCGGCGGCGCGCACGGCCGCCCCGGCGGCCTCGTGGGCGGTTCGGAACGGAACACCTTGCCGTACCAGCCACTCCGCGATATCGGTGGCCAGCGTGTAGCCGGCCGGGGCCAGTGCCGCCATCCGCTCGACGTCGAACGTCAGGCTGGCCACCAGCCCCGCCATCGCGGGCAGCAGGAGTTCCAGCTGGGCCACCGCGTCGAACACCGGCTCCTTGTCTTCCTGCAGGTCACGGTTGTAGGCCAGCGGCTGGGCCTTCAGCGTCGCCAGTAGCCCGGCCAGGTTTCCGATCAGCCGCCCGGCCTTACCGCGGGCGAGCTCGGCGATGTCGGGGTTCTTCTTTTGCGGCATGATCGAGCTGCCGGTGGACCACGAATCGTGCAGGGTGACGTAGCCGAATTCCGTCGAGCTCCAGATGATGATGTCCTCGGCCAGCCGGGACAGGTCGACGCCGATCATGGCGAAGATGAACGCGGCCTCGGCGGCGAAATCCCTGGCCGCGGTCGCGTCGACGGAATTGTCGGCGGCGGCCGCAAAACCCAGTTCCTCCGCAATGGCTTCCGGGTCCAGGCCCAGCGACGAGCCGGCCAGCGCCCCCGAGCCGTACGGGGACACCGCCGCGCGCTTGTCGAAGTCGACGATTCGGTCCACATCGCGCAGCAACGGGTGGGCGTGGGCAAGCAGATGGTGGGCCAGCAGGATCGGCTGGGCGGACTGCAGATGGGTCTTGCCGGGCATGATGGCCGCCGGGTGCGCCGCGGCCTGCGCGGCCAACGCGGCGACGACGTCGAGCGCTCCACCCGCGACCCGGCGCACCGCGTCGCGAAGCCACATCCGGAACAGGGTGGCCACCTGGTCGTTGCGCGACCGCCCGGCGCGCAGCCGCCCGCCCAAGTCGGGCCCGACCCGGTCGATCAGGCCGCGCTCCAGCGCGGCGTGCACGTCCTCGTCGGTGACCACCGGCTCGAAGCTGCCGTCGGCAACATCCTCGGCGAGGCTGTCCAACCCGGCCAACAGCCCGTCGCGCTGCTCTTCGTCGAGCAGCCCGGCCCGAAACAGAACCACGGTGTGGGCCCGCGAGGCGACGATGTCGTAGGGAGCCAGCACCCAGTCGAAGTGCGTGGACTTGCTCAGCGCGGCCAGCGCATCGGACGGCCCGTCGGCGAACCGCCCGCCCCACAGCGATCCCTCGCGAGTGCTCACTTTTTCTCCGCGAGCACGCTCACCGCAGATCCCGGCGGGACGCGATCTTGGACGACAACCCGTGCACGTAGACGAAGCCCTTCGCGGCCGACTGGTCGAAACTGTCGCCCTCGTCGTAGGTCGCCAGGTTGAAGTCGTACAACGACTCGGCGCTGCGCCTACCGTTGACGGCAATGTGGCCGCCGTGCAACACCATTCGCACCTCACCCGACACATGCTCCTGGGTCTTGGCGACGAAACTCTCCAGCGCGGCCTTCAGCGGCGAGTACCACAGTCCGTCGTACACCAGCTCGGCCCAGCGCTGGTCGGTCTGACGCTTGAACCGGCCCAGCTCGCGCTCGAGGGTGACGTGTTCGAGTTCGGTGTGCGCGGTGATGAGCACCATCGCCCCGGGCGCCTCGTAGATCTCGCGGCTCTTGATCCCCACCAGCCGGTCCTCGACCACGTCGAGGCGCCCGACGCCCTGCGCCCCGGCGCGGCGGTTGAGTTCCTCGATGGCCTGCAGCATCGACACCGGCTTGCCGTCGATCGAGACGGGCACCCCCCGCTCGAACCCGACGATCACCTCGTCGGGCGTGCTCCAGTTCAGGGTGGGGTCTTCGGTGTAGGCGTAGATGTCCTTGGTGGGGGCGTTCCAAAGGTGTTCCAGGAAGCCGGTTTCCACCGCACGGCCCCACACGTTCTGGTCGATCGAGAACGGCGAGCGCTTGGTGACGTTGATCGGGATGGCGTTCTCCTCGGCGAACGCGATCGCCTTCTCTCGGGTCCAAGCGTAGTCGCGGACCGGTGCCAGCACCTCCAAATCCGGTGCCAGCGAGGCGAATCCGACCTCGAACCGGACCTGGTCGTTGCCCTTGCCTGTGCAGCCGTGCGCGACGATGCCGCCGCCGTGCTCGCGGGCGGCCGCGACCAGGTGCTTGGCGATCAGCGGCCGGCTGATCGCCGACACCAGCGGGTAGCGGTCCATATACAGCGCGTTGTTCAGCACGGTCGGCAGGCAGTAGCCCTCGGCGAACTCGTCGCGGGCGTCGACGACGACCGCCTCCACGGCCCCGCAGTCCAGGGCCCGCTGGCGCACCACGTCCATGTCCTCGCCGCCCTGGCCGAGGTCGATCGCCACCGCCACGACCTCGCGGCCGGTCTCCTTGCCGATCCAACTGATCGCCACCGAGGTGTCCAGACCGCCGGAATACGCCAGGATGACGCGTTCTGACATTGACCTATCTCCTTACTTGATGTTCTCGAACATCCCGGCGAGCTCCGCGCCAGTCGTTGGCTCACGGGCAACCACAAGGATGGTGTCATCCCCGGCGACGGTGCCGACAACGTCGGGCAGCGCCGCGCGGTCGATCGCACTGGCCAGGTAGTGGGCCGCGCCCGGTGGCGTGCGCAGCACGGCGAGGTTGCCGCTCGCGTCGGTCGAGACCAGCAACTCGCCCAGCAGGCGCGACATCCGGTCGGTCCCACCGGACACCCCGCGCACCGGGCTCCCGTCCTCGGGAACGATGTAGACCCCGACGCCGCCGTCGGCGCCGCGCAGCTTCACAGCGCCCAGCTCTTCGAGATCCCGCGACAGCGTGGCCTGGGTGACGTCGATGCCCTCGTCGGCCAGTCGCGCCGCCAGTTCGCTCTGGCTGCTGATCGATGACGACGACAGGATCGCCACGATGCGCGCCTGGCGCCCCGCCCGGGTGGTCTCCGGCGTGGTCTTCGGGCCGCCCCGGGTCATCGCGCCCGCTCCAGCAGCCACACCAGCAGCGCCTTCTGGGCGTGCAGCCGGTTTTCGGCCTCGTCCCACACCGCGCTGGCCGGCCCGTCCATCACCTCGTCGGTGATCTCGTCTCCACGGTGGGCCGGAAGGCAGTGCAGCACAACGGCTTCCGGGTCGGCCAGTGATACGAGCCGCCTGTTGACCTGAAACGGCCGGAACGGCTGGACGCGGTCCAGCCCGTCGCCCTCCTGTCCCATCGACGTCCAGGTGTCGGTCACCAGGACGTCGGCGCCCTTGGCAGCCCCGTCGGCGTCGGCGGTCACGGTGACCGAGGCGCCGGTGGCCTCGGCGCGCCGCCGGGCCGCCGCGACCACGGCCGGGTCGGGCGCGAATCCGTCGGGAGCCGCGACGGTGACATGGACGCCGGCGGTCACCCCGCCGAGCAGCAGCGAGTGGGCCATATTGTTGGCGCCGTCGCCGAAGTAGGACAGCCGCAGGCCGCCCAACGACCCCTTGCGTTCGGCGATGGTCTGCAGGTCCGCGAGCACCTGGCACGGATGGAACTCGTCGGACAGCGCGTTCACCACCGGCACGGTCGCGGTCGCGGCCATGGCTTCGAGCCGGTCCTGGCCGAAGGTCCGCCAGACGATGGCCTCCACGTAGCGGGACAACACTTGCGCGGTGTCGCCCAGCGTCTCGTCCCGGCCCAGCTGGGTGCTGCGGCCGTCGACGACGACGGCGTGCCCGCCGAGTTGGGCGATGCCCATCTCGAACGAGAACCGGGTGCGGGTGGAGTTCTTGTCGAAGATGACGGCGACCCCGCGCGGGCCCTGGAGGGGACGACGGCCGAACGGGTCCTTCTTCAGTTCGGCGGCCAGCTCGAGGACCTCGGCCTGTTCGGCCGGTGAGAGGTCGTCGTCGCGCAGGAAGTGCCGAATCATGCTGGCGCCCCGGCGGTGTCGAGGATGCCTGGCAGGGCGGCGATGAAGCCGTCGATCTGGGCTTCGGTGATGATCAGCGGCGGTGCCAACCGGATGACGTCGGGCGCGGCGGCGTTGATCAGGAATCCGGTGTCGCGCGCGGCGGCCTCGGCGTCCTTGGCCCGCGGCGCGGTCAGCACGACGCCCCACAGCAATCCGCGGCCGCGTACGCGGTCGATCAGCGGGTGGCCGAGCTTTTCGATGCCGTGGCGCACCGACTTGCCCAACACTTCGGCGTGCCGGACCAGATCCTCGGCCGCCAGCACCCGCAACACCGCCAACGCCGCCGCCGTGCAGATCGGGTTGCCGCCGAAGGTGCTGCCGTGCAGGCCGGGTGTCAGCAGCTCGGCGGCCGGGCCGACGGCCAGGCATGCCCCTATGGGCAGCCCGCCGCCGAGCCCCTTGGCCATGGTCACCACGTCCGGGGTGATGCCGTCGTGCTGGTGGGCGAAAAACGCTCCGGTGCGGCCCATCCCGGTCTGCACCTCGTCGAGCACCAGCAGCGCGCCATGCCGCGACGTGATGTCCCGCGCGGCGGCCAGGTAGCCCTCGGGTGGGACGACGACGCCGCTCTCCCCCATCATCGGCTCGAGGACCACCGCCGCGGGGTCGTCGTCGACGGCGGCGGCCAGCGCCTCGGTGTCGCCGTACGGCACATGGGTTACGTATCCCGGCAGCGGTTCGAACGGCGCCTGCTTGGAGGGCTGGCCCGTCAGCGCCAGCGATCCCATCGTCCGGCCGTGGAAGGCCTCCTGTGCGGCAACGAGTTTGGTGCGCCCGGTGAGCCGCGACAGCTTGAACGCCACCTCGTTGGCCTCGGTGCCGGAGTTGCAGAAGAACACCCGCGCCGGCGCGTCCGCGCCCAGCAGGGCGACCAGCTCTTCGGCCAGCGCGACACCGGGCTCGGTGGCATACAGGTTCGAGGTGTGGCCAAGCGTGGCCATCTGGTGCGTGACGGCCTCGATGACGGCCGGATGCCGATGGCCGAGGACGTTGACCGCGATGCCGCCGAGCAGGTCCAGGTACGTCTTGCCGTCCACGTCGGTGACGACGGCGCCGTCACCGTTGGCCAAGGCGACCGGTGGGGTGCCGTAGTTGTTCATCATCACGGCTTCCCACCGCCGTCGCAGATCATCTGTGTGCGTCATGCGCTCACCACCTTGGTGCCGGTACCCGCGTCGGTGAATAGCTCCACCAGCACACAGTGTTCGACCCGTCCGTCGATGACGTGGGCGCTGGGCACACCGCCGGTGACGGCCCGCAGGCACGCCTCCACCTTGGGGATCATGCCGGTTTCCAGCGCCGGTAGCAGTTGCGCCAGTGTGGCGGCGTCGATTTCGCTGACCAACGAATCCCGGTCGGGCCAGCTGGTGTACAGGCCCTCGACATCGGTGAGCATCAACAGCTTTTCGGCCCCCAGGGCTTCGGCCAGCGCCGCCGCGGCGGTGTCGGCATTGATGTTGTGCACCACACCCTCGGCGTCCGGAGCGAGCGTCGACACCACCGGAATGCGGCCCGCGGCAATCAGATCCAGCACCGCCGCCGTATTGACCTGATCGACGTCACCCACCAGGCCGATGTCGGTGGCCACGCCGTCGACGGTCACACTGCGCCGCACGGCGGTGAACAGTTGCGCGTCCTCGCCGGTGATGCCGACGGCGTAGGGTCCGTGCGCGTTGATCAGGTTGACCAGCTCGCGGCCCACCTGTCCGAACAGCACCATGCGCGCCACGTCGAGCACTTCCGGTGTGGTGACCCGGAAACCGCCCTTGAAGTCGCCCTCGATGCCGAGCCGCCGCAGCATCGCGGTGATCTGTGGTCCGCCGCCGTGCACGACCACTGGATGGATGCCGCAGTTGCGCAGGAACGCCATATCGGCGGCGAAGGCGTGCCGCAGGGTGTCGTCGGTCATGGCGTTGCCGCCGTATTTGATGACGACGATCTTGCCGTGCAACTGCTTGAGCCAGGGCAGGGCCTCGGCCAGGACCTGCGCTTTGACCCGGGTGGGCAATGTATCGGTTTTTACGGTCATGAGCTGTAGGCCGAATTCTCTTCGACGTAGCCGTGCGACAGGTCGGTGGTCCGGATGGCGGCCCGTCCCTCGCCGACGCGGAGGTCGACGGTGATGTCGATGTCGGCCCCCGAAAGGTCAACCTCGCGCGCGCCCGGGGCTCCGACCCCGTCGATGCACACCGCAGAGCCGTTGAACGACACCGTGATTCGATCGGGATCGAGGGTGACCGGCGCTATGCCCACGGCCGCGAGCACCCGGCCCCAGTTGGGGTCGGACCCGAACACCGCCGTCTTGACCAGGCTGTCTCGGGCGACCGCCCGGGCGGCGGTCAGCGCGTCGTCCTCGGAGGCGGCGCCGGTCACCGTCACGGTGACGCGCTTGGTGACGCCCTCGGCGTCGGCCTGCAGCTGAGCGCACAGGTCGTCGCACACCCGGAGCACGGCGTCGTTGAGCTCGGCCTGGGTCGGGGTGATCTCGCTAGCTCCCGACGCGAGGAGCAGCACTGTGTCGTTGGTCGAGCAGCAGCCGTCGATATCGAGACGGTCGAAGGTTTGGGCGGTGGCGCGGCGCAGTGCGTGGTCCAGCGCGGCCGGCTCGACGGCCGCGTCGGTGGTGACCACGCTCAGCATGGTGGCCAGCGACGGTGCCAGCATGCCCGCACCTTTCGCCATGCCGCCGACCGTCCAGTTGTTGGGATGATGCAGCGCAACCTGTTTCGGCACCGTATCGGTCGTCATGATGGCGTGCGCGGCGTCCTCGCCGCCGGTCAGGCCGCCGGCCATCTCGTGAACGATCGCGCGCACGCCGGCGAGCACCCTGTCCATCGGCAGCCGGTCGCCGATCAGCCCGGTGGAGCAGACCGCGACCTCGATGGCTCCGGTCTCGGTTCCCCAGTCCGAAAGCGCGGCGGCGACTGCCTCCGCGGTGGCGTGTGTGTCCTGGAAGCCGCCCGGTCCGGTGCAGGCGTTGGCGCCGCCGGAGTTGAGGATGACCGCGCGCAGGTGCCCGGTGGTCAGCACCTGCTCGGTCCACAGCACCGGCGCGGCTTTGACCTTGTTCCGGGTGAACACTCCGGAGGCCGCGTAGTCGGGCCCCTCGTTGAAGACCAGTGCCAGGTCGCGGGCCCCCGACGCCTTGATCCCGGCGGCGATGCCGGCGGCCCGGAAGCCGGCCGGGGCGGTCACGCCCTGCTCGCGCACCAACCGCGCCGCGGCGGCAAGATCCGTCACGGTGCGACCCCGACCACCGAAAGCCCCTCGGTCTCCGGCCAACCCAGCGCCAGGTTCATCGACTGCACCGCCGCGCCGCCCGTGCCCTTGACCAGGTTGTCGATCGCAATGATCGCCACGAACGTCTCGGCCGCCTCGTCCACCGCGACGGCGATGTGCGCCGCGTTGCTGCCGATCACCGCCCCCGTGCGGGGCAGCTGTCCATCGGGCATCAGATAGACAAAAGGCTCCGTGTCGTAAGCCTTTTCGTAGGCGGCCCGCAGCTGTGACAGCGGCGACCGGGTGCGGGCGGTGCAGGTGGCCAGGATGCCGCGGGACGTCGGGATGAGCACCGGGGTGAACGACACCGTGACGTCGTGGTCGGTGAGGGCCCCCAGTCCCTGAGCGATCTCGGGGGTGTGCCGGTGGGCGCCGGCAATGTTGTAGGCCCGCGCCGATCCGATGACCTCCGAGCCGAGCAGGTCGGTTTTGGCGGCGCGACCGGCTCCGGAGGTGCCGCTGACGGCGACCACCGTGACTGCCGGCTCGATGAGGTCCTCGGCCACTGCCGGGAACAGCGCGAGCAATGCCGCGGTTGGATAGCAGCCCGGAACCGCGATGCGGCGGGCACCTCGCAGCCGCGCCCGCCCGCCGGGCAGCTCGGGCAGCCCGTACGGCCAGCTGCCGGCGTGCGGGGATCCGTAAAACCGCTCCCAGGTGTCGGCGTCGGCGAGCCGAAAGTCGGCACCGCAGTCGATGATCAGGGTTTCGGGGGCGAGCTGTTGGGCCAGCGCGGCCGAATGCCCGTGCGGGAGGGCCAGGAACACCACGTCATGGTTTTCCAGCACTCCCCGATCGGTGGGTTCAACCATCCGCTGGGCCAACGGAATCAGGTGCGGGTGGTGCTCACCCAGGGTGCTGCCGGCACTGGCCGCGGCGGTCACCGCGCCGATCGTGAGCCGGCCGTCGACGTATGCCGGATGCCCGAGCAACAACCGTAGGATCTCACCGCCCGCGTAGCCGGTGGCACCGGCAACCGCCACATTTAACGAGTCGGCCATTCCGACGATTCTGCATGATTATGCAGTAGTTTGCAAATCCATGCTACGGGTTGGGTTGGGCACTGCGGCGCCTTGAGCGCTGTCGGTTAGCCCCGAGTTCAGACGCAGTC
>Ga0318540_10000515_pt1 | contig 11178 bp, 8 predicted proteins | sample GRESIP166b4f25_FD_203485 | JGI IMG/M metagenome (GOLD analysis project Ga0318540, IMG submission 203485) | Tropical soil microbial communities from Luquillo Experimental Forest, Puerto Rico - GRE.SIPMG.166b4f25 | ecosystem: Environmental > Terrestrial > Soil > Tropical forest > Bulk soil...
GCGTATTACGATGGCCAGGGCTTCCTGCTGCGCCGGGATGCCGGGATCGACACCGCCTTGCAGCTTGGTGGCAAGACCGTGTGCACCCAGATCGGCACCACGAGCGAACTGAATTTGTCGGACTATTTCCGCGCCAATGACATGGTGCTGAAGGTCGTGGCGCTCGGGACGGCCGAAGAAAGCCTGAAGGCCTATAGCGATCGCAAATGCGACGTGCTCACGAGCGACGTTTCGCAGCTCTACGCCGAGCGTCTCAAACTCAACGAACCCGACAGCCATATCATCCTGCCGGAAGTCATTTCGAAAGAACCGCTCGGGCCTGCAGTGCGACAAGGTGATGACCAGTGGTTCAATTTGATCAAGTGGACGCTCTATTCATTGATCAACGCCGAGGAACTCGGCGTCAAGTCGGCAACGATCGAGGATGCGTTGAAATCGTCCAACCCCAATATCCGGCGCCTGGTCGGCACCGAGGGCGAATTTGGCGAGCAATTGGGCCTTCCAAAAGACTGGGCCGCGCGCGCTGTCCGCGCGGTCGGCAACTACGGAGAGATCTATGAGAGAAACGTGGGAACGGGGTCCAGGCTCAGCATTCCACGCGGACTGAATGCGCTTTGGACGCAAGGCGGAATCCAGTACGCACCTCCCATCAGGTAGTCATTCAGGGGTCGTAGCATGGCCGTGGATTACTATTCGCTGCTGACGAAAGCGGTTGCAGACAAAGACGCAGTCGGGCGCGACAAGATTTACCAGGACGCTTTTAGTCTGATCAAGAGATCCCGTCTGTCGCGTGAGGCCGCCTCGTCTCAGACTACTGCGCTACGAGATGCCATCCGGCGAGTAGAGGACGACATAGCCGCCCGAGAAGCGCGGGAAGGCAACGGCGCGGCAATAAGCAAGCTGTTATCGACAGGCCGCAACTGGAAGCCCTTCGTCATTGGCGCCTGCGCGGTCGTTGCCGTCATCGCTGTGTCGGCCGTGCTCTACAGATATGTCGCAACCAAAGGTCCCGGCGTCGCCTCATCCGCGACCGCGTCATCGCCGAAAGTGGCGGGTGTGCGCGAAGACGTCGTTGTGGCAGACTTGAAGGCCGGCGTTGATGGCGGTTCGACCGGTGAACGACTACCATTTGCGCTTCAGCGGCAAGTGGTATTCTACCGGACTACCGTCGTTCCGGGATCGATCGTGATCGATCGGGAAAATCGCTTTCTTTATTTGATCGGTTCAAGCAATTCCGCGCGCCGCTACGGAATCGGGATAGCGCAGGAATGCCTCAAGGGAGGCAGCTTCTTTCGCGTTACCAACAAGCTCGAATGGCCTGACTGGCGGTCTTCGGGTGCGAATACCAAGGACGCTGACGCGTTGATAGGGGGGCCCGCCCGGCCGGGCAGTCTACTGGGAGCGCGCGCTCTGTTGCTGGACAAGCCTGGGCTTATCATTCACGGGACAAATTCACCCCAAACCATCGGCCATCTCGTCGCTTCCGGATGCATCCGACTTGTGAACGACGACGTTGAGGATTTGTACCGGAGGGTTCCGCTGGAAACCCGCGTCGTGTTTGTCAGCTAGTCGGTGACGTGCGTCGAAATTTCAAGTTCTGGAGCGGCTTGGCGAGACGACACCCGCCTCCTGCTCGCAGATTGACGGCGCATCGCCCGACGATGGTGTGATCGACTTGCCCAGTAGCGCGGAGGGGTAAGACCCTTCGCAACCGAACGCGCCGTAATTCGCTACCGTTTGCGCTTTTATCGGCGCCGGCGTCTTGTTTGAACCCCTCGCGGGAGTTTTTGCCAGCCACGCTAAATTTCTCCTTCGCGGGAGGAGAACCCATCGCGGCCCAAAACAAGATGCCCAGTCGTGTAGCCGCAAAGATCGCTGTCCTGCCTCTGCTGCCTGCGGCAGATCGACCCGCGACCAAATGGCCGGTAGAGATAGACGTTCGCGCTCTTCACACTTCCAACATGTTCGTTGAGCGCCCGCCGATGACAGCAATCGAGCCAACACGCTTCGCAGCGCTGGGATCACATTATCGCCAGCAGGCCGATGCTTGCCTTCGCGTGGCCAACGAAGCGCTTAGCCCCTACGACGAGGAATGGCTGCGGCTTGCTGCATACTGGGCAGAGCTGGCCCGGGAGGCCGAAACGAAGTGGCAAGCCACTTCAGATTTCCGCGTCGCGGCGCCCGCAGTTGTCGGCGGCCAAGGCTGAAGGCCGGGCGGCGGACGCGGCGAATTTCCGGCACGAGATGGTTGGCAAAACCACCAGAATCCCGCAGCGTCATCACCCGGCGGGCTTCAATGCAGCCGACGCGGGCAAGAACGCTCCGGAAACGATGGCGAAAACGAGCAGTGGCTAATTGGCCGCTGCGGCGGCTCGCCAAGAGGATCAAAGTCATGGAAACGAAGATTAGCGAAATTGCCGAGGGCATTTACCGCCTCTCGACCTACGTGCCTGATATCGCACCCCCCGCGGGCTTTACATTCAATCAATTTCTCGTCCTTGGAGACGAACCTCTGATGTTCCATACCGGGCTTCGCAAGATGTTTCCTCTCAATCGCGACGCCCTCAATCGCATTATCGAAGCGGATCGCCTGCGCTGGATTGCCTTCGGACACTTCGAAGCAGACGAGTGCGGGGCAATGAACGAATGGCTCGCGCTGGCTCCGCAAGCCACACCCGCACATGGCCAAACCGGCTGTATGGTTTCGCTAAACGATTTCGCTGACCGTGCTCCTCGGGTCATGAATGACAACGAAACAATCGACCTCGGCGGCAAGCGCATTCGCTTTATCGATACGCCACACACGCCTCACGGGTGGGATGCGGGCGTGCTGTATGAGGAGACGACACGTACCCTGTTGTGCGGCGACCTCTTCACTCAGCTAGGAAACGAGCGCGCGATGACCGACGGTGATGTGGTCGGACCGGCAATCGCCGCAGAGGACATCTTCAAATATTCCTCTTTGAACCCTGGCATGGGTTCGACGATCCGTTCGCTCTCCAAGCTTGCACCGCGCACGTTGGCATTAATGCACGGTCCGGCTTTCGTGGGCGATGGGGCCGCTGCATTGGAGGCTCTTGCCGACGACTACGACCGGCGCCTTTCGGATTTGGTACGCGTCGGCAGGATCTGATATTTCAGGCCAGACGTCCGCCATTGGCTCCAAGCAGACATGGCGTGGCGTGACCCTGATGTCCGAGGTAGGGCGGACATCCGCTTGGACTCGCCGAATGCCTGCAAAATGGCCCGAAGTGGACATCCGCGTCTGGCGCGGTTGCCATTGCCACAAATAAGTCCGAGCCTTTGGGGAAAGTGAAGCAGGCGGAAGGGTCGATGCGTCCATCTTTTTGCATTTTTGGATTGGCTCTGGCGTGGCTGATCACGTCGTCTATGCAGGCTCACAGTCGGGGCTTCGCTTGGTTCTTCGCGCACTCCAAACCTCAGGGAAGTTGTTCGGGGCAGCACGTCGTCGCGACCTTTTATGGCTCAGGGGGACGGACGGCGAGTGGTCAGACGTTGGATCCCAGCGGGTATACGGCCGCACATCGTACGCTGCCCTTCGGATCGCGGGTGACGGTGACGAATCCTGAGAACGGGAAGTCTGTTACCGTGGTTATCAATGACCGCGGCCCGTTTACGCGCGGGGTTACACTTGATCTAACTCATGGCGCCGCTCGCGCGATTGGCATGTACCGAACGCAGTGGGTGTGCATGCTCTGAGAACAGCTTTTTTCAGCAGAATCGGCCCTTAGCGGACGCGCCGGTACACGTCCGATGGCTGCTTCGGGAGTCGAGCAGGACTGCCCTGACGGTCCCAGAATGTCCCCTCATGACCACCCATAGCAGACGTGACGATGCGTGACTCTGATACGGCGGGGCAATCTGTGCCGTGTCGCGGGCGAGCAATGCGCAATGCTGCAACGATGCGCACGAGCGCGGAATTGAAGATGGCGGGCTTGTAAAGCCGTTGAAGGACGCGCAGTCTTGTATGAGTTGCCCCCGGCGGCTGGGCCTGATGATGCTCTCTCCATTTCGCGGCATCAAATCATGATACCGAACGGACTTTATCTAGCTGAGACAACATTTTTGGACGGTGTGGACGCCTATAACCGACATGTCATGGTGCTGCGTGATGGCACGATGCGTGGGGGTGGTGGATTTTACTATACCGTCGGAAGCTACACTTGTTCCGGCGGCAAGTGGAAAGGCGAAATGACGAGCCGGGAGCATTCACCTATTTCTGTTACGTACCCATGGGCACGAAAGACCCTTACCATTGGATTTTCGGGAACCTATTCGGATGACGGTGCCGAGTTCGAAGCCACGGCACTCGCTGGCAAGCAATCTTTTCGGTTCAAATCGGTCTACCGGTTGCTATTTGCGGATTGATCGAGTTGCGGCCGGGAGGCCTTCACCCGCAGACAATCCGGCGCGCTGATCGCGATTGCGTGGCTGCAGCCACAATCCGCGCTGATAGTCAGCGCCATGGATCAGCAGCCCGTCCACGCCGCTTTCGCGAATCTCGGCGAAGGTGATTTTTGCGTGGCAACGCCGGCTTGATAGGGCCGGTCGGGATGCGAGGGCTCTATGTGTGAGCATGATCACAGATGAATCTTCTGGCGCCTCCTATAGGTCGAGTTGCTCACCCGCAGTTTGAGAGGAGGCGGACATGGCTCAGGTCTATTTCCATTGCTCCAACACTCAGGGGATATTGATCGATAGCCGGGGTACGTCCGTAACCGACATTATCGAAGCTCGTGAGGAGGCCAGCGGCATGGTGCGATCGCTGGTTGCAGCACCCAATCTGGAAGATTGGCGCAGTTGGGTCCTGCATGTCAGCGATGAGGACGGCGAGGAGATCTTCGTGCTGCCTTTCGCGTCCGTGCTCGGCAAGCCACACTGAGGGCAGGTTATGTCATCCGCGCGGCAACCATTCACACCACTCCGCTTGGGCTGGAATGCTTTCGCGGCGCCGTGGCGGAGGTTGATGGAAAATGTCCGCGCTCCCTATCAGCCCGAACTCCATTATATGCGGGGGCCGGGCCCAAAGTGGCGCGCTAGGCACCAAGAAGGCGCGACCGACAGTGCTTTGATTGCCGCACGGTCGCCGGCAGGTCTTCGCCATTCGAGCGGCGTAATGCCAGCGCGCTGAGCTGGCATTAGCGGTCCACGCTTCTGACGCACGTTGCGCGCGGTTTCCACGATCTACGGACGGCGCTAACCAGGCGGGTGCGAGTCCCCGGCCGCTGCGCCTGGCCCAATCTTTTATTGGGCGGTGGTGAGCGCATACACCGACATCTCGGTGCGGGCGTCCGCGATCGAGAACCAGCGGTGCTGCTCGGCGCGGAAGGTGCGCCAGTTCTCGAGCACGCGCTTGAACTGCTCGCTTTTCGCAGCCTCTTCGTCGAGCACCTGCTCGAGCGCGGTTCGCAGCGCCTTCAGGATGTCCGGGCTGAGCACGACCAACTGCGCGCCCGCTGCGACGAGACGATTGAGGGCCTTTGGGTTGCGCGCGTCATAACCTGCAAGCATTTCCATCAGCGCGCAGGTACAGGCCGCCCTCAGCATCGCCTGATAGGCCACCGGCAGTTCGGCCCACTTCGCCTTGTTGACGTAGAGGCCGGTGTTGGCCTCCAGCTCGAGCACGCCCGGAAGGTGCATGTACTTCGCTACCTTGTGGAAGCCGAGCTTCTCGTCGTCGTAAGGTCCGACCCACTCGGCGGCGTCGATGGTGCCCTTCTCGAGGGCCGGATAAATGTCGCCGGCCGCGATCTGCTGCGGGACTACGCCGAGCTTCGACAGCACTTTCCCGCCGAAACCCGCAACCCGCATCTTGATGCCGTTGAAGTCGGCTGGTGACTTCAGCTCCTTCCGAAACCAGCCGAAGGTTTGCCCACCGGTATTTCCGATCGGAATGCTGACCACGCCCATGCCGTCGTAGACCTCGTCCATCAGCTTCTTGCCGTCGCCGTAGAGATACCAGGCATTTTGCTGGCGCGGGGTCATCCCGAAGGGCAGCGACCCGTCGAAGATCAGCGTGGCATTCTTGCCGATGTAGTATCCACCGTAGGAATGGCCGCACTCGACCGTGCCGTTCGCGACGGCATCCAGCACCTGCAGCCCGGGCACGATCTCTCCCGCCGCAAAGGGCTCGATCGTGAACTTGCCGTCGCTCATCTCTTTCACGTACTTGGTGAGTGTCGGGCTCGCCCCCCACAGAACTTCGAGACTCTTCGGAAAGCTCGACGCGAGCCGCCACTTGATTGCATTTTGCGCAACCGCAGGCGAGGCAACGGCAGCGGCACCGCTCGTTGCAGCGAGACGAGTGAAGTTCCGGCGTGAGATCGTCATGCAGTCCTCCCTGATCCTACGTGGCGGCTTTTGAACCAGCGTTCTTTTTTGACCGATGTCGGCAGCCTTCCCGTACAGCATAGCAAAGGTTGCGCGTTGGAAAAGCTGAGCCTGAAAAGCTGCCGGCGTCGAAAGTGATCAATCTCAAGATCGCAAAAAGGCGCCGGTCATATTCGGGTTTTACTCAAACTAGACTTGCTCTTTTGCATCGTCCAGAAAAACTAAATGGTTTGCATGGTGTGAAGCGAGCCACCGCAGGCAATCGTTTTGATGTAAGCTAACCTCACCTGAGGACGCATTGATCATCGTTACCTGCTTCATGGTGCCGAGCTCATGAGAATGCTTATACGTCTTTTGCAACGTTTGCTGATTTTTGGATTGGGCATCTTTTGTGTCTGGTTGATTGTCTTCGTCGTCTTTGAAACCGCGGACCGTAGGCTGCCTTGGATCCTGGCCGTGGGCGTCACCTATGGAATTGCCGCGTATATTATTCTGCCGCGCGCCATTCGCCTGGGCCTGAAGATTCTCCAACGCAAACGTGTGCCTAGTTACACAATTACCGGCGACGGATTGCCCGGAGACCCTGTGAACGTCGCACTCGTAGGCACGCTCCAACAGCTTCGCGCGGCCTTTGCTGCGCTCGGCTGGGCAGAGGCAGATCGGCTCAGTCTGGCCAGCTCGTGGGGCATGGTCCGTGCCTTCGTGTTCAACTCTCCATACCCCACCGCCCCGTTTAGCACCCTCTATCTTTTCGGACGTGGCCAGGACATCGGCTTTCAAAGGGCAATCGATAATAGCCCGCGTAAGCGTCATCACATACGGTTCTGGGCATTGAGCCAAACGCGGGCCCGGGACACCTGGGGAGCAGCAGACTTCTGGCTGAATACCGAACGCCCTTCGGACAATGAAAGCGCTCTGTGGGTAGGGGCTGGCACCAGGGACACCGGCTTGTCCCTAACCCGCCTCACGTTTCAGATCACCCACGCCACGGATTCGGATACCAATGCAGAGCGCGACTATATCATCGGTGAGTTGAGGAAAAATCGATCTATCGAGGCGGAGAAAGTGTATCAAGCCGGCCAAAATCTCCCCGCCGAACGCGTCAACCATTACATTACTGATGGCGAGATCATCCTGGCGAGACTAGTGGTCAGGCCTCCCTGACTGATCGTTATAGTGTGCCTGCCGCCGAAAGCATGGCATGCACGATCATGCCGGAAACGCCTCTTGCATATAACTGCGCGCCGCGTGACAGTGCCGTGTCCATAAAGCCGAATTAGGGACACGGGTGCGAAATGCCGAACCTAACCGCGAAGCTCGCCCATCACATCGTCGGCTATCGTGGCGCCGACCTCGATCGGGCAGCACTGACGGTGGCTAAACAGTGCGTTTTGGATTGGTACGGTGTTACGCTCGCAGGCTCTAACGAGCCGGTAGCGCGCATCCTGCGCGAGGAGATAGCGACCGCCGGGCAAGGACCATCGTCGATCGTGGGCTTCAATCTCCGCTGCTCGCCGGTCGATGCTGCACTGATCAATGGCGCGACCTCCCATGCGCTCGACTATGACGACGTTCATCCGCTGATTGGCCATCCCACGGCCGCGGTGCTGCCGGCCGTACTGTCGATCGCCGAAGCAAAAGGCCGTTCGGGAATGGACGTGCTGCGCGCTTTCATCGCAGGCTATGAGGCGGCCGGGTTTGTCGGCTCCTTGGTGATGCGCTCGCACTATGAGCGCGGCTTTCACTCTACCGCTACTCTTGGCTCGTTCGGTGCGGCCGCCGCGGCCGGGCTCCTGCTGGATCTCGATGAGTCGCAGATGGCGGTTGCGCTTGGTCTTGCCGGCACCCAGGCGGCCGGGCTGAAATCGATGTTTGGCACCATGGCGAAGCCGTTCCATGCCGGTCGCGCGGCGGCCAACGGCGTGCTGGCTGCACGCCTTGCGGCGCGCGGATTCACAGCCAATCCTGGCGTGCTCGAGGTGGCGCAGGGTTTCGTCGCGCCCCAGAGCGATGGCGACCCTTCGGTCGATGTGCCATTGCCGCGTCCGGGCAGCCTGGTCGTGCAGACGCTCTTCAAATATCACGCAGCCTGCTATCTCACCCATTCCAGCATCGAGGCGATCAAGCTGTTGCGGCAGCGGCTGTCTTTTAGCGGCCCCGATGTGGCGAGCATCGACATCCATGTCGCGCCGGGACATCTATCGGTTTGCAACATTGCCTCACCGCGGAGCGGGCTCGAAACCAAGTTCAGCCTGCGTCACACCGCGGCACTTGCAGCCTGCGGCAGAGATACTGCCGCGATCCAGACTTATTCGGATGAGAACGCCCTTGATCCGACGCTCGCCATGGTTCGCGAACGGGTGACTGTGCACGGCGATCGCGGCGCCGGCCGGGATGCCGACGTCATGATCAGGACTACCGGCGGCCAAACTGCTGAGGCTACCTTCGACGTCGCGATCCCGGATCGAGATCTGGACCGCCAAGGCGGGCGTCTGGTGGCCAAGTTTCATAGCCTCGCCGATCCAGTCATTGGAGCCGAACGAGCCAGCATGCTCCAGCGCCAAATCGCCAAGCTGGACGAGGATCACGACATCCACGTGCTGATGGCCGCATAGATTTCGGAGGGTGTCCGCTTCGATCAGAATCCAACAGCGGCAGCGGTCTGCCGTTGAGCGCAAACCGGAAAACATTTGCTCGCTTTTGCACCTTACCGCTTTTGACCCCGGAATGGACGTCGGACAGAATCCGGTGAGTAGCGAAGCCGGGTTCGGCCACTACAAAGAGCTCATCCGAAGCGATAAGATGCTGTCTCGTGGGCCGGAGGCGGACATGAGGCGGCGCGAATTCCTCGGTGTGCTTGGCAGTGCCGGCATCGCGTGGCCGTTCGCTGCAAATGCTCAGCAGCCTGACCAGATGCGCACCATCGGCTTGCTTGTGGCGGGCACTGCGGATGATCCGGAATATCAGGCCCGCTTGGGGGCATTCCTGCAGACGCTGGAGCAACTGGGTTGGACGGACGGCCGCAACGCGCGAATCGATACCCGGTGGGCCACGACCAATGCCGATACCCTTCGCAAGCAAGCCGCCGAACTGGTCGCGCTCGCGCCGGATGTCATCCTGGCTGCTACCGGCACGACGACCGTGGCGCCGTTGCTGGAAGCGACCCGCACGGTGCCAATCGTGTTCGTGCTTCTCATAGATCCGGTCGGCGCCGGTTTCGTCGCGAGCCTGGCGCGGCCGGGCGGCAACGCCACCGGCTTTCTCATGTTCGAATACGGTCTGAGCGGGAAATGGCTGGAACTGCTCAAGCAGATCGCACCGGGCGTTACACGAGTGGCCGTTCTTCGCGATCCCGCCATAGCCTCCGGAATCGGGCAGTTCGGCGCGATCCAGTCCGCGGCGCCGACGCTCGGGTTGGAGGCAAGCCCGGTCAATGTGCGCGACGCAGGCGAGATCGAGCGCGACATTGCGGCCTTTGCGCGTTCGTCGAATGGCGGCATGATCGTAACGGCAAGCCCGAGGGCTTTGCTTCATCGCGATCTGATCGTCGCGCTGGCGGCCCGGCACCGATTGCCCGCGGTCTACGCCTCCCGCGCCTACGTCACCGCCGGCGGCCTGATCTCCTACGGGCCTGATATCCTTGACCAGTTCCGGCGCGCGGCAGGTTACGTCGATCGCATCCTCAAGGGCGAAAAGTCGGCAGACCTGCCGGTACAGGCGCCGACCAAGTATGAACTGATCATCAACCTAAGGACTGCCAAGGCTCTCGACTTCAGTTTCCCGCCGTCGCTACTGGCACGTGCGGACGACGTCATCGAATGACACGCGTGCTGTGCCGGGCTGGCTCACCGGAGGGAAGCCGAACTTGCACAAACACCATTCGATCAGCACTCCCTAAGATGGGCGAGCGATGACACCTCAAATCCATGGTTTTTTGGGACCGAAGTCACGCTCTGGAGTAATCGTTGCCGGCGTCATGGGCGCCGTCTTGCTGCTTGCCGCCGCGTGGGCTGCCATCCTCTGGACCCGCCCGGAGCCTGTTCGCATCGCGTTCGCCAGTTCGCTCTCCGGTCCGTCCGCCCCGTTTGGGACGGAAAGTCTGGTCGCGGCGCAGCTTGCAATCGACGAGGTGAACGCCAGGGGCGGCATCAACGGACGGCCGATCGAACTCGTTCCGTTCGACGACGCAAGCAGTCCAGAGACGGCGCGCGCGAATGTGCAAGCGATCGCCGACAGCCCGTGCGTCGCTGTGCTCGGACATGATCTCAGCTCGACCTCGCTCGCGGCGGGGCCGGCATACAAGGATGCACGGATCCCGGCGCTCACGGGAGGCGCGGCTGCCGACGATCTGACATCCGGCAATGAGTACTATTTTCGTGCGCTGTCGCCGGTCTCCGCGCAGGGGCGCTCGATTGCAGAACATCTGCGCGCCCTGATGAAGGAGCCGAAAGTCCATCTCGTTCATACGCGCGATTCCTATGGCAAGAATTTTTTGCGCGGATTTGCGGCGGCCTATCCGACGGAGCAGTTGCGCGCGTTCGGACTGGACGTCGCCCCGGGTCGGATTGGATCGATGGACGAGGCGCTGGACGCCGCCGTACAGGAGCCCGGGCCCGGCATCATCGTCGTCGGCGCGGCAACCGATTTTAGCGCAGACATCGTCAAGGCGCTGCGCCGCCGCGGCATCAAGGGAACGATCGTCACGCCCCAGGGCGCGGCCCGCGAAGGCTATTTGCAAAATTTCGCCAACGAGCCCGAGGAAAAAGCGCATCCGGGTTTCTTCAGTGAGAACCTGTATGCCGCATCGTCGCTGATTTTTGACAGCGC
>Ga0318540_10000522_pt1 | contig 11110 bp, 14 predicted proteins | sample GRESIP166b4f25_FD_203485 | JGI IMG/M metagenome (GOLD analysis project Ga0318540, IMG submission 203485) | Tropical soil microbial communities from Luquillo Experimental Forest, Puerto Rico - GRE.SIPMG.166b4f25 | ecosystem: Environmental > Terrestrial > Soil > Tropical forest > Bulk soil...
GACTGTCATACGCCCTCCCGTGCGAGGTGCGTAAATGGAACGATAGCACGCCATAGGCGTGCAGTCTTCACGTTCAAGGGGCTGCTTCCACCTCTGTCGTCGGCTTCAACTGCACTACTCCCGCCGATAGCTCTTCGCGAACGCCGCCATCGCGGCCTCGCGCGTCGCCCGTCTCCGCTTCGCCGGTGCCTAAACGGCAGCAGTTTTCTGAACCATGGCTTCAACGAACAAATGTTTGGCGCAGAGTAACAAGTGCCGTACGGGCGGCGAAGCGACCAAGGAGCGGAACCACCAATGGACAGCGCTATGACGCTCCAGCAAGCCAAATCGATCGCGCGACATCTCGGGCTGACCCTGCGCAAGGTGCGCTCTGGCGACTATCGCGTGAACTTCCGCGATGGAAATGAGATGACGGCCTAGGCGAGCTGGGGGGTAGCTCGAGGGCGCGGCTTTTGGGCCGCGGCGGCGGCGGTAAGTGAAGTGGGTGGCGGCGAACCCGGAATCGGCAAAATACCGCGCGGCCCGAGCCTCTCGATCGCCAAGGGATCGCGGCCACCGTTTTCTGACGGCCGCAAAGCTTTTGAGATCGGCCACACTCTATAGGTAGCGGCTATCGACGAATGCGGCGCTCGAGATTTCACGAGGGCTTTTTTCTGGGCCTAATCGATCATTTTGTGATGGCCATCACAGCAGGACAAGTCCCGGTCCAGGTATAGTTAAAGAGCCTGAGACAGCCTGAGCGACCGCTGTTGCGGTTGCTGATGAACGGGAGAACTCAGATGCGCAAGATCAGCCTGTTTAATACTGCCACCGCTGTGATCGCGACTGGCTTCGGCCTGTGGGTGTTTGCCGTTGCCGCCGCTATGGTCGCAACTGGTGTTGGCGGTTAGGCGGCCTCGGCCGCCAATGCGCGTATCCCCTCGATGACTCGGGGGTGGAACAGTTCTAACTTGTGTTGAACGCGAAGGGCCTCCGTGGCTCAAGGCGCGGCCTGGTGATAGCCGGCCAGCCCCCTAGACACAGCTGATTTCGCTTTGCGCACGCATCGTGGGTAGGCTTCCTGGCTGTGCACCACCTCTCTCTTTCTTCGCGCCTCGTAAAAGTCCCCGACTAAGGTGAACCGGATCACATTTACTCACATCCCGACGAGGTATCCTCCAGGCGTGGATATGGTTGGACTCGAAGACCAGCAAATAGTACCATTTCACCGCTGGAGGGCATAACGTGCCATACCTTCGCGGTTTTACCCGCGATGTCTTTGTCAGCTACGCGCACGGACCTGAGCCGTTCGCGGGCTTTAGCGGGATGCGCACCGATTTCATTAGTAAATGGACGCGTTCGTTCGTTGATGACCTTAGTAGTCAACTTGACATCTTCTTGGGCACAAAAGATCAAAAACGCCGCGTTTCGATCTGGATGGACCCAGCGCTCGATGGAAATCGCCCTCTCCGCGAGGGCCTCAAAGCCGAAATAGAGCAATCGGCATTGCTACTGGTGGTAATGTCAAAGTTTTACTTGGAATCAAGTTGGTGTGGCGAGGAGCTCAAATGGTTTTCCAATCATGCCGACAGCAAAGACAGAATGTTTGTCGTAAAGGCTTTCAACACGCCCATTGACCAATGGCCGGTAGCGCTCAAGCCCGATGGCCAACCTCTCCTCGGATTCACCTTCTACACCACCGAACATCCGGACGATTTGGGAAAACCGCTCGGATGGCCACAGCCCGACGAAACGGACAAGGCCTATTGGGACGCGATTTGGAAGCTCGCGGATGCAATGGCATCGCAATTGAAGCGGATAGAATGGACGATGGGCGGGAGCGCGAGTTCGCAGAGGGATGTCGAGAGCATCCCCGCGCGGGTCGGCCGCACCCTCTTCCTCGGTTACATGCATGATAGCTTGTACGATCTACGATCTGACCTTCGTGTGCGGCTCGATAAGACAGGGTTCAAAATTGTGCCTCCTACCGGCGACGACCCGGTCGATGAAGCCACGGTGAGAAGCGCATTCGAGAAATATCTTCCGGCGTCGGACGCGATCGTTCTGATCGCCAACCAAAACTCCGAGCTCTGGCCGAAAGGCCAAGACGGCGGGCCGTTGGGCCTGCAGTTTGAACTGGCCAAGCAATACCGAATTCCCGTGCACCTTTGGCTGCAAACGACAGACCTCAGCACCGTCAGAAACCAGCAATACCGGTCGTTCCTGGCGAACGTGGTAGCCAACGCGCGCGGCGGCTCAGATATTTTAATTCACGCAGCAGATACCGACGAGTTCGTGCGATATATCAGCGGCAAGCTCGATACCGCGCCAAAGCCGAGCAAAGGGGCGGAGCAACTTGCCGTCGTGTGCTCGAATGCAAGAGCCGGTCAAGCGAGATGTGACGAACTTCAGCACACCGTGACCGAGGCGTTGCAGGAAGCCGAGATTTCTTCGATTATTCTGGGCCAGGACGATTCCGGGCAGATACGCCTAAAGCCATTGGAAGAAGAATTTTCTCGCGCCGACACCGTCGTCGTTGTCCTCTGCTTCGATCAAGAATGGGGTTGGGCCAGCAGCATCACCAAGGAGCTTGGACAGACGATGGGCCAACAAGGCGCGAAGACCAGGATCTTGGTCACGGGGCCGGAGGACCGGAAGAAAGGGAAGTTCGTGCCGGCGTTCAAATTCAAGACCGTCGTCGGAGTAACCCCCGACAATCGCGTGCCGATCAAAGAGGTCGCCGATGAAATAAAGAAGATCGTGGGTGGCATCGCCTAGCCGGAGCAAGCCGAGATGCTGCAAAGTCTCGACGACCAGATTGTTTTTGCTCCGCGCTGGCCGGCGTCGCCATTTCCCGGCTTGCGGCCTTTCCGGATCACCGCCACTGAAGACGAGTCCCTGATCTTTTACGGTCGCAACCATGCGAAAGACGAGATCCTTGCGCGTTTGAACTCCAGCCACTTGGTCTTTGTCGTTGGCCCGTCGGGATGCGGCAAATCTTCGCTCTTAAAAGTGGGCGTAATACCCGCGTTGGGAGCGGGGCTCCTCACGCACGTCGGAGCAAACTGGCGAATCGCCGAGATGCGGCCGGGCGATCGTCCCGTGCGCAACTTGGCTTGCGCGCTCGCGGCACTGCGGACCGACGCAAGCAAAAGCGATATCTCCGATCAGCTATACGATATCTTGTGCGCGGACGAGAGCGGGCTTTGGTTGGCGGCCGAAATACTGGCGCCGCGAGCGGCGCCAAATCCCCTGCTCATTCTGATCGATCAGTTCGAGGAAGTCTTCGGCTCGCAAATCTCGGCACAGAGCGAAAGCAAATTATTGCTGGAATTAATCGTTGCCTTCTGGGCCAAAGCGCATCCCAACCTGTTTCTCGTCGTCACCATGCGAACCGATTTTTTGGAGCAGTGCGCCAATTTTCCAAAGCTCGCCGACGCAATAAACGCGACATTGTTCATGACGCCGGTGCTGCGTGATTCGGAACTCAAAAGCGTCATTTCACAGCCTCCTGAATCCTACCATGGGATGGTAGAGCCCAAATTGGTCGAGGCCATCGTCAAAGACACTCCGTCGGAGATCGGCTACAACCCCGATCATCTGCCACTGATGCAGCATGCTCTTTCCTGGCTTTGGAATAACGCGATCTCCGCCGCCGGACTTTCCATTTCTCCCCCGCGACCGGATGCGGCCGCACCTTCGCAAACCATCATGCTCACCCACGACCGCTACGTGGCGCACGGCGGGCTAAAAGGGATTCTCAACGAGCATGCCGACGAGCTGCTGGCGGGACTGAGCAAACGAGAACAACGCATCGCTCAGGTAGTGTTTACCCGCCTCTCGGAACGAGACGAGAACCGGTACCGACGATCACCGACGCCCGCGACGGCTCTCGCAAGACTTGCGGATTGCGAGACAGCAGAGCTTGAAAGAGTGGTTTCGGTATTTTCCGATCCGAGTGTTTCCTTCCTGGATCGCCGGCCTTTAGCCAACGGAGCCGGAGAACTCATCGACGTGAGTCATGAAAGCCTGATCCGTCAATGGGACAGGCTGCGAGGCTGGGTCGACGAGGAGGCCGAAAAGGTTCGAAGATTTCGCGAGCTAGCTGCGTCGGCAGGCCAGTGGCAGCGTCATGAGCAGTCTACCGACTTTCTTAAGAGGGGTGCTGAACTCGGCGTGTGGCGGCAGTGGTGGAAATCGCAAAATCCTAGTGGCGAGTGGGCCGCTCGCTACAAGCTCGATGGCGATGGAGCGGATGGATCATTCGCACCGCTCGACGTGTCCAAAGAATACCTGACGCAAAGCTACAAACGCTACGTGCGACAACGGGTGACCAACTGGGTAGTCGGCTTAGCGGTAGCGGCTGTGTTTGGTGCAATAGCCACTGCAATACCGATAAACAATATCAAGTGGGAAAAAACGGCCTTAGAGAAAGCAAGGTATGAGACTGCGGCCGCTCGCGGGAATGACCTACTCGACAACGAGGATCCACATCTTGCTCTCCTTCTTGCCCTCGAATTTATACGCTCAAAGGGGCAAAAGAACGTGAACGGCTGGGCAATCGAAGGTCTCGCTTACAAGACCCTCGAATTTCTGCTCCCAAAAAAGGTATACGATTCTTTACTCCCGAGAGAAGCGGACGATCGTTCAATCGAAGCACTCGCTTACAAAGCTCTGCAAACGCCGCAGCCCAAGGCCATTCTTTTAACCGAGGCTCCATTTCCGACAGCCACGTTCTCACCGGATGGCCGGTTTTTGCTGATATCAAAAGGAAAGGCTTTTCAACTGTGGGATACGGATAAGATCACAACGGTCGGTGAGGAGTTCATCCCTAAAGGTATAGATGCGAGATGGCGCACCATCTGGAGCCATGACGCTCAATGGATGATCGGCTCAAACGATGACAAAGAGACCATGCTCTTTCGGCCGTGCTCGGTCGATAAACTGCGGGAGTATTTCCAAAGATGCGACAATGACGCGGATGTCATAAGGACAATCCATGTGGGTGACAACACGGCTTCATGGCCAAGCGTATTGAGTCCGGCAGGCGATAAGTTGTTGAGTGGCGGGATGGGCGTCTCGCCGAAAATCTGGGACATCGAAGCCAATTTGTTCACTTCGTTGTCCCGGCCAGAACCGGACCCCCAGGGACCGGTGGGACTCGCGATCGCGTTCAATGAGCGGGGAGACTTGTTCGCCTTGGGAAGCGCGGACGGATCAGTCCGAATACATCAAACGGCTGACCCGACCAAACGACCCCGCATCCTTCGCATCCGGCCGGGAGATGCGGCCGTGACAGTCAACGCACTCGCATTCAACCCTGGAAAAGGTAAAGACGATGAACTCGTTTCGGCAACACTGGACGGATGCGTGAGACTATGGAGTCTGACAGAGGAAAAAGTGACGAAGGCCTTGAACATCGGAAATACGGGTTTCTTTTTCGTAAGTTTTGACCCCAGTGGTCAAAGGATTGCCATGACTTCGGATGACGGCGTGGTTAAGATCTGGGAACCTGGCGTTTCTGAGCCTCGTAGCAATGAGCCGTCTGCTGGGTGCGCCAGCAGTGGGCCTGAGCTGTTGGCCCTTCGCGGCCATCGTCATGCGACATGGGTTGCGGAATTCAGTCGCGAAACAAAGTTGCTGGCATCTGCATCCAGCGAGTCGGTCCGGCTATGGGCGCTCGAGCCTCCATTGCACCCCTCGATGGTATCCGAGCCACCAAAGCGCCTCGGGGCGGTGGCAATTGTTTCCCAATCCGGGGAACTGATTCTACGCACCGGAAACGGTCGAGACATAAGGATAGAGGATCCGCATTCTGGGAACAATGCGGCTGCGGCGGCGCTCTCGATGGATGGAAAGCGCGTTTTGGTAGCGGAGCAAACAAGAACGCTTAAACTTTACGACTTGAGCGCTTCACGTATACCGGTAGCAAAATTCGAAATCCCGGGTGTCGAATGGAAGGCCGTGGGCTTCGTCGAGCCGGATCGCATGGTGGGTGAAACGACGAGTGGCCAGTTTTATGCTTGGCCGGTTTTCAAGGATCGTGATGCGTTGATCAACTTCGCGGAGAAACACCTGCCGCTCAACGAAAAAGGAGAAACAATAAGACTCTCTCAAACGGATATGTGTCGCTTCGGAATAGTTACCACGCAATGTAGTCCGTAGCCCATCGGCTACGCGCGAATAGCTGCTATCGAGAATCGATTAGTGTTCTGCCTCTACAAGCAATTGGCGATGCAAAACAAGGCTGGCAGCACAAGGACTTGCAGTGCCACAGCAGCGCGGCCATCGAGCAGGGGCGGAGCGAGCCACGTCGCCCGCCCAGTCTTCTTCTCGGCAGACAGGGCGCGTTCACTCCGCGCAGCGCTCTGCCATGTGAGCGTGGGTCATCTTCAGAAGTAGGCACCGATGCCGGCTCGGCGGTATCTCTTCAGCCTCCTCGAGGCGAGGCTTACGCGCTCCTTGATTGTGGCGCGGCTCGACGCCATCGCCGTGCTCAAGGCCGGCGGCGCTTCGGCGCGGCTCGCCAAGAAGGCCAGCGCCGCACTTGCGGTCGCAGCGCTTACCGCGTGAGCGGCGCGCGCCAGCGCTCTGGCGGGGTGGAGAAGTACAGCTCGATCGCCTCGCGGTCAGGCGCCCGGGCACGGCTCGACGGCGATCTCTCCGGGGGCGAACTCGAGGATCAGCGCCGCGCGCAGTTGATGCAGACTCCGGCGCGTAGCATCCCGCAGCCCGTGCAGTTGCAACTCGACTTGTGAGATGTCAGTCCAAGGTTCTCGCTCATTATGCCTCGGGAGGAACAGCCGGGCGGCGTTTGGCACCGACCCGATGTCTCCCAGCAAGCCTTGGGACCCCGATCCCGATTTCCAGACCAAGAACTAATTTTTTTCCAGGGGCGGCCCCGCTTCGACGAAACATCCCTCGGCCTGCGCACTATCGACAAGCGGAACGGCACTGACGGCACGACCGTCAAATACCTCGAACGCATCAAGTGTCACGTCTGCTCGGTGTCGGTCACACTCATCTGGACGACGGTACCTTGCTCTACCATGTCGCCGAAGGCCGGCGACTGTCTGTTCACCCAGGAAGTCGGCGTGATGTTTGGGCCCCCGCCACCAGTACGATCCACAAAGAACTCGGGAACCAGTCCGGCGGAGAGGACTTCGTCCTGCGCTTCGTTCCAAAGCAGCGTTATGACGTACGGCACGGCCACCGGTACAAACGGCTTGATCGTACCGGTCACCTTCAGCGTGCCTTGGTCCGGTTTTTCTCCGAAAAAACCCCCGACAAATGTCCCGCTGCCGAAGAGCGTGACTTTGCCGAACGGTCCAGGCGGAGGCGTCACGGGCGAGCCCTCCGGCGGGTCGGTCGACAGCACCATGCTGAGGTCGGAGCTATTAGTGACATCGCCTACAGGAGTTTCGATAGTCGATGCGAAGTGCAGGGTGATTGGCAAGGAGATTTTGCCCGCGTCGTAGGTTCCCGTTCCGCCGCCGATGAGGGTGATCGTCGTCGTACCGGGGCCCAGGGGGGTGTCGAATGCGGCGCCAAGTGCTGGGAAAGTCTCGATGTTGATCCTCGCTGGGTCTCCGCCAACATTCAGCCTGAATGCGAGGCTGTCGAAAAACGGACCCGGAGCGTCCGCGTTAGTGGTGTGCAATTCCGAGGAGCCAAAAAAGAATGCCTCAGTCGGGGGTGGGACGTTCCGCTGGGAGGCAATGCATTCGGCGAGCTGCTTTTGCAGCGTGGTCACCTGCTTTTGTTTCTCTCTAATTTCGGCTTTAATCGCTGGCTTTTCCTCAGGCCGAGCGTGCCTGAGTTTAAACTGCAAGTCGTCGATGTCTGCCTGCACCCCGTCAATTTCGTCTTGGATGCTTTGGCATGCTGTCGGGACGGAGCCTGGGAACCCGACGAGGGGAACGGAGCCTGGGAACCCGGCGAAGGGAGTGGCTCTGCGACGCTGCGGTGAGTGGCGCCGACGCGGTGACCGAGCGCCCCGGCTTGATGCTTGCGGAACGGACATTGCTCGCCTCCCCACAAGGCAGTGCGTGAACGTATCATAGCATAATTCCACGTTCAGCATCACGCTGTTGTTCTGGATGTTGACCGGGATGCTATCCCGCTTGGCCGCCGGCTTGGGCTCGGGCTTCGGTTCTGGCTTAGGCTCTGCCAGCATTGGCAACTGCCCGGAGCGATATGTGTGGGGGGGCATCGAGAAGATTTGAGGCTCCTCCGGTCGCGGCGCGCCCTGCATTCGGGCAATTGATTTGGAGATTTTGCCGGGATCAAAAACCAGAGTAAGGATTTTCGCCATGAGCAAGATCGCTGTGCTAGCAACCCCACCATCACCACCATCGTCCTTGGGCGAACCTGGCGCTAAGCTGTGGCGTTCTATCATGAAACAATATGTAATTCGTGACGCTGGCGGCCTAGCAATCTTGGAGCAGGCCTGTATCTGTCGGGACCGCTCGACGGCATACGCGGCCATTATCAAGCATGACGGTGCTATGGTTCGCGGCAAGGAAGGCATGAAGGAGCACCCACTTCTCAAGCACGAGCGCGAAGAACGGTCGTTGGAAACCCGCCTTCTACAGCGCCTTGGACTCAACCTTGAAGCGGTCCACCCTAGTGTGGGGCGACCCGCCGGTAAAACCATCGGAATCTCTTTGGGGAATTTGAGTCATGGCGACGACCCGGACGCCGCTTGAGCCTCCAACGCGGATCGAGATTTCTGAGAGCGCGGTCCAGCTTTTCCTCGAAATGGAAACTCTTCGCCAGTCTTGCCGTTGTGAGCCGGTGGATCAGGAGCACTATTGGTTGCACGAGCCGTGCGCGAGTTGTGTCGCGCGGAGGAAGGTCCACATCGACCTACACAAGGAGTTGGGTCTGCGCCCTTGGGATATGATCTTGGGCCTGTGGTCACCTGGACGGCCTTATTGGAAGGCGTTACAGGCGGCTGCACGGGAGCTACACAATGACCAAGCTGAAGGTGCCGGTCAGCTATCGTCCAACCGTGGGGTATTGCACACACGCGACCCACGCGATGCCGAGGACGGTGACGGCCCTATCCCTGGAGGGGCTGCGTAAGCGAGTTCTTGTCGTCGCGGCGCTAAATCGGCGGCAGAACGAGGCCATCAGTGTGGTGTTGGATTTAGATGCCAGTGCGCGTGCTGAGCACGACCGACGACGCGGGTGTGACTACTCCTCAGTGGACCAAAAATTTGTTGTGTGACTGCACGGGCGCAGCGTGCAGAGGGGAGTGCAACCAGAACGAGGTACTTGTGATCGGGTACTGCGGTCCGCGCAGAATTCCTGTCACCGTAACCAACGAAAGAACAGCGACCTGTCCAAGGGTCGCGGCTAGCAGCCCTCTCACTATCGTGTGCGTGAAGGCGGGATCATAAAAAGGTCTGCTTACTAGCGAAGGCGATATTGCCAAAATTTTTGATTGGCCGGCGGCCCGCTTTTGGAGCGAAGCGGACATTGACTGAGCGCGCCTCGGTCCGCCCCGGCGTTGTTAGGACAGCACGCTCGTGGCGTGGTATCCTTTCATTTGCGCACCTCGCACGGGAGTGCGTATGACAGTCATTATCGGACGACGGGAGTTGCTGGCTGCACTCGGCGGCGCGGCGGCCGCATTGCCGCTCGCGGCGCGCGCGCAGCAGCGCGAGCGGATGCGGCGCATCGCAGGAGATGACAGGCGCGTGCGACGGCCTTTCGGCAGGGCCTGCAAGCGCTAGGTTGGACCGAGGGGAAAACCTGCGCATCGACTGGTATTGGACGGCGGGCGATGTTGGACGCATTCTCGGTGACGTGATCAACTCACGGCACACCCGCCGAAAAAAGGTCATGGTCTAGTGATGGCAATTTAGAGATCAACGCCAACGTTGATTGTAGACGGCGCGAAGGGAGGCCGCCCGAGAGGGAGCGGCCTGAGGCTCTATGCGAAGCACGCGGCGAGAGCAGCGCATCCTTGACGGACGTCTCCACTGCTAGTTTCCTGCCCAACGGCGTGCCGTCAACGGCGCGCGAGTGCCACGGCAGCTTTCGTGCATGATAGATAGGCGGTGCCGACGAGGTCCATCGATGTACAGGCATATCCTGATTGCAACCGACGGCTCTGAACTGGCGACGAAGGCTCTCGAACACGGGCTTGCCCTCGCCAAGCATGACAATGCACACGTCACCCTTGTCACAGTGACGGAGCCATGGGCGCCCCTGGACATGGCCCACGAAGCGCGGCAGCATCGGCCCGATCCAATTGGTCAATTTGAGGAAATGGCGACAACGGCGGCCAATCGCATCCTGGATGGCGCCGCCCAGCGCGGGAACGCACACGGCGTGACCTGCGATGTCGTCCACGTGAAGGATCAGCATCCGGCCGAAGGTATCGTCGCCACCGCTAAAGAGAAGGGGTGCGATTTGATTGTCATGGCGTCACACGGCCGGCGCGGCGTCTCGCGACTCTTGCTCGGCAGCCAAGCGTATGAGGTACTCACCCACTGTAGTGTACCGGCGTTGATCGTGCGGTGACTGCGTGACGCGCCTCTTTTTGGCGGACGGCTCTCGGCTACGCAAGAACCTCCATGCGCGACTGCCGAACACGTTTATGAGTACAATCGTCGCGGACCCTACCCCCAATAGCGAGCTGTCGCGATCCGTGGCTTGCGTGATTTGAGATAGGGGTAACGCACGAGTAACGCCGTGTTCTGCGGAGGGTGAGCCCGGAGAAATGTCGAGCATATTCCGGCCTATGCCCCCGCCCGGCGCCGACGAGGTGATCGAATGATGGGGTGGATGGCCCCCTTGCGGCATCTGAGTGCCAAACTGCTGTGATCGAATCAGCAGCGAATGGGAGCCATCCATGGGCGAGGTTACTACGATCGGATTGGACTTGGCGAAGCATGTTTTTCAGGTGCACGGGGTCGATGCAGAGGGAGCGACGGTTCTGCGCAAGCAGCTTCGGCGTGCGCAGGTTCTGGCGTTCTTCAGTCGACTGCCGCGCTGTCTGGTTGGCCTGGAGGCGTGCGCGACGGCGCACTACTGGGCGCGGGAGTTGCGCGCGCTTGGCCACGAGGTGCGACTGATGCCGGCGCAATACGTGAAGGCGTACATCAAGCGCAACAAGCAC
>Ga0318540_10000526_pt1 | contig 11077 bp, 13 predicted proteins | sample GRESIP166b4f25_FD_203485 | JGI IMG/M metagenome (GOLD analysis project Ga0318540, IMG submission 203485) | Tropical soil microbial communities from Luquillo Experimental Forest, Puerto Rico - GRE.SIPMG.166b4f25 | ecosystem: Environmental > Terrestrial > Soil > Tropical forest > Bulk soil...
CGCGGGAGGCGGTAGCATCATCAACCTCACCTCGCTCGCCGCGACCTACGGCATGCCCTTCGCTCTCCACTATACAACCTCGAAAGCAGCGGTCATCGGCCTGACGCGAGGGCTTGCCCGGGAGCTCGGCCGCGACCGGATCCGTGTCAACGCCTTGGCCCCGAGCGCGGTGCTGACCGACGGGACACGCGAATTCTTTGGCGACAGGCTCGACCGAGCACTCGACGTGATCAAGAACGGGCAGTCGATCCAGCGCAATCTTACAGCGCCCGATCTGGTCGGGGCGGCGATATGGCTCGTTTCTGATGCGAGCTGCTTTGTGACCGGGCAGACGATCGCTATTGACGGCGGCACCGTTATGCTCTGACCGCTCGGGCAACCGGGGGTCAATCGCCGCTAACGCCGCGACTTAGTTCGGCGGATCAGATCGACAAAAGGTCGGCAGCGGTTTCGCGACAATCCGTCTCGTTATGGCGCGGACCGCATCAGCCGCGCGTGATTATGCGGTCAATAATTGCTCGACCCGCTGGGTCGCAGTGGTCTCGTCGATCCGCTCGACCGCAGCAAATTCGCGCACGAGACGATCGAGAGCAGCCTGATAAATCTGTCGCTCGCTGTACGACTGCTCCGGCTGGCCGGTATTGCGATAGAGATCGCGGACTACCTCGGCAATTGAGCCAGGATCCCCGGATGCGATTTTAGCTTGATACTCCTGTGCACGCCGGCTCCACATTGTCCGCTTGGCTCGAGATCGCCCCCGCAACTTCGCAAGCGCCGCATCCATTTCCTTCCGGCTCGACAGACGTCGCAGACCGGACACCTTGGCCTTGGCGAGCGGTACACGCAGCGTCATTCGGTCCTTGTCGAAATGCACCACGAACACGCTGAGCGTGTAACCAGCAATCTCCTGTGTCTCGATGCCGAGAATCTTGCCTACCCCATGGGTCGGATAGACAACGAGGTCACCTGTGGCAAATGGAAGCTTCTCGGAATTCATGACCGTCTCTCAGAATCGACCCGCTCGGCACTGCCGGGACGTATCGGCCGTCGTTAGACCGCCAGCGGCGGCCATCCCGCTCTCGTCGAAAGCCCGGGAACCGGTGAGGAAGTCGGGTATTCGTATATATAATACCATGAGAACGCTGCTGAAAACACCGGATCGCACATATCCGATCCGCAAATCGTGAGCGCCGGCTGGCGTGGTTGTTCCCTCAACTACCCACCGGGTTCAGGACTGAAGTATTTCTCGTACTTGTCGGTGACGTCCTTGAAGTCGTCCGCATCGGCCGGGTAGGGCTTCTTGCGCGTAATATTGGGCCAGGTGGCTGCATACTGGCGGTTGAGGTCGAGCCATCGTTCCGCCACCGGTTCACTATCGGGGATGATCGCCTCGACAGGGCATTCCGGCTCACACACCCCGCAATCGATGCATTCGTCCGGATGGATTACCAACATGTTCTCGCCCTCGTAGAAGCAATCGACAGGACAGACCTCCACGCAATCCATGTATTTGCAGCGGATGCATGCTTCGGTGATAACGTAGGTCATAGCGCTCGCATCTTCTCCTCAGCTACCGGGTGCCCTCGTCGGTCCGCGTAGCCAACTTGCCCCGACATCTCAATCAGCTCTACCCGTTGCTCAAATGACAGCCGTCCGTTGATTATCCCTGTAACGTGGAACAGTTCGGCTGCTTCACATGCCGCCGCCTCCGCCGCCGGGAGCAATATCCGCGCGTCGGAGTGAGACAAATTGAAGCGCCTCTCGGTCAGCCTGCCGATGATCGCTAGCTCCGCCCCATCGAAGCGCGAGCCGAAGCTCATCTGGCCGCCCCAGTCTCCTCCCAGTCATCCGGCCGAGCGCCGCGGGTTTACTCTCGGCTAGGGTCAATCATCTTCCTGCCTAACACGGCGCCTCCGTCCGGGGCAACCCCATGCGATTTGGGGTTTTGGTCCGAACCCTGGCGTAAGCGAGCGTAGCAGCCCGAACCGGATTTTTGCGGCCGGCCGGTGAAATTGCCGGCCGCGCGGAACGTTGTCAGCGACCATTAGAACTATTGCTGGACCCTGTCGTGGCCACGCGTAGCAACATCGTCGTTCTCCATTTTGCGGGTCAAATGCCTCTTGCCGGCATCGCCTGGCAGGCGTTGCATTATCTTGTGGGGCTTGAGCAACTTGGATACAAGGCTTGGTATATCGAAGATGGCGGAGCCAATCCCTTCGACCCGCGAAGGAACAGCGTCGCGATGGAGTGCGATTACAATGTCGGGTATTTGCGAGAGGCCATGGAACGCTTTGGTTTCGCTGAGCGCTGGGCCTATTGGGACGCGATCCACGATATCCACTACGGGCTCTCGCGGCCTCAGATAAACGCTCTCTATCGCGAGGCCGACGCGCTGATAAACCTCTGCGGCGCGACACGCTTGCGGGAGGAGCACCTCCTCTGCCCGATCCGCATCATAATCGATACCGATCCGGTCTATGAGCAAATCAAATATGCGACGGCCGACCCAGCCTCTCGCGCTTACCTGGACGCCCATACGCATTTCTTCACTTATGGCGAGAACCTCGGAGCCGGGGACTTCCCGGTGCCGTTATGCAGCATTCCGTGGCGTCCGACCCGGCCGCCGGTAGTTCCAGGCTTATGGCCGGTGTCGCACGGCGCGCCGGCATGTTTCACAACCATCGGCACCTGGGAGAACCGCGGCAAGGACATCGAGTACGACGGCCGGCGCTACGTCTGGTCGAAGCACACGAATTTCCAGCGGTATCTGGATTTGCCGAAGCGCCGTCCGGGCGTCTGTTTTCGCATGGCGATGCTCCCTCCCGATCAAGGGGTGCGCGCGGCGATAATGGCGGGTGGCTGGAGCCTCGTTGATCCACGTCCAATCTCGGCCGATATCGAGCGTTACCGCGACTTCATCGCTCATTCGCGTGGTGAGTTCACGGTAGCAAAAGATATCTACGTCCAGGCGAACAGCGGCTGGTTCAGCGACCGCAGTGTCTGTTATTTAGCGGCAGGTCGGCCGGTGGTGACCATGCGCACGGGTTTTGGCAAGTTCTATCCTGTCGGGCGCGGCTTGTTCGAATATTCGAACCACGAAGAGGCGCTTGCCGACATCGACGCGATAAACGCCGACTACTCCCATCACAGCCTTGCGGCGCGCGAGTTAGCACGGGAATATTTTGCCCCCGATCGCGTTCTCCGTCCGCTATTGGCAGCATGCGGCCTCTGAGGCAGTCGCCTGCGGCTAGACAGTCGCGCAAGCGGAAGTTCAGATCCTCGACCCAAAGGGTGCAGGACGGCAGCGGCTCTAAGGGACGATCGCCGGGACCCAGAAAATGGGCGTTTCGACAACTTGGTTCGCCGCCAAGCCTGCTGCGTTGGCTGCTCGCGTTTCTCGAGCCCGATCCGACAAAGAGGCTGCCTGGGATAGCCTGTCGTTGTCTGTCGTGATTGTCGCCACCGCACTTGTGCTGGCGACGTTCCGCGATTATGGCGTCACCTGGGACGAGGACGCACACAATTGGTACGGAAATTTCGTCCTCGACTATTACCTTTCGTTCTTTGGCGATAAGACCGCTCTACATTGGCGCGACTTGTATAATTACGGTGCTGTCTTTGATACGATAGCGGCAGCGCTAAACCGAATTTCGCCGATCGGGGTCTATGAAACCCGGCATCTCCTCAACGGCCTTGTCGGCGTTCTCGGATTGATAGGTTGCTGGAAGCTCGCCCGCACCGTGGCGGGTGCGCGCGCCGGTTTCATCGCCACTCTGCTTCTGATTTTGACGCCCAACTATTACGGGCAGATGTTCAACAACCCGAAGGACATTCCTTTCGCCGCCGGTGTCGTTTGGGCCACCTACTACATGGTTCGCGTCATCCCGACGTTGCCGCGGCCCCCGCCCCGCCTGGTCGCCAAACTGGGTGCGGTGATCGGCGCATCGATGGGGGTGCGGATCGGAGGCCTGCTCCTGGTATGTTATCTTGCTGTGCTGGTGGCCCTCGATGGGACGTGGCGAGCCCTCGCCGCCCGCCGTGCGGCAGTGCTGTTCAGCGCCTTGTCGACGAGCTGCCGGCATGTTCTCGTCCCGGTCATGCTCGTCGCATATCCGGTCATGTTGCTGTTCTGGCCATGGGCGCAGACCGACCCGGTGGAGAATCCGCTGCGCGCGCTGCAATTCTTCTCGCACCAGACCTTCCCCTTCTACACACTGTTTGCCGGCCAGTTGATCCCGGCGACCGACCTCCCCTGGACCTATCTTCCAACCTATATCGCGATCGCGTTACCCGAGCTGGTTCTGGTCTTGCTGCTTTGTGCACCGATCGTGGCAGCCGCCGCGCTGTGGCGCGGTCGTTTCGCCGTCCGCCGAGAACAGGCACTCGGAGCGTGCGCCATCGGCATCGGAATCGTCTTTCCCGTCGCCTATGCGATCGCGATTAAGGCAGTGCTGTTCGACGGCATGCGCCACTTCATCTTCGTGCTTCCCCTGATCGCAGTCGCCGCAGCCTTCGCTGCCGATCGGGGACTCGTCTGGCTGGCGCGCCTTCCGTACCGGCGGCCGATTGTCGTCGCGCTCGCCCTCTACGGCCTCGCCCATCTTTCGATCATGGCGATGCTGCATCCCGACCAGTACGTCTATTACAACGCCTTCGTCGGCGGCGTTGAGGGTGCCCAACGCAAGTTCAAGCTCGATTATTGGGCCAACTCTTACGCCGAGGCGGTGCAAGGGCTTGAGGACGATCTCCTCACCCTCTATGCCGTGGATTTCGAGGACCGCGAGTTCTCAGTAGCGGTGTGCGGACCACCAGTCTCGGCGGATTATTACTTTCCATCGAATTTTCGCTTCACCCGCGATCGTGCAAGGGCAGATTTTTTCATTGCCTTCACCAAGGACAATTGTGACCGATCGCTGCCCGGCCGGCCGGTTTATCGAGTTGAGCGGATGGGAGCTCTGCTCTCCGTCGTCCTTGATCGCCGCGATCTGATTGCTCAGCGACGGACCGCAACGCAAGCGGCGGTGCGATCACCGGCCCAGCGAGCTCCGGGACCGGCAGCCCCGCCAAATTCGGCTCCGCTCCCGTAGGGAAAGTTGCAAGTGGAGCGCTCCGAGTACGAAAAGCTCGATATCGTAGAAGATCGGATGTGGTGGTTCGCCGCCATGCACAAAAACTTGCTCATGCTCGCCCGCCGGATGCCAATCGGGAAGGCAAACCTCCCCATTCTCGATGCCGGTTGCGGGATGGGAGGATTCCTCAGGCGCTTGGCGCAAGAATACCGCGATAAGGCGATATTTGGACTGGAACTTGACCTTTTCGCTTGCATTCGTGCGGCGGCAAAGAGCGCCCTGCCCGTCTGTGCGGGATCGGTGAATGAGATCCCATTCCGCGACGGTTCGTTCGCTGCGATCTTCAGCGCCGATGTTCTGTGCCATCGCGCCGTCGACGAGGAGCGGGCACTACGGCAGTTCCACCGCTGCCTAGCCGAAGATGGCTGGCTCGTCCTCAATCTGCCGGCCTATCGCTGGATCCTGTCGCGGCACGACGCGGCAGTGCACAATATCCGGCGTTATACCACCTCGGGACTTTCCCGCTCGCTGCAAGCGATCGGCTTTCACCCAATCTATGTATCTTATTGGAACGCGGCGCTGTTTCCGCTGATGACAATCACGCGCAAGCTGCTCGCTGGAAGTTACGGCGCTGGGAGCGACGTCAAACCTTATCCCCCGCCGATAGAGCTAGTTTGCCGCTGGATCACGGGCATTGAGACCGCTCTCTTACGGCGCGGACTGAGATTTCCGTTTGGCGGCTCGGTTCTTGCGATAGCCACCAAAAAAGGCGCCTCTGATGCTTGAGACGGAACGGCCGACTTCCGGTGCAACGCCGCCGCGCTTCGCGCTCTCGATCGTAATCCCAGTCTACAACGGGGCGGGCAGCATTGCCGAGTTGGTGCGAGCAATCGAGGAACTTTCGATTGATGGCGGACACGAAATCGTGCTCGTCGACGATGGCAGCCCCGACGGCAGCCTGGAAATATGTGAGGCGCTTGTCGACAGCGCGCGCGTGCCGATCACGCTCGTGAGCTTGGCGCGAAATTTTGGCGAACATAATGCGGTGCTGGCGGGGCTACGTCACGCCAGCGGAGCGCACGTCATTACGATGGACGACGATTTGCAAAACCCACCCGAGGAGATCGAGCGCCTGCTCGCGCATGCCCAACGCAGCGCGAAACAGGTGATCTATACCTACTACGATGAAAAACAACATTCAGCTTGGCGCAACCTCGGGAGCCGCTTCACCGACCGCGTCGCCGATTTCGTGCTCGAAAAGCCGCAGGGCTTGTACCTCTCCAGCTTCCGCTGCATGAGCGCTTTTGTCGTCCGCGAGGTCAGCCGCTATGAGGGGCCGTTTCCTTATATCGATGGGCTGATCCTGCAAGTGACACACGACATCGACCGCTTGAGAGTACGGCACCTGCCGCGCGCCGCCGGCCGCAGCAACTATACGTTGCGTCGGCTCATGCGGCTTTGGATGAGCATGTTTGTCAATTTTTCGGTGATGCCGTTGAGGATCAGCACGATCACCGGGTTCGTCTTCAGCGGCATCGGCGCGATTGGCGGCGCGATGGCTATCACTGAGGCCTTGCTCTATTCGCCGCCTGCCGGCTGGGCCTCGCTGATGGCGGCGGTGCTGTTGCTCTCGGGCGTACAGCTCGTGATCCTCGGCATCATCGGCGAGTATCTCGGGCGGCTCTACCTGACCGCTACCGGCAAACCTCAGTCGGTGGTGAAAGAGGTGCGCCGCAGCCATTCGCTGTCCCCCGGCGAGAGCCGGGCGACGGTGTTGTTGCCCGAGCGCGCCTGAACACGATGATGGCGTACTACGCCAGTTCTCATGGCCGCTATCCTCATCGGGATCGCCGGGCAAATTGTGCTGAAGTCCGGGGCCAACGGGTCAGCTACCGTGGTTGCCCAGTTTCTCAACCCATTGACGATGATCGGCCTTGCGCTCTACGTCGTGGCGGCCGGCTGCTATGTCGTGGCGCTGAAGAAAATCCCGCTCTCGGTCGCCTTCCCGTCGGTGGCGGCGAGCTACGCGGTCGTGGCCGTCCTCGCACATTTGTTGTGGGACGAACCTCTCGGCTGGCCGCAACTGGCCGGCATGGCGCTGATCGGCGGCGGGGTGCTACTCATTCATCAGTATTGAAGATAGCTGAAAGCCCTTCCTGACGGCCCAGAAAAGCGCGAATTTCAGCGACGACCCAGTCGGCCGCCTCGGCCGAAAGCTGCGGATACATCGGCAAGCTGAGGATTTGCGGCGCCGCGCGCTCGGTTACGTCAAGACCCGACGGACCGCAGCCGAGGCGAACCCGGTAAGCGGGTTGTTGATGAACGGGAAGCGGGTAATGGATCCCAGTGCCGATCCCGGCGGCCCGCAGGTGAGCCCGCAACGCATCGCGGTCGGCGACCCGGATCACATATTGGTGGAAGACGTGGGTGGCATCCGGACGCCGCACCGGAAGGACTACCGGCAGACCGGAGAGACCGGCGTCATAGCGGGCTGCGATCGCCTGCCGGCATGCGTTGTCGGCGGCGAGGAAACCGAGCTTGACCCCGAGAACCGCTGCCTGGATAGCATCGAGACGCGAATTGATGCCGCTGCGTGCGCTGATAAACCGCTCGCGCCAGCCATATTCACGAAGCTCGCGCAGCGCCGTTGCGAGCGCGGGATCGCTCGTCACGACCATGCCGCCGTCGCCGAGCGCGCCGAGGTTCTTGGTCGGGTAAAAGCTGAAGCACCCGACATCGCCGAAGGATCCGGCCGGCTTGTCCCGATAGACTGCCCCGTGGCTCTGCGCGCAATCCTCGATCAGCCGTAAACCGTGCGCCCGCGCGATCTCCGCCAAGCCGGACAATTCCGCCGGCTGCCCATAGATGTGAACCGGCAGAACTGACGCGGGCCGGCCCGGCGGCGGCCTCTCAAGCGCCCGCAAAAGCTCGCGTGGCGCCATCGTGTAGGTGCCGGGCTCGACATCGATCAGCACCGGCGTCGCGCCGGCCCGTTCGATCGCCGCGACCGTCGCCACTGCTGTATGAGACACAGTAAAGACAAGATCACCGGCGCCGATGCCACAGGCGCGCAGCGCAAGCTCGATCGCATCCGTACCGCTCGCAACACCGATAGCGTGCGCCACTCCAATAAAATCGGCAAACCTCTTCTCGAATCCCTCCACGTCTGTGCCGAGAATGTAAGCCCCGCCTTCGAGCACGCGGGCAATCGCGGCGTCTATTTCGGCGCGCCGTGCAAAATAAGCGGCTCGGGGATCGGACTGCGGAATGGTGATGGGCGGGTCGCTTGCGGTCATACGCTCATCAGAGATAACTCGCCACGCGGCTGCGGTAATAGACAAGTGAGCGGGGCAATCCCTCCGCGATTCCGACCCGCGGCTGCCAACCGGAGAGCGAGCGAAAGCGGCTGTCGTCGATCAGAAAATCGCCGACATCGATGCGCCTGCGCTCTGCCGGAAACTCGCGGATCACGTATTCTCCGCCGTCATTCGCCGCGATCAGCGCCTCTGCCAGAGCCGCCAGGCTCACCGCCTCGCCACCGACATTGAGCGCCAACCCCTCGGCCGCAGGCGTGATGGCGGCATAAAGGAACGCGTCGGCGGCATCTTCGACATACAGCAAATCGCGATGCTGCTCGCCACCCCAGACCTCAAAGGGCTCATCCTCGATCACCCGGCGCAGCCAAATGCCGATGAAGGTCTGGCGCGCATCCTTGATCCGCATTCCCGGACCATAGACGTTGGTGAGCCTCAAAGAACGGGTCCTGATACCATACACGTCGCAATAGAGCAGATGGTAAGCCTCCCCCGCCATCTTGTTGACGCCGTTGACATCGACGGGTCGCAACCGATGACGCTCGTCGACCGGGAGATATTCAGGACGGCCGTAAATCTGCCGTGTGCCGGCATGCACGATCGCAATGCCGGGATTGACCTCGCGGCAGGCTTCGAGCAGCTGCAGTTGCGCCGTGCAGTTGGTCGCGAGATCGACTTCTGGAGAGGACATCGAGTCGAGATGGCTCGTCTGCGCCGCGAGATTGAACAAGAAATCTCGCCCTTTGAGCAGATGCCTCAAACCGTAGCCGCCGCGGATATCGGCAATGTTGACGGCGACCCGATCGTGAATGTCGGCGATGTTGGCGAGGTTGCCGCCATATTCGGGGATCATGCTGTCGACCAGCAGAACCTCGGCGCCGAGGGCGACGAGCCGCCGTGCGATGGCAGAGCCGATCAGGCCCAAACCTCCGGTGATCAGCACGCTGGCGCCGGAATAGACTTTGAGCTGAGACTCCGCCTTTGGGCTCATTCGTCGATCGTCAATCCACCGGTCGATATTACAACGCGTCGGGCTTTTCAGCTATTCCGGAACGCTCAACAAACGCACTATGCCCGGCACAGGATCAAAAAACAGCGACGATATTAAGCTAGGTATTATTGGGATAGCACGCGGTTGCCGTCAGCGAGGTTCCTCCCGCCGCGAGCTGCACCAGTTGCGGTACCGCAGTTACGAAGGTGCTTGTGAGGGTCACCTGCGAAAAGCCGGCGGTGCCGCCGCAGGTGCCGCGTTATTCAAGGTGATGGCGGAACTCGGAATTGACAGGCCCCAACCGCTCGCGATGGTCTGGATGTAGCTGTTCGTGGTCGTTGAACTATAGGTGCCGCTAGACGCGGCTGCTTTGGGTCGTGCCCTGGGCGATTGCCATGCAACGCGCGCCCGCGATAGCAGTCTCTTGCAGCGCCTGCTCGGTCCACAGCAAGCGGCCGAATTCGATGGTGCCGAAGAGGAACATCATGAATATCGGTGCGACCAGCGCAAACTCGATCGCCGTGGTCCCACCGCACGCCGCGACCAACGATTCTGCTCTCGGCTCGTTCATTGCGTTTCGACCAACACGCTGCGGCTGATCGTGCCGTTCGGCACAAAGCCGAAGCTCGGGAACATCGGAGAGATACTATGGTTCGCGGTGATCGTCACAAATTGGCCGGCGAAACCGGCGCCAGTGCAAGCGTTTCCGCAAGCAACGGTTCCTCCCCAGGTCCAATTGCCAGGCGATCCGCTCGGACAGTAGCAATGCGTGCCATCGTTGCTGTTGTTCACGTTCACAGTGCTGGTCGCCCAGCCGGAGCCGTTCACGTTGTTCACGACGCTCGAGATATTGCTGCTGAGTGTGCTCGGATTGCTGCCGACCATTGCCGTGTCGTTCAACGCGTAATGAGCGCCGGCGTCGGCCGCTATCCAATCTGCTGCGGCGTCAGTCCGCCGCAATCGGGATGATCATTCATGCCTGATTGCACGCGGTCGCCGAAAGGGTAATCGCGGCATTCGGAATGATCGGTCCCACGATAAAATTGAAGGTAAAGTCGAAGCTCACCTGGTTTCCACAGGACGCCCCGGTCACCTGAAAATTAGACAAGTCGCCGCTCGGGATAGACATCCCGAGCAGCTGGCCGGCAGCGAAGTTCTGAACACCCGTGTTGCCGGTGCTCCCGCCGCACGACGCGGGCCCGCTGGCACAGCAGTTGACGGTTGCGCAACGCGCCGCCGCTTCGGCGGCATATTGCAGTTCGGAATTGGTCCAGTAAAGTCGCGCGAACTCGACGACCCCCAGCAGAAAGACGAGGAGCGGGATCGCCGCAAGGGCAACTCGATCGTTTCGGTCCCATCGGATGCCGTGACCAGCCGGCGGAGCAAACCTGCGATGCGCGAGAGCTCGAGAAGGAAGGATCGATAAGGGGAATTCATGGGAGCCTTCAGTAGACCAGCGCGGTAGCTTGTGCCGTAAGATTGAATCCGTTGGACGGGCCGAACCCGAGATAGCTGAAGATTGGTGTATAAGTATAGCTCGCGTTGACCTGGGCTAAAGTGACCGGGGTCTGGCCCGTAGGGCAGCAATTGCTGGTATGAGTGGCGTTGCAGAGGTTACAGGGTGGCGAGAATGTCTCGGCGGTGTAGGTGGTGCCGCTCTGGCATCCGCAATACGCGTTGCCAACCGAAACTGTGACATTAGT
>Ga0318540_10000531_pt1 | contig 11040 bp, 11 predicted proteins | sample GRESIP166b4f25_FD_203485 | JGI IMG/M metagenome (GOLD analysis project Ga0318540, IMG submission 203485) | Tropical soil microbial communities from Luquillo Experimental Forest, Puerto Rico - GRE.SIPMG.166b4f25 | ecosystem: Environmental > Terrestrial > Soil > Tropical forest > Bulk soil...
CTTATAGCTGGTCATGCTGCGAAACAGCACTTCGACCTCTGCGGACGTCGCCTTCGGCCCCGCAGGCTTGCGGCGGCCGCTCCCCACGGTCAGCACCAACATGCGCCCGTCGGCGCCGTAGTTGATGTAACCGACGGGATTGGGCCCCAGAAACTCAGTCTTGGCGCCGGAGGCAATTTCCTCGCGCACTGCCGCGATGAGCTTCCAGGTGCCGATGAGATGTTTGTGGGTGGAATCGTTGGACATGTCGCAAGCTTTAACGCGTTGCCGCGACGGAGCAAAGTGCGTCTGGGGAGAAGGGGAACGTACGATGCGGGGGATCGCCTCGCCGCGAAGGCCGGTCGCATCAGGGGCGGCAGCCGCCTACGGGAAAGGCTCCTCGTTCATATAATTCGGCCGAAACACCCAAATGGCCGCTGGCTCCGACGGCGTTGCGCGCGCCGCCATGAACATGTCGTCCGCATCGGCGCACAGGTCGACGTTTGCAACTGGAGCGCCGTCTTGCATGGAAAACGCGCCGAGTTTCGCAGGATTTCGGAATGCCACGACGACATGGCCGGCTCTGTCATTCAAGGCCATGGGGAAATTGGTGCCGTTGCCCGCCGGCCAGTTCGCCATTGCCTTTCCGGCGGCGCGATCGATGACGACGATTGCCTGGTTGGCCGGATCGTTGACGAAAATGCGATTCGCACGTCGATCGAGCTGGAAGCTCTCGGGATGCGCCTTCAGCTCGATATCGGCGACTTTGTTTCGGTTGGTTGGATCGATGACCGCCAATGCACCATGGCCGTATGCCACATACACGCGATTGCCCACTGCATCCACGCGCACGTTGTCGGCATCGGCGCCCAACGGGATGCGCGCGATCTCCCGATAATCATCCCCTCGGAAAATCGCAGCCGTTCCATCGCCCCCGTTGGCGACGTACAAAGTATCCGTCGCGGCGTGATAGCCAAGCCCTTGCGGCTTGTTCAGGCCCGAAATGACCTGCATGACCTTGTTGGCATCGAGATCGATGACTGCCACCGTGTCGTTTTCGAGCTCGGCGACAAACAGGCGATTGCGCCCGAGATCGACCGCCAAATGGTCGATGCGGCCGCGAACTTCGCCCAGCGGGATTTTCCTTTCCAGCAGGAAAAGCGTTTCATCGGCCCAACCAGGAGACACGAGGAGAGTGCTCGTAATCGCCAGCGCCGCGGTCAACGATTTCATGGCATCGTCTCCTCGTTTTCTGTGATCTCAACCAGCGTCTTTTGGTTGGGATCGCGCCGATGCTGCAGAGGTTCGTTTAAGGCAGTTTTATGCCGAACTGGACGGAGCGATTGGCGGCGTCGTGAAACGCCCGTCTTCTACGCGTCTGACTGGATCCATGCTTCTGCTTCAGCTATGCGCGATCGCATTGACCAGCCAAAAGCCCGCAAGGCTCATCAGGCTGACAAAAACCAGGGCAATGGCATTTATGACCATGCGATGCCGATACTCATCCTCGCTTTCCGGGCATTCGTATTTCGAGAGGTCTGGGACCGGTGCGTCATCTGGCTCGGAATAACCGATCGGGGCCTTCCCTCGATGACTTTGCTGCCAAGCACCCGTTCGCGACCGGAACCGTATGACCCGGCTGTCAGCGTCGGATGAGATCACGGGCGGCGGCAAGCCGCGCCAAGCCTCGCCGCATCGGCCGCGGATTCTTTGGCGCAACTGCGGATCTTGGGGCTTCACGACGGTGTATCGGAGCAGGGGGCCCCACTCGGGGTCGTCGCCTTGAAACTCGACGATCGCATCTGCGGGAGCCCGGCGGCCCTTGCCGAATTCCTCGACGTGGGATGCGTCAACGATCTCTAACGACGGATCGCGCGCGAACGCCGCGAATGCCGCGAGTTCGGCGCTGCTCGCGCCCCCGACGCGCCAGGAAGACTCGAGCACCCCCGATCGCGGCCGACTGTCAGCGCCGATCCCCTGAGCGACGTCGTAGTTCCGGCGCGATGCCGTGAAACCGTGGAACTCCTCCGCCGCCGCGTCGTATTGTCTTGCTGCCGCCACGCCGGCGCGTACCTCGGGCGACATCGGGAGCCCATCGAGAACGTCCCAACCGCCGCGCACGCACACGAGATCGGATCCGCCGTAAACCGGCTGCCCCTTGTTGTCCGCCACGGTCCTTTGCGTCCCGTGATAGCTGATCCTGAGGCCGCCGACCGCGACCTCTCCGACGCTCAATGTCCTGACTTGGCGCAAGTTCTCTTCGAGCACCAATCCATATGTGGCCATCTCGCCGGCGCCGATGTTTTCCAGCACGGCATCGAGCTCATTCAAGGTTGTAACCACCGTCTGGTCTTTTCCCGACGCACTGAGCGGTTTCTTCAGACGGATCGGTCCGCGCGCGAGCAGGCGTCTGGCCGCCACCTGGGCATCGCGGTTGCTGAATATGGTGTAGCCCGGCAACACAATCTCCCGCACCCGCTCGGCGAAGGCCGTGGACCAGCCCGGTGGTCGCTCCGCGTCAGGATCGACTAGGCCATGGGTGATGGCTTTCGTCTTCACGAAAAGATAGGGGACAACACCGCCGTAGAGATCATTCGGAGAATGAATGCCGAGACGTGCTGCCTCGTCCAGCAGCAAGGTGTCGTCCGGCACGAAGAAGAGCGGGCCGGAATAGTCATGTGCCGTGTCGTAGTGCCCCCCGAACTCGTAGCCCTTGATCTTTGCGATCGCCTTAGCGTCCGAGTCGAGCACGGCTTTGTGATGTGCTTGCAGCGGCTTGCCGAACCGCGAGAAGTAGAGCACGACGATGCCATTCGCCATGGTAACCGACCTCCATCCAGGTACCCGATCCGCGGTGGCCGCTGCGCGGGGCTCCCGAGATTGCGTTCTTCCTTCAGCGCACACATCCGTCGGGCAGACGCGCGCGATCGGACTAACGCTGCAGAGGTCCGTTTAAGGCAGGTTTATGCCGAGTTGGGCGGGATGATTGGCGGCAGTCACAAGTCCGAGAGGCGTATGTTACTTTTGAAACATTATGGATAAGTGCGAGTGGCTGCCCGATACCGGGCGGCTTAAAACTGTCTTAAACTTCGCATGTGTTGAAGCAGTCGTGCGCTGGTGGGTGAACCGAAAGTAGCGCGGCAGCTTTCCAAAAAGGCGAACACATGCGTCTTCTTGTCGTCGAAGACGAGCCTCGAATTTCGGAACTCATCAAGGCTGCGCTGGAGCGCGCCGAGTTTGCCGTGGACACCGTGCGGCTGCGAGCCGATGCGCGAGAAGCGCTGGCAAATACCGCCTACGATGCCGCAATCCTCGACCTCGGACTCCCCGACGGTGACGGGCTAAACCTGCTTGCCGAATTGCGGCCTGCTGGAAACCGCATGCCTATTTTGATCCTGACGGCACGCGATGCGGTGGAGCAGCGTGTGCTTGGCCTCGATGCGGGCGCAGACGACTATCTCGTGAAGCCGTTTGCAATGAGCGAGCTCGTTGCCCGGACGAAGGCCCTGCTGCGCCGTCCGGGAGCGGCGCTCGGTACCACCCTTGAGGCCGGCAATATCGTCTTCGATACCATCGGTCGCGACGTCAGCGTTGCCGGCATTCCACTGCAGCTTCCTCGCCGTGAAGCTGCGATTTTGGAGCACCTGCTCCGCCGCCAGGGCCGCGTCGTACCGAAGAGCGTTCTCGAAGACAAGCTCTATGGCATCGACGAGGAGTTGGAATCAAACGCCGTTCCGGTGCACGTGCACCATCTGCGGCGCAAGCTGCAAGACGCCGGCGCCAGCGCGGAGATTCATACCGTGCGCGGAGTAGGCTATTTGCTCGCCGAGACTAAAGGATGAGTTTTGGCGACTTTCGCTCGTTGCAAGTGCGCCTCGCGGTGCGCCTCGCGGTGTTGTATGTCGCCGCCGCTGCAATCGCGGTCGGTGTTTTGGTCTATCAGGCCTACGACACGGCGGGATCGTTGAATGACCGCGAACTCAGCCTGCGCGCTGAGGATCTCGCGCGGGCCATGGTCGCCGACGGCGGGGGCCAGCCTCGCCTTGAGCTGCCCTCGAAGCTCGCTGCCGCATATGCGGCAGCTCCCGAAGATGACCTGTTCGCGATTCGCGATACCCATGGCCGCCTCGTTGCCGCATCCCCCGCGGAGTTTGGCGACCGCGTGTCCAAATGGCCTCCGGCCACGGATGAGCCAAGCTATTTCCGCCTCAGTGGCGCTGGGTCCGAGGATTTTGGCTCCGAGACTTACTACGGCCTGAGCGTCGCGCTGCAGACGGCCGCGGGTGAGATGTGGATATCCGTGGCGCGGACGGAAGGATCAGACGCTCTCATCAGATCGCTTTTGCGCGAATTCGTATTCAACGCCATTTGGGTGAGCCCGTTGCTCATGTTGGCCACATTGGCAATCGGCATCTTTGCGATCCGCAACGGACTCAAACCCGTGCGCGAGATTTCCCGCATGGCGTCGTCGATCGGTCCTGATGCGACGTCGGTGCGGTTGCCTGAACAAAACCTCCCGACGGAAATCGTGCCGCTGGTGGCATCCATCAACCATGCGCTCGACCGGCTCGAGCAGGGCTTCGCCGTGCAGCGCGAGTTTACCGCCAATGCCGCCCATGAGCTTCGCACCCCGCTCGCGATCATCACGTCGGCGCTGGAAACGATGGATGGAAATGGCGAGCTCGAGAAATTGAGGACCGATGTCGCGCGCATGAACAGGCTGGTCGAGCAACTCCTTCGCGTCGCCCGTCTGGACGCCATCGCGCTGGAATTCGGCACCGTCGATCTCAACAAGGTCGCATCCTCCGCCGTGGCGGCGATGGCGCCTTGGGCCATCGGCCAGCGTAAGACCATTGCGTTCGTCGGAACCGAGCGGCCGGTGGGCGTGAAAGCAAACGCGCACGCGCTCGAAGATGCGCTGCGGAATCTGCTTGAGAACGCGGTCGTTCACGCGCCGGCTGGAACGGAAGTGATCGTGACGGTCGATCGCGCAGGCCGGATCGAGGTGGCCGATCGCGGCGGCGGCGTGCCGCGGAAAGATCGTGAGAACATTTTCAAGCGGTTCTGGCGCGGCGGGGGCGAAAAGAAGGAAGGCGCCGGCCTCGGCCTCGCCATCGTCAGCGAAATCATGCGAGCGCATGGTGGCAGTGTCAGCGTCGCAGACAATCCGGGCGGCGGTGCCCTCTTCATCCTCTCATTTCCATCTTTGCAACCCGCAGACTCGAAAGCCGCCGGCAGGTGCATTGCAGGAGAGGGAGCACGAGCGGCGACCGCGACGCGCAACTGAGCATTCGGTGCTTTTGAAAAACGATAAGATCGAACGCGACTGTGGTGTTTTAGATGCTGCCGTCGTCGGGTCGAGGGGCGAAGGCTTAAAACCTAGCCCCGACCCCGCCCGCCCCGAATAAGGGAGGAGAAGCGGCGCGCCATCCGGCTCAATCGTCATCATCGTCGTCGTTGTCGGCGCGAAGGCGACCCGTTTGCGAGTCGACCGCCATTTTGCTGGTCTCCCCATTCATGGAGCCGGTCACTTCGATATACCTACCGTTGCGGGAGATGACGACGTTTGACCATCCGTCGGTTTGCAATTTCTCCAACACCTGCTCTGCGGTCACTGGGCGGTCTCCCGCAATGAGAGCGGGTGGGTCGGCCTGTTGCGCGTTCGCGATCATCAGGCCGGCGCTTGCGGTGAGTAACGCAACGCCGATCACGCTTGCGATGAGTCGATTCATGTCTCTCTCCTTCTGGTACATGGTCCATCGACGGGCAGAGCAAAGCGGCGCCCATTTAAGGCAAAATTAAACGGCGACTTGGGTCGATCACAGAACGGTGAGGCCGCGACTTCGTGCCGTCGTACAGCACCGGCGCTCGTGAATGTTTGCGCGAAACGTGAGCGAGGATCGCGCAAGTTGCCGCGCCAGCTTGAGTTTTAAAACTGCCTTAAACAAACGCTCCCAGCGTAAGGAGGCTTTCGACTGGTGCAAACATTCGCGTTTGCCGACAAGCGACAAGTACGCCGTCAAGTCGAAAGCGGGAGGTGACGGATGTCGATAGCCGGGCTGCCATTCGTCCGCGCATAGCCGGGTGAGCGACCGATGGACGGAACGATCGTCAACGTTGCCATTTATCTGACGGCGACCTTTGCCGCCGCGCTTGTCACGGGGGTGGCAGGGTTTGCATTCGGATTGGTTGCCGCCGGCGTTTGGCTGCACATCCTCACGCCGATACAGACCGCGACGTTGATCATCGCCTTCGGTCTTGTCGTGCAGGGCATCTCGGTCTGGAAATTGCGCCACGCGCTGCGCTGGAGTCGGCTGTGGCCATTCCTGTTGGGGGCGGCCTTTGGAGTCCCGTTGGGCGTGGCGATTCTCGGATGGGCGCGTCCTGACTACGTCCGCGTCACCGTCGGCGTGGTGCTCGTGCTCTACAGCACTTATAGCCTGGCCCGGCCCGCGATGAAGCCCGTTAAGCGCGGCGGTGCTACGGCGGACGCGGGCGTGGGCTTTCTGAACGGCATTCTCGGCGGCCTCACCGGCCTCGCCGGCATTCTCACGACCATCTGGTGCGGCCTTCGTGGTTGGCCCAAGGACGAGCAGCGGGCGATCTTCCAGCCGATTGGAGTGGCGATCTTCGCCATGAGCGGTCTGTGGCTTGGGATCAACGGTGCGGTATCGACCGACACCATTTGGTTCTTCGTCATTGGCCTCCCGGCATTGCTGGTCGGGACGTGGCTGGGATTAAAGCTCTATGGACATCTGGATGAAGCCGGCTTTCGCAAGCTGGTCCTCGTCCTGTTGCTGGTCTCGGGAATCGCGTTGGTAGCGCCCGCTCTCACACCGCTTTTTGGGTGATGGTCGGCGACGAAGTGCACAGCGTGCTGCTGACTGCTGGCCGCGAAGTACGGAACGAGGTTTTTAGTACGCACATCATCGCGAGCGAATGCCGCGCCTGGCCGTCTCTCTGATTACACCACATAGCGCGACATAAGCTTCATCGAGTGGGCACTCGGCCTGCAAGTGCCGCCGATGTCGATGAGTTCTACGGCAGCGCTCGATACGGAAGGTCGGGCCTCACCGATCTGTGATTTCGGGCCTCACCGATCTGTGATTAACGTAGGCCGACGTTTAATTTTGCCTTAAATGTAGACCGCTTCGCTCTACTCCTCGATGTATGTACCGCGAAGGAGAGAGCTATGGATAGACTCATCGGATGTCTGATCGGCGGTGCGGTACACCAACCCTTTGAGGGGAATGTGACGACCGCTCACATCATCTCGACAGACCTGTCTCAGATCTATGTTGCCGCCTCTTGGGCAGGGACGGTGGAACTTGCCATCGTCGCCGCCGTCGGTCTCGGCCTCTGGCTTCGGGAGCGCAAGTTCGCCCAGCGCATCTGATCTCCGCGCAGCGGATCAAGATTTCGTGAAAGCTTCGAAGCCGGGAGCGGTAACGGGGTTAATGGCCGAGGGAGATAGGTGATGAAGGTACACCTCTGGTTGGCCGGCATCGTGCTGCTGGGCGTCGTTGCGCCGGCAGCCGCAGCGGAGAGCGAAGCCGAGCGGCTCAAGCAGGCTCAGGGACTGTTTCAGCCGCTTCCGCGGGACATGGCGAGGCCGGACGCGCCGATTACGCCGCAGCGTGTCGATCTCGGTCGGCTGCTCTTCTTCGATCCTCGACTGACGGTCGACGCCGACCTCAGTTGTTCCAGTTGCCATCAACCAGCGCGCTACGGAACGGACGGGCTGCCCAAGTCGATCGGTGTCAGGCAGCGACCGCATCCGCGCCATGCCCCGACAATCCTCAATGCCGGGCTCAATTTCATCATTCACTGGCGCGGCGACCGTGACAGCCTCGAGGATCAGGTGATAAAGGCGCTCGCCTCGCCGATCACGAACGGGCAACCTGACGAGAAGGCAATCATCGACCGACTCGAACAAATTCCGAGTTACGCCCCGCTGTTCAAAGCGGCTTTCCCTGACGATCCTCATCCAATGACGGGCGCAAACATTGCCACGGCCATCGGGGCCTACGAGCGGACCTTGGTGACACCATCGCCTTTTGATCGCTACCTCGCTGGTGACGTCAATGCATTGTCGCCCGAAGCTCGCGCCGGCCTCGATGCCTTCATCAATACCGGCTGCGCAGCGTGCCACAACGGTGTCCTCGTTGGCGGTGGAATGTACCGAAAATTTGGCGTCGTTGAGCCCTATTGGAAGGCAACGGGCAGCCAACCCATCGACAACGGACGCGCCGATGTCACCAAGAACCCCGACGACCTTTATGTTTTCCGCGTTGCCAGCCTGCGCAATGTCGCGATGACCGCGCCATATTTTCACGATGGGTCCGTGGCGACGCTTCCGGAGGCCGTCCGCGTCATGGCGCGGGTGCAGCTCGGGGTGACGCTGGGCGACGCCGAGACGCGCGACATAGTGGCGTTTCTGGAGAGCCTGACGGGCGAGCTGCCAGCAAACTTCGCCACCGTCCCGACCCTTCCGCCGGCGTCGGTCACGCCCCCGCGCGCGAGCAGCAAAGAGAGTCTCCGGTAGCAGTCCGGGCGGTCTACCAAAACGATCGGCGCTTCGCGCAGCAGAGCCCTGGCGAAAGCCTGTCCATCGAGTCATCGCGACTGGAGCGCGGCGGACATAGCAAGCTGACGCCGTGCGTCAGGGTTTGCTCTCGCGCGGTTGATGCCCGCGGACTCGATAAAACTGCCTTAAACCGGCTCCTTTAACATCGACGTCATCGAATGCTGATCACGCAGCACTCGCGGCACAGACAATAGGAGTTGGTCAATGACGACAGCTCGACAGGCTGGAATCGTATTGGTCGTTGGAATGATGGTGATGAGTGCGATAGCGGCTTCGACGAAGGTGCAATCGCAGCCATCGGCATCTGGGCGTGAGGCGCCGAGCGTTTTCGATGGGGTCCTCAGCAGTGTCGCAGTCAGTCCCGAGATGAGCACCGCGGAGCTGCGAGTGGCGCTGACGGAGTCCAGCGCGATCGTCCTCGACGCCAGACCTTACGAAGAATACGCCGTCAGTCATATTCCGGGCGCGCGAGCGGTTCCGGCAAAGCCGGGCACGACACCTGCGCTATACGTCGCCGATGCAGCCGATATCGTGAAAACCATCCCGGACAACGGTCAGGCGCTGATCTTGTACTGCAACGGTCTCTTTTGCGGCCGTAGCGAGCGGTTTGCCGATGACTTGACCAAGCTCGGATATCGAAACGTCCGCAGATACCAATTGGGCGCCCCCGGCTGGCGTGCGCTCGGCGGTGTCATGCAGGTGGAAAAGCCGGCATTGCTGCGGCTGCTTGCGCAGGATGCGACCTCGGTGTTGATCGACGGCAGGGCGGAGGTGGGTCTCAAGCCGCGCCTTCGAAACGCGGTATCGATCCCGTTGCCGCAAGCCTCCCAAGCCAAGGATGACGGGCGTCTGCCTATGACCGACCACAACACCCGCATCTTTGTGGTTGGCGCCAACGGCAGTGAGGCGCGCGCCGTGGCAGAGGCAATCGTGCATGACGCGTTTCACAACGTCACCTTTTTTGGCGGCGCGGTCACCGATCTGCCGGAGCTGCTGGACGATGAGGAACGCTAGCGGGAGAGATTACCTCGATCCGGCCGGCACTCGGCGTCATGTGAGCTCACTTCATGACGCCCACTGGCGTTCTGCTTTTTACATGCCAAAGACAAGAACCCGGAAGGTTCCGGGCATGATCTTGCCTCGGGGGCTCGGCGTTTCTCCGGTCGGAGGCAGGGGCTCGCGGTCGGATAATGGCAGGAATATCTTTTTTGTCTTAAGATCGAGCGCCATGTTCCGCGCTCCCGGCGCTGTCTTCACGGTTTCGACCACGCGGTAGTTATCTGGAGACTCCTGCTGGATGATCGAAACAGTGCCGTCGCCGCCATTGGAGGTATATACGAGCCGTGTTTCCGGATCGTATGCGGAATCATCCGGTCCCGGCCCGATTGGTAGCGAGCCAATCACGCGCCCATTATTCGAATCCAGAATGACCATCCGGCGATTTGCACATCCAATGAAAAGCCTTCCGTTCTTCTGGTCCACGGCCATGGTCCGTGGACCCACGCCAGGCGCGACCGGCCAAGTTTGACCTGCCGTCATCTTCCGTGAATCGATCTGCAGGACGACGTTTTTCTGCACTAAGTTGGCAAAAACATTTCCTTTTGCATCCGTGCCGACAAGTTCCGGTTTCCCGCCCAGGTCGAAAGCGCCGACCACGCTGCCTTCTTTGGAGTCGACAACAGTTGCGTTGTGGCTATTGAGATTGAAGGTAAAGACACGCTTCGTCGCGGGATCAAAGACGGTCGGCCCTGGGTTCTCGCCCGTTGATTTCACGTGGCCAATGGTTTCCAGCGTGTTCGTATTGAAGATCGTTAGTCGGGCAGCCCCGCCATTGCTGATAAAGCCGCGATCCAGTTCCGGATCAATTACGGTAAAGTGAACACCAGGTGTGTTGTCGATCTTTCCCACGAGTTTTCCGGAATCGACATCGATCACGACCACGTGCGTGCCGTGCGTCACATACAGTCGCCGGGCGGCACTATCTACTGTCGGATGATCCCATCCGTCATCGCCAGCAATGGCAATCGTTTGAAGGAGACGATAACCGCCAACGGCTGGTGTTGTCATGGCGACAGCGCTCAAGCCCAACACAAACAATACTGATATTGTTTGCATTGGTTCTCTCCTTGTGGACTGACTCCGAGGATGAGGGGTTTGATCGGCGCCATATGCATATCAAATATCTCCACTTGCCATGATCGTGGACATTCATTGCGCCTTCCGTGCGGGCCGGTGCGCCGGCACCGGAGGCTCAGCGCGGCGCCTCCTTCTCCTCCGGCGGTTTTATGTGTCGAAACGAAAATAGGAGCGAGAGGTCGTAGGCGATCTTCAACACGCCGCAGACGATGAGCGGCAATCCCGCAAACGACGTCGACAAGAGGGCGCCGGAGAGCGCCGGACTGATCGACGATGCCAAGCTGCGCGGGACCGCGGTCACGCTCGCGGCCGCCGTCCGCTCGGCCGGGGTCACCACC
>Ga0318540_10000548_pt1 | contig 10935 bp, 7 predicted proteins | sample GRESIP166b4f25_FD_203485 | JGI IMG/M metagenome (GOLD analysis project Ga0318540, IMG submission 203485) | Tropical soil microbial communities from Luquillo Experimental Forest, Puerto Rico - GRE.SIPMG.166b4f25 | ecosystem: Environmental > Terrestrial > Soil > Tropical forest > Bulk soil...
TGATGCTGGTGTTCCTCGCTGCCGCGGAAATACACCGCATCGTCGTCGCTGTCCTCGACATGCAGGCCGACGGTCGTCTCGTAGAACTCGCGGCTGAGCTTGAGATCCGTCACATCGAGCACGGCATGGCTCGAGCGTATGATGTTGAACGGTGGATCGAACACGTGTTGCGGAACGGGCATCTGGCTTTCCTTTGGTCGTTCCGGGACGGTCTGCAAGGCCAGATCCCGGAATCTCGAGATTCTTAAGCGGCGCAATTGCGCATCAAGCGTCGCCTGGGAACGACGGCGCCTCAAATTCCCAATCGTTGAATCCTGTGCGTGCCCCGCGCCAGCGAGACATGCTTGCGTGTGGCGAGATCCCGGCCTTCACCAAGCCGCAGCACCATATCGAGAAAGCCGTAAGCTGGCCGGCCGTCTGCGATTGCGTAGTGCTCGCAGCGAACGGCGCGCACGCGGATGCCGCCGAGCGGGAAAATGCCGGTCTCCACGGCCGCCTTGCGGACGACATCGACGACCTCGGCCATGTCGAGGCGTTCATCGAGATTGGCGGAATATTCGATCGTGAAATGCGGCATAACGGATCGCTCCACGTCAGAGTTCTATGCGAAATAACAACTGACCGAACCGTGGGCGCCATAGTCGGCCTGGATTGTGTCGCCCTTGCGGGTCTCGATCGGGCGGATGAACGATCCAGCCAGAACCACCTGTCCGGGTTCGAGTGCAAGCCCAAGCGGTGCGATTTTGTTGGCAAGCCAGGCGACGGCGGTAGCCGGATGGTTGAGCACGCCGGCGGCAAGGCCTGTCTCTTCCAATTGCCCGTTGCGGAAACAGAGCGCGCCGATCCAGCGCAGATCGGCCTCGAGCGGACGGATCGGCCGTCCGCCGAGCACGATGCCGGCATTCGCCGCGTTGTCGGCGATGGTGTCGTAAATTTTCCGCGTCGCCTTGGTGACTGGATCGACGCGCTCGATGCGCGTGTCTAGGATTTCCAGTGCCGGAACGACAAAATCCGTCGCATTCAGTACATCGAACAGTGTGCAGCCGGGTCCGGCAAGGCGCCTGCTGATGACGAAGGCGAGTTCCGCTTCCACGCGCGTGGCGATGAAACGGTCCGACGGCACGACCCCGCCATCGGTGAAAAACATGTCATCGAGCAGAATCCCGGAGTCTGGTTCGTCGATGTTGAGCGCGCTCTGCATCGCCTTCGAGGTCAGGCCGATCTTGTGGCCTCTCACTGTGCGCCCTTCGGCCGTCTTGATCTCGATCCAGGTCTTCTGGATCGCATAGGCGTCCTCAACGGTGATCGCGGGATATTCGAGCGAGAATTGTCGTATCTGGGTGCGCGTTTTCTCGGCCCGGTGCAGGCTTTCGGCGGCGACGCGAATCTCTTCCTTGGAAAGGGCCATGACTACGCAAAAAGCAGATGACGGGGATTTGCTTAACATGTTAAGTGAAGCCGATCAAACCGAATGACGCTTGCTGCGGTGCAAACTTTTCGTGATGACACGAGCGATGAAAATGGCGCGATCGGCCAAAGGTTTGAACAAGGGTTTGAGCAAGGGTTCCAATTCCGCCGCGGCGCCTGCGCGGCGCCTACCGATGCGCGAGTTCTCCCGCTCGTTGCCAATGTCGCTGCTCCGTGCACGCGAAGCGGTGATGCGGCAGTTCCGACCCTCGCTGCGCCAGCATGGGCTGACCGAGCAGCAATGGCGCATTCTTCGCGCGCTGGCGGCGATCAAGGCCATCGAGGTCACCGAGCTTGCGCGCACTGCCTTTCTTTTGGGCCCGAGCCTGTCGCGCATCCTGCGCGATCTTGAAGCGCGCCGCCTGATCGAGCGCAAGACCGCAAAGACCGATCTGCGGCGCGGCGTGGTGTCGATTTCCGAGAAGGGATTGAGGCTGATGGAGGTGGTCGCGCCATCGTCGGAGGCGATTTATGCCGCGATCACCCGGCGCTATGGCGCGAAAAAACTCGCGGAACTGCAGGAGATGCTTGGTGCTCTGGAGGCGAGCCTTTCAGGGCTCGAAGTCGCCGGCGAGCGAGAGGCCGAAGGTTACGAGTGACTACAATTTTGCATGATGCTACCCGGCTTCATGCCATGGACATGCGCGCGATTATTCGCTCAAAGTGCCGACCAAGCTGATGATCAAAATCAGCGACGGAGACGGGAACGCTGCACTGATCCCCTCGGTGCATTGACAAGTCAGAGGCTCAAAACCTGCACATGGTCATCATCAAGCTTGAAAACCTCATCGATTTCGTTGCGGACGTTTTTGCCCATGCGGACTCCTCGAAGGAGGAGGCGCGGCGGATCGCGACCTATCTCACGACCGCCAATTTGACCGGCCATGACAGCCACGGCGTGATCCGGGTTCCCGTTTATATCCGCTGGAAGACAATGGGCTCGGTGGTGCCGAACCAGACCCCGGAGGTCGTCGTGGATACGCCCTCTCTTGCGGTGGTTGATGGCAAGTTCGGTTACGGGCAAACGGTAACTCCGCAGGCCGTCAGGATCGGCATCGAGAAATGCAAGAAGGTGGGCCTTGCCGCGGTCGCGTTGCGCAACGCCGGCCATATCGGCCGCGTCGGTGACTGGGCCGAGATGGCGGCGGCCGAGGGCCTGGTCTCGGTGCATTTCGTCAACGCCGCGGGCTCTTTGCTGGTGGCGCCTTACGGCGGCGTCGAGAAGCGGCTGTCGACCGCACCTTATTGTGTCGGCATTCCACGAGAGGGGCAGGATCCGATCGTGCTCGATTTCGCGACCTCGATCGTTGCGGAAGGCAAGGTTCTGGTTGCAAGCCGCGGCGGCAAGAAGCTGCCGAAGGGCGCGCTGATCGATGCCGACGGCAGCTTGAGTGAAGATCCGGCCGTGCTGTACGGGCCGTATACGCCTGACGGACCGCGCGACCATGCCAAGGGCACCGGGGCGATCCGGGCTTTCGGCGAGCACAAGGGATCGGGGCTTGCGTTCATCTGCGAATTGCTCGGCGGCGCCTTGACCGGAACTGGTGCGACCGCGCCGAACCGGCGGTTCGCCAACGGTATGCTGGCGTTCTATATCGACCCTGATGTCGTCGACCCCGCCAACTTCTTCGACGGCGAGATCGCGCGTTACGTCGATTTCATCCGGGCAACCAAGCCGATTGCAGGTGTCGAACAGGTGCTGATCCCTGGCGATCCCGAGCGCAAAATGCGCGCCGAGCGCACCAGGAATGGCATCCCCTTGCCTGACGATACCTGGGCGGCGATAGTGAACACCGCGCGCGAGGTCGGTGTCAGCGAAGTGAGCATTCAGCGGGCCACGAGCTAATTCCACTCCAGCGAAACGGCAAAGGAAACGCAATCAATGCCAAACAAAGTCAAGCAGATCTGGGCCTCTGGCAAAACCGTCGTGAACGCCTGGCTTGCGATCCCGTCAGGCTTTTCCGCCGAGATGATCGCGCAATGCGGCTTCGACAGCGTGACCGTCGACATGCAGCATGGCGTGCAGGACTATCTGTCCATGGTGCAATGCTTCCAGGCAATGCACGGCCATCCGGTGACGCCGATGGTGCGCGTGCCCTGGAACGAGCCGGGCATCATCGGCAAGGTGCTGGACGGCGGCGCCTATGGCGTGATTTGCCCGATGGTCAACACGCCACAGGAAGCGAAGAATCTCGTCGCATATTCCAAATATCCGCCGAAGGGCGTGCGTTCCAACGGCCCGATCCGCGCCGGCATGTACGGCACTGCCGGCACCTACCAGAAGGCTGCGAATGACGAGATCGTGCTGCTGCCGATGATGGAGACCAAGACCGCGGTAGAGAGCATGGAAGCGATCCTCGATGTCGAAGGCATCGACGGGGTCTATATCGGCCCCTCCGATCTCGGCTTCTCCTATGGGCTCGTGCCGAAGCTCGACCGTGAGGAGCCGGAGATTCTCAAGATCTACGAGAAGATCGTGAAGGAATGCGGCAAGCGCGGCTTAAACCCAGGCATTCACTGCAGCGGCGCCGACGGCGCGGTACGCGCCATCAATATGGGCTTCAAGCTCGTGACGCTCTCGAATGAAGTTGGATTGATGTCGACCTACGCAAGGATGCAGGTCAACCAGACGCGGGAAAAATCCGGCGGCAAGGCGTGATTTTGTCTTCTCCCTCTCCACTGCTCTTGCGGGGAGAGGTTGGTCAAAGGCGATGCGACCTCTCCGTAGGGGAGGTGAAGCGACGAAGGAGGCTCCCATGACCCCGGCACCCGTCATCCGCCTGCATCCCGACGACGGCGTGCTGATCGCGCGCTCAAGCTTGCCGCCCGGCATGGTGGTGACGGAAGGGGTCACCACGGTCGAACGGATACCGGCGGGCCACAAGGTTGCGATCAAGTCGATTGCGGCAGGCGAACCTGTCCGCCGCTACGGCCAGATCATCGGGTTTGCGACGCAGCCGATTGCGCCGGGTCAGCACGTACATACGCAGAACTGTGGCATGGGCGATTTCGCAAAGGATTACGCCTTCGGCGTCGACGTGAAGCCGGTGCCGAATTTCGATCTGCCCGCGACATTCGATGGTATCCGCCGCCCCGACGGGCGCGTGGCGACGCGCAACTATATCGGCATCCTCACCTCGGTGAATTGCAGCGCGCATGTTGCCGGACTCGTCGCCGATGTCTTCAAAAAGAATCCGTTCACCGGCGACAATCCGCTCGCCGATTTTCCCCATGTCGATGGGGTGGTCGCGCTCACACACAAGACCGGCTGTGGCATGACGCAGGACGAACCGCTGAAGCTGCTTCGCCGCACGCTCGGCGGCTATGCGCGGCATGTGAATTTCTCCGCCGTGGTCGTGCTCGGCTTGGGCTGCGAGGTCAACCAGATCGGCGGCCTGATGGAAGAGCAGAAGCTCGCCGGCCGGTTGCGTTCGATGGACATTCAGGAAAAGGGCGGCACGCGCAAGACCGTGGAAGCCGGTATTGCCTTCGTGAAGGAGGCATTGACCGACGCGAACAAGGTGAAACGCGAGCCGGTTCCGGCAAGCGAATTGATCGTGGCGCTGCAATGCGGCGGCTCGGATGGCTATTCCGGCGTCTCAGCCAATCCGGCGCTGGGCGCGGCCAGCGATCTTTTGGTTCGGCACGGCGGCACCGTGATTCTTTCCGAGACCCCGGAAACCTATGGTGCCGAACATCTGCTGACGCGACGCGCGGTCAGCCGCGAGGTCGGCGAGAAACTGGTCTCCCTGATGCGCTGGTGGGAGGACTATACCGTGCGCGAGGGCGCGGAGATGAACGCCAATCCAAGCCCGGGCAACAAGGCCGGCGGGCTCACCACCATTCTCGAAAAATCGCTGGGCGCGATGGCGAAGGCGGGCAGCACCAATCTGGTCGATGTTCTGCACTACGCCGAACCCGTGACCAAGAAGGGCTTCGTCTTTATGGATACGCCCGGCTACGACCCGGTTGCCGCGACCGGTCAGGTCGCAGGCGGCGCCAATCTCGTCTGCTTCACCACGGGTCGCGGGAGCGTGTTCGGCTGCAAGCCCGCTCCCTCGATCAAGCTTGCCACCAACACGCCGATGTACAAGCGCATGGAAGATGACATGGACGTCAATTGCGGCACCATCCTCGAAGGCGAGGAGACGGTACAGCAATGCGGCCAGCGCATCTTCGACCTCATGCTGAAGACGGCCTCGGGCCAGCCGACCAAGAGCGAGAGCTTTGATTTCGGCGGCGCCGAGTTCGCGCCCTGGGTGCTGGGCGCGACGATGTAGCTTTCCCTCGCGCGCTGCCGCGACGGCCGCCCAACCGGGACCGGACAGCGAAATTTCGCTCGCCGCATAGGCATCTGCTGCCCGTTGTTAATGCTTGATCCGCGCCGGGACAGGTGTTCTGCTTAAAAAAGCTGCTGGAGTAGCCCGTCCCGTGTCGATCTACGTCGCACTGCATCACGTCACGCATTACAGATACGACCGCCCGATCGACCTCGGTCCACAAACCATTCGCCTGCGACCCGCGCCGCACACGCGTACCCCGATCCTGTCCTATTCGCTCAAGGTCACGCCTACGAACCATTTCGTGAACTGGCAACAGGACCCGCAGGGCAACTGGCTCGCACGTTATGTCTTCCCCGAGAAAGCGACCGAACTGAAAATCGAGGTCGACTTCACGGCGCAGATGACGGTGGTCAATCCGTTCGATTTCTTCGTCGAGCCCTATGCCAATTCCTTTCCATTTCAGTACACCGAGGTGCTGAAGGCGGAGCTTGCGCCTTATCTCGAGGCCATCGAGCCCGGGCCGTTGTTCGCAGCTTATTTGAGGTCGATCCCGCGCGAGGCGGATTTGACCGTGAATTTTCTGGTCGAGTTGAATGCCAATCTGCAGAAAAAGATCAAATACATCATCCGCATGGAGCCCGGTGTTCAGACGCCGGAGGAGACGCTGTCCGCGTCCGCCGGATCCTGTCGCGACTCGGCGTGGCTATTCATCCAGACCTTGAGGCATCTCGGGCTCGCGGCGCGTTTCGTCTCCGGTTATCTGATCCAGCTTCGTCCCGATATCGACCCGGTCGAAGGATCACGCGAAGTCGAAAACGATTTCACCGACCTGCACGCCTGGGCCGAGGTCTATCTTCCAGGCGCTGGCTGGATCGGCTTTGACGTGACCTCGGGCATGCTGACGGGCGAGGGACATATCCCCGTCGCCGCGACGCCGCATTACCGTTCGGCGGCACCGATCTCCGGCACGGCCGGACACGCCAATGTCGACTTCTCATACGAAATGAGCGTCAAGCGCATCCGCGAAGCGCCACGGATCACGAAGCCTTTTTCCGACCAGGCATGGGCCGAGCTCGACCGGCTCGGCGAGCGGATCGAGGCCGATCTCAAGGCGCAGGATGTGCGGCTGACCATGGGCGGCGAGCCCACCTTTGTTTCCATCGACGACATGGAGTCGCCGGAGTGGAATATCGCAGCCGTCGGACCGACCAAGCGCGGCCTTGCCGATGAGCTGATCCGGCGCCTGCGCAGCCGCTTTGCGTCCGGTGGACTGCTGCATTACGGGCAGGGCAAATGGTATCCCGGCGAAAGCCTGCCACGCTGGGCGTTCGGACTTTATTGGCGCAAGGATGGCGTGCCGATCTGGAAGAATGGCGATCTGATTGCCAATATCGACAACCCGCAGAAGGCCGATATTGCCGATGCCGAGCGCTTTGCGGATTCGACTGCGGAAAAGCTCGGCCTCTCCACCGATTACGTGCTGCCTGCCTTCGAGGACCCGGGCCATTGGCTGCAGCGCGAAGCGTCGCTGCCGAGCAACGTCGATCCCTCAGATTCCAAACTCGCCGACCCCGAAGAGCGCGCGCGCATGGCGCGGGTGTTCGACCAGGGGCTCAACACACCGAAGGGCTTTGTGCTGCCGATCCAGCGCTGGAACGCGGAGGCGACGCGCTGGCGCAGCGAGCGCTGGAAGCTCAGGCGCGGCAACCTGTTCCTGATGCCCGGCGATTCCCCGCTCGGCCTCAGACTGCCGATTGCGTCGCTGCCGTATATCCCGCCTGAAGATTATCCCTACATCGTTGAGCAGGATCCGCTGGCCCCCCGCGAGGAGCTGCCGATATTCGAGAGCGCCCCGGCCCCGAACGCGCCGCAGCAAGCCGTGCAGGAACAGCACCCGACCTCGAGGGGCGTGCGCACTGCGATGTCGATCGAGATCCGCGACGGCGTGCTCTGCGCCTTCATGCCGCCGGTCGAAAAGCTCGAGGATTACCTGGAATTGATCGCGGCCGTCGAAGCGACAGCCGAAGAGATGAAGCTGCAAGTTCATATCGAGGGCTATGCGCCGCCTTACGATCCGCGCATCGAGGTGATTAAAGTGACGCCCGATCCCGGCGTGATCGAGGTCAACGTGCAGCCGGCGAAAAGCTGGCGCGAGGCGGTCGACATCACGCTCGGCCTCTACGAGGACGCGGCGAAGACGCGGCTCGGCGCCAACAAGTTTCTGATCGACGGCCGCCACACCGGGACAGGCGGCGGCAACCACGTGGTGGTTGGCGGCGAGACGTCGAAGGATTCGCCGTTCCTGCGCCGCCCCGACCTCTTGAAGAGCCTTGTGCTCTATTGGCAGCGTCACCCCTCGCTGTCCTACTTCTTCTCCGGCATGTTCATCGGCCCGACCAGCCAGGCGCCGCGGATCGACGAGGCACGGCACGACTCGCTCTACGAGCTCGAAATCGCGATCTCGAAAGTGCCGCCGCCGGGCGGCAAAGTGCCGCTGTGGCTGGTGGACCGGCTATTCCGGCACATCCTGGTCGACATCACCGGCAATACGCACCGTGCCGAGATCTGCATCGACAAGCTTTATTCGCCGGACGGTCCGACCGGCCGGCTCGGCCTGGTCGAATTCCGCGCGCTCGAAATGCCGCCCGACCCGCGCATGTCGCTGGCGCAGCAACTCCTGGTCCGTGCGCTTGTCGCAAAGCTCTGGCGCGAGCCGCAGGACGGCAAGTTCGTGCGCTGGGGCACCACGTTGCATGATCGTTTCATGCTGCCGCACTTCATCTGGGAAGACTTTCTCGATGTGTTGGATGAGCTCCGCCACTCCGGCTACGACTTCTCGCCGGACTGGTATCTCGCCCAGCTCGAGTTCCGCTTTCCCGCCTTCGGCCGTGTCCATCACGGCGGCGTTTCGCTGGAATTGCGGCAGGCGCTCGAGCCCTGGCATGTGCTGGGCGAGGAGGGCGCCGCCGGCGGCACCGTGCGCTACGTCGACTCCTCCGTCGAGCGGCTGCAGGTCAAGGCCGAGGGCTTTGTCGAGGGCCGCCATGTCATCTCTTGCAACGGTCGCCGGCTGCCGATGACCGCAACTGGCCGCTCGGGCGAAGCCGTCGCCGGGGTCCGCTTCAAGGCCTGGCAGCCTGCCTCGGGCCTGCATCCGACCATTCCCGTCCACGCGCCGCTCACTTTCGACATCATCGATACCTGGAACGGGCGCTCGCTGGGCGGCTGCGTCTACCATGTTGCCCACCCCGGCGGTCGTAATTATGAAACAAAACCGGTCAATTCTTACGAGGCTGAGGCGCGGCGGCTCGCGCGGTTTCAGGATCACGGCCACACCCCCGGCAGGGCAGACCCCCCGCGCGAGGAACGCACAATAGAATTTCCTTTGACTCTCGACTTGAGGACGCCGCTCCCGCATTGAAAGTATAGGAGGTACGGGAGAGTCGGCATGGCGGACACCACCGGCGAGGAAACAGGCCAAGCGGCCGGTCAGGCAAGCGGGCAGGCGACCAAAGCCCGCCCGGCGCATCGCCGCGTGACCCAGTGGATGCGCGATTACGTCCGCCTGCAGGGCATTCCCGACGAATACATCGCCCAGGACGGCCAGCCGCGCGCGGTCTGGACCCGCTTTTTCGATCATTTCGCGGCACTCACGCCGGCCGACATCGACCGCCGCTTTGGTGCCGCCGACCGCCATTTGCGGGAGGCCGGCGTCACCTACCGCGCGCCGGGCGAAAGCGCCGACCGGCACTGGCCGCTCAGCCATCTGCCGCTGCTGATCGACGAAGCCGACTGGCAGCAGCTCTCTGCCGGCATTGCGCAGCGCGCGCACCTCCTGGAGCTCGTGCTGCGCGACCTCTACGGCGAGGGCAAGCTGGTCGCGGACGGAGCAATCCCGGCGGCGGCGATTGCCGGCAGCACCGAATATCTTCGCCCCGTCTGCGGCATCAAGCCGCCGGGCGGTCGCTACCTGAGCCTCTACGCCGCCGACGTCGGCCGCGGTCCTGACGGCCGCTGGTGGGTTCTTTCCGACCGCACGCAGGCGCCCTCCGGCGCGGGCTATGCGCTGGAAAACCGGCTTGTACTGTCGCGCGCCTTTACCTCGCTCTACAAGGCGATGAATGTCGAACGCGTGGCGCCGTTCTTCGAGGCATTCCGCGATGCGCTTCGCGCCAGCGCCGATCGCGACGAGCCGCGTATCGGCGTGCTGACGCCGGGCTCCTTCAGCGAAACCTATTTCGAGCACGCAACGCTCGCGCGCTATCTCGGCTTCCTCCTGGTCGAGGGCGACGACCTCGCTGTGTCCAACGACCGCATCTATATCCGCACGGTCGCGGGGTTGAAGCGGCTCGACGTGCTGCTTCGCCGCGTCGATTCGAACTCGCTCGATCCCCTCGAGCTCGACGCCTCGACGCGTCTCGGCGTGCCCGGACTGATCGACGTGCTTCGCAAGAATGGTGTCGTGGTCGCCAACATGCCTGGCTCCGGCGTGCTCGAGGCGCGCGCACTTCTGGGTTTTCTGCCAAGCCTGTGCCGGCGCCTTCTCGGCGAACATTTGATGATGCCGCACATCGCAACCTGGTGGTGCGGCCAGAAGGCCGCGCGCGAGGAAGTGCTGTCGCGGCTCGACGAGATTGCGATCGAAGGGGCTTATGGCCGGGCCGTTCCCGGCTTTGCGAGCAACGGGCCAGTGCTCGCGGGCGAGTTGTCCGCCACCGAGCGCGAGCGGCTGATCGCGGCGATCAATGAGCGCGGCATCGATTTCGTCGGCCAGGAGTTGGTGCGGCTGTCGACCACGCCGGTCTGGGAGAGCGGCCGCATCGTGCCGCGCCCGTTCGTGCTGCGCATTTTCGCGGCCGCAACGCCCGACGGCTGGACCGTCATGCCCGGCGGATTCTGCCGGATCGCCGATCAACTCGATGCCCGCGCCGTCTCGATGGGTGATGGCGCACGCGCTGCCGACGTCTGGGTGGTTTCCGACAAGCCGGTTTCCACGCGCACGCTGCTGCCGGGAACAGACACCGTGCGGATCAGGCGCGTCGCCGGCGTGCTGCCCAGTCGCGCCGCCGACAATCTGTTCTGGCTCGGCCGCTATCTCGAGCGCGCTGAAGCGACCCTGCGGCTGATCCGGTCCTTGGGCACCCAGCAGCGCGATTCCGGCAAGGGCGCCGCAAACACGCTTCCA
>Ga0318540_10000549_pt1 | contig 10933 bp, 6 predicted proteins | sample GRESIP166b4f25_FD_203485 | JGI IMG/M metagenome (GOLD analysis project Ga0318540, IMG submission 203485) | Tropical soil microbial communities from Luquillo Experimental Forest, Puerto Rico - GRE.SIPMG.166b4f25 | ecosystem: Environmental > Terrestrial > Soil > Tropical forest > Bulk soil...
CGTGAGCGAGCGGCTCAGCACGCGCCGCAGCAGCCGCAACGGCCTCCGCGTTCGGCACGAATAGCGCCGGGTGGGAAAACTCGACCGGGGCCGCATCGTTCGGCGAGATGATCACCCGCATCCCTATCCACGTCTTGTCGAACAGCTTATCCGCAAAGTCGTAGGGCATCCGCACGCAGCCGTGCGAGGCTGCATACCCGGGCAGTGGCCCGCCGTGCAGCGCGATGCCGTTCCAGGTGATGCGCTGCATGTTTGGCATCCAGGCATCGTCATAGAGGGTCGAGTGGTGGTCCTTTTGCTTCTCGATGATGGCGAACACGCCCGCTGGCGTTTCGCGTCCTGTGGTACCGGTCGACACCGGCGCGCGCAGGATCCCTCCCTCGGCGTCGTAGAAAGTGACCTGCTGGCTCCCGATCGACACGATCGCCATGATCGGTTCGCCTGCCTGGCGCGGCGCCGTTGCCTCGGTGGTTGGCGCGGGTCGGGCCTGTCTCGCCGCCGCGTCGGCAGTCAGCGCCGCCAGTGCGGCCATCGCCGCGAGCGTCACAATGGCGGGAGCCCCCCAACGCCGCGTCGCCACGGTGGATTGTGCCGTCATGAATCGATTTGCCAATGCCATGTCCCGGTTGAAATGCCTGTCCCTGCGTCGATCAAGATTTGCGACCAGCTTATTTGAGTCACCCCGACACGGCTAGACCAACCCGATGTCTGCTTGCTTACTTCCGCTTTGTGCCACTAGCGGACTCACGCACCACAGCAATGTATTATTCGATCACCTCATCTGCGTTAACAAGGAGCCTCTCGGGATTTGGAATCCTAGCGCCTTAATTGCGGTCTGGTCGGAGTCCCCGTGCAGCACGAGGCTGCCGGTCGGATCGATATGCACCCGATAGGCAGATTGTTAATGTAAGGTTAAGGCAGTCGCTCAGTGTTAGTTGAAAAGAAAAATATTCAGCTCGACTGCTCCGTGACGAAAAATTGAATTTTATTTAATCCGTGCCCAATTAACGTCCCCCCGATCAAAGTTCAGCAAGTATAGTGTCGGAGGCTGCGATGCGCATCTTCGTGGTTGTTTTAGCGGCATTGCTCACGTTGGGACTTGTCGGGTTTGGCGTCATCGTAGCGCAAAAAGCTACCGATCCCGTCCCGGTGACGACGTCCGCGGCGCGTGCGTCGTCCTCACAAAAGTCGGCAGTAGCCGAGAGCGAGAAAGCTCAGCTGCACTTAGCCAAAGCCACGAACGCCGCAACGTCCATTGCGCGGACCACAGTCGCCCAGAACAACACGATGGCAGTAGGGCCAGCGTTTCCAGATTCCGCACCGGCGCCGAAGCCAGTCGCTGCGTGCAACAATCCCGACGCGCTCGGGCTCTCGCGAGTCATTGAGATCGATACGACAGGTGGCCCCGCGTTCGGAACTGAGCATTTCAAGCAATATGATTTCCTGCACGATAAGGAAGTCGCCCTGACCTTCGATGACGGCCCCTGGCCTGGCAACACGTCGATGGTGCTCAAGGCGCTGCAGGACAACTGCACCAAGGCGACATTCTTTGAGATCGGCGAACACGCGACTTGGCGCCCCGATTTGGCCAGAGAACTCGCTGCCGCCGGAATGACGATCGGCAGCCATACCTGGTCACACAAGGACTTGGCTAAGAACCCCTATGCCAAGGATATCGAGCAGGCCAAGCAAGAAATCGAAATGGGCGTGAGCGCCGTGCACATGGCGGTCGGCGGGCCGACCGCGCCGTTCTTTCGTTTTCCCGATTTACAGCAACCGCGTGACCTGATGCCCTATCTTGGCACGCGCAGCATTGCAATCTTCTCAACCGATATTGACACCTTCGATTTCAAGCTGCGCAGTCCGGAAGACGTGGTCAAATCAGCGATGACTAAGCTTGCCAAGAACGGCAAGGGCATTCTGCTGATGCATGATTTCCAGCACGCCACGGCCGAGGCCATGCCCGAACTGCTGCGCCAGCTCAAAGCCGGTGGCTACAAAATCGTGCACATGGTGCCGAAAGAGTCGGTGACGACGCTGGCAAAGTACGACGAGATGGTCCGAGCACAGGACAAGTACTCGACCAGTAACAACGCACGGTCCGAATCGAGCGTCGTCAAGACCATCAGCGAGTGAAGGAAGCCCAAAGAAAAGATTGGGATTGATGCCTTGCGCATTTTACCGCCAGTCCCAGAGCCGCGCCCAAAATGCGCCGACTCCCGCCCGAATGTGCAAGTTTGAACCGTGCTTGTGCCCAAACAGCGCCGGCTAAACGCCGCATTGGCACAATATTTGCAGCGACGCGGGGCACGGAGGGCAGATTATCTTCATGGGTGAGCTTTCCACTCGAAGGCGTTTTACCTTTGGTCTCGCGGCTGCGTGCACAGTTCCCATTGCAAGCCGCTTGCCATGGAGCCCCGCCAACGCGGTCGAGACAGCGGCACACGACCCGCCGATTGCGCCGGTCATGCCGAAGACGTTCAGAGAGTTCGGCGGTGTGCGCATCGATAATTACGACTGGCTGCGCGACCGCAAGGACCCTCGGGTCATTGCCTATCTCAATTCGGAAAACGCCTATGCCGACACGCGTCTTGAGCCGATCAAGCCGCTGGTCGATGAGCTTGCCGCAGAATTGAGGGCACGTGAAGCGCAGGAAGACGCAAGCGTACCAACGCCGTACAACGGCTATGTCTATGAACGCCGCTTCACCCAAGGCGCTCAGTATCCGTATATCGTGCGCCGGAAAGTTGCTTTTGAGGCGCGAGAAGAAATTGTACTCGATGTTGGCGAGCTCGCCGCTGGTCATCCGCAGCAGTACCAGCTCGGCTCGTGGAACGTAAGCCCCGATAACACGCGCGTCGCATTCGCTGTCGATTTCACGGGTGGTCGCGATTTCCGCATCTTCGTGCGAACGATCGCGACTGGAGAAACCGTCGATCAGGGTATCGACAATGCCAGTTCAGATCTCGTGTTCGCCGGCGATAGCGATACGCTCTTATATGTACGGAACGAGCCGACGACCTTGCGCTCCTATCAGGTCTGGCGGCATAGAGTCGGGACCAGCCCAACGGGCGACGTGCTGATCTATGAGGAGAGCGATCCAACCTTTGAAGTTTCGATCAGCCTGTCGAAATCGCAGAAGTTCATCCTACTCAACATCAATGAGGAGCGCACCAGCGAGTATCGCTATCTGCCGGCCGATCAGCCGTCGCAACAGTTAAACGTCATGGAGCCGCGCCGACGCGGCGTGATTTATGAAGTCGATCACGTAGGCGAGGAGTTCTTTATCCGCACTAACCTTGGCGCGCCCGACTTTCGGCTGATGAGCGCACCTCAGGCGACGCCTGCGGCGCAGCATTGGAGAGAGATCGTTGCGGAGGAGCCAGGGCACCATCTCAGTAACTTCAAAGCATTCAAGACATTCCTGGCCGTCGACGTGGAAGACGAAAGTGGGACGACGATCCGCGTATTCAGCCTACCCGAGCTCCGCGAAATTCCGGTGCCGCGTCCAGCCGAAATCGGCGTCGCCTCGAGCTCCTTTATGGACGACAACGAAGCCAATCTCGATCCGGCCGCAAACGTATTGCGCTTCCATTTTAGCAGTCCGCTGCAACCCCAATCCGTCTACGACTTTGACGTGACGACCGGCACGTTGACTCTGCGGAAGCAGGATCCGGCGAGCCGCTGGGTTGATCGGCATCGCTATGTGCTCGATCAGCTCAGCGCAACTGCACCTGATGGAGAGCGCGTTCCGACTACGATCGTTTACCGCAAGGACATGCGCCACCCCGGCGGTAATCCGACGCTGATCGTCGGCTACGGCGCCTATGGTTTGAGCTTGCGTGCAGCCTTCACTCGATCTGCTTTCAGCTTGATTGATCGTGGCTTCGTCTATGCCATTGCCCACGTGCGCGGCGGACACGAAAAAGGTGAGCGCTGGTACGCAGAAGGCCGCATGCTCAATAAGCGTAACACATTCACGGACTTCATCGCGGTGACTGAGATGATGATCGAAAAAGGCTACGCCAATCCGCGAGCCATTTTTGCGCAGGGCGGCAGCGCCGGCGGCCTGCTTATGGGCGCAATCGCCAATCTGCGTCCTGATCTCTATGCCGGCATCGTCGCGGAGGTGCCATTCGTGGATGTCGTTACCACGATGTCTGACGCCTCGGTCCCACTCACGACGCTCGAGTACGATGAATGGGGCAATCCCGCTGTGGAGCGCGAATACGATTACATGCTGTCTTATTCACCGTACGACAATGTTGGACAAAAGAGCTATCCGGCGATGTTTATCACCGCAGCTTTCTACGACAGCCAAGTAAGCTATGCCGAGCCCGCAAAGTGGGTCGCGAAGCTGCGGGCAAGCAAGACCGATGCGCACGAACTTTTGCTCAAGACCGATATGACCGCTGGTCATGAGGGACGCTCAGGGCGACTCGGTTCGATCGAGCAAAGCGCGGAGATCATGGCTTGGCTCATCGCGCATGCCCGCGACCGGCGTCTTTCATAGCCCGGCCCGTGCGACAGGCGCGACGGATTGCGCCAGCAACAAGTCGCTCCGCTAAAGCAAAAGCGGCCGAACTTCGTTCAGCCGCTAAAGCGTAATTAGACCCGAAGATCCTTGATAGCGTTGCCTTAAAGGCTTGCGCGCTTTAGGTCTTCGACTTCGAGCTCTTCTTCTTTTTCTTCGCCATGACTCTCTCCACGTTGGCCCTCACCGTAAAAGGAACATTGGCTTTAACGATATGAATGCGACATGAACGGTTTGTGGCGGCTCGGAACAAGCAGCGGCCGAACTACTTGCCAAAAACGAGGCGCGGTAGATCGCGGACGAGAGCGCCACGTCTGGTGAGGTCCGCTATTGGCACAAAAGGAAGATCCGATCGCGAGTGCCGATGTCCGAGTTGACGGTCATTGCCGGCGAGCGTTTCCGCTATTCCTAAGTCTCGAAGCACAAACCTGCCTAAGGTAAAGAGAATCGGATCAACTGGTCTGTTGGTCCACCGTCGCCGGGCGTAAGTGAGCCGCCGACGAAGTATGCGTACCGACCTATAACGCCGCCTCCGAAACCGTGCCGCCCGTGGGGCATCGGGGACAACGTTATCCAACTGTCGGTTTTCGCATCATATCCCTCGTTGTCTGGAAAGGTATGGTCGGGCGGCAGCTCGCCCCCCAAGACAAGGATCAGCCCGTTATAAAGCACGGCAGCGACCCCGCTACGGGGCGTCGGCAGCGGCGCGGCCGAGGTCCACCGGTCCATTTTTGGATCATAAACGTCGTGCCGGCCGACGCGCTCGACAGGAGAGCGGAGCCGGCCGCCGATGACATGAATTTTGTCGTCCATGACAACGACAGCGAGGTGATCACGCGCCTGCGGCAGCGGGGCCGCGTGCTTCCACCGGCCGCTTTGCAGATCGTAAACTTCGTGGGCGGCCAGTGTTACGCTGTCGTCTCCGCGACCGCCGAGCACGTGAAGCTCGCCGTCGACGATGGCGGCCCCGGCCGCTCCGCGCGCGACAGTCATCGCCGGCAATCTGCGCCACGTGTCGTTTGCAATGTCGTATTCGAATACGTCGGCGCGAGAGTTTTTATGGACCGGAGTCGCAAAACCGCCAGCGGCGAAAATCTTCCCGTCCGACTGGGCCACGGCGACATGATCGCGTGGCTCGGGCAGATCAGCAAGCGTCCGCCACGCGTCCTTATCCGGATCATACGCATCATGCGCGGTCACAGCCACATTGTTGAGGTTGCCGCCAATCGTGTGGAGGTGTCCATTAGCGGCGACCGCCGCCACCTCAGCCAGTCGCACAGGAAGGGGACGCTCTAGGGTCCACGTTCCGGCTTCAGACTCGGCCTTCACGAACGCCGCACCCAGAGAGACGAATGTGATCAAGGCTAAGAGAGCCGTTACGCGGCGGGGCTGGCCGTGCAGGCCCCGGATTGACATCGTCGACGCTACACGAGACGCGGGCATGGCTGACCTCAGTAATTGAAACCCCACCAAGACTAGCAAATATGTGCCGGCAGCGATTCCGCGTAGGCGCCTCGCTCCGTCACGGCTACAGTCCACAACCATGACCAAAGCGACTGCTGGCTCAGGCATGAAGTGGGTCGGCCGCGCCATCCGGCGTTTGGAAGATCCGGCGCTGGTGCGCGGCCGCGGACGGTTCACCGCGGATTTTGCCGCGGCGCATTTCGTGCGTTTCGTCCGCAGCCCGGTCGCGGCCGGGCGCATCGTGAAGATCATGGCGCCCGAGGGGACGCCGATCGTTCGTGCCGCCGATCTTAACGCGCGGCCGATCCGGCCGATGCTGCATAAGTTCAATTATCGGCCGATCGAGCAGCCAATTTTGGCGCATGATGTCGTGCGTTTTGTCGGCGAACCGATCGCAGCCGTATTCGCGGCGACGCAAGCGGACGCCGAAGATCTCGCCGATCTTGTAGACATCGAGATCGCCGAATTGCCCGCACTCGCTAACGCGCGCGATGCGTTAGCGGTGAACGCGCCGGAGCTCCACGACACTGGAAATGTCGTAGTCGACGCTCACTTCAAGAGCGACGACTTCGACAGCGCGTCGGCCAAGGCGCACCGGCACATCCATCTTGCCGCGCAGTCGTATCGGCAAAACGCAACCCCGCTCGAAGCGCGTGCCGCACACGCAACCTTCGATCCCGGCTCAGGGCGCATAACACTGACCTGTACGACGCAAATGCCGCATTTGACGCGCACGGCGATTGCCGACGTGCTTGGCATTGCCGAATCCGATTTGCGGGTAGTGGCGCCGGATGTCGGCGGCGGTTTCGGCCAGAAAATGTCGCTCGCCGCCGAATATGTCGTGCTGGTCTGGCTGGCGCATAAATTCAGTGGCAGCTTCGCCTGGACTGAGGATCGCCGCGAGAATCTGATCGCGAGTTTTCACAGCCGCGATCAGCGCATTGCATTGGATGGTGCATTCGATGCCGATGGCAAATTGATCGCGCTTTCGGCCGATATCGTCGCCAATGTCGGTGCCTATTCGTGTTTCCCTACAACCTGTGGCGTCGAACCGCTGATGGCGATGGCCGAATTGCCCGGCCCTTACGATCTCTCCGCCTATGCATGCCGCGCGCGCGCAATCGCGACGAACACGTGCACCATGGCGCCCTATCGCGGGGTTTCGCGGCCGGCCATCACCTTTGCGATCGAACGGCTGATGGACAAGGCCGCGGCCGCCTTGGGACTCACTCCCGTCGAAATCCGCAAACGCAATCTCATCCGGCGCTTTCCGTACACTTCGGCGACGGGGTTGGTGTTTGACGAGGGCAGCTATGTCGAGACTTTGGAGCTAGCGGCCGCGCAAATCGATTTGGCGGTATTTCGCGCTCGTCAGCAGGAGACGCGCGGCCGTGGCCGGTTTCTCGGGATCGGATTTGCGACCTTCTCCGAGCGCACCGGTTATGGCAGCTCAGCCTTCGCCGCGCGCGGCATGGACATCACGCCCGGCTGGGAGATCGTTGAAATCGTGATGGATCCTTCGGGCCAGGTTGAGGCCCGGACCGGAGCGAGTCCGCACGGCCAAGGCTTGGCGACGACGCTTGCGCAACTTGTCGCCGATGCGATCGGTGTTCGCCCCGCCAATGTGCGCGTGGTGCACGGCGATACCGATCGCACGCCCTATGGCTGGGGAACGTTTGCCAGCCGGTCATTGGTGATCGCGGGCGGGGCCGCAACGCTGGCGGCGGGCCAGATGCGTGAAAAGTTGCTCACGATCGCGGCCGATCTGTTGGAAGCGGCGCGCGAAGACATCGTGCTTGAAAATGGCGAGGCTCGTGTCACCGGAACGGACCGGTCTTTACCAATCGCGACGTTGGCGCGTGCGGCGTACCATCAGTCGCACCATTTCAAGGACCTCACTCCAGGACTTGCTGCGCGCGCGCATTACGATCCGCCCGGCACTTTTTCGAATGCTTGCCACGTGGCGATTGTCGAGGTTGACGTGGAGACTGGAGGCGTCCGGCTCGAGCGATTCCTCGTCGTCGAGGACGCCGGCCGCATCATCAATCCGCTGATTGCGGATGGGCAGGTGCATGGCGGGATTGCCCAAGGTATCGGCAATGCTCTGTTCGAGGAGATCGTCTATGACGCGCTTGGCAATATTCAAACCGCGACGCTTGCCGATTACCTGCCGCCGACTGCACGCGAAATTCCGCCGATCGAATTGCGCCACATCGAGACGCCGGCCGCTAGCTCGCTGACCGGCGCCAAAGGACTGGGCGAGGGCGGCGCAATCGGCGCTCCCGCTGCCATTCTTAATGCCGTTAACGACGCGCTTTCGCCTTTTGGCGTCTTGATCGACGAAATGCCCGCGACCCCACAGCGCATCAGAGCGGCGCTGCGCGGCTCAGCGGTCAGAAGTCAGTAATCAAAAATCAGAAATCAGAGGGTCACTCTTTTTTTTGTTGCTGTTCACTGATAACTGACTCCCAATTAAACCGCCCGTTCGCGTGCCGAAACGATTGCGAGAAAAAGATAAACGAGAAGAAGCGTGGTCTCGATGAACACTACGAAAATACTGCCGCCGTAAACCTGCGGAAAAAACACTTCCACCGCCGCCATCGAGACGACCGAAGTGAGCCACAACACCGCGCCCCAGGCGGCGGCGAGCCACAGCCCGACCGCAGCCACTAAATCCAGCACCGCGAAAAACACCGTTGTGGTTTGCCAGGCGATCGTGTGCGCCTCAAAGCCTTGTCCGGGCGTGGCGCCGATGCCGCAGACCTGGACCCAGTGGTAAAGGCCCTTGATCAAAGAGACGCCGGCCATCAAGCGCAGAAACAGGACCAGATAGTCGGTCCAAGTGCCCCGGACCACCTTGGCGAGCCGGACCGGTTCGAGCAGATCGCTGGGCCGCGTCGGCTGGCGCCGAGGTTGATCGATCATGATCCTTGCCTAAGGGCCAGCAAACGGCGGATTGATGGCGGCCGAAAGGGGTAAAAGATCGATAGTGGCGCTTGGGGCCTTGGTCAAATGCGACCAGATCAAACGGCCGATCCAGCGCGACGGGATCTAACGTAACCTGGTCACACGCATTGACGCGGCGGAATTGACTTCGAACCGCTTCCGGCTCAGTGGCAGATCGGCTGGGGACGGGATAAAAAGAGGAACAAGGAGAGTTACCATGGCGATCAAATTCGGCCGCCCGCTGGAAAGGAGCCGACTTGATCCGGCGCCCGCCGGGATCAAGACCGAGCGGCTCGACCTGCGAGTGCGGCCGCGGCGGAATCGGCGAAGTGAGTGGTCGCGCCGCATGATACGCGAAAACGTGCTCACCGCCGACGACCTGATCTGGCCGTTCTTCCTCGTCGACGGAATGAATGTTCGCGCCCCGATCGATTCGATGCCGGATGTCGAACGTCTTTCCGTGGACCAAGCGGTTCACGCCGCCGAGCGAGCCGCCACGCTCGCGATCCCGTGCGTGGCTTTGTTTCCCTACACCGATTCCGCAAGACGCGATGAGGACGGTTCGGAGGCGCTCAATCCGGACAACCTCGTCTGCCGGGCCATCCGCGCCATCAAAAAGGAAGTCCCTGAGATCGGCGTGTTGTGTGACGTCGCGCTCGATCCTTACACCAGCCACGGCCATGACGGGCTTCTGCGCGATGGCGTGATCGTCAATGACGAGACTGTCGCAGTCTTGGTCCGCCAAGCTTTGGTGGAGGCCGAAGCCGGCTGCGACATCATCGCGCCCTCCGACATGATGGACGGGCGGGTCGGCGCCATTCGCGGCGGACTCGATGCCGCGGGCTTCACCGACGTTGCGATCATGGCCTATGCGGCGAAATTTGCGTCCGCGTTTTACGAGCCGTTTCGCGATGCGATCGGCTCGAACACGGCGCTGGTCGGCGACAAGCGGACTTATCAGATGGACCCTGCCAATACCGACGAGGCATTGCGCGAGGTGGAACTCGATATCGCCGAGGGCGCCGACATGGTGATGGTCAAGCCCGGCCTGCCCTATCTCGACGTTTTGCAGCGGGTGAAGGATGCCTTCGGCATGCCGACCTTCGCCTATCAAGTGTCGGGAGAATATGCCATGATCATGGCTGCAGCCGGCCATGGCTGGCTCGATGGCGACAAGGCAATGATGGAAAGCCTGATTGCCTTCAAGCGTGCGGGGGCGGATGGGGTGCTCACGTATTTTGCTGCCAAAGTTGCGGAGAAATTGAAAAAAGCAGCCGCATAGCGCGTCGAACCGGCAGACCCTCCGTCCGCTGCGAGAGTTGAGGCGGATGCGATGCGTGATTACGACGATTACGGCGACGACAGCATCCGGCTTTACACGCCGGTCTTCCAGCGCGTGATCATTCTCACCGCGGTCATTGTTGCCGTCCCGGTGATGATGTGGACCATCACGACTTTCGTCCGTGGCTATGTCGCGCGACCCAAAGTGCCGGCCCTTGAGCGCGTCGCGACGGTGATCGCGCCGGCGCGCGCTCCGGCAACCGCGGTACCAAGTCCAGCCGCGCCCCCGGATCAACCGGGCAGCGGCGCGCCCTGGCGTCCCGACCTGGGCATGGGTCCCGACAGCAAGAAAGGACCTCCCCCGCCGGCGACAGCGGATACGGCAGCAGTGCTGCCCAAAGCCATTAATCCACCACCCATCCAAACGGCCCCGGTCCAAACCTCGCCGGCCCAAACCTCCCTGGTCCAAGCCGCTCCGGTCCAAACCTCGCCGGTCCAAACCTCGCCGGTCCAAGCCTCCCCGATACGAGCCCCCTCGCCTGCCATCGCCGCCCGGCCCGCTGCCGCGACGGCTGATACGCAGACGGCGAGCATCGGCGCGGCACCAACCGGCCCGGCTCCATCGCCAGCACAGACGCCGCGACCAGCTGACAATACGGCCGTAGCGTCAGTCTCCACCTCCTCCGACCGCGGCTTGGCCTGGCCCAA
>Ga0318540_10000552_pt1 | contig 10918 bp, 9 predicted proteins | sample GRESIP166b4f25_FD_203485 | JGI IMG/M metagenome (GOLD analysis project Ga0318540, IMG submission 203485) | Tropical soil microbial communities from Luquillo Experimental Forest, Puerto Rico - GRE.SIPMG.166b4f25 | ecosystem: Environmental > Terrestrial > Soil > Tropical forest > Bulk soil...
GAGCGTCGCGCTCGTCTTGGCCGAGCTGGGATGGCGCGGACGGACGATGGGCATCGATGCCGCCCATCCGTATGTCGCCTTTGCGCGCTCACAGCAGGGCGCCGCCGGCATAGATTTCGTTGTCGGGGATGCCTGCCGCCTCCCCTACGTCGAGCGCAGTTTCACCGCGGCGCTGGCGCAACTCTCGCTCAATTTCGTCGGCGACGCGGCGAAGGCGGTGAGCGAAATGCGGCGGGTCGTCTCTCCCGGCGGCGTTGTCGCGGCAGCGGTGTGGGATTTTCGCGGTGGGCTCGTCTTTCAGCGCCTGTTCTGGGACACGGCAGCCGGTCTCGACCCGGCAGCCGGAGCGGCCCGCGACCGGCTGTTTTCGAGCCCCCTCGCCTTGCCCGACGGGCTCCCGTTGCTGTGGCGCGGGGCGGGCCTCGCCACCGTCGAACGGGGCTCCATCACAATCCGCATGGAGTACGCCGATTTCGCCGATTACTGGGAGCCACTGCTTGGGGGTCAGGGACCGGTCGGCAGCTATGTCCTCTGCCTGCCCCTAGAGCGCCGCCGTCATATCGAGGAGCAAGTGCGCCGCGCCTATCTGTCCGGCGCGCCGGATGGCCCGCGTTCGCTGACCGCGACGGCGTGGGTGGTGCGCGGGATCGTATCGTAGCGCTGCTCACCGGCAAACTGGTATCGTTTCCCCCTCACACAGAGGAGACATCGCATGAGCTCGAACGGCAAAGTCGCCCTCGTCACCGGCGGTGGCAGCGGTATCGGCAAGGCCTCGGCATTAGCGCTCGCCGAGGAGGGGTTCGCGGTCGTCGTCGCCGGCCGGCGTCCCGAGCCGCTGCAGGCGGTGGTCGGCGAAATCGAGAGCAAGCAGGGTCGCGCGCTCGGCGTGCCGACCGATGTCGGCAATCCCGAGGCGGTCCGCGATCTTTTTGCCAAGACCAAGCGGACCTACGGCCGGCTCGACGTATTGTTCAACAACGCCGGCTTTGGTGCGGCGGGGCCGATCGAAGAACTCCCCTATGAGCGCTGGAAGGGGGTCATCGACTCGATCTTGAACGGCTCGTTCCTGTGCACGCAGGAGGCCTTCAAGATCATGAAGGACCAGAAGCCGATGGGTGGCCGGATCATCAACAACGGCTCGATCTCGGCGCATGTGCCGCGGCCCGACTCGGCCGCCTATACCTCGGCCAAGCACGCGATCACGGGTCTGACCAAATCGACCTCGCTCGATGGCCGCAAATACGACATCTCCTGCGGCCAGATCGACGTCGGTAACGCACTGACCGAGATGACCCAGCGCATGACCCGCGGGGTGCCGCAGGCCAACGGCACGGTCGTGGTCGAGCCGACAATGGACGTGCAGAACGTGGCCCGCGCCGTTGTCTTCATGGCGACGGTGACGCCCGAAGCCAATGTCCAGTTCCTCACCGTCATGGCGACCAAGATGCCGTTTGTCGGCCGCGGCTGAGAGAGATCATTCGTTTTCTTCCTCGATCGCGCTTTCGTGCCAATGGCGCAGCAGCAGGCGGGAGAGCGCATCGAGCAGCAGGTAGATGACGATTCCGGTCACTGAAAGCAGAAACAGCGCAGCGAACAGGCGGGGAATGGCGAGGCGGTAGCCTGCTTCGAGGATACGGAAGGCGAGACCAGTCTCGGTGCCGCCGGTGCCGGCGACGAACTCGGCAACGACGGCGCCGATCAGCGCGAGGCCACCGCTGATCCTGAGACCGGCCAGAAAATAGGGGAGTGCTGTCGGCAGTTTCAGATAACGCAAGGTCTGTGTCTGCGAGGCGCTGTAGAGCCGGAATAGCGTCAGCAAGTTGCGGTCGGCGCTGTTGAGGCCGACCGTTGTGTTCGCAACAACCGGGAAAAACGCGACGATCCACGCGCAGACGAGAAGCGCCAGAAAGGGCTGTCGAACCCAGATAATGATCAACGGCGCGATCGCGACGATCGGCGTCACCTGCAATATTACGGCATAAGGAAAGAGACTGAGCGCGAGGACGCGCGAAAGCGAAAACAGTAATGCGATCCCGCCGCCGATCACTGCTGCGGCGGCCAGTGCCGCGAGAGTGATTCGCAACGTCACCAGGAGCGAGCCCAAGAGGCTCGGCCCGTCGGTCCACAAGGTCTCGGCGATCAACATGGGGCCGGGCAGGATGTAGGGGGGTATTCCTTCCAACCGAACGATGGCCTCCCAGATCGCGAGCGCGCCTGCCCCGACCGCGAGCGGTGCAGTTATGCGCCATAATCGGGCCCGCGTTTGCCTCACCGCGAGCCTTGGCGTCATCGTGTTCCCGCTGCCATCGCCTTTGCCAGATGACGCGAGACTGTCGCGCAGAGTGTGGCATAGTGGGGTGAGGTGCGCAGCGCGCGCTCGCGAGGCTGTGCGAGTTCGATCGGCAGGTCGGCGACGATGCGGCCTGGGCGGGACGTCATCACCGCGATCCGCGTCGACAAATAGACCGATTCGAAAACACTGTGCGTGACGAACACGACGGTCGGCCGGCGGCTATCCCATAGTCTCATCAGATCGTCGTTGAGCGCCATCCGGGTGATCTCGTCGAGCGCAGCGAAGGGTTCATCGAGGAGCAAGAGGTCGGGATCGGTGACGAGGGCCCGGGCGATCGACACCCGCATGCGCATGCCCCCCGACAGCTGGCGCGGATAGGCTCGTTCGAACCCGGCGAGCCCAACCGAGCGGATCTCCGCCGCGGCGCGTTCGCGCGCGACAGCCCCAGCCTGGCGCGCGAGACGAAAAGGCAACAGCACGTTGTCGAAGACCGTACTCCACGGCATCAAGGTCGGGTCCTGAAACACAAACCCGATCCGCCCTGCCGACGCATATCCCTCGCGATTGGTCTCAAGCGACAGGCGGCGGATACCGGTGCTCGGCTCGCTCAGGCCGGCGATGATGCGTAAGAGAGTGGTCTTGCCGCAACCGGACGGGCCGAGAACGCCCAGAAACTCGCCCCGACCGACATCGAGATCGACCGCTTCGAGCGCCGTGATACCCGAGCCGAAACGCTTGGCGACGCCGCGCAATGTGACGATCGCATTCGACGTCGTCAGGGCCGCATGCCCACTTTCTTATCGACAAACCGCAGCGTGAAGGCCTTGCGAAAATCGAGGTCCTGGGGATAGACGCCGGCCTTCGCCATCATGTCGAAGAAGTCGTGCCAGCGCGCCTCAGTCATTGCGCCAATGCCGTCTGTCTTGGCGTCCCCGCTGTCGACAATGCCGTAGTTCTTGATCTTGGCGATGCCGTAAGCAAGCAACGCATCGGTCATTTCCGGGTTGTCGCGTTTGATCAACGCATTGGCTGGGGAGGGGTCAGCGTAGAGATAGCTGTACCAGCCCTCGACACTGGCGTCGACAAAGCGCTGCACAAGATCCGATTTCTCGCGCACCAATTTTTCGGATGTCTGGATCAGCGAGCCGTAGCTCGAATAACCGGCGTCGGCGAGCAATAGGACGACCGGCTTCACCCCTTGCGACTCGATCGTGAACGGCTCGCTCGACAGATAGCCCTGTTGAATCGCCTTGGGATCGGCGAGGAACGGCGCAACGCTGAACGTGTACGGGCGGATCTGATCGTCGGTGTAGCCGTATTTGCTCTTCAGGAACATCCAGCTGGTGATGTGCGTGTCGGCGCCGATCATGATCGGCTTACCTTTGAGCGCGGTGAGGCTGTCATTCCCCTGGTCCGGATGGGCGATCAGCACCGATGGATCCTTCTGGAAAATCGCTGCGACCGCGACCATCGGGATGTTCTCCCGTACAAAATTAAGCGGAATGAAGGAGTTCGGCGCGAGGTTGAAATCAAGCCGCCCGGCGGCGAGCAGTTGCGCGTGATTGACCTGCGGCCCGCCCTGCCGCAAGGTCACCTCGAGCCCGTGCTGCCGATAAATCCCCGTGGCGATCGCTTGGTAATAGCCGCCGTGCTCGGCCTCGGCCTTCCAGTCCGTCCCAAAGCTGACTGTTTCTGCCGTCGCTGCATCACGGCACAGAGCCAGGCAGGCCGCGGCGCCGATCAGCCATCCGATCAAAACACGCTTCACTGGTATCCCCCGGTTGGCCCAATTCGGCGAGTGTAAATAGGGGCCGCGCCCGCGTCGAGCGCGCAACACTCGTAAAAGATCGCGGAACCGTGTAGTATACGATTACGAGGTCTGCTCAAATCGGGCGAAGCGAGCGCCGGGAGCGCGCGATGAAGAACTTGCTGACGGTCGTCGGTGACGGGAATGCGGGGCCGGTTCTCGACACCGCCTTGATGGCAGCGCAGCGGTTTAACAGCCACATTGTTGGTTTGCACAGCCTGACCACCGAATATGCCGTGGTTTTCGGCGGCGAAATGGGGTTTTCGATCTCGTCCGAAGTCGACCGGACCCTCGAGCGCGAGGGACACGAGAGGCGCGACCAGGCGCGCCGACTGTTCCGCGACTTCATGGACGGCAAGGGTGTGCCGATCGGGCCGGTGTCTGCCGGGCACAATGGCCCGAGCGCTTCCTGGCGTGAGGAAGACGGCCGGCAGAATGCCGTCGTCGGGATGATCGGCCGGGTCTATGACCTGATCGTTGTCGAGCAGCCCGAAAAGCTCGCCTCGATCGCCGAGGCGACCCTTGAGGATGCCTTGTTCGAAAGCGGCCGCCCGGTGCTGATGGTACCAAAGCGCCCGTTGCCGACTCTGGGCGAGGTCGTTGCGATTGCCTGGAACGGCAGCACCGAGACGGCGGTGACGGTGGCGATGGGAATGCCGTTTCTCAAGCAGGCGAAGAAAGTCGTGATCGTCTCGGTGGGCCCGCAACACATGCCGGAGCCGGGACCGGAGGGCGAGGAGCTGGCCCGCACGCTCGAGCGGCACGGCCTCGACGTCAGCCTGCGCACGGCCTACGGCCGGCAGAAGGCCCAAGGCGAGTCGTTTCTGAAGGAAGCGACAGCGGCCGGCGCTGATCTGCTGCTGAAAGGCGCCTACACGCAAAGCCGCATCCGCCAGATGATCTTTGGCGGCGGCACCCGGCACATCATCATGGAAGCGCAACTGCCGGTGTTGATGGCCCGCTGACCCTCGTGCCATCCGTGCCAAACCCCGACAGCCGGCCAAATCCCGCCGGGTCGAACCCGAGGCGCACGGCAGCATAGATGACGTTGCGGGCGGTGTGCGCGTGCACATCGGTTACGAGATCGTAGCCGATTCGCAACTCGAGGTTTTGGTATCGCGCGAGCGGGCGGACGGCCCAGCCGAGATCGGTATCGATCAGCCGCGGGGAAGCGGCGCTCCGTGCAGTAATCTGCTGCCCCGCGTACAGATATGATGCAAGCCACGAGATCGGCAGATCGCCGGTCAGATAAGAGCGCGCGAACAATCCTGGGCGGAAGCTCGCGCCGTCGCCGCCGACGAGGTCCTCTGTCGGGATGTAACCGAGCCCGAGAAAGCTGGCGCGGCCGACGTCGTAGAGATTTGAAGTGGGAAAGTAATAGCGGTCTTCGAGCTTGATCCCCTCTTTGCCGCCAGTCCCATTGTTCGAGGAAACGCCGCGATTGAGATTGTTGAGCGCGTAACCGGAGCCGCGCAACTCGAAGGAATCGAAGTAATTCCATGCCAGCCCGAGCTCTGAATCCAGCTCGCGCTTGCTGAAACCGAAGGATCCTTGAGTGACTTGCGGATTGGAATGCTGCGCCCAGAAGTCGCCCTCCGAGAAGATATACAGCTGCTTTTTCGGCAGCAGACCGAGATTGAGGTCTTCAGTCACGGCGAAAATGGCCCTGTAGGACACGCCGTTCGGACCCATGCGATTGCCGGCCGCATACACGGGCAGGCCGACGACGCCCCATGTTTCCGGCCAGCTCACCGAGGGTTCAGACGGCGATGGGCTGGAGGATCCCAGTCCGAAACCGATCCGGAGGCTGCCATAAACCAGCTGCCGGGTTACGTGCGCCTGGACATCGTCGTTGCGGTCATAGCCGACCCGCAGCTCGATGCCCTGTTGCTCGGCGAGCGGGCGGACCGCCAACCCGAAATCGGTATCGAGCAGCCGTGGGGTGGCCGTATTTTCTGCGGTCACCTGCACCCCGGCGTAGAAATAGGAGCGAAACGGCGCCGGTAAATCCTGGGTCAGGTATCCCCGAGCGAACAGACCCAAGTGAAAGTCCTGACCATTGTTTCCCACCAGAGTCTGGGTCGGATAATAACCGATGCCGACGAATGGCAACTTGCCGACATCGTAAGCGTCAGTCGCGCCGAAATAATAGCGGTTTTCGATTTTCGAACCGTCCCTGTAGCCGTCCGGGCGGGCAAGCGAGAAGCCGCGATTGAGGTTGTTGAAGGCATACAGAGATCCCCGCAGTTCGAGAGCATCGAAATAATTCCAGGCGAGACCGAAATCGGCATCGAACTCGCGCTGGCTCGTCGCCGGGGCGCCGGCGGCGCTGTGCTGCACCCAAAGATCGCTGTCCAAAAAAAGGTATAGCTTCTTGGCCGGCAGCAGGCCCACATTGAGATCGGAGCCGAGCGCAACCAACGGATTGAATGCCAATCCGTTGGGTGCCTCGTGGCTACCGGCTGCGTAGCCGGTGAACCAAGCTACACCCCACACCGGCGGGCCCGGGGACGGCTCCCCGGCAAGCGCTTCGGACCTCACCCAAAGCGCCTGCAAGCCGATTACAGCGCAGACTGCTATTCTCCGCGCGAGCCCGCCCCTCACCGCCACGCCCCGCGGGCCGCTCCGTTACGCAAACCGCGAGACGTCGACCGCCTTCTCGGTGATGAACTCCAGCAGCGCGGGGGTGCCTTCGCGCGTCTTCTCGATGCCGCGGCGGATCGCCGGCACGATCTGCTCGGGTTCGGTGACGCGCTCGCCGTAGCCGCCGAGCGCACGCGCGAGGTCCGCATAATTGCCGCTGATGTCGGTCGATCGGTACTTCTCGGTCGCCACCGGCATCACCTTCAACTCGATCGCCATCGAGAAGTTGTTTAAGAGGATCGACAGGATCGGGATGCGCTCGCGCGCCGCGGTCTCGAAATCCATGCCGGTGAAGCCGATCGCGGCATCACCCCAGACATTGATGCATAGCTTCTCGGGCTTGGCGAGCTTTGCTCCCATCGCCAGCCCGAGCCCGTAGCCGAGCTGGGTGGTCTTGCCCCAGCCGATATAGCCGAGCGGCGCCTCGCTGACCCAGAACGGCGACAGCTGGTCGCGCGGGCTGCCGGCGTCATGGGTGATGATCGTCTCCTTGACGTCGACGGTGTGCAGCAAATCCCAGATCACGCGATAAGGGGACAGCGGCTTGGTATTTTGGGTCAGCCGCGGCATCCACTGCTCCATCCAGTCTCGCTTCAGCGCGCGGATTTCGCCGGTGACGGTCTCGAGCCGGCCGCGCCCTTTACCGTGCAGCCGGTCCTTCACTTCTTCGAGCAGCGCGTCGAGCGTCAGCCCGGCGTCGCCGACCGCGGCGAGATCGACCGGCACGTCCTTGTTGATGTCGGTCGGATCGAGCGTCGCATGGGCGATGCGCTTGCCCTTGGGCATCGGCGTGGCAAAGCTCGAGCGCGTAAAGCTGCAGCCGATGCCGAACACGAGATCGGCATTTTGGAGGAAGGTGTGCAGCTGCTTCGAGAACCCGACGCCCCCGGAGCCCAGCGCCAGCGGGTGGTTCTCGGGGAAGGCGCTCTTGCCCGGCAGGGTCGTCATGACCGGTGCTTCGAGCAGTTCGGCCAATTCCTGCAATTGCTTCCAGGCCTTGCCGTAATGCACGCCCTGGCCGGCGCAGATCACCGGGCGCTGCGCCTCAACCAACGCGGCGGCGATCGCCGAGACCGAGCGCGGGTCGGGGCCGCTCTTCAGCCGCGGCGTCTTCTGATAGTCGATCGGGCCGCTGATCTCTTCCCGCAACAGATCGGAGGGGAATTCGATCAGCACCGGCGCCGGGCGCCCGTTCTTGACCTGCGTGAAAGCCCGGCGCAACGCCTCCTCGGTGGCGCTCGGCACCGTCACCTGTTCGATCCATTTGGTAACATTGCGGAAATTGAGCGCCGCGTTGAAGTTCGGCCGCACCTGGTTGACATTGCGGGCATAGCCGGCGGGCAGCACGACAACCGGACATGAATCGCCAAACGACTGCGCGACGCCGCCAAAGGCGTTCTCGGTGCCGGGCCCATGTTGCATCGCAAAGACGCCGATGCGGTCCCCTGAGGTCACCTTGGCGATCGCGTCGCACATGTGCAGCCCGATGCGCTCCTGGCGCACCATGATCGTGCGGATGTCGGCCTCCGCCGCGGCTTCGATGATCGGGTTGACCGGATAGCCGATCAGAAACTCGATGCCCTCGCGTTTCAGGATTTCGGCGACGGCGTTGGCGACCTTCATGGGGATCCTCCGGGTGTTGGGCAGCGGTAGCGCCGATTGTTACACGAACGGCGCCTTGTATGCTTCGAAAACCCGCTTGGTCCGACCGCTCTAGGCCAAAATGGCGCGTCCGGTTCTATGCCCAGTCACAACCAGAAATTGGATCAATTATCATCGTTTGTGCAATCTGCAGCGAATCAGCAGCAAAATCATCTTAAAGTTGTAGCCTCCGTTCACGCATACGCGCTGCTGCGAAACCCGAAACCTCAAATATGCTATCATAAATCGTCAATTTTGAATATCGTTATTATCGCAATAAACGACGCCTCCCTCGTCACCCTCACTGTCTTAGCGACGTGCGGAGCGGGAAATTGGGGCTCGACTCACCGCAGGCCGAGGCCGCGGGCGATGATGCCGCGCAGGATCTCGGGGGTGCCGCCGCGCAAGGTCCAAGACGGGGCGTGCAAGACCGTGTCAGCCAGTACCTTCTCGAACCGACCATTGGCGGCTGGACACAGGCTCGGCGCCAACAGGCGCACAACTTCGGGAACCTTGCGCTCGAAGGCATTGCCGAGATCCTTGACGAGGGCGGCTTCGAGGTTGGGCGTCTCGCCCGCCTGCAGCCTGCCGGCGATCGACAACGACATGCGCCCGACCGCCGCGGCGATCTGCGGCTCGGGATCGGGACCAGCGCGGCGGATCAGCTCGACAAGAAGCTGAAACGAGCTGAGAAACCGCTCGGGGCCGCTGCGTTCGAAGGCGAGCTCGCTCGTCACCTGCCGCCAGCCCTCCCCTTCCCTGCCGACCAGCCGGTCTGTCGGCACAAAGACGCGGTCGAGGACGACCTCGTTGAAGTCATGGTCGCCGGCGAGATTGATGATCGGCCGGATCGTGATGCCCGGCGCTTTGAGGTCGAGGATCAGCTGGCTGAGGCCCTCGTGCCGGTCGGCGCCGGGCGGCCCGGTGCGCACGAGCGTGATCGCGTAGTGTGATTCGTGCGCATAGCTCGTCCATATCTTCGTGCCGGTGACCTCATAGCCGCCCGCCACCGGAACCGCGCGGGTCCGGATCGAGGCCAGGTCCGACCCCGAATCCGGCTCGCTCATGCCGATGCAAAAGAAAATCTCGCCACGCGCAATGCCCGGCAGAAACGCCAGACGCTGCTCCTCGGTGCCATAGCGCAACAGTAGCGGCGCGCTCTGCCGATCGGCTATCCAATGTGAGCCGACTGGGGCGCCGGCTGCCAGCAATTCCTCGGTGACGACATAGCGTTCGAGCATGCTGCGCTCGCCGCCGCCATAGCGTTTGGGCCAGGTCATGCCGATCCAGCCGCGCTCTCCGAGCCGCCGGCTGAACGCCGCCGAGCGATGGCTGCCGAAATCGCTGTTCGGCACCCACAGCCCTGCCGCCAGCTCCCCGGCAATGAACTCGCGCACCTCCGCCCGCAGCGCCTCGCACTCGGGGGGCAGCTCGACCGGCTCAAAACGAAACGCGGGGATCATCGTCGGCTGACGATACTTCGCGAGAGCCCGACGTCACAATCGGTGCCTCTAAATTTCACAAGGGAACTGGTCGTCTTAAATTCCGGGGTTGGAGGGCGGAGACTCGCCGATGGCCGAAAAAGAAGTCGAAGTTTTTGAAACCACCGCCGGACAGGTGACGGATGTGCTCAAGCGGCTTGCCGTAGCCAAAGAGCGCATAGTCGCGGTCGCGGTGATGATCGAGCCCGATGACCGGCTGACGAAGGCCCGGCAGGAATCTCGCCGCCTAGTAATCGCTGCCGGACTCACCGACGAGCATATTGATCGGCTGATAAAAGCAAGGTCAAAAGCCATGCGGACTTTAGCCAACCTAGGGAATAACGGTCATCGAGCGCTGATGGAGGCACTGGCCAATTCGGAATGGAAAACCGTGGAGCAAGCCCTCGCATCACTGACCGTTTTTGCCTCTCCGAGTACCGTTGAGGAGATGAAGCGCCGACCGGTTTTTAGAATTATCCGCGGCTCCCAGCGAGGCGAAATTGATTTTCAAAACCAAGTAATGTTCGATATCGACGGGAATCATGGTCCAATCTTTGCCTTTTGCTGGGCCACGGGATTTGACGGCGGCAAAAATTATCTTCAATTCAATCACATATACGGCGGCCGAACTGAAAGGAAAAACGTCGAACTATTTACCAATTTAGCTAATATATGCGTCACTCCGACCTTCCTCGGCAAGGTTACTGATAAGTACTGCGCCCCACTTTTGAAGTCTCGAGCTTGGGATTTGTTCAGGCTGCGGTCACCGGATGGAGCCATCCCTCCGAAACCAGACGGGTACGATCAGCTGGAATGGGCGCCGCCACTGGATGCCCTAAGCGATGTCGAGGGTCGGATGCGAGATATCATGTCTACGAAGCCGAAGGACAGCGCGACGCGGTCGGTCCGAGAATTGGGTTGGGTATTTAGTTCGTTTCAGCCGGACCCCACTATTGAACGCAAGACCAGCAAGCCGCCTCTTCATGGCACCAAACTTACTGGTGTAACACGTAATAACGGTTTACGGGAAAGCTTGGCAAGATAGGGATGGAA
>Ga0318540_10000578_pt1 | contig 10758 bp, 10 predicted proteins | sample GRESIP166b4f25_FD_203485 | JGI IMG/M metagenome (GOLD analysis project Ga0318540, IMG submission 203485) | Tropical soil microbial communities from Luquillo Experimental Forest, Puerto Rico - GRE.SIPMG.166b4f25 | ecosystem: Environmental > Terrestrial > Soil > Tropical forest > Bulk soil...
CGCCCAGGGCTGGGCCCTGGGCGAGCTCGGCCTGGCGCAGCAAGAAACCGGGGACTACACCGGTGCCGCCGCCAGCCACCAGCAGGCGCTGAGGCTGCTCCGCGACGCCGGTCACCGGTACGGCCAGGCTGAGGTCCTGAACAGCCTGGGTGAGCTCGCGTCCCGGACCTCGGCAACCGGCCAGGCCCGCGACCACCACGGCCAGGCGCTGGCCATCGCCCGCCAGATCGGCGCACCCCTGCACGAGGCACGAGCCCTGGAGGGAATCGGCAACAGCTACCTCCACGACGCCAACCCCAGCGACGCCACTACCCACCTCCAGCAGGCCGTCGCGATCTACCAGCGGATAGGAAGCCCCGGCGCCCGGCGCGTCCAGGAAACCCTGCGCCGATACAGGCTCCCGCGCACCCCAACGCAACCCGCCCACGAGTAGGGATCTCTCAACCGGCGCAGCGGCCGCCATAAAGATCACAGCCGGGCGATGCGGCCGACTGCCTCACCTCGGGCGGGTAACGGCCTGGGCCTGCAAGCGTCGAACTGACCCAGCTGCCCCGCCGCCACGAATTAGCCAATGGCGTTCAGATCGGCCTTTATGGCGCTGCATAAAGGAGTCACGCGGGACCCCAAACCGTCGACCATATCGGCGGATCAGGCGCGCCCAAGCATGCTCGGCAGTCTGGCGCCGTGGCGCCACGAATAGTACGGCTCTACTTCGAAAACTCGCTGCCTGGTCACCACGTCCGCGAACCCCCGGTTGCCCCGGCCGGGCGTGACGTGTCCTTCGGTAATCCCATCCAGCTGCCGGGCCAGTTCATCGCGCAGCCTGGGCTCCTCCATGCTGCCCCGCTCTTGATGCGAGGCCAGGAGGCGAAGGGGGTTCGTGTGGCCTTTGCGCGAGTCACCAGGAGGGTAGCCGTAGATGGGCCTGCCGCTAGCGACCTGGAGTATCACGCCCGTCCTCGCTGCCAACCCCACCGGCCCCTCAGGACGAACTCAGCGCTCAGCTTCCCTTCTTGTCCCCCCTGGCGGGACACTACTCGCGAGCACCGACAGCCTGACCGCGCGTGCGTCCGGCTTGGCCCTGAGCGGTCTCAGTTCTGGTCTCGTTTACGCTCGTACACGAGGGTCGATGGGCGTCTACGCGGCCGGGTGAGCAGCACGGATGGACCCTTATGCACCTTGGTAGACGGTGATCCCTATCCCTGAAAAGCGGAAGGTCGGCGGTTCGACCCCGCCCCTGACCACCATCTGACCTGGCATAACGTGCACTGTGTGATCATCTGGGCGCGTTGTGAATTGAGACCAGCGGTCTTCTGGCCAGGCTTCGATGGGCAAACTGGCTGCGTTGCCGCTGGTCACGGGCCTGTGAGGCATCCGGGCACGTCGCTTCCGGAGCGGACGGCTTGGCGTGTACCAGCGGCTACACGAACCTGTGTTACGGCGCCCTGCCTCGCCGGAGGGCTCTTGGGCCCTGCCGTTACTAATCGTGAGCAGCGGCAGGCGCTGGATCACTGCGAACTCGACCAGAACGCCGACTCTGAATGTCTAGTGATTGAATAGGCACTCTATACTAGGCCGCGCATAAAGCCTGGTTCTGTGTGTAGGGCCCTCCCTGGGCCATAGCGGGAAGTGGCGCGGCGTGCTCGCGCAGGTTGCCGCCTGGGCTCAGCGCCTATTACCGGCGGTGGGTCTTCGACTCATCCTGGCTGGCCTTGGCTTGTTTGCTGGGTGGCGCGTGCGGTGCAGGATGTGCCGTGTGATGTATATGGCCAGCACCACGGCTAGCGCGATCAGCAGGTAGTAGGAGTACCGGGTGATGTCGTGGTAGATCGCATCGAGATGCTTGCCGGCCAGATAACCCAGGCTTACCCAGGTCCCGGCCCAGAGGGCGGCGCCGGGGGCGTTGAACGCCAGGAACCGCCGCCACCGCATGCCGGTGGTGCCGGCGACGATCCCGTTGGCTTGGCGTAGCACTTCGATGAAGCGCGCGATGGTGATGATCCAGGCGCCGTGCCTGTTGAAGAAACTCTCGGCCTTGTCCAGCCGCTCCTCGGTGAGGCGCACGTAGCGGCCCCAGTGCAAGGCCAGCGCGCGGCCGCCGTAATGCCCGATGGCGAAGCCGATGTTGTCGCCGATTACGGCCGCCACGAAGCCGATGACGCCGACCATGATGACGTTGAGCCTGCCCGCGCCCGCGTAGGCTGAGGCGGCGATGAGGATGGTCTCGCCGGGGACGGGAACGCCGAAGTCCTCGATCATGACGAACAGCAGCACGGCCCAGTAGCCGAAATGATCGAGCGGGCCGGCGAGGGAGTTGAGGAACCCCGGCAGATGCGGTGGCGGGCCGCCGCCGGTCATGCGCATGTCCGCTTCTCTACCCAGCACTGGGAGCCTTCCGTCACGAGGGCTGGCGAGCGGCGCGGTCTTGCTGGGCAGCGGCGTCCCCTGGCAGTCGGCGCCGGCTTGCGCCGCTGTGGGTCAGCGGCGGCGAAGCGACGCCGGGTTCGATCACATGCGGGCACTCGACGCGGAGTCCCAAGCGTCCGAATAGCCGCCGATATGGCGTTGTCGCATGTCATCCTGCTGGCCGTTGCGGCCGAGTTGGGTTTCTGCGGGCCGGGCAGCCGGTCACGCTCGTGTGCCCGGCCGTCGGGGCTGGGCCGGCCAGCCCAGCGGGCCAGTTGTTTGGCACGGACAATGTCTGGGTCGCCCGCGTCGGGGGGCAGCGGGTCTAGCCACAGGCGAGCAGAGTGCTGCGGCTTTCTGACGCGGATCTGCTTCATCGGAGACCTTCCTGCGGAGTGTCGGCAGCAGGAGTTCTGTTCTCGCACTGGTAGTGGCGTTTACCCGCATCGCTCGGGGCGACCCGCAGCATGCGGTACGCCTGAGTCATCACAAGCGCCTGTGTGTCATGGCCGGTTGCCCGTAATCGAGTCGAGGACGGCCGCGGCGTACTTGGCCGGCTCTTCCTCCCAGACGAAGTGCCCGGCGTCGATGATCACCAGGCGGCTGGCGGGCAGCCGCTGGTCTAGAAACTCCGCGTTGGCGAGCGGGACGACGCGGTCGTGGCGGCCATTGATGATCGTGACCGGCACCATGATCTGCGGCAGCAGCCCGGCCAGCACGGGCAGCTCCTCGGGATACCGGCGGGCATAGCGCATCGACTCGACGAAGCGGTCGCCCTCATAGCAGGCCAGGTAGTCGGCGCGGATGTCGTCGGGTATCCCGCCGGCGATGGTGTCCACCGCCGTGCCGACGATCACATGCGGGTCCATCTTGCGGTACTTGTCGAGGTCAGGGTCCAGTACCCAGGACGCCAGCGGCTCACCGAGCTGGATCGGAACCGCGGCTCCGCCGGTGCCCACGACCATGCTGGCGAGCCGCTCCGGATGTGCGGCCGCCGCGAACAAGGCGGCCGAGGTTCCGACATCCGGCGCGACAATATGCGCCCTGCCCAGATCCGCCTCGGCGATGAGCCGGGCCAAGAACTCACCCATCGCCCGCGGCGACAGCAGGTCCTCCCGCCGCTCGGATGCGCCGAAGTCGGGCAGGTCAACGGCGAACAGGCGGGCGTGCTCGGCAAGCGGCGCCCACACCGGCGCGAACGCGTACACGCTCTCCGGCCACGGACTGGTCAAGACGACCGTCGGCTTGTGCGAGGCACCGCTGTCGGCGTACCGGATCTGGACTCCGCCCATGGTCCGGAAGCGGACTTGTGGGGTCGTTGTGGTTGACATGCAGCAATCCTCCAGATTCGGTCCGGTTTTCGAATCCGCCAAAACCCTGACCAGTCCCTGGTCATCCGACCCGGCGGCGGTACTCCCAAGCGGTTGGTGTTTGCTGGGGGACTTCGGTCGAGGGTGAGTGTGAGGCTGGCCGGGCCAGCGGTCGGCGGGGGTGCTGTGCCCTCCCGGTGTGCTGGGAAGGCACGGCGGTGTGGTTATCCGGCGGCCCAGAACGCGCAGTGGTGTCTGGTGGCGAAGTCGGTCTCGAGTTGTGGCTGGGGTGGTACGGGCGAGAGCATCTGCTGCCTGTCGCCGAATGCGGGCCAGGGCTGGGCCACGGTGCCGGGGTCGCCGGTGACGGCGAAGTTCACCCAGGCCGCTTGCATGCTGGCTGCGAGTGTCTGCTGGTCGTGGCTGAACGCCGGGTGGAACGGCGCGTTCGGCAGGTCGAACAGGTAGGGGAGTTCGGATTCGTGGGTGGCGACGCCGACCCGGCAGCCCTTCTCCGCGGCGCGGAGCGCGGCAACGTATCCCGAACCCCGAGCCGATGGTCAGGACGCCGTAGTCGAAGCACGCCATGAGCTCTGTCCTCTCTGGTCGTCCGAACCGGCTTACACATCCAGGGCGCTCCGCGCCAGTAGGCCTGTGCGGGCCAGCACCTGCTGTTTGGTGATGGTGCGCTGGCGGCGGCCGCGCCCCAGGAACGCGACCGCCCAACTGGCGACTGCCGAGATGCGGTTCTTGAATCCGGTCAGGAAGGCGAGGTGGACGACGAGCCACATTAGCCAGCCGGCGAAGCCGGTGATCTGGAGCCGTCCGATGCTGACCACCGCCCGGAACCGGGCGATGGTCGCCATCGTGCCGAGATCGATGTAGCGGAACGGCTTCGGCTCGCGTCCCCGCAGCCGGCGCACGATCGTTTCCGCCGCGTGATGTCCGCTCTGCATCGCGACCTCGGCCAGGCCCGGCAGGCCGTTCAGGGCCATCAGGTCCCCGACGACGAACAGCTCGGGGTGCCCGGGCAGCGAGCAGTCTGGCTGCACTTCCACGCGACCAGCGCGGTCGACAGTGGCCGCCGCGCGGTCGGCCAGCAGCCGCCCGAGCGGCGAGCCCTGCACGCCGGCCGCCCAGATCTTCGTGCGAGCCTCGATGCGGCTCGGGTCCCCTTCGCCGCTGGCGACGTCGAGCCCGGTGTCGTCCACCCCGGTGACCCGGGTGCCCAGGCGGACCTCCACGCCGAGCCGCTCGAGGTCGCGCCGCGCACGGCGGCGCAGCCGCTCCGGATAAGCGGGGAGCACGGTGTCAAGCGCTTCGAGCAGGACGATCCGGGCCGTCTTCGGGTCGAAGCGACGGAAGTTCGCGCGCAGCGCGCGGCGTGACAGCTCGGCGATCTGCCCGGCCAGCTCGACGCCGGTCGGCCCAGCGCCGACGATCGCGAACGTCAACCACGGTTCGCGGGCGGCGTCGCCGGGCTCAAGTTCAGCAATCTCGAAGGCGCCGAAGATGCGCCCGCGCAGCTCGAGCGCATCGTCGATCGACTTCATCCCCGGCGCGTGACGGGCGTACTCGTCGTGGCCGAAGTACGACTGGGACGCACCGGTGGCAACGATCAGGCTGTCGTAGGGCAGCGTGGTCGCCTCCCCCAGCGTGTCGATCGTCAGTCTCCGGTCCTTGACATTCACGTCGGTGACCTCGCCGAGGACGACGCGTGCGTTGCGCTGATGTCGCAGCACGTCGCGGATCGGCGGCGCGATGTCGCCTTCCGACAGCACTCCCGTGGCGACCTGGTAGAGCAGCGGCTGGAAGAGGTGGTGGTTCGTGCGGTCGACCACCACCACCTCCACCGGCGCGCCGCGCAGCGTCTTGGCGGCGACCAGCCCCGCGAACCCACAGCCCACGATCACCACGCGGTGCATGACTCACACCGTGGCCTTGGCGATCTCCGCCGCGCGGCCGGCGCGCATCATCGCAATGTACTCGTCGTAGTCGCGGCCCTTGACCGCGAACTTCTCCAGCACCCACGGGTGCGTGGAGATCATGAAACGCTCCGCGGCGAGCCCGGCGATGACGATGTCAGCGAGCTTGTCCGTGGTGATCGCGTCCCGGCCCTCCGGCGTGTCGTACTTGCCGGCCAGGATGGGCGTCTGCACTGCCGCCGGGCACAGCACGCTGACGCCGATGCCCTGATCGTCGTAGGTCGCGGCCAGCCATTCGCTGAAGCCGATCGCTGCGTGCTTGGTCACCGTGTACGAGACGGTGTCGAAGATCACCAGCAGGCCCCCCGCCGACGCGACGTTGAGCAGGTAACCGCTGCCCTGCGCCAGCATGTGCGGGATCGCGTACTTGGCCGCGAAAACCTCCGACATGAGGTTGACGCCGATGATCTTCTGCCACTTGTCGGTGGGCGTGTCGATGCCGCCATCGATGGCGATGCCGGCGTTCGAGACGAACAGGTCGATCCGGCCGAAATGCTCGACCGCGGTGGCGACGAGGTTCTCGACGTCTTGTTCGCGGCCAACGTCGGCCGCGACCGGGAACGCTCCGATCGGCGCGGCGTGACGGTTGCAGGTTTCCTGGTCAAGGTCCGACAGCACGACGTGCGCGCCCTCCCGGGCGAACCGGTTGCACAACGCGAGCCCGATACCGCTCGCTCCGCCGGTCACGACGGCCACCTTGTCGTTGACGTTCATCGCTGGGTCCTTTCGGCGATCGTCTCGGGTTGGCCGCTGAGCTTCGGCCAGGCCAGCACCTCATCCGCGCTGGTGGGCTCGCCCTGCGGCTGGTGATTCAAAGTCCGGCGCACTTTGGCTGACGCACTGTAGACGCGGCGCACATCCATGATTTCGCCCAGTGGCCGGTGATCAGAGGTGACGCGCCATTGGTTGAATGCAAGCGCGTCACCCTTCTCGGAGTTCTCGGATCCCGAGATGTCCTGGCGTGGGATGTGCACGCGTCCGACGGTGACGAAAGGAGACAGCTTCTCCGGCCATTCCCTGGTCACGTCGTTGACCGGCATCGCCACCAGGTCGGCGCACAGCTGCACCTGAAGGTCGAAATCGAAGGCGTGCGCTTTCAGCTCGTCCGCCAGGACCGGGCCGAACACGTCCGGTCCGCTGTTGAGGTCGAGCTGGTGGTGGATCACTTTCTCGGCGTTTTCTGCCGCTGCAGCGACCCGGACCTTGGCCATGTAGTCGCCATGACGTACCGCCGCCATCGTCCAGTAGTTGCTGAGCAGCGGGTTGCGCACAGGCGTCTGCGTCGCCGTCTTGACGAACGTGAACAGCTCTTCCCAGGCCCAGTCATCCTGCTCCAGCGTGCCCTTGCCGGTGAGGAAGTCCGTCAGGAGCTGGCGGAACCCTGCCTCTCCGCGCTTCAGGTAGCTGGGGACCTGGTCGCCGACCTCCTGGATGAACAGGTAGTGCTTGGCCGTGTTGGCGATGAAGGTCGGGCTGTTCTTCAGCACGAGGTCGAACGTGGCCGAATCCGGCTCGTCCTCGACGAGCTTGGTTCCGGCGACATCGAAGATCTTGATCGCGAAACCCAGGACGGGTCCGAGCGCCGCGTCCGGCCCCAGGTGGTTCGAGGCGCTGGAGAACCGTATCAGCGCGTCGTGGCGGCCGGGCTTCGCGTAGATGCCCTGCGCGTAGGGCGCTGGCGCATTGCCCAGCATCTCGACTTCTGCCCGGAGGACGCCGAGTGTCTTCGCGTGGGCGCCGCGGACGGCCCGCCCGCTGCCCTCCGTTACCGGCGATGCACGGACCTTCTTCTCCCAGAAGTCGATGATTCGGGTCATGTACTCGCTGAGATTCGGATCGAAAGTCTCGATCTCGGGCGAGTAACGGACGAAATTGGATGACATTTGTCAGTGCTCCTTTCCCAGCCATCGCAGCGCGGACAGGGAGGGCAGGAAGAAGTACTCGCCGCCGCGCAGCACGTTGAAGGTCTCGATGCCGTGGATGCGGCGCCTGACCGGCGCTTGGGGGATGGTGAATGTCGCCCCGTCCTGCTGCAGGCCGACGTTGGGATCGCGCTCTTGGCCCAGGCTCATGAAGTTGCCGTTGTTGATCCACTCCTGCTGCAGGAACTCCAGGGTGGCCATGGCCTTGGCGCTGAGGAAGAGGAAGTAGAGCCCGCGCGGGGTTTGGTCGTCCTGTTCGGAAGCAGCGTCCGGGTCGTAGGGCGCCCCGTAGGTGGTGCTGCGCCGGATGATGCGGTGGACGTTCACGTCGGTGAGGATCGCCAGCTTGGTGTCGCGCGGGTTCAGCCGCCGCATGTGCGAGCCGAGCGGCACTTGCCGGCCGTCCGGGTCGGCGGCATAGGTGAAGTCGTTGTTCCGCCGCGGGTCTGCGCCAAGCTCCGGGTCGTCTTGGGCCGGTGCGAGCGTCAGCGGGGCCCCGCTGCGCCAGCGGCCGACCAGCTTCGCCGCGAGCAGCTCCCGCTCTTGCTCGGTCCGGGCATGCGCTTGCAGGAAGCGGTTGAAGGCCCCGACGCGCGACTGGTACTTGCGCAGCCCGGCGAACGTGCCGTTCCGCCCCAGCACGTCCGGCGACGGCATGGGTAGTGGCACGCCGGCCTCGCCAGGGTAGCCGAGGATGAACTCGCCGGCCTTGACCGGCCGTCCCTGGCCGGGCAGCGGATCTACGCCACTGCCCTCGATGGCGGGCTGGCCGATCGAATCCTTGTAGCCCAGCGGGTTAAGGCTGCCCGGCTGGGCGCCGAAGTCCTGTGCGGCTAGCACGGTCAGGCCGGGGCGTCCCTCGTAGTGCCGCCGCGCGGAGTCCATCGTGCGGCGCCACCTGTCTTCTGAGTGGCTGAAGACACTGACCCCGATGTGGATGACCCCGCTCCCGAACGGCGCGTCCCACTGCTTCGGGTCGTTGACGCCGTAGTCGAGGAGCTCGCTGGCGCGCGCGGCCATGCCCACCCGGAACGCCTCCGGGAAGCTCTGCAGCGAGTCGGCTGGCACGCCCAGCGCCACCAGCCCGGTATAGGTGATCGCCACCGCGATCCACGGTCCGCGGGCCTGCCACCAGTCAGCGGCGGAGCCGACAAGTGGGGTCAGGCTACGCAGGAACTCGCGGCCGGCCCGCGCATCGTCTACGTGCAGCATGACGTGCGTGCCGTAGTACGGCTCCGGGCGGTAGCGCAGCACCGTCGCCTGAATGTCGTCCAGTTCCACAGTGACTGGGGTACGCGGCAGGTCGGCGCCGAGGCGATCGATGAGGGTCATGACGTTCTCCTCCCGGGACGAGATGGGCCGGAGCACCGGGGCAGCCGCCTGGCTCGCGCCTGCGGGCTGCCCCGGTGAGCGCGCTAGTCGCCGATCGTGTCGAGCAGTTGGTCCACCGCCTGGCCGATGCGCCGCAGCCGCCGCGTCTCGGCCACGGTCAGATCATTGGCGACGTACCAGCCCTCCGCCGTGACCTGGTATTTCGCGAGGTAGTCCTTTGCCTGCGGGCTTCGGATCCCGGGCCAGTCCGCCCAGGCGGAGTCGATGATGTCCAGGAAGTCGGGGATCTTCGCCGCGAAGTCGTCAATGTAGGCGTCCCAGTCGCCGTCGTAGGCGGTGGCGAACAGCATCCTGGTGTCGTTGTCCAGGAACACGAAGCGCATGTCGTGGACGGTGCCGACGTCGTCCGCGCCGGCCAGGTTGCCGCCGAACAGCTTCAGGAACGCGCGCAGGCGCTGGGCTCCGCCGGGCGCGAAGGGGACGATGATCGTCAGCTCCGAGACCTTGCCGAGCCGGCTCCCGACCCGCCCAGCGCTCTCCACCGGCGGCGGCGGCTTCGTGGACGCCTGCGACGTCAGTTGGCCGAGCACGTTCTCCAGCGCGGTCTTGCCCACCTCCGGCGCGTCGGCGAACAGTTCCCGCAGCTGATTGAGCTTCTCCTCGACGGCGGTGTCCGGTGCGGCCGGGGTGGTCGTTTCGGTTGTCATTTCTGTCATTTCCTTTCGGGCTTGGGACGTGTGCCCGGTGATGCAGTGGGCTAGCCGGTCAGGCTGTCGGCCTCTTGGATCGCGTGCGCGAAGTCGGCCGGTGCTTCTTGCGGCAGGTTGTGGCCGATGCCCCCGGTGAGGGTCCGGTGCGCGTACTTGCCCGTGAACCGCGCGGCGTAGGTGGCGGGATCGGGGTGCGGCGCACCGTTCGCGTCGCCTTCGAGCGTGATCGTCGGCACGCCGATCGCCGGGAAGGCCGCGAGCCGCTGTTCGAGCATGTCGAATTCTGGTTCGCCGGCCGCGATCCCGATCCGCCACCGGTAGTTGTGGATGACCACGGCGACGTGGTCGGGATTGTCGAACGCGGCCGCGCTGCGCTCGAAGGTCGCGTCGTCGAAGCGCCAGGCCGGCGACGCGGTCCGCCAGATGAGCCGGGCGAAGTCGCGGCGGTAGGCCTTGTAGCCGGCCCGTCCGCGCTCGGTGGCGAAGTAGTACTGGTACCACCAGTCCCGCTCGGCGTCCGGCGCCAGCGGGGCCTGGCCCGCTTGCTGGCTGCCGATCAGGTAGCCGCTCACCGAGACCATCGCCCGGCAGCGTTCCGGCCAGAGCGCGGCCATGACGTTGGCCGTCCGCGCGCCCCAGTCGAAGCCGCCCACGATCGCCTCGTCGACGCCGAGAGCGTCCATCAGCGCGATCGCATCGACGGCCAGCACGGACTGCTGCCCGTTCCGCACCGCGTCGTCGGACCGGAACCGCGTAGTGCCGTATCCCCGCAGGTAGGGCACAATCACCCGGTATCCGGTGGCGGCGAGCGGGAGCGCGACGTCGGCGTAGCTGTGGATGTCGTACGGCCATCCGTGGAGCAGCAGCACCGCCTGGCCGCCGGGCGGCCCGAGGTCGACGTAGCCGACGTCGAGCACGCCTGCGGCGATCCGCTGCACCGGTCCGAACGGCTCGGCGGCCGGTGCGCTCATCTGATGGCCTTGACCGCGCGGACGATGACCGCGGCCACGTCGGCGGGATGGGTGGCCTGGACCGCGTGCGAGGCGTCGATCTCGGTGATCTCGCTACCCGCCCGCTTGGCCATGTCGCGCTC
>Ga0318540_10000579_pt1 | contig 10755 bp, 6 predicted proteins | sample GRESIP166b4f25_FD_203485 | JGI IMG/M metagenome (GOLD analysis project Ga0318540, IMG submission 203485) | Tropical soil microbial communities from Luquillo Experimental Forest, Puerto Rico - GRE.SIPMG.166b4f25 | ecosystem: Environmental > Terrestrial > Soil > Tropical forest > Bulk soil...
CGCGACCACGATCGAGGAAGAAGGCGTCTACATCGACAATTTCAAGCTCGTGGACCGCGGACGCTTCCGCGAACAGGCGCTCTACGACCTCCTCAACGGCGCGAAATATCCCGCTCGCAATGCGCTCCAGAACGTCAACGACATCAAGGCGCAGATCGCGGCCAACGAAAAGGGCGTGCAGGAGCTGCACAAGATGGTCGCGCACTTCACGCTGCCGGTGGTCAGGGCCTACATGCAGCACGTGCAGGACAACGCGGCCGAAAGCGTTCGTCGCGTCATCGATCGCATCCACGATGCTGCATTCGAATACGAGATGGACCAGGGCACGTGGATCAAGGTCAAGATCCGCATCGACAAGGACAAGCGCGAGGCGACCGTCGATTTCACCGGTACTTCGCCGCAGCAGAACACCAATTTCAACGCGCCCGAACCGGTGGCGCGCGCGGCCGTACTCTATGTGTTTCGGGTGATGGTCGACGACGAGATCCCGATGAACGGGGGCTGCCTGCGGCCGATCAATATCGTGATCCCGAAAAAATCGATGCTGTCGCCCGAATATCCCGCCGCGGTCGTCGCCGGCAACGTGGAAACGTCGCAGGCCGTGACGAATTGCCTGTTCGGCGCGCTCGGCGCGCTCGCGGCCGCCCAGGGCACCATGAACAACCTCAATTTCGGCAACGCCAAGTACCAGTACTACGAGACGATATGCTCGGGCTCGCCGGCGGGCCCCGGCTTTCCGGGTACCGATGCCGTGCACACCCACATGACCAACACGCGATTGACCGACCCCGAGGTGCTGGAGTTCCGCTACCCGGTGCTGCTCGAGGATTTCCACATCCGTCCAGGTTCGGGCGGACGCGGCCGCTGGAATGCCGGCGACGGCGTGCGCCGCACGATCCGTTTTCTGGAGAAGATGGAGTGCACGATTCTGTCGGGCCACCGCCGGGTGCGTCCGTTCGGCTTGGCGGGAGGCGAAGCCGGCCAGATCGGCGAGAACGCCGTGCGGCGCAACGACGGCCGCGTTGAGAGGCTTGCGGGCGCCGACGCGACCGTGATCGATGCCGGCGAGGCGATCATCATCCAGCCGCCGACCGCGGGCGGATATGGCAAGCCGGAGCGCTGATCGCGGCCATCGCTGTCACGCTGAGACGACGTTGGGTGCCGCAACGTCGTCAACGAAATGGCTGGGCATAAGCGCGTTCACGCCCGTCTTGCGACGCGCGATTGACGTCGAGAGCATATGCCCGCGTAGCGTTACGACTGCTGGATCGCCGAGACCAGCCAATGGCCTCCGCGCACGCGCATGAAGGTCCACACTTCGGTGGCTTCGTCCGGCCCGCCTTGCACAACGCGGCCGCTGTCGCGGTCGATGGTTTCGTCGTTGAGCGAAAAACGCATCGCGACGGTGGCGTAGTCGGTGTCGCCCTCACGCCAAGCCTCGGCGAGATCGCCCTGCAACAGCTTGACGTCGGAGACACGATTGACGACGCCCTTGCTCGCATTCGCGGACAGTTCCTCCGAGAAATAGGACAGCATCTCGGGCGTGACGTGTCGACGCAAACGCGCGAGATCTTCGGCGCTATACGCGCTCTGCACCTCGCCGAGGGTCTTCTCGAAGTCATTGAAGTCGTCGGGCGTGAGCCCCACTTCGTCGGTACCCGATGTGCGCGCCCGCGAGGCAGGAGCGCCGCTGCCGCCGCCGAAGCCCATCTGCGGACGCGCGGCGCCGGCGGCGTAATCGCGCAATGCCGGGCCGCTGGCCAGCGCCGGCTGGCTGCGGCGCTGCCACCACGTCCACACCAGATAGCCGATGATCACGATGAGGCCGATCTGCAGCATCAGGCCGAGCATGGAAGCGAAGCCGCCGAGGCCGCCCAGGAAACCGTGGCCGAACAGCATGCCGAGCAGACCGGCACCGAGGAAGCCGGTGAACAGGCCGCCGAGAAAGCCCGGCCGATTGAAGAAGCCGCCCACGGGCGACGATATCGGCGGACGTTGCGCGAACATGCCGCCCGGTTGGCCCGGCTGCGTCATGCTGCGCTCGATGGGCCGCGCGCCCGGCGATGTCGTCGTCGACGGCGGCGCGGAGAAGGTTTGTGAGCCGCGGCTGCCCAAGCTTCCGCCGCGACCGGCGCGGGCATCGGCATCGGTCATCGCGAAGGCCAACACCGCCGCCACGGCGCAAAGCGCAAGCAGCGGACGAACGCGCAAGGAAAGCATGGGGTCCTCCCAGAAAGACCGTTTGGTTCCACCCAAATATTGGTATCCCATGGCGGCATTGTAAGAGGTGCCGCATGGTGTCGCAGACCCCTGCCGCATGCCATGACATTTGGCGGCTGCGAGGATTTTGATCGGATTTCAGTCGCCTTCCCCGTCGGCGCCCGGCTCGGCCATGGGCAGGGCGCGCTCGCGACGCTCCTCGTCGGGATCAAAGCGCCACCGCTGCGCCGCCGACCGGCGCGGTGCAAGCGAGCCGGTAATGCCAGGGTCGCGCTTGATCGCGTATCGCGCGGCGCGCGCGGCGACCTCTTCGCCCGAGACGGCGTGCGGGTTGCACGCGCGGTGGCCGTCGCGCCGCCGCATCAAATCGACGTGGATATGGTCGTAGTGATAGACGTTCGAGCCGGGCGCCAGTACCGTGCTGAATTGACCGCAGGCCGCCGCCTGCACGTCGCGCAGAAAACCCTGCTCCTCCGGCAAGCCGCGCCAGCCGTTCTTCACCGTGATCTTGCGTCCGTCGGCGAGGGTGAACGCCGCGATGTCGAGCGCATTGCCGAAGGCGTGCTCGGAAATGCTCGCCCGCGAATTGCCGTTCATGCCGCGGCAGGAATAGGCGGAGATTTGTTTGATCTCGGCAACCGGCGAGCCGAACCAGCGCATCGCCGCCGGCTGCACGGCGCCGGCGATCCAACGCTCGAGCTCGGACACGATCGGGCATGCGAGCGTCGCCGGCGGGCTCACCGCGACCGGCGTGAACGATGGCGTCGCCGGGATATCGCGTGCGCCACCCAATGGACCCAGCGGAGGTTCGCGCGCGGATGCGCGCGGGGCGTCGCGCGGCACGCCCGGTGCATCGACCAGTGGCCGGCGGTCGTAAGGCTCGGGCGAGAAGTCCTCGCGAGGAGAGCCCACCGGGGGCGGTGACCGATACCTTGGCGGCGGAGCGGCGGGCGTCACGCCATAGGGTCGGCGAAAGTCGTAGGGCTCCGCTTGGACATTGGGCTGATCGGCCACGCCCGGCGGGTTGAGCGACACGGGCTCGTCGGGAGCGATGTCACGCCGCGGCTGCGGCGAGCCCACCTGGTAATCGGGCAGCACGCGCGACTGGTAAGGCGGCTCCGCCGGCCGGATCGGCCAACGCGGCGGCGCCGAGCCGCGCGGAATGTCGCCAGGCGGGCGCAGCTCGTCGCTGTAGCCGAGCGGCGCGCTCTCGCCCAAGGTCGACACCTTGAGCGGAAAATCCGCCCCGCATACTCCGGGACCATGGATCGGCCGGATGCGGACGATGCCCGCACCCTCCTTGACGGCGCCCGCGTTGAGGCATTGCACCTCGGCCTCATGGCGCCACGGCGCGCGCTCGGCAAAAAAACCGCCGCCGCTGCATCCCGCTAACACGCCGAGAAGACCAAGGACGATGGAGCCGACGAGATACCACCGCACTCCCCACGCCATGGCGGGAGGATGCGGTGGATGTTGTTAACGTTTCTTCAAAGATTGGCATGCGCGCTCGCCCGCTGATCCACGCCTCGCAAGATGGTTAAAAGAATTGCGGGCTTGCGTTGGTGACGGATGGTTCTTGTTGACGTCATTCCGGGGCGCCGCCGGACCGGTCGCATCGTCGCCCTGATCGACGGCAAGCGCTGACGCTGCGTGTGCTTGGCATTTTCCGCAACTGCGTTGCTCGCGGCGGCGATCGCGCGAGCCGCGACCGCGCGATCGCCAGGGCAGCGGGTTAAGATCATGGTCCGCCACGTATTATTCCGCGTGATCCGCAGATCTATTTAGTTGCCCGCAGGTCGAACATTGAACCTGCCAAGCAATCGTTATGCGCCATCAAAGATAATAGCGCCGTTAGTTTACATCGACATATCAGGATGTTGGTGGGCGCCTCCGACGCGCGATGAAATTCACGCGTTTGCCTTCGGCGGTGCAGCATATTTGTCATTAGGACTTCATCGCCCCCCTGCTAAACTTGAGCTACGAAGATACGCGGGAGGACGTGACGTGGACCTAGCGCTCAGGCTCGATGTGCTGGCGGTGTTCGCCGTATTTGCGTTCGTCGGCGCGATCCTTTTGGGCGCGTTCTGACTTCGAGCATCCAGCACCGCCGCGTTCGATCGATTTTTTCCGGCACCGGAGGGCACCGTCTCTCCGGTGTTTTGCATTTTCATGAGGCGTCGACGCATTCACGCGCGGTCTACACCTCGACGGCGCGCGACCACCCAGCGGGACGCCGACGACCGTGTGCCTATGCAACTCGATCACGTCTGCGCGGACGTTAGTTGCCTGCGAGCGTCGTGCCGCGGGTGATCTCATCCCAATTCGCGAGCGCGCGCTCCACAACGTGGTCCACGTCCTCGTTCAAGAGATAGCCGCCCTGCACCAGCCTCGTCGCCGCATCGGTCACAAGCACCTGATACTGCGCGCGGTTGCCGTAGCGCTCTTCGATCGACAGGCGCGGATCACGCGCTCCCTCGCGTGCCGCCTTTGTCACGGGAAATGGGATGTAGGAGCCGGTGAGCGGGAGCAATTCGCTGGATTGGCCGATCGAAGGGTTGCGGAAATTCCAGCCGGTATACGTCGCCAGCGGCACGGCCACGTTTGGGAGCCGAATGCCCGAAAGCTCGTTGCCGTCGCGATCGACCTGCGGGACCAGCAATGGCAACGGATGCGCGGTGTGCGGCCCTTCGAGATCGGCGCGATAGCCGGCGGGGATGGTGAGCGGTGAGCGCACTCCGGGGATCGCCGGGAAATCGATGCTGTCGCGCGGCACGAGCGTCTTGTCCGCAAGCCGCGGATGCGCGCTCGGCGGCGGCGCAACGCCGTCGCGCACCCAGCGATCCATTGCGACGAGCAGCGCGCGCTGTGCCCAAACGTATTCGTTGCCGTTCGGCTTCTGCTGGCCCGGCCCTTGCGACGGCAGGTAACCACCGGGGACGTGCTGCGTGCCGGCGATCAGATAGATGCGGACGTTGTCAGGCACTTTCGCGTCGTCGAGGCCATCGAGCGTCGTGTGGATGAGCGCGGCGGCGCGGCCGCCGCCCCAGTATTCGCCGGATGAGTTGGTGTAGAAAATCTTCGGGCGCTGGTCCGGTCCGAGTCTCATCAATATCCCGTCCGTCTTGCCGGTCACTGGATCGTGTTGATCAAGATCGAGATAGGGAAACAGCGACGCCACGAAGAAGCCGAGACCATTCGGCCGCGCAAAGCGCGAATTGAAGTCGCCGCTGCGCGCGGAGCCTGCGATGTGAGAGATCACGCCATCGAACACGCGACGATCCTGTTCGTCGGCGTTGAAGCCCTCGTAGAGAAATTGCCGCAGGAAGCGACCGTCCTGCGAGGGGCCGAAGGCATAAGCATAACGCGCCCCGATCGGCCCCCCTTGTTGGTGCTTCACCGCCGATGCCAGATCGCGCAATGCCGCAAATCCGAGGCCAGCAACGACGGCGCCCTTCGCCTCATAGCTCAACTCATAGAAATGGCCGGGCTCGTAGCCGCCTTTGAGGTAGAGCGCGGAGATGTCGGGGACGACCGCGCCGTCCTTCATGCGGCCGAACTGCCACTGATCGCGCGGAATGGTTCGTGGCGCGCCAAGAAAGCCATCGCGCACGGTGAGCGTGTTCGCCGCACTGGCAGGATCAAGCGGCGGATATCGGGTCGTATCGGCATAGCGCCCCATGTCGTCGAGCGCGTAGGTCGGCTCGGCCGTGTTCGATGTGAACGTGGTCGACACCCGTCCAGTGATCGCCTTTCCCTGATCGAGCGCGGGTGGCGCATCGAACGCCATCAAGCCTCCGCGGCGCGGAATGTCGAACTGCCATCCCACCCACACCAGGGTATAGCCCTGCCGCATCAGGAAACCGTCGCCGAAATCCGACTCGGCGGTTGGATCGGGTACCGGCGGTGTGCGGTTGAAGTCGCGAAGCATGTTCTTGCGGCCGCGGTTGAGGACATCGAATAAGGCGGCGCCATTGCCGTGGGCGGCGTCCTTCGGGGCGAGGACGTAAAGATCAGCTGAAAACGTCACCCGACCGGCAGCATCGCGCGGCGCCTTGTCGAGATCGACGATGGCCTTATTGCGGGGATGCGCGGGATCGACCGAGAAAAACACCTTCCCGACGATCTTCTCGTAGGCGCCAGAGGCGCCGAATTGCTTGCCGCCGAGAACGTCCGTGCGTGAAGCAATCTCGATTCGCGTCACCTCCGCCTGCGCGCAATAGCTCGCACAGGTGGCGGCGGCGGCGATCAGCGCACATCCAAACCGCAATATACCCATTGCGATCTCCCTATTGTCGGCCAGCGCCCTCGATTGTCCGCCGCGGAGCCGTCTGCAACAGCTGCTGCAGCTGCTGGCTCCAGAATTTCGCCATCCCGGTGGTCGCATGGCCGCGCGTGTCTTCGCTGGCCGGTATCAGGTAAAGCCGACCGTTCTTCACGCGTTTGAGTTCGCGTTCCGTGATGCCGGTTTCCGGCGGGTTACGCTCGTCGTCGGCGGAATTGATCGCCAGGAGCGCGGCCTCAATCCGTACGAGGCCGGCCGATGGATCGTAGTCGCGCGAAGACTCCCACTGGTAAAGAAAGTCATTGGCATCGCTGGGGAGCGGCGCCGCCAAGCGTTCGTCGAGGAGCTTGTCGGCCTGCTCGCGCGTGGGGGCCATCTTCTGGTACGCGAGCGTGCCTCCGCTGGTCGCGATGCCGAAGAATACGCTCGCCAAGCGGAGCGAAGGCGGCTGAGCCGTGTAGTTGCCGTTGTTCCATTCCGGGTCGCTGCGGATCGTTTCGAGCATCATCCGCCGCAACATCCAATTGCGGCTCGCCATGGGCGTGGGCTGCGACGCCATGGGCACCAGGGTGTCTATGAAGTCGGGATATTTTTCGCCCCAAAGCCACGTATGCATGCCGCCCATGGAATTGCCGAGCACGAGGCGCAAGTGGCGGATGCGGAGTCCCTCGGTCACAAGTCGGTATTGGGCTTCGACCATGTCATCGTAGTTGTACTTCGGAAATTTGGTGCGCAGCCCGTCCGATGGCTTCGCCGATTTTCCGGTTCCAATCGCGTCTGGCAGAATGATGAAATATTTACTTGCGTCCAGCGGCTGGCCAGGGCCGAACAACTCGCCCGCGAAGGCGGGCGTCAAGAAATTTGCTCCGGAGCCGCCGGTGCCATGGAGGATCAACGCAGGCTCTCCCGACGGATTGCCGACGGTTCTGTAATGCAGGCGCAGTTCGGAGATGACCTCGCCGGTGTGAAAGCGGAAGTCGCGCGCGACCCAGTCGCCCTCCTTTGGTGCCGGGTAGTCTGCAGCCGAAGCCACCGCCGATATAAGCGCGAACGCAAGTGCGCCTGCTATGCGGATGCGGGCAGGATTCATTGGTCTCCCCCTGAATGCGACGGCCCGTCGACCGCACGAAGCGCTGCCTCTGAAAAGGGACTTCGGAGAACGGGCCTCTCAGTGATGTCCTCCTCCGTGAGCCGGCGCCAGTGACTCGGCTTCCGGCAGCGGTTTTCCCTTCGTCTCGGGCAAGAACGGCACGGCGACCAGCCCAAGGATGTAGAACAAACCGATAATCGTTGCCGCTTTGCCGTAGCCGCCGAGGCTGACGATCAAGGTGCCGGCGATCAGCGGGGCGATCGCGGAGATCAATCGCGGCGCATTGAAGATGAAACCTGCGGCCGTCGCGCGCATCCGGGTTGGAAAGAGTTCCGGCAGCCAGATAGGCGTCCACGAAAAAACGCCTTGGATGAAAAATCCATACACTGCGAAGGCGAACAACAGCACATGGATATCCTGCACCCACAGGTAGATGATCGGCGTCAGGATCAGGCACATCAGATAAAACAACATCGTCGTCGGCTTGCGGCCAAAGGCGTCGGCGAGGAAGCCGAAGCACGAGAACCCGATCAAGGCGCCCAGGTTTTGGACTAAGCCGGCCAATGCCGCCCAGCGCTGGGCCGGCAGGCCGGCAGCGGTTGCGACCGACCCGACATAGCTCGGGACAAACGTCGAAACGCCCCAATAGCCGATCGTCACCGACAGCGACATCACGAACGTCAAAAACAGGCGCGAGCGGACGGCGCCTTCGGCAAACAGATCAACCAGCGTGAAGCGCACCAGCGCCGCGTCTTCTCCGTGGAGCGGCGCACCCTGCCGGCGGAGATCATATGCCGCGCGACGGCGCCTGTTCGATTCCTCCCACCGGGACGACTCGGGAATATTGCGCCGGATCCAAAACACGATCAGCGCGGGCAGCACGCCGATCAGGTACATGTACCGCCAGGCGTCGGGGCCGGAGGTGCCGATCACGAGCCAGATGCCGGAGGCAAGAATGCTTCCGATCGGGTATCCCGATTGCAAAAAGGCGCCACCCTTGCCGCGTGCCTTGGCCGGCCAAAGCTCGGCCATGATCGACGCCCCGGTCGCCCATTCCGAGCCGATCGCGAGCCCAACGAGAAAGCGAAATACGGCAAACGACACCCAATCCCAGGAGAGCGCGCTCACGCCCGTGAGCAGCGAATAGGCAAGGATCGTGAGAGTCATCGAGCGCTTGCGGCCGAGATAGTCGGCAAGCACGCCGCCGAGCAGGCCGCCGATCGCCCAACCGAATACGGTTATCGCAATGACCGCGCCGGCATAGGCGGGGATGAGCGGGTATTGGGAAGGCTCCAAGAGCTGATGCAGCGCGACGCCGACGGTGAGAATAAGCGCGAACACTTCGAAACCATCGAACGTCCACCCGAGGTTCGCGGCGATAAGCGCTTTCCATTGCGCGCGGTTGAGCGAGCGATACCAAGGAGAAGACTCGAAAGTGCCGACTTCGCTCATGATCCCCTCCCTGACACTTGCTCGGCATGCCTTGCCGGCAGCCCGCGAATGAAAGCTTACGCTAATATCCCGCGCGCTTGGAAGAGTGCGGCGGCAATCGCGACGGCGGGCACGGAGCCCCCCTCTATTCGCGCTTTGTCCCGGAATTTACAGTTTCGGAAGCACGTGTTCGCCGAACAGTTCGACGGTTCGCACCGGGTCGGAGGCGAGGCTGACGGTGAGCATCAGCCGCCCGGCGCCAGCGGCTTTGGCAGCAAGCGCCTGCGCGAGACAATCCTGCGGATTGCCGCAGATCGACAGCCGGCGCGATAGATAATCGAACAGGCCAAGCTCTTCGACCAGCCTAATGTCGGCGTCACCCGGCCGGGTGCTGTAGCGCCGGCGCAATTCGAGCAGCGGCGCACGCAACGGCTCGGGCACGCCACGCGTCTCAAGATGTTTGTCTCCAATCACGTAGCCGGCGAGGAACGCGAGCATGGCGCCGATCTTGTTGCGCGCGGCGTTGCGGTCCTCGTTGCAGTCGAGCGCCGCGATCTGCCAAATCTCGATGTCGCCGCTCGCGCGGCCGGCGGCCTTGGCTCCGGCGACAATGTGCGCCCGCGAATCGCGGATGTTGTCCGCGGCGAGGCCGTAATTGGCGAACACGCCGTCGGCGGTCCGCCCGGCCGCCTGCAGCGGCTGCGGATGCGAGGCGGCAAGAAAGACCGGCGGCGCGCGTTTGATCCACGGCAAATGCGCGCTCGCCCCGCCAAGGGTCGCGGGCGCGCCCTTCAACAGCGTCTTGATGAAGGTCACCCCGTCCGCGAGCTCGTTTGCGCGCGACTTCGGCAGCCCGACATTCTTGGTACCGCTGTGTCCGGCGCCGATGCCGAGCACGGCACGTCCATTCGAGACGTGGTCGAGCGAGGCGATCGCCGCCGCGCTGATCGCGGGGTGTCGGGTGAGCAGATTGGTGACACAGACCGCAACGCGCGCGCGCCGCGACGCGCGCGCGACCATGGCCGCCGACACCCAGGGGTCCATGGCGTTTCCCGGCGTGTCGGCAATGCCGATCATGGCATAGCCGTAGCGGTCGGCGCGCTCGGCGAGCTGCTCGCACAGGTCGAGGGTGTACGGCCAAAAGAAGAAACCAACCTGCATCGTGCACTCTCGCTTCGGCACGGCTTGATCGGAGTTGCGCGCTCGCTTCGAATATTCGCAAGCTATTCCGCCGCCGTTCGCGCTGCGATCAGCGGGTCATAGTTGAGCACCGGCGCGAGCCACTTCTCCGCCTCGGCTGCGGTCCAGCCCTTGCGCGCGGCGTAGTCCTCGACCTGATCGCGCTCGATCTTGCCGACGCCGAAATAGTGGCTCTCGGGGTGGCTGAAATAGAGCCCGCAGACCGATGCACCCGGCCACATGGCGAAGCTCTCGGTGAGCTTGAGCCCGATCCGCCGCTCGCCGTCGAGCAGGGCAAACAGCGTCGCCTTCTCGCTGTGGTCGGGTTGCGCGGGATAGCCGGGCGCCGGCCGGATGCCGCGATATTTTTCCCCGATCAGCTCCACGTTGCTGAGCGCCTCGTGTGGGGCATAGCCCCAGAATTCTCGGCGCACCCGCTGGTGCAGGCGCTCGGCGAAGGCTTCGGCGAGCCGATCGGCGAGCGCCTTGACCATGATCGCCGAATAATCGTCGTTCGCCCGCTTGAAGCGCTCCGCCACCTCGTCCTCGCCGA
>Ga0318540_10000586_pt1 | contig 10724 bp, 8 predicted proteins | sample GRESIP166b4f25_FD_203485 | JGI IMG/M metagenome (GOLD analysis project Ga0318540, IMG submission 203485) | Tropical soil microbial communities from Luquillo Experimental Forest, Puerto Rico - GRE.SIPMG.166b4f25 | ecosystem: Environmental > Terrestrial > Soil > Tropical forest > Bulk soil...
GCTCTCCGAACGTGTACTCGTCAACGGTAAACCAGCCCTCATAGCCTTTGAGCGTCGAGTCGCCCGTCACCCCGTCAACCCTGAGAAGATAGGTCAGCGGTTGAGAGGTGGGTGTCGCCGGGACGACACTGGAGGCCGCCGCGGTAGTCGGAGACTGCACATTCAAAGCATTCGGCAGTTGGCCCGGGATGACCGCGTTCTCGGTCCCGACTGCAGTCCCATCAGATGAAGAGGTCGGCGGGTCCTCGACCGGAGCTACCGGCAGGCTCCCGGTAGCGATGTTGCTGTCGGTCGTGCCGCCAGTGCCGTCGAAGATGAAACTGTCCGCACCGTTGGAGTTGGCGCTTGATGTGTCACTGAACGAGCCATCTGCGTCGGGTGCCCAACTAAACTGCCGCTCTCGGCGCTGTTTGGCATAATCGACGGCAAGATCCAGGCTACCACAGCGTGTGGCCGCTGCTAACTTTCGTCACGATACCCTCCCGCGGTTACCGGTGGCATGTCTCATCGATTGCACTGAGCTTTCAGTTGCGCCCTGCGCCGGGCGCTCGTCTCGCAAAGTGCGCGAGTTCATTTGGGTTCTCCTGTCTCGACCCGGCGTGTGTGAGATGCATTACGCTCGGCGTCGAGGGCAGATGGGGCGAGGGCTCCCCTTCGGCCAGACTTTCAAACTCACCGCATCCCAAGCTTGCGTCCCAGGCCATGGCCGGTCGATTCACGCTGGAATTGAGCGGGAGCAGATGTCATGAGCGTCGGCTTGCAGATTAGCCATTCGACCGACGTCATCTCATTCTGCGTCTTCGCTGACATAGAGTCGAGAAAATTTCCGCATAGACGTTGGCTATGATGGCTGCGCTGACACGCGAGAAGCGCGGCGGCGTGCTCCAAGGCGGTCGGTGCGGTGTTTGGACTGACACCCGCTTCGCTCAAACCGACCCATTAGCCAAGTCAACTATGCCGCTCGGCTGATCGCTCGGCATCTGTGAAAATGGTATTGCTAAGCTGCCGCTGGGCAGATCGAAAACAAACCCGGACAAAGGGGCATGGCGACTGGCCCCCTACTGCCCGTGCGGCCAAAAGGTGGAAACGATGGAGGTCGGATTTCTCGGCACAGGCCGGATGGGCAAGGTCATGGCGGCGAACCTGCTGAAGGCAGGACACCGGGTGCGTGCATGGGACAAGTCATCCGAACCATTGCACGCCATCGTTGCGGCGAACTAGGGTGCGGACTTCATTTGCCGCACAGATCGGAGGTCTACTTTCGGGGAAACAAGGCGGAAAGCGACGGAGGTACCCATGAAAGGTCTTCGACTGACAGCGATCTCAACGGTCGCGATCACGAGCGTGTTGCTGATCTTGGCGTCGGGCTACACGGGACTTGCCCAGACCTCAGCGCCGCCACCGACCTTAGCGCCGCCGCTGATCTCGCTCGCCGAAGCACGCGTCATCATCGACGGCGCGGTCGCGTTCACCCGCGAGCAGAATTTGAACATGGCGGTCGTTGTAGTGGACGCAGCGGGAAATCTGGTGTCGGCCGATAAGATGGACGGTACCACGATCAACAACACTCGCTTTGCCGAAGGCAAGGCGTTCGCTTCGGCGATTCTTCGGCAAACCACGGAAGTCTTGGCCAACCTCGCAAAGGACCGCCCGGACCGGTACTTCGGAATCATGAACATGTATCCGGGCAAGGTATATCTCGTTGGGGGCGGAGTGCCGCTCACCGTTGACGGCCGACTCGTCGGTGCGGTGGGCGTTGCCGGACTACCGCAAGGCGTTGACGAGAAAGCAGCGCGGGCCGGGATCGCCGCTTGGGACAAGTTCCGGCAAAGCATGAAGAAGTAATTGTGCCGGTCGCCTCGGCCTCAAAGGGAGAATTCATCGGTCCCGGCTGCAAATGTCCAATGCCATTAGCGCGTAGAGCTGTGCTTTGACACTCGCTCATCCATCCTCAGCCTCCCGGCGCTCCTCGGGTGCGCAGGAACAGGGCATAGACGCAGTGGCTCGCCGCCATGAACAGGCGGCTGCGCCGAAAACCGCCGAAGCAGACGTTTGCGCAGCGCTCGGGCAGATCAATCCGACCAATGAGCTTGCCGGCAGCGTTGAAGATCCTCACGCCGACGTTGCCGGCGCCCCCGCCCCAGCCGCACCACAAGTTGCCGTCGACGTCGACGCGCAAGCCGTCGGCGATGCCGCCGCGCTCGACGGTCATGAACGTTCGCCCGTTGGCGAGCTTCGTGCCGTCATCGACGACGTCGTAAACGCGGAAAATCTGCGGCGTCACGCCATCTTCTATGATGTATAGCTTCGTCTCGTCGGGCGAGAAGGCAAGCCCATCCGGACGGTTGACGTCGCCCGCAACGATCGTTGCCCGCCCGCTTTTATCGAGCCGGTAGACGTTGGTCGGCAATTCCTGCGTGTCGATGATGCCGGAATAGTTGCTGGTGATGCCGTAGACCGGATCGGTGAACCAGATCGAGTCGTCGGATTTCACCACGATATCGTTCGGCGAGTTGAGCCGCTTGCCCTCGAACCTGTCGATCAACACCGTGATCGTTCCGTCGTACTCGGTGCGCGTGACCTGTCGCCCGGCGTGCTCGCAGGTGAGGAGCCGGCCCTGGCGGTCGCGCGTAAGACCGTTGGGCTTGTTCGCCGGTTTGCGAAAGATGCTGACCTGCCCCGTCTCCTCATCCCAACGGGTGATGCGATCGAGCGCGGCATCGGACCATAAGAGATAGCGGCCATCGCCGAACCACACCGGTCCCTCGGCCCAGCGCATACCGACGGCGAGGCGTTCGATGCCGGCATTGTTGAGGCGATACTTTGCGAAGCTCGGATCGAGAATCTGTATGGCCGGGTCTGGGTAGCGGTCGCTCGGCTCCCACGCGGCCAAGGCGCGGGGCGCGGCCGCGGCTGTCAGGGCGCCGACGCCGGCGGTGAGCATGTCACGTCGTGAGATGCGCATGGCATTTCTCCCTCGTCGCTGCGACCGTGATTGGTCGAGCGCTTGGGCATCTTACTCAACGTGACATCGAGAACGAATGGACCGGCGCGGCGGCTGAATGGGGCGAGAAAGGCGGGGCATTTGGCCAATCAATGCTCCGCGGACTTCGAACCATTATCGCCGGCTGTTCTGGATTGCATTGCATGATCGCTGCGCGCGAATATGATTTTCGATCGAAAACCTCGTATGCTTCCGCAACGGCACGCATCCTACCGGGGCGGATCTTCGGGAACGACGCAAGCATGAATTCGATCAAGGCGACGGCGATACTGGCGATGCCGGTGCTGGCCGCGGCGGCAGCGATCGGCGCAAACGTTTTCGCGCAGGAGGCAAAGGCGCCGGCGAAGGATTACAATCAACGCGCGCTGGAGATCTACGAGTTCAGGAAGGCGGCGGCGAGCGGGTCGGAACGAGGTCAGGAAATTTTTTATTACAAATGCTGGTTTTGCCACAACGAATTCGTGCAGGGCATCCCGCAGCTTAAGGGCCTCTACCAGAAGCCCAACCTACTGTCCGGCGAGGGCGTGAACGACGACACGGTGAAGGAGAAAATCCGTAACGGCGGCGCCAGTATGGCGGCCTACAAGTACACGTTGAGCAATGCGGATTTGAACGACCTGGTAAGCTACCTGCGGGAAAAGTGCTGCTGGGATTCCGATACACCCCCACTCAATCCGCGCTACCGGATGCGTTGACACGGAGGAAACTATGGTCGCTTGCATCGGGCGTGGTCGCGGGCTGCTTTCGCCGGCCGCAGTGCTCGCGTCTTTCCTCCTGCTCTCGCACGCCGCACAGGCGCAGACCGCATCGCAGCTCTTGGGCGGCCCGCATGGCGTCGTCAAATCCGCAAATGGCGAGCTGCTCGAAGGGATCATGGTGCAGCTGATCGCGCAGAAGAATGCGATCCGAACCACGGTCTACAGCAATGCGGACGGACGCTACGAATTCCCCAAGCTCGAGCCTGGAACCTTTACCCTTCGAATTGCGCGGCCGCGCGAATTTCATCCCTTCGTCAGGGAGAAACTCGAACTCAACGGCCCGGCCGAGCTCGCTGATATTACGCTCGCGCGAGTGACGAACGCGGCATTGTTGCCGGCGCTTCCCGAGATCGCGGCGCAGATGACCGGATCGGAATGGCTGCTGAGCTTATCGGGAACCGGCGAGGAAAAACGGCTTCTGACGGTCAACTGCAACTGGTGCCATTCGTATCAGCAGATTTTCCGTAATCGCTACGACGAGCACGGCTGGGCCCAGATCGTCAATCGCATGACGAAAGGCGCGGGCTCGCCGCTAATCAACATGAACCCGCGCGGACGCTTCAACGACGAGGATACGGCAAAATTGGTGAAATGGCTGGCGACCGTGCGCGGTCCGGATTCCAAGGATCCGCCCTTCGTCACATTGCCGCGGCCGCAGGGCCGCCAGACTAGGGTCGTCATCACCGAATACGAATTGCCGCGCCTCGAGCTTGCCACACATGACGTGTGGGGGGATTCGAAAGGAAACATCTGGTATAGCCCGCACCGCAGCTCCTACATCGGCCGGCTCGATCCGCGCACCGGCGCGGTCAAGGAGTATCGCGTGCCTGCGGTCGATGCCGGCGTGCTTCCGGGCACGCACTGGATTTACGTGGACAAGAACGACATCGTGTGGGGCTCGGAAAACTGGGCGCACAGCATCTGGCGCTTCGACCCCAAGACGGAAGAGTTCACGCGGGTGCGCTGGAATGTTCCGGAGCCCGTGAATTCGCCGATGGGCGGCAACTACGCGCTCGATCCGGAGGGGTTCATCTGGCGCGCGCGCGGAAAGGCCGTCGCCAAGATCGGCGCGCTCACCGGCGACACGATCCTGCGATTCCCGCTCAAAAAGTTCACGGGCACCTACGGCAGCGCGGTGAGTAGGGACGGCAGGTATTTCGGCGGCGGCGCATGGCCGCGCGACGGCGTCGTCGTGGCCGACACCCAGACCGGCGAAGTGTTCGAGCCCGACTGCAGCGCTAATTGCGGCCCGGCGCGGGGAGAGTTCGATCCGCAGGGGAATTATTGGTCGGGCGGCCGCGGCGGCATGCTGGTGAAGTTCGACATCGCCAAGAAGCGGCTGTTCGAATATCCGCTGCCAACCCCCTACGCCTCCATGTACAGCGCCCAGGCCGACAAGAACGGCGAGATCTGGGCCGGCGAAATGCACGCGGGCCGCTATCTTCGCTTCAATCCGAAGACGGAGCAATATATCGAATACGTGCTGCCGGAGCCCTACGGCATCGATCGCGAAACCTGGATCGACAATTCAACCGACCCCGTGACCGTCTGGTACGTGGACCACGACGGCTGGATCGTGCGCATCCAGCCGTTGGACTAGCGACTGGACAGACGAGCGTCTTGGAGCGAGCGACATGCGCGATCGCAGTCCTCGGATTGTGCGCGTTTGACCGTTGGAGGAATGACGATGCGCGAGCAGTACGACCCGACGACGCCTGCAACGGCGGATTTAAGCGGCCACGATCAAGGCCCCGCCAGCGGAAACTCGCGACGCAGTTTTCTCAAAGCGAGCGCCGCGCTCGCGACCGGTGGAGCCGCGGCGCAAATGCTGTCGAGCGACGCCTTCGCGCAATCTCCCGGCGCCGCCGACGCCGAGCTTGCCCGCGTGCAAGGTGAACGCCGCATTCTGCTCAAGGGCGGCGTCGCGCTCACCCTCGACCGGCAGGTCGGCGACTTCGCGCAGGCGGACGTGTTGATCGAGGCCGGCAAGATCCGCGAGATTCGGCCGAACATCGAGGTGTCGCGCGATGCGGTCGTGGTCATCGATGCCGCGAACCGAATCGTCATTCCCGGCTTCGTCGATACCCACAGCCATTCCTACCAGGGGCTCCTGCGCAACATCCTGGTGAACGGCCTGCTTAATCCCGACTACAACCGCGACATTCAAAACATCCTCACGCCCGCCTATCAGGCGTCGGATGCCTATGCCGGGATGCTGGTGACGGCGCTCGGCTTCATCGACATGGGCACGACCGCGATCGTGGATATCTCGCAGGTTTCGCACACCCCTGAGCACAGCGACGCCTGCATTCGCGCGCTGCAGGACTCCGGCATCCGCGCGGTCTTCGCCTATCACCGCGGCGCGGGCCCGGCCGCGCAATACCCGCAAGACATCAAGCGGCTGCAGCGGACTTATTTCAGCTCCAAGGATCAGCTGCTGACGCTTGCCTTGACGGCCAACCTCAATGCCAACGTGTTCGCGCTCGCGCGCGAGGTCGGCGTGCCGATCGTGCAGCACCTCGTCGGTAACGACCTCAGCAGGCCCCTCATCGAGCTTGGACGCGCCGGATTGCTACGGCCGGGCGACGAATACATCCATTGCCTCGGCATCGACGACGCGGCGTGGCGGTTGATCAAGGACGGCGGCGGCCATGTGTCGATCTGCGCGCCGATCGACATGGCGATGGGCCATGGCATGCCGGCGATCCAGGAGGCGCTCGACCATGGCTTGCGGCCGTCGCTGAGCTCCGATCACGGCGTGACCATCGCGCAGGATTTCTTCACGGTCATGCGTTCGACGTTCACGTTACAGCGGCTGCTGATCCTGCAACGCGCCCGCAAGGGCGAGCAAAACCTGCCGCCGCTGCTCAGCTGCCGCGACGTGCTCGAATTCGCCACCATCGAGGGCGCGCGCTGCGCCAACCTTGCAGATCGAATCGGCACGCTCACGCCCGGCAAGGAGGCCGATATCGTCGTCTTGCGCGCCGATCGGCTCGACGTGTGGCCGCTCAACAACGCGGCGATGACGGTCGTGAACATGATGAATCCCAGCCACGTCGAAACGGTCTTCATCGGCGGAAAGGTGAAGAAGTGGCGCGGCAGTCTGGTGGGCGTCGACGTGCCGAGCGTGTTGCGGCTGGTGGAGGAGGCGCGCGACGGCGTCCTGCGTCGAGCCAACTATGCAAAAAACCTGCTTGGCTGACGCGAGCGTCGATAGCCAGAACCGACGTTCACATCACTTTTCAGCCGAGTGAAATCGACGGAGCGGTCAGCTCGGCCTGCTTCCCAATCGTGCTGAACCATGTCTGCTTGCCGAGGCGAAGCGGAGCTAACGCGGACGGCGTCCCCCGATCAGAGCGGCGTCAATCCCGCGAGCACGCAAGATCGTTTCGAGCTCCGTATGCGGCTTCGCCAAAATGATATCGCCGGCTTGGACGAGACTTTGGGGTGAAGTGCGGCCGATGGTGCCCCGTCGTCGATCACTCCCTGTGCCACTGGAGGCACCGTCTCTCCCAGGAGGCCCACATCTGAATGGTCTGAGCGCACTGCATGCCGTGTCCAGATGATAGTGCTTCCGGCCGCCCGATAGTGCGCCGCCAGAAGATTCAGCTTATCGACGACCTGCAAACCTAGTGGAGCGGCGATCGGCGACTTCTCGACATTGCAATTTTGCAGGTCGACGGCCACGAGGGCACTTTTCCTTGGGTCAATCGCAAAAGTGACCATTTTGGATCCTCATTTGCTTGGGGCGCTCACGCTAACCTTAGCGCTTGTAGGGCGGCGAAGGTGTTTCTACCGGGCTCCCGCGCGAAATCTGGCGCCATCGCGGTCACGAGCGATACGACGGAGGTCGTCACGCCTCCCGCTGCCTCGATCTGGCGCAGGGCCGCGTCCTCCGTGCGCGCAGACATTCCGCCGCAGGCGTCGACGGGCACCTGCACTCGGTAATCATTCTCTAGCGCCGAAAGCGCAGCGTCGAGCACGACGGCCTCCGTGGCGAAGCCCGCGATCACCAGAACCGGCCGCTTGACGGCGTTGATCGCCTCCCGCGTCTGCGGATCAAGGAACGGATCGGCCGTCATGCGAGCGAATTGCGGCGCACCCTCGGTTTCCTTTGCGAGGTCCGGCAACACCTCCGGCGCCTCGCCGCCCTCTGGCACGACGCTGCGGTGCACGGGCAGGCCGAGCGGCGGGCGCATCGGGCCAGGACGGAGGCGGCGCAGCTCAGGCTTTGCGGCGGGTTCTTGGGGGTTGAAGGCCGATACGTCTCTGCTTTCAAAAACCGTTTTCGGACGGGCCACCGGTAAACGCATCATTGGGCACGACGCGCTCCGTGGTTTGCCGGCTGCGCTATCAGTCTGAGTTTTAGTCGACGTCCCAATAGCTCGGGCGTCACATCGGCCGGAGCCGGAACCGCCTGCACCCTTGCGCGTTACTTCTCTGGATGATGAACGGAACCGGATTACCGGCAGTTCATCCCACAGGCCGCTCGGCTCAAGCTCCCGGGCGGCCTTTGGTTGTTGGTTGCACCGCCGAGAGGCAGTGTGCAGTGCGGTTGCGATTTACAGGTCAGTACCAGTACGAACTCCCGCTCTGTTACCACTCTGGGGCAGCAGCTCGGCCACCGGCGCAAGCGCTTTGAAGGAAAACTAACGCCGTTGTCCAACGTTCCGTAGTGGGTGGTGAGCCTCGCCCCGGTTGCGGGCGAGCCGGGATTGATAGCGTATGAGTGCCCCAACTGCGCGTATGTGACGAGCGTGCTCCAGCAGCCGAAGGACATGCATTAGTCGTGTGCAATGTCACTAGGTGCTGGCGAGCGGGGTCATCGCGGCACAGAGCATTCATAAGTTCCATCGCCGAGGTTTAACTGTTGCGGCCGGAAAACAGCAAATTTTGACAGTCGATCAATGGGTAAGAAGGGGTGCAACCTTTGCCCCCCGGGGCGAGTTTGTAGGGCGGGACGTGATTACCAGGGGATTATCCAATGACCGTGACCTGTACCCGTATGGGATGGGTCGCCGCATTGCGCGCACAGGCTGCGGCGCCCGAGACTGCTTCCGATGACATGCTGATCCGGCGGATTGCGCAGGGCGATCAACTCGCCATGCGTATGCTGTTTGGCCGGCATCGAGTTCCTTTGTATCGCTGGTTTCTGCGGCTCGCCGGCGACGAGGCGTTAGCCGAAGACCTCTTGAGCGATGTGTTTCTCGACGTTTGGCGCCAGGCCGCCACGTTTGAATCACGCTCGTCGGTTTCGACTTGGTTGCTGGCGATTGCCCGCCACAAGGCGCTCTCGGCGCGGCGCCGCCGGCCGGATGCGGAATTGGACGAGAAGATCGTGTCGACCGTTGCGGATCCAGCGGACGATCCAGAGGTCGTGCTGCAAAAGAAAACCCGTGCAGACCTGTTGCGCCGCTGCTTAGCCCGACTGTCACCGGAGCACGGCGAGGTCATCGACCTCGTCTACTTCCACGGCAAATCGGTCAAAGAGGTCGCGGAGATCGTCGGGATCGCCGAGGCCACTGTCAAGACGCGCATGTTCTATGCGCGCAAGAACCTGGCCGAGCTGGTCGAGACGTAGCGGCTAAGCACGGGATGGTCGGGCATTCAGTGGCGACGACCCGTAAGCTCCTTCAGAAGCGCGGCGAGACGTTCCGGGACAGGTTGGTCGGCGGCACTGTACTCGGCCCGCAGCCATTGCCCGAGTTCCCGCAGCCATGGCGTTCGGGCCAGGATGTCCCGACGTTCGGACTCGCCCGACCTACGCTGCTCGCGCTGGCTCCTACGGACACGCGCGGCTGGCGGTAGGCTCTCACATGCGCTCGACCCCTGGGCACGACGTACCCACTTCTGCTCAGAACGTCTATGAAATTCTAAGGGATAAGTCGTCATGTCGGGCTCGTTTTCACGATCATTTTTGAAGGTTGAACGCTCTCTGATCTTTCGCCCAGCGCGAGTGCCCAATACATTTCCGCGAGTTTCCGGTATCGACGGCTCTCCCGCAGCGATTTTGTATGAATGGTCAGACGAGCGTACTCTTTCGCCTTGGCACGATAAACTTCCATTTGCGACTTCACGGCAGACACTCCGGCGTGCGCCCGCTGCGTCAACGCGCAGTTGTACGCCACTGTTCCGAGCTCTGCCGTGTCAATTTTAGTGACGGCAACTGCCAATTGTTCTTGCGGCTCTTACAATGATCTCGCCCGCCTCCCGTCGAAAGCTCGCGATACCAAATGGCTCGAATGCCTGCTGAATGGCGCAACCAAGTGGCGGTGGTGACGGGCGGCGCCCGCGGCATCGGCCGAGCAACAGCGCGGCTCCTGGCGCAGCACGGCGCTGCAGTGTGCGTGAACTATGCCGTGCAGTCCGACGCGGCTGAGGGGCTAGTTGCTGAGATTTCGACCGCGGGCGGACGCGCTATAGCGGTAGCGGCAGACGTAGCCGACTCGGCCGCGGTCGAGGCGATGGTCGCACGCACCGAAGCAGAGCTGGGGCCGGTGACAATCCTGGTGAACAACGCAGGCGTGAGTTGGCAGGGCACGGTGGACACCTACGACCCGGACCAGGTCGCGCGCATGCGCCGAGTAAACGTGGACGGCTTGATCCATGCGACGCGCGCAGTCAGGGGGCCCATGCGGGCGCGACGCTACGGTCGGATCGTCAATATGGCTTCGATCGCGGGGATCGGCACCGCGCTATCCGGCAATGCATTCTACGCGGCAACGAAGGGCGAGGTGATGATTCTCACGCGGCGCTTTGCCCTGGAGCTGGGCCAGCACGGCATCACCGTGAACGCCGTGGCGCCGGGCTTTGTCCGCACCGACCTGACGCAGCGCGGTCGCGGCGCGGCGGACTGGCCGGGCACGGAGGAACGCTTCGCCGCACGAGCGATGATGGGCCGCATCGGTGAACCTGAGGACATCGCCAATGCGGTGGTGTTCCTGGCTTCACCGGAGTCAGGT
>Ga0318540_10000604_pt1 | contig 10599 bp, 8 predicted proteins | sample GRESIP166b4f25_FD_203485 | JGI IMG/M metagenome (GOLD analysis project Ga0318540, IMG submission 203485) | Tropical soil microbial communities from Luquillo Experimental Forest, Puerto Rico - GRE.SIPMG.166b4f25 | ecosystem: Environmental > Terrestrial > Soil > Tropical forest > Bulk soil...
GTGCTTTGGCGCAGGATGTCCCTGAACTCCGCCTCGAGGGCGGCGAGCGCTTCCATCAACGCGGCGGAATTGAGCTGCCGGGGGACGCCGGGAGGCAGCTCGTATGCGGGGTCATCGGGAAAATGAGCCCTGTATGCCTTCCCATCCAGCATCGCGCCGCTCCCTCGCAGTTGGCCATGCAGGATCGCTCGGCTGCGGTTAAGGTTGGGTTAAGGATGATCCGCGGCGCACGTTCGGGTGTTGCGTGTTGCGATTGCGCCACACACTGCGTCCCTCGCCCCGCCATAGCGCGTCGAAGACGCGCGTGAACGCGCTTATGGCGGGGAGAGGGTTGTGCGCTATGGCTGAAACTCAATGAAATTGGCGGAGCCGTCGCGGGCGATGCGCGCGGGCAGATCGACCTCCCACGACAAGTATTGGCGCATGGCCGCGGCCTTATCGTGCGGCCGCTCGTAGGGCTTGAGCCAGGCGTCCACCGCCTCGTCCGCCATTCTGGCGTCAGCGGCCGTAAGCGCATGGCCGGCGGCGAACCACGCAGCGTTGCCGCCGTCGAGCGCGCGCACGGGACGATCGACGAGCGCACGCGCCTCCGCCACGGCGCGGCCGGCGAGCACGCCATCCTCGCACGTGAGCACCAGCGTGCCTTGCAGCGGAATCTTGGCGACGGCGCGTTCGAGCCGCGAGCGGATCGCAAACCAGGCGCCCGGAATGTGCGCGCGGAGGTAGTCGCGGCTCGGCGAGAGATCGACGACGGTGGCTTCGTTGCGCGCCAGCAGAGCGGCGAGGCCGGCGCAATCGACGCGCAGCTCCGGCGGCGGCGGGTCGCCCAAGATCTGCGCCGCCGGCGGCGCGGTCTCGCGGCCCGCTTGCGCCAGCACGTAGACGTCGCGCCAGCCCATCTGGCGCAGCCAGGATGCGGTCATGACCGCGCGTACCTCGGCGGGGTCGATCAGCACGATGCGCGCGCCGAGCGCGCCAACATATTGGTCCGTGGCCTGGACGAGCTGCCCGCCAGGAGCGGAGACGGCGTCCGCCACATGCCCGGCGTCGTATTCGCGCGGATCGCGCACGTCGAAGAGATAGAGCGTGCGCGCATCGTCGCCGCGCCAGCGCTTCACCGTGGCGAGATCGGTGTGCGCGACGGCGAAGCGGCGCGCCACGCGATCGGCGGCGGCTTTGGCCCAGGCAAGACCGTCGCGCGAGACATCGCCGGCGCGGCGAGCCTTGCCGCTGTCGCAGTCAAAGCCGGCGAGCGTCCAGCCCATGGTGCCGTTGCGCAGCGCCACCACCTTGTTGGGAACGCCGGCGTTGATCAGCGACTGCGCCCCGATGATGCTGCGGGTGCGCCCGGCGCAATTGACCACCACCATAGTCTGCGGCGAGGGCGCGAGGTCGCGGACGCGCAGCACGAGCTCCGCGCCCGGTACGTTGACGGCGGTGGGGATGGAGACGCGCTGGTACTCGTCGAACGGCCGGCTGTCGAGCACGACGATGTCGCTGCGCTCGCGCATGAGCCGCGCGAGCTCGGCGGCGTCGATGCTCGGCGTGGCGCTCGCGTGCTCGACGAACTCGCCGAACGCCTTGCTCGGGACGTTGACGCCGGAGAACAGTTCGAACCCGGCCTTAGCCCAGGCCGCAACGCCGCCGTCGAGCGCATGGAGATTGGTGTAGCCGGCGCGCGCGAGGATGTCAGCGGCGCGCTCGCAAAGGCCGTCGGCGTCGTCGCACAGCACGATGCGCGTGCCCCGCCGCGGCACCAGGCGGGCGAATTTGAGCTCGAGCCGGCTCAACGGCACCGACCGCGCGAACAGGAGATGGCTTTGCGAGAAGATCAGCTCCTCGCGCAGATCGACGATCGCCAGCTCCTGCCCGTCGGCGAGCATCGCCTTCAGCGCGCCGGCATCGACCAACATCGGCGGCATTCGCCTAGGCCGTTCGCAGACTCACGTCGCCTGTTGCGGCGTCATCTGCTCGACCTTGCCCGAGGCGAGATCGAAGCGCACGCGCTTGATCTTGTCGAGGTTGGTGCCGGTCACGCGGACGAAACGGGAGTGGTCGGGATAGTCGATGGAATGGATGGTGCCGTCCTGGTAGATGCCGGCGTGTCCCGGCAGCAGGCGATACTTCTTGACCGGCTTGAGCTTGGCCTGTGCGGCATTGGAGCCGTCGTCCTCGCGCTCCCACTCGATCATGTCGGTGTAGTGCGTGGCTTGGCCGTAGATCGCCCAGGACGCGCCGTGGTCGTGCGGCGGCGACACCCGAGCCTTGTCGTTGATATGGGCGAGGATCTGGAATCCGAGATCCGGGTCCTCGTAGAGCACCTTCAGGCCGCGCGGCACCTGCTCGCCGCAATAGGCCTCGACGAAGGCCTTATTCGCGAGCAGCTGCTCGAGCTTCAAGCGAACCTGTTCCCGGCCCTTGGGGCCGCCGTCGCGGGTGAGAATGGCGCGGCAATCCGACACGAATTGATCGAGGTCGTAGGGCATTGCTGCCTCCTGCGGACGAGAGGATGCCTAGCTTCGCTCATCGCGCCGGCAAGCGCCAGATGCAGAATGACGTGTCCCGGGCCCCGACTTGCGTGGACCGTCAAGGTCCGTGGCGGTCCCGGATCAGCGGTGCACCGCTCCACTTCGTTTCGCGCTGCACCGCATCCGGGACACGTGGGTCTTGCTAGCCCCTCGGCCTAACCCTCTCCCCAACTGGGGAGAGAGGAGCAGCCGAACTCGCGGCCCCCAGGTCGGCGATGGCTTTATCCAAAGCTTGCCCGTCTTCGTCGGCGAGCGCGGCCTTGATCAGAGCCTCGAGCGTTGCGCCGGAATTGCTGCGCCCGAGCAAGCGCGGGACCACGACCACGAGCTTGTCGAACTTGGCCTGCCCGCGTTCATGAGTCTCGCCGTAGCCTTTGACCAAGCTTCGCATGCGCGCGATCTGCACGGCGAGCGGATAATCCGCGCGCGCGGTCGCCGCCACCAGGTTGAGCCAATTCGCCAACACGGCTTGTTCGGTGGCGAAGCGCAGCGAGCGGCGGCGCAGCGGCTTGAGCTTCGCCAGCGCATAAAGCAGCAGGAAGCCGCCGATCGAGGTCGTCTTGACGACCCTTCCCTTGCGCGTGGCACGATCGACCAAGCCGCGTGCCCAACGCGTGCGCAGGAGCCAGCGTCCGAAGGGAGCCGGCAGCGTATCCGCGATCTCCTGCGTGCGGGGATGAAAGAATTCGGCGATTTGGAGAATTTGCCCGTCCTTGATTTGCGCTTCCTCGCGCACGCGCGCGAAGCGGCTCGATCGAATCTTCAGATCCGCGACGCGGATCGTGTCCTCATAGGACATTCCGAGCGCAAGCTGCCGCGCGGTTTCCGCGAGCAGCCGCCCGGCGTCGTCGCCGTGTTGGCGCTCGATGTCTTGGAAGCGGGCGAGGCGCGCCAGGAAATGCCGCGCGTAGCCGGTGTCCTGATAGTCATCGAGCCGTATGATGGCGGCAATCACGACCGCGCGCGCCTCCCCGGAAAAGTCGCGCGCGGCAGCGTCCACGAGGTCGCGCACCGCGCGCGACGCATCGCGCGCGCCGTCCTCAAGCGATGCGGCCGCGGGAATGGGCGCTTGTCCCTCGTGCGCGGCCTCGAAGCCCGCCGCGAACGCGGCGAGGCTGCTGTTGACGCCGACCTGGCCGCGGCGGATCGCCGCCTCGAACGCCGTGCGCGGGAAGGGGAGCGCGCCGGATCCCGCGAGCGCGCCGAACAGCACCGCGCTCAACACGCTTCCGGTCGCATCCGCAAGCGCCGCCATGTCGAACGCCACCAGCGCGCGCGCGGCGTCGCGGCAGGCCGCGAGCAGCGCCGCCGGATCCTCGCGGCCGTCGGCGAGCGCGATCTTCTCGGTCATGGCGAAGACGCGGTGGGTCGAGGCGATGAGCAACGTTTTTTCCGGCGAGACGAAGCCGCGCTCGACCGCGCGCGCGGCCTCCATCAGCTCGGAGGCGAGCACCACGTCGACGTCCCCCGGCACCGGCATCAGCGCGAGCACCGGTTCGCGCCCGTCCGCCCGCGCCTTGGGAAACAGCTCGACGTAATAGACGGTCGCGCCGGTGCGCTGCGCGACGCCCGGCACCGAGGTCGCCTGCGCGAGGTAGCCGCCGTGCTGGGCGAGATCGACGATCCAGTCCGCCAGCACGCCGCCGCCCTCGCCGCCGAGCGCGACCACGGCGATGGTGATCGGCCGCACCTCGGCGACTTGCGTCTGCCCGCGGGCGTCCATCGGCGTCGTCAAGCCGCGGCGAGGCGCCCGTCGATGCGCCGTTGCAGCCAACCGATCACGGTGCCGCGGACCTTGTCCTTCAGCCGGTCCCAGGACGTTGGATTGGCGATGATCGTGGCGCGGTAGAACGATGGGCAAAGCACCGCTGCGTGCGCGACCTCGCCGCACAGCCCGCAGCCGACGCAGGAATTGATCACCTTGGTCACCGGCTCGCGCCGCAGCGGGTCGGGGTTGGGCGCCAGCGTGAGCGACGGGCATCCCGACAACCGAATGCAGGAGTGGTCGCCGGTGCAGGTGTCGGGATCGACGCCGAAGCGTTCGCGCACCACGCGCTCGCCGCGTTCCAGCCGTTTGCGCATGAGCGGCCGCACGCGCCGCTCCTTGTTGAGCATGCACTCGGATTGGGCGATGATGACCTTGGGGCCTTTGACCGCCGTGGTGAGCGCCTCCTTGAGCGCATCGCGCATCTTGCCGACGTCATAGGTGCGCGTGATGGTGCGCACCCAATCGACGCCGACGCCGCGCACGGCCTTCTCGATCGGATTTTTGGTCGCGCGCATGCTGTTGTCGGCGGCGGAGGACGGCACGTCCTGTCCGCCCGTCGCCGCCGCGTAGCCGTTGTCGACCACGATCAGGACGTTGTCGCTCTTGTTGAAGACGGCGTTGCCGACGCTCGAGGCGAGTCCGTTGTGCCAGAAGCCGCCGTCGCCGACGAGCGCGATGGCGCGCTTGCCCGCCGCCACGTTGAACGCGGCCGCGCCCGCGCCGCCCAACCCATACCCCATCGTGGAATTGCCGAGGTTGAACGGCGGCAGGATCGAGAACAGATGGCAGCCGATGTCGCAGCTCACATGATGCGGCCCGAGCTCGCGCTCGACCAGCTTCATGGCGGCGAAGATCGGCCGTTCGGGGCAACCGGTGCAAAACGAGGGCGGGCGGCCGTGCACCTTTCCCTTGACCGCCTGCTGGGCCTTCGCGAGGCGCTCGCCCTGCAACGACGAAGCGATGGACGTGCGGCCACCGGCGAGCAAATCGCCGCGATAGGCCGCGATGAATTTCCGCACGCCCTCCTTCATGACGGCGCCGGTATATTCGCCCGCCATCGGCAACATGCTCTTCCCCTCGACCCGGGTCGCGACGTCGGCGCGGCGCAGGATCGTGTTCACCGCCTGCTCGATGAATTCCGGCTGGCCCTCCTCGATGATCAGAACCGCTTTCTTCCCCGCGCAGAAGCGCACGAGCTCGGCGTCGATCAGCGGATAGGTGACGTTGAGCACGTAGAGCGGTACGCGGCTTTCGCCGAACACGTCGGCGAGCCCGAGGATTTCGAGCGCGCGCAGCGCGGTATTGTACATGCCGCCCTGCATGACGATACCGATGTCGTCGGCCTCGCCATCGAACACCTCGTTGAGCTTGCGCTCTTCGATGAAGCGCACGGCGGCGGGCCAGCGCTTCTCGACCTTTTCCCGCTCGTGCAGGTAGCTCGCCGGCGGCAGCACGACGCGGTTGGGGTCGCGCACGGGACGTTCGAGCGCGTCCTTGAGCGTGAAGGCTCCCCGCCCATTGTCGCGCGCGGTGAAGCTGCCGTAGACGTGGCAGGCGCGGATGCGCAGCTCCAGCATCACCGGGGTGTTGGACGCCTCCGACAATTCGAAGCCGGTCTCGACCGCCCGCACGATCGACGGCAGGTTCGGGCGCGGGTCGAGCAGCCAGATCTGCGACTTCATCGCGAAGGCGTGGCTGCGCTCCTGCATGATCGAGGAGCCTTCGCCGTAGTCCTCGCCGACGATGATGAGCGCGCCGCCGGTGACCCCGCTCGAGGCGAGGTTGGCGAGCGCGTCGGAGGCGACGTTGGTGCCCACCGTCGATTTGAAGGTCGCGGCGCCGCGCAGCGGATAATTGATCGAGGCCGCGAGCGCGGCGGCGGCGGCGGCCTCGTTCGCGCTCGCCTCGAAGCGGATGCCGAGATCGCGCAGCACATCGTCGGCATCGGCGAGCACGTCGACCAGGTGCGAGATCGGCGCACCCTGGTAGCCGGAGACGTAGGAGACGCCCGACTGCAACAGCGCCTTGGTGACGCCGAGAATGCCTTCGCCGCGGAACTCCTCCCCGGCGCCGAGCCGAAGCTTTGCGACCTCGCTTTTGAACGAGCGTTCTGCCATCCGCGTCCCTTTGCGTCCTCCGCCGCGAGCCCTTCTACGTGGCCCGCAATTGACTCAACCCCACGCCACCGCGATTATATTTGAAAGAACATATTATATAGGCTCTCTGCTCGGAGAGGGGAACACCATGCGCTCCACCTTCATCGCCGGCGCGGTCGTGATTGCGGCGGCATCGGCGGCATCGGCCCAGGAAGTCACCCTGCGCGCGGTTTCCGCCTTCGCCGAAAAGACCACCTATTCGCGCGGCTTCGAGCTCTTCATCGAGCGGGTGAATGAGGCAGGCAAGGGCGTCCTTCAGATCAATTATATCGGCGGCCCGAAAGCCATGCCCCCATTCGAGGTCGGTAACGCGCTCAAATCCGGCGTTGTCGATGTCGCGAATTCGACCGGGGCTTTCTACACCAATGTGATGCCCGAGGCCGACTCCTGGAAGCTGACGGAGCGGCCGATGTCCGAGCTGCGCAAGAACGGCGGCTACGACTACATGTCGCAGCTCTATGCCGAAAAGATGAATGCGATTTTCCTGGCGCGGCATGTGGATGGCAATCCATTTCACCTCTATCTCAACAAGCCGATCGCGAAGGCCGATCTCAGCGGCCTCAAGATTCGCATCACCCCGGTCTACCGCGATTTTTTCCAGGCGCTCGGAGCGACGGTCGTTCAGACCGCGCCTGGCGAGGTTTATACGGCGCTCGAGCGGGGAGTCGTTGACGGCTACGGCTGGCCGATCACGGGCATCTTCGATCTCGGCTGGCACGAGAAGACGAAATATCGCATCGATCCCGGCTTCTATACTGCCGAAGTGTCGATCCTGGTGAACAAATCCACCTGGGACAGGCTCACCGATGCTCAGCGCAATGTTCTGCGCAAGGCGGGGGAGCAGGCGGAAGCGGATGCGGTGGCGATTTTCGCGCAAGAGAACGCCAAGGACATTAAACGTCAGGCCGACGCCGGCATTCAGACGATCAGGCTTGAGGGCGCCGAGGGCAAGTTCTATCGCGACAAGGCCTACGAAGCCGGCTGGGCGGGGGTCATCCGGCAAAGCCCGCAACATGGCGCAAAATTGAAGGAGTTCTTCGCCAAAACGAATTAGCGCAGCGTGGGGGGCCGTCCCGGCATGGCGAGACTGTCGCACTGGTACAGTCGCCTGCTCGACGCGCTGATGCTGCTGGCGTGCCTCCTGCTCCTGACGATGACGTTGCTGATCGGCGGCGATGTGCTGCTGCGCAACATCGGTCTGGGCGGGATCGCACCCAGCAATGAGATATCCGAGGACATCATCTATCTCCTGACGCTCCTGGCCGCTCCCGGCCTGTTGCGGCAAGGACAGCACATCCGCATCGATATCGTGCTGCGCGCGCTGCCCGCCCAGGTCGGCTGGCTGCTCGAATGGGTCAGCGACATTCTCGGCATGATTTGCTGCCTCTACTTCGTCTGGTACGGGACGCGCGTTGCGGTGGCGAGCTTCGAGAGCGGCGCGCTTTCGATCAAGACGCTGATCATCCCGGAATGGTGGCTGCTCGCGCCGATGCCGATGGCCTTTGTGCTGCTCAGCGTCGAGTTTCTCTTTCGCATGCATCGTCTCGCGCTGGCCGAACGGCGGCCCCGGGACGATGCGGTGTCCGCGTCGTAGGAACGCCGATATGTCCTGGCAGCTCGCCTCACTGCTGCTTCTCGGCGGCTCCACGGTGCTTCTGTTCATCGGCCTGCCGGTCGCCTTCGCTTTCATGGCAATCAATATTGTGGGGGCGATACTGTTTCTCGGCGGCGACGCGGGCTTAAGCCAAATGCTCAGAAACAGCGCCGCGGCGGTGATCAATTTCTCGCTGACGCCAATTCCGCTCTTCGTGCTGATGGGCGAGGTTCTCTTCCATACCGGGCTCGCCCTGAAGGTGATCGACGGAATCGAGCGCCTGGTTCGTCAGGTCCCGGGACGGCTGGCGGTCGTCGCCGTGGTCGCGGGCACGGTGTTCTCGGCCATCTCGGGCTCGACCATCGCGACCACCGCCATGCTGGGGTCGTTGATGCTGCCGGTGATGCTGTCGCGCGGGTACAACCCGGTGCTGGCGACGGGGCCGATCATGGCGATCGGCGCGGTGGATATGCTGATCCCGCCGTCCGCGCTCACCGTGCTGCTCGGCAGCCTGTCCGGGATTTCGATTTCGAAGCTGCTGATCGGCGGCGTCGTTCCGGGCCTGATGCTCAGCGTCGCGTTCGTCGGCTACATCATCGTGCGCGCCACGGCGAATCCGGCGCTGGCGCCGGCGACCGTGGTCGAGGAGAGATCGGGTTGGGCGAGATACGAGCTGCTGGTGCTCTATGTGCTGCCGCTCGTCTCGATCTTCGTGGTGGTTATCGGGGCAATGTCGGGCGGCATTGCGACGCCGACGGAGTCCGCCGCGCTGGGGGCGCTTGCCACCATGGCGCTTGCCGCCGCCTATCGCTCGTTGAGTTTCGATGCGCTGCTCAAAGCATTGCGGGGCACCGTCGGGATTTCGGCAATGATCCTCTTCATCATCCTCGGCGCCACGACCTTCTCGCAAATTTTGAGCTTTTCGGGATCGACCGAAGGCATCGTCTCAAACATTCTCGGTGGCGGGCTCACCCCGTTTGCGATCCTCGCCGGAATGATGCTGCTATTGATTTTTCTCGGGATCTTTGTCGACCAGGTCAGCATGATGCTCATCACCTTGCCGGTGTTCATGCCGATCGTTCAGCGCCTCGATATCGACCTGATCTGGTTTGGCGTTCTCTACCTGATCTGCATGCAGCTCGGCCTGCTGCTGCCGCCGCACGGACTTCTGCTGATGACGATGAAGGGCGTAGCCCCGAAGGAAGTCACGATGGCACACATTTTTCGCGCGGTCGTGCCCTATGTCGCGATGAGCCTCGTGCTGCTGGTCATCATCATCATGGTTCCGGCGATCGCGACGTGGCTGCCGAACGTGCTGGGCTGACGTCGGATCGGCGAAGGCAAGCGGCGCTACGGCAGCACTGCCGTCGCCTCGATCTCGAGGCGCGCCTCGGGCTCGACCAGGCGACTGACCTCGACCACCGCCATGGCCGGGAAATGGCGGCCCATGACCTCGCGATAGGCGGTGCCGAGCGCGGGCAGGTCGGCGAGATATTCGTCCATGTCGCGCACGTACCAGGTCAGCCGGACGATGTGCTGCGGCGAGGCGCCGGCTTGCGCCAGCACCGCGGCGATGTTCTCGAGCGCCTGCTTCATCTGCGCCACGAATCCCGTGGCGAAGCGGCCGTGCTTGTCCTGGCCGATCATGCCGCCGACGAACACCATTTCGCCGCGCGCGCGAATGCCGTTGGCGAAACCTTTCGGCTGCGGCCAGCCGGGGGGCTGCAGCACGGTGTGGGGCGCGGGGCTTTCGGACACTGTTGGTCTCCTATGGCTCGTCATTGCCGGGCTTGACCCGGCAATCCATCCCTTCGCAAAACGTTTTTGCGAAGAAGATGGACCCGCGGGTCAAGCCCGCGGGTGACGGGAAGACCTGCTGTGATCGAGGCAGACGGCTCATAATACGTGTCTACGACGCCAGCTTGTGCGAAGCGGCGTCGGCCGCCATGCGCCGAAGCTCGAAGCGCTGCAGCTTGCCGGTTTGCGTGCGCGGCAATTGGGCGACGTACTCGATGGTGCGGGGATATTTGTAGGGCGCGATGGTCGCCTTGACGTGATCCTGCAGGGTCTTGGTCGCAGCCGCGTCGCCGCTGTAGCCTGGCCGCAGCACGACATAGGCCTTGACGATCTGCCCGCGCTCCTCATCAGGCGCCGCGACCACGCCGCATTCGGCCACCGCCGGATGCTCGAGCAGCGCCGCCTCCACTTCCGGACCCGCGATGTTGTAGCCCGACGAAACGATCATGTCGTCGGAGCGCGCCTGGTACCAGAAATAGCCGTCGGCATCCATCAGGTAGGTGTCGCCGGTGATGTTCCAGCCGTCCTGCACGTATTGGCGCTGGCGTTTGTCGGCGAGATAGCGGCAGCCGGTCGGCCCGCGCACGGCGAGGCGGCCGATGGTGTTGGGCGGGACTTCCTTGCCTTCCGCGTCGACCACGCGCGCCTCGTAGCCCGGCACCGGCTTGCCGGTCGCGCCCGGGCGAATCTCGGCTTCGGGCGAGCCGATGAAGATGTGCAGCATTTCGGTCGCGCCGATGCCGTCGAGGATCTTGA
>Ga0318540_10000605_pt1 | contig 10599 bp, 10 predicted proteins | sample GRESIP166b4f25_FD_203485 | JGI IMG/M metagenome (GOLD analysis project Ga0318540, IMG submission 203485) | Tropical soil microbial communities from Luquillo Experimental Forest, Puerto Rico - GRE.SIPMG.166b4f25 | ecosystem: Environmental > Terrestrial > Soil > Tropical forest > Bulk soil...
GTCCACCACTGGCTCCAGTCGCCCAGATCGACCGGATGCTTCGGCGGCGCGAAAACCAACGAGCCGGCCCTGAGCATGTGTGGCAGAGCGCCCGGATAGTCCTTGGGATCCGGCGCGATCTCGGCGAAGGTGACATGGCCGGTCGTTCTGACGAACTCGCGAAATTGGCGGTTTGTCACCGGAGTGCGATCGATCCAAAAGCCGCCGACCGTCACGCGATGAACCGGCGCTTCCTCCGCGTAATGCCTGTCGGACCCCATGCGGAAGGTGCCCCCCGGAATCCAGACCATATCGGCGTGTGGCGAGCTCTCTGAGGCGGCATTTTGAGGCCGGATCAGTGTGATAGTGTCAACCTTTGTCATGTCGCACCTCCGCTCTATGAAGCAGGCCAGCGCACAACCTCGAGAACACGCAAAGCATGAAAAATGATCTGCACGGCCAGTGAGGCCTGCAACAACGCCAACACCCACCCGACGACCGGCAATATCCCGGCTAGGCCGTGCTTGAGGATTGTTTCGTTGTTCCACAATGTCAGCAGGTTGAGCACCATTACCCCAAGCAGAATGGCAATAACAATTGCGGCATCAGCCAAATCATGTTTGTTGAGTGATATGATCACTGCGATGGCGGCGATTCCGGGCGCAGTCAGGATTGCCGGTATGGCAACCGGAAAGACGGCGATCGCCGGTGAGGGCGGCAAAGGGCTGGCCTGCTGTGCGGCTGACCCGGGCACAGGCGGCGTCTGCATGACAATCCTGAGCGCCTGAGAGAACAGAATGATACCGGCGGTGATCGAAACCGCCTGCGAAGACACATGCCAGTTCGTTAGAACCAATGGCGCGAGCAGGGCCACGGCGAGCGCGATCACAGTGGCAATCGCGGTGGAGCGCCACGCCACCGTTCGTTGAAAGGCGAGATCGGTCCCGTGGGTCACTCTGGCAAACGGCAGGATCGCCTTGAGCGGGCCCAGGGTAAGGAAAAAGAGGATGAAGATGTCCCCCCAGCTCAATTCGAAGTTCTTCATCCGAAACTCACTGAACCCGCGCTGCAACCGCCCTCGTTCCTTTAGTCGACGGAGGGCCGCAGTTGCGGCTTGCGCGCGAGCCGGCGCACAATTTCAACTAATTGGGCATGCGCTCTGCTAGCTGGATCACCCAATTCGTCGATCGAGTGAGCATCGGCAAGCTTGCCCAGACGGACGAGTTCCTGGATCTGCTGCCGCCGGTTCAGTTGCATCTCGGATGGCCGGTAGGTGAACAGAATGCGGCGCAGCTCGCCGTGGCCAAACAGGCGGTTGAACTCGGACGCCGTGACATAGATCAGGAACAAAACGAATATCCAAAGTTGGATCGCTATAAAGCGGTCCCAGGAGAAATTTGCAACTACATGCGGCACAAAGCCGCCGAATACATAGTCTCCGCCAAACCGATACCTGACCCAATGTTCGAGCACGCGGACGATGAATACGGCCGCCCAATAAAACACTGTTTTGAATAGGATCGGCCGGATCAGCGGCGCGCGATCGTAGCGGCGGATCGCGGACATCGCGTTGGCCACCAACACCGCCTTTGCAACAACCAGCGCGCTCGCTGTAGCGATCATAAAGCTGGCGAACTGAACCTCGTAATCGGCAAGGATCAGATTCGTTGTCAGCACAATCAGGTTGAAGCCGATAAGAAAGAAGATCGTCGGCGGCAAGATTTCAAGGAACTCACGCAGCAGGAAGGCACCCGCTCGACGGGCAAATCCGGCTGATTTCGGGATCGCCCCCGCCGATGCGCCGGCTGTCGTCGCCTCATGGTTATCCAAAACAGGTGCGCTTCTCATCACGGATCGATCTCCCCCAGCTCACGCACGTTGCCTGCGGCGGGTTCTACACGACCCTGGCCTTTGCGTCATTGGTCCGTGAGCCGCTCTCGATCGACACCGTTTTGCGATTTTCGCTCGCCGCTGCGCCCACAATCGCCATCGGTCTAAGTCCGGCGCCGCCCGCCTGTGCTCTTCGCGGTGGGCGGCCGGCCCTCCTTGTCGAGCCCGAATTTGGTGCCGCCCGCCGTCCCGACGACCTGCTCCGGTGGGATGCCGTAGAGTTGCTCGGAATAGATGCGCACGAAATCCTGGCCGCCGCCGGTGACGATGTAGGTTTTATAGCCGTTGGCACGAAACAGGCTCAGCACTTCGAGCATCGGCTGATAGGCGAGCTCGGTATAGGGCCGATGCCAGCGCGGGTGCCGCGCGGTCGCGAGCCAATTTTTCACGTCCACTTGATATTGATCGACGGTCATGCCGGTAAGGATGGCGGCAAGGATCTTCTCCAAATCCTTCAATGTCAGCTTCGCGATCGCCTCCTGGTTACCCGATAGCACGGTCGTGAATGGCTCGACATTTTTCAGCTCGGGCTTTTTCGCGACCAGCGCCGGAACCTGCTCGAGGCAATAGACGACCTGCGTGTACATCGGATGCTCGACCCACAATGTCCCATCCTGGTCGAACGTCGCGATGCGTTCCTCGGGGGGCACAAATTTTGCGTTCGACTGATCGGTCGTGGACTGAGGGAATTGCAGGATCGCCTGCTTCGCCGGGCCGTCATTCCACGACGGCAATGCGTCGTCCGCCGCCTGGACGTTGGCAGATATGACGCACAGCGCCAGGAATGTCGCTGCCCAAAGATGCTTCATCGCAGTTTAGCCGCTGTCGATTACTGAGCCATCCGGACAAAGATCTCGTCCTTGCCGAGGGTCAGCATCGCGCCGCTCGTGGTGCCCTGCAGATGCATGATCACGCCGGCGTTGTTCTCCAACCACAGATCGCTGCGTCAGCTCCACCTCTCCGGCACGCATCGATGCTGCGTATTCGTCGGGGTCTGTGAAGGTTCGCACAGCGCTCGAGGGAAGCTAGACCTCACCAGAGTATTTTCGCAGCAATGTGCTTGAGGGCGGCCAAAATTGCCGTCGCGCTGAACCAAGTCAACGCTGTTACAAACTTTTACATACCGTGCACCAGCTGTATCCGCCGGCGGCGCACGTACTCGGCGGGACCCATACCGAGCTGTTCGGCGCAGGATATGCGCAAGGTTTGAGCAGAGACGCCGAGTGTCGACGAGATTTCTCCGATCAGGATATGCCGCTTCGGTTGAGCTTCCAGCAGAGCCTCGAAGCGGGCGACGACGTCCTGGTGCTCACCTGTGGCGCCGGTCGCCTCGATCGCGGAACCGTCCGAGAGACATTCGACAACGGCTTCGATCAGTTGCTGCTCCAATCCATGCGCGGTTTTCCGGTCGATGGATGCGTTCGATCGGCGTTCGATCGGCGTTCGATCGCATCAATCCCCGCCGAATAGAGATGCCGCAAATGCCGGATCATCGCCGGCCGCGGCCGCCGCCATTGGGCGGCCCTCGGGACATCGAAGTCGGCCCCGATCATCGCGCTGCCGTATCGGGCCAGCTTCGACACGGGCAAACCGATGGTCCCCCCGCGGCACGGCCCGTCGGTTCGCATGTACAGACGTTGGCCGGCCCCGAGCATTATGATCTCGCGCTGCCCTAGCCTGACCCCGCCCCAGATCGGCTCTGGGCCGCTGCCCCTCGCTAGCGAAACGAGGATCAGGTCAGGCGGCACCGCGGCGACGCCGATCCGAGGCAAGCGCTCCTCGGCCGCGGTCAGCCGCAAATGGTGCAAGGTGGCCTGGGTCAGTCGCGCTCGGAACTCGCCGGCGCCGGTGACGAGCAGGCCGAGCCAGCCCTCGCCACGCAGGGCCGCCGCGAAATCTTTCGCCTCGCTGAACACCGAGGTAACGCTGCCCGGCATCTCTCCTCACCGCGACGGCTGGGAGCCGGCCGCACGAGATTGCCGACCGGGAATGTCCTTCCGCTCACACACCGATCGTGCCGGGTGTGCTTCGCGCGTGGCTATTCACTTTCGGCAGAAATGCGGGGGTGGATCGCCGAAATGCTCAACGTCGGTACCCTTGCGTCGCTCGGGAAGGCACTCCCGGGGGGCGTTAGGCGTTATCCTGCGAAGACGGTTATGGCAGAGAGGGGCATATGAGGAACGTATCGGCATGGCTCGGCTTCTCTCTTTGCGCCGGGCTGCTAATTGCGATCGCACACGCTGCCCAAACTGGGCGCCTGATCTTCCTGTCGACGCAACTGCGCCCGATCGAGGAGGCGCAGAAGATGCGCAACGTGATCCTCAAGGATTTTCCGCGGGAGGTCGACTACATCACCGAGCAGCCGCAGGAATTTTCGGTGCGCATAGAGGCAGAGGAAGAGGGCCGCACGCATACGATAGATCTCGTCGGCGCGCTGCATGGCGAGCTGCAGTCGCTGGTATCGCTGGATGCATTGGCCCCGCTCGACGACCTCGCCGGCAAGCTGCCCCGCCGGGGGATCCCGGACTCGCTGCTGGCGCTCGGAAAATTCGGCACTGCGCACCAGCTCTATATCCCGTGGATGCAGGCGAGCTACATCATGGTCGCCAACAAAGCGGCGCTACCCTATCTGCCTGGTGGGGCGGACATCGACGCGCTCAGCTACGACGAGCTCGCTGCCTGGGCTGGCACGATCGAGCAGCAGACCGGCAAGCGGCTGCTCGGCTTTCCGGCGGGGCCGCAAGGGCTGATGCATCGCTTCTTCGAGGGCTTCCTTTATCCGTCCTACACCGGCGGCGTCGTGGTTCCGTTCCGCTCGGAGGCAGCCGAAGCGATGTGGACGCAGTTCGCGTCATTATGGAAGAGCGTCAATCCGGCTTCGACCAGCTACAATTTCATGCAGGAGCCGCTGCTCTCCGGCGACGTCTGGATCGGCTTCGACCACATTGCCAGAGTGCTCGACGCGTTGCGCCAGAAGCCGGACGAGTTCGTCGCCTTCCCCGCCCCTGCCGGACCCAAAGGGCGGGGCTACATGCCGGTGCTGGCCGGCCTCGCGGTGTTGAAGGCTGCGCCCGATATGAGTGAGGCGCTGGCGCTGATCGACTATCTGGAGCAGCCCCAGACGCAGATCGTCACCGCCCGCAGCGTCGGTTTTTTCCCGGTGGTGAAAGCGGAGTTGCCGCCGGATCTCGAGCCTGGTTTGAAGATGGGCGCCGCTGTGATCGAAAAGATGCAATCGGCGAAAGACGCGCTGCCGGCGTTGCCGCCGATTGGCCTCGGCCAGCGCAGCGGCGAGTTCGACAAGGTGTTCACGGACACGTTCCATCTGGTCGTGCTGCGCGGTCAGAAGCCGCGCGGCGTGCTCGACCGCGAATCAGAGACGCTGAACCGCCTGATGACCAAGACGGGTGCGCCGTGCTGGCAACCTGATCCTCCTAGCAGCGGCGCGTGCCAGGTGCAGTAGCAGAAGGCTCGACCCGCAGCCGTAGGGCGTCCTCAGCAACTGCTTCGACCAACTCATAGACCCGCGTTTCAGTCGTCATTCCTTTGGCGACCACCGAGGCGATGGCCTTGAAGCGAAAGCTACGCTCGACCCGGTTGCGAACAGCCTCGCTGACGAGGATCGTGGTCCCGTACTCCTTGTTCAGCCCTTCGAGGCGCGCTGCCAGATTCACGCTATTGCCCAGCACCGTATAATTCATGCGATCTGCCGAACCCACATTTCCCACCACGGCATCCCCGGAATGAATGCCGACGCGAACGCCAAACGGCGGGAGTCCCTCGGCTTCGAATTGCGTATTGAGCGCGTCGCTCGCCGCCTTGGCCGCAAGAGCGGCACGACAGGCTCGCTCGACATGGTCGGGCTGCGGATGGGGAGCGTTCCAAAACACCATGACCGAGTCCCCGATGAACTTGTCCACAGTCCCGCCCTCGGTGTGAAACGTTTCCGTCAGCGCGGCGAGATGGCGCGACGTCTGGCGCATCAAACTGTCGGGGTCAGCGGCTTCGGAAATGCCGGTAAAATTCGTGACGTCGGTAAAGAGGATGGTGACCTCTTGCCTCATTCCGCCAAGCTCGGTGGAGATCGAGCTATCAATGATTCCCTTGACGATATCCTTCGGAACAAAGCGAGCGAAGGACCATATGCTGCGCTGGGCGACCGCCATCGTCCTGCCGAGTTCGTCAATCTCCGCGACACGGGATGTGACCGGCATATCGTCCGGCGCCGTCAACGTCCGGAGCCTGCTCGCCTGAGCGGTTATCCGTTTCAGCGAAGTCGACATCCGGCTGCCAAAGATCCAGACGGCGGGTACGAAGCAGACGCCGACGATTAGTGCAATAATTATCCCTTTGATCTGCAAATTCCGCACATTCTTAACGAAATCGTTTTCGGCCGCCATTAACAGAGAGTAACCGTTCAATTTGTCGGCGAGGGAAAATTTGCGAAAACGATAAAAGTAGTCTCGTCCATTTTCGTCGCGAATGCTTCCTTCATAACGGTCATTGCCATCCCATCTCCGCATTACCGCGCCGACCCGCCCGCCCCGGATTGCTCCGATCTCGGGGAGCTGCGGATAGGAAGGATGCGTCATCGCGTAGTCCACGAAACGCGCAAAATCGGGATGCGCGAGCAGCACGCCGAACGAGTCGAAGATTATGGCCGTTCCGTGCTCTCCGGGGCGGAGCGCGTAGACGAAATCGCTGAACTTATCGAGCTTGAGGTCGGCGGCGATGACACCGCGCGCATGCCCGTGCAGAGGCGCGCTCAGGGTGATCATCGGTGTGCGGATGCTGAACGAGAGATAGGGTGAGGAAACAAGAGCTTGGTCCGCCTGCATCGTATCGCGATACCACGGCCGCGTTCGTGCGTCATAGCCGTAGTCCCAGATATCGAGCTGGTCGATCTTATTGCCCTGCTCGTCTTGGAAGATGCGACGCATCGGTAGGGCTCCGCCGGAGGTCGGGCGGACCAAATTGACATTGTAGACAGCCCCGGGAGGTGCCCCCAGCCTTTGGCGCTCCGTCGGGTCGAGAACGTCGAGGCGGCGGACTTGCAACCAGCAACCGTTGTCGTACCCGACATAAAGGCTATCCGCCTGCGGTAGTTCGTGCAGGGCGGTTTTGAAGAGGCCGATTGCGCCATCGACCTCGCTCCTGTCATCGGAGTCGGTTAGGAACGGATTTGTCGACAGCACGCGAACGAGGGAGCTCAGCGGCGATACCTCAGCCTCGAGGCGGCTGAGGGTGTTCGCGCTGGCAGCATCCATGGCGGCAGACGCCGCCGCTCTTGCCGCTGCGTGAAAGGTCGCGATCTGGATAAATATCAGAGATGCCGTGAGAGCCGTTACGAACGCCATCACGGCGGCGGTTATCGCGATTCTGAACGTCAACATCCGATTTCGTCCGCTCGCCCACTGCAAAGTCGGAACACAAAATCAATCGTGGTCGCTATGCAATCTTGGCAGAAAATCCCTGGTGGTTCCCTGATCGGCCCAAAAGGGCAGCCGTCGATCCCTGGTCGGCCCGGAAAACGTCCCTGTTCGGCCGATTTAACTCCCTGTTCGCCAAGTAGGGAAAATTGGGCGCAACGCGTTGATTCGACCGCATGCGAGGGGTGCGATCCGGGGCTCCGCACCGGCGATTTGTCGTTTACCCTGTATTTTGGGGTCGTAGGGAATTCTCCGGGCGGCAGACCGAGAGAGACCGGACGCGGCGAGATCAGGAATTCCGATTGACGACGGGAGCTAGGGCGGGCGAAATCGCGACACGATGGAATTGCGCAGCCTTCACTATTTCGTCCGCATCGCGGAGCTCGGCAGCATCACCCGCGCCTCGGCTCATCTGCACGTCGCTCAACCGGCCCTGACCCGGCATGTCCAGCGGCTCGAGGACGAGCTCGACGTCACCTTGTTCACGCGCGCCAATCGCGGTGTGCGGCTGACCGAAGGCGGGCAGAAATTGCTCGAGAGCGCGCAACGCATCCTGCGCGACGTCGAGCGGGCGGGTGACGAGATCCGGGCCCACAAGGCGCATCCGAGCGGAAAGATCGTGCTCGCCGTCACCCCGACCCTGTGCCCGGTCGTCGTGCCGGAGCTGTTCGACCGGATGCGGCGGCACTATCCGATGATCGAGCTCAAGGTGGTGCACGCCGGGATGGTCCGGCTGGAGGAATTCCTCGTCGACGGGCGGGTCGATCTGGCGCTGCTGTCGGAGATATCGAAGAGCCGTCTAATCCTGTCGACCCGGCTGGCCGAAGAGGAAATGGTGCTGGTCACCAGACCCGGGGCGCGACCGCGGGAGTTCGTCTCGCCCGACGAGCTGAGCCGAACTTCGCTCATTCTCGGCGACGGGTTGCGCACCGCGATGGAGACATTGCTCGCCGGCCGCGGCGTCGAGCTCCAGGTCGAGACCGAGCTCAACGATCACGAGACGATCCGATTGATGGTCCAGCAAGGGGTCGGCGCTTCGATCCTGCCGCACTCCTCGGTGTGCCGGGAATGCGCCCGCGGGCTGGCCGAAGCGCATCGGATCACCCGGAGCGGGGTCTTCCGAACCCTGGCGCTCGGTGTCGCTGCCAACCGCGGAGCGTCCTCGGCGCGCGACGCCGTAGCCGAGATCGTCACGCAGGTCCTGTCGGACATCGAGGCCGAGGGCAGGCTGCGCCTGGACCTCGATCACCCGGAAGCCATCCGCCCTGCGAGGGCCAGAGCTTAACTGTAGAGGAGGAACGCAATGCTGATCGTCGATTCACAGATCCATCTCTGGGAAAACGCCCGGATGTCGCCGCAACACCGGCAGATCCCGACCTACAATGTGGACGATGCCCTGAAGGAGATGGCCGAGGCCGGGGTCGACGCGGCGGTGATCCATCCGCCGAGTACCCTCGGCGAGGGGCCGAATGTGCAGGCGGTCGAAGCGGTGAAAGCGCACCCGGACAAATTCTGCATCCTCGGCAATTTTGACTTGCAGGCGCCAAACGGCGAGGAGATCGTCAAGAATTGGCGGCAGAGGCCGGGCATGCTCGGCTTTCGCTTCACGTTCAACCAGCCGCACCAGCAGAGCTGGTGGAATGACGGCTCGCTCGACTGGTTCTGGGCCGCTTGCGAGCGAGAGAAGCTGCCGGTCGGCCTGTTGGCCGGCGGGCACATGGCCGATCTCGGCAAGATCGCCGGCCGCCACCCCGGCCTGAAATTGCACATCGACCATCACGGCCGCGGCGGCGGTGGCGGGTCCGGAACCGATGACGCGGCCTTTGCCAATCTGGGCGACATGCTGGCGCTCGCCAAATACCCGAATGTCGCGGTCAAGCTCTCGGGAGCGCCGAGCTATTCGAGCGAGCCCTACCCCTACCGCAACATCCACAAATACATCCGCCAGATCTATGACGCGTTCGGCGCGCAGCGCTGCTTCTGGGGCACCGACATCACCCGCATGCCATGCTCGTATCGGCAATGCGTGACGATGTTCACCGAGGAATTGCCGTGGCTCCAGGGTCGCGACAAGGACCTCGTCATGGGGCAGGCGGTCGGCGATTGGCTCGGCTGGAAGCGCCCGGCTTAACGCCCGAAACTCGCGCCGGCGACAACGGAGGGTGAGAGCGATGCAGTTCGGTCTCTTCGGCAGCGCCGCCGCACGGCGCGGCGGCCCCGAGTTCGACAGCAGCGAGGGCTTCCGCGACTTCATCGATTACAACATCGAGGCCGAGGCGCTTGGCTTTCACAGCACCTTCGTCGTCGAGCACCACTTCACCGGCTATGGCCAGGTCTCGGCCACGATCAATCTTTTGACCTGGCTCGGCGCGCGCACGCGCTGGCTGCGCCTCGGCACGGCGGTCATGGTGCTGCCGTGGCACAACCCCGTTCTGTTGGCCGAGCAGGCCGCGACCCTCGATCTGCTGTCCGGGGGCCGCCTCGATTTCGGTATCGGCAAGGGCTATCGCTACAACGAGTTCGCCGGTTTTTGTGTCCCGATGGAGGAGGCCGATGCGCGGTTCGATGAGGCGCTCGCTGTGATCCTCAAGGCGTGGACCGCCGACGAGCCGTTCTCCCATCGTGGAAAATATTGGCAATTCGCCAACATCGTCGTGGAGCCACCGCCCGCGCAAAAGCCGTGCCCGCCGATTTGGATGGGCGCGGGCAGCGAGAATTCGATCCGCCGGGTAGCGGCGCAGGGGTTTAACCTGCTGCTCGGGCAATACGCCTCGCCGATGGATGTCGCCCGGAACATCGCGGTCTACAAATCCGAGGTGGAAGCACGTGGCCGGCGTTTCGACCCGATGCAAATCGGCGTGACCCGGGCATTTTTCGTCGCCGACAATGCGGCGGAACGAGAAGCGGCGATGGAGCGCCGCCTGCACAACCGGATGCGCCAGCTCAAGCTCGCGACCCGGCCCGACGGCACGGTCCATGGCGGACCGGACCGCGCCACCGGCGACCCGCGGGCGGTCAACGAGACCAGCGCCATGTATGGGACGCCCGACGAGATCGCCGAGAAGCTCGACGAGCTGTGCCGCGCGGGTGTCGGCTATGTCCTGATCAACGGTGGCGGCTCGGGCGGCGGTGCTCGGGGTCGCGCGAGCTTGCGCCGCTTCGCGCGCGAGGTCATGCCGGCCTTCGCGGAGCGATGAAAGCCGGCCACCGATCAAGATCGATGGGTCTTCCCAGGAGCCGGGAATTTAGAGGGGCTTCAGCGTTTTCTAAGCGGGGCGTCGCGGTAAATCTGCAGACGCGT